>Ga0185299_10003757_pt1 | contig 19406 bp, 19 predicted proteins | sample PaiPotPPA55metaG_FD_128002 | JGI IMG/M metagenome (GOLD analysis project Ga0185299, IMG submission 128002) | Iron sulfur acid spring bacterial and archeal communities from Banff, Canada, to study Microbial Dark Matter (Phase II) - Paint Pots PPA... ...
CCGCGTGGCTCGCGAACTGTTGGGCAAGGTGCTGGTCCGGGACGAAGACTCCGGGGCAATAAAGCCCGTGCGTCGCAGCGCTCGCATCGTGGAGGTCGAAGCCTACCTTGGCGCAGAAGATCCGGCGGCGCACGCTGCGGCCGGAAATACTGCCCGTACCGCGGTGCTGTTCGGAGCGGCCGGGCATGCCTATGTTTATTTCATCTACGGGAATCATTACTGTCTGAACGTCTCCTGCGAGCCAGAAGGCCGCGCCGGATCTGTGCTGATCCGGGCCCTGGAACCCATCTTGGGCGTGGAAGAAATGGCTCAGGCGCGCGGAATTGAGATTGGCGGTCCCAAAGACTTGCCCAAACTTACCAGCGGACCGGGGCGGCTGGCCCAAGCTTTCGGCATTACCCGCACTCGAGACAATGGGTGCGATCTGACCTCCCCCGCAAGCGGCCTTTGGATTGGGGACGACGGATATCGCATCAGAAGCATTCGTACAACCTGCCGAATCGGCATCACTAAGGCGGCGGAACAGCCCCTTCGCTACATTCTTGCAGGAAATCCCTTTGTCTCCGGACGGAAAATACCTCTCACATAGCTTTCGACATGCGTTGCTTGGGCCGTGGAAAGCCCGCGGCCTTCCAGGCTGCCTGACCCGGTCTGAGACCCGGTCCCACACCAGCCTTGACAGGCAGGTGTAGACTTGCGTCCGGGTCGAGTATTGCAGAAGCCTTGCTGGAATGGGCCTTTCGCCCGCTACTTGCGTACAATTATCCGCAACCCTGCAGCGCAGCGAATCATCTGATGACGTTAGGAGCCGCATGTCCCGCCTTGCGTGCTGTCGGATTTTGGTCGCTACGCTCGTGGTTTCTGCTGCGACGGCTCCTTTGATCAACGCCGCTGACGGCGCCATTGCCAGTCGTCCCCCGACATCAGCCTCTTATATCCTTGTCGGTTTTGCGGGCGGCTTTGTGCGCCACGATAATGCACACCACGGGCCCGTGAAACTCGCGCGGCGGATTGGACTTGATCTCCCGAAAGGCGACTCGATTCAGATCTTTGAGAACCGCCACAGGAAAGCTGCTTACAAATCCATCCTTCGCTTGCTCGACAGCAATCATGATGGCGTCCTCAGCGATCAGGAGAAATCACACGCCCACATCATTCTCTTCGGCCACAGTTGGGGAGCTTCGGCGGTGGTGCTGTTGTCTCGCGAACTGGATCGTGCGGGAATCCCCGTGCTATTGACGGTGCAGGTCGACAGCATTGCTAAGCCCTGGCAACATGACAAGATCATTCCCGACAATGTTGCCGCAGCGGTCAACTTCTATCAGCCGCATGGCCTGCTGCACGGGCGCGCGCAGATTACCGCCGCCGACGATTCGAAGACGCAGATCCTGGGAAACTACCGCTTCGATTATCAGAAGGAGCCTGTGCAGTGCATTGGAGCATCGTGGCTGCAACGGGTGTTTACTCCAAGCCACATGCAGAGTGAATGCGATCCGCGCCTGTGGTCGCGGGTCGAGGGGCTGGTGCGGGAACACATGGCGCCACCACCCGCCACCGCCGTTGCGATCCCATCCCTTTAGAGTATTCACGCTTGCTTCCGGGACTTCGCGGATTTGCTCCCGCGCAGTTTGCGGTTTCGGCGGAAGTCTAAAGAGCGTTAACCGCCGAGCACGCTGAGAACGGCCGCAGAGAGCGCAAAGAAATACGTCCGCTTCAGGAAGCACTCTTCGTGAGGACGATATTGTCGATCAGGCGGGTGTTCCCAACGAAGGCCGCGACGGCTGCGAGCGCGCCATTGGAAATATCCGCGACAGGGTCGAGCGTATTCGCGTCCACCAGTTCGCAATAATCGAGACGCACAGAACGCTCTTCCTCAAATTCCCTGCGGCCCGCGGCCAACAACTTGGCTGCGTCGCGTTCGCCAGCATCCGCCAAGCCTTGCATGCGCATCAGCGAACGGTGCAGCACTAACGCGCGCTTCCTCTGCTCGGGGTCGAGATAGGCATTGCGGGAGCTCATGGCTAATCCATCTGGGTCGCGCACGATCGGGCAGACCACAATCTCTACGGGAAGATTTAGATCGCGCACCATGCGGCGGATGATTGCCACTTGCGCGGCGTCTTTTTGTCCGAAGAATGCGGTTTCGGGTTCTACGATGTGAAACAACTTCGCCACAACGGTGGTGACCCCCCGAAAGTGTCCGGGGCGCGAACGCCCGTCGAGCTTGTCACTCAACCCTTCTACGGTGACCCATGTGACCGCGCCTGCGGGATACATCTCGTCCACTGAAGGCGCGAAAAGTAATTCCACACCTTCTCGTTCCAGCAATTCGCAGTCGTGCTCGAACGATCTGGGGTATTTCGCCAGGTCCTCGTTGGGTCCAAACTGCGTGGGATTTACGAAAATGGATGCGGCTACCACATCGGTGGATGCGCGGGCCGCCCGCACCAGCGAGAGGTGCCCCTCATGCAGCGCCCCCATGGTCGGAACGAATCCCAGCCGCTTGCCCGCGCGGCGGAGGGCGCGAGACGCAGCCCGCATTTCGGGAATAGTGGTGCAGATTTTCAAAGACGGATATGTGGCGACGGTGGCATGGTTCTACGCCGAAGGCACCCACTTGATTGCAATATGCGCGCTCTGCAGTATCCCGCCCACAATACCCTTGTTGCGGCGAATGGCGACACTATCCTGCTCGGATACCTTTGCGGTGTTTTCAGCCGCCGCTACGACACGGCCATAGGGCCAGTTCGAAGCGGGCAGGGCGGCTAGCGCCGGGAGCAACTCAGGCGGCTTCAGTCTGATTTCTGCGCTATCGGCAACATCGAGCAAGGCCACGCCGTCCGGCCGGATGATGAGATAAGGATTGCGCCAGGTTTTCATGTCGCGAATACGCTCGACCTGCGCCGTATTGGCTGTGGGGATGGCCTGCAAGACAACTTCAGGAGCAGGAGGGATCGCAGTGTTCTGCTGCGAACACCCAACCAGGAAGATTCCTAACAGCAGAATCGACGATACCCGCAGGCGATGAGACTTGCTGATCACGGAGCGGACGTTACCTCACCATCGCGGGGACGTCGTTTTTCGCCGCCCATACCAGGCAGACTATCCATCCGATTACGGTCCATCCCAGGAAAAGATTGAGCAGAAAGATCGAAAGCAGATCGCGCTTGCTTCGTGCCAGGGCGATGATCGACGGCAGAAAATACATCACGAACCCAAAGCCGAAGAATGGGAAGAAGAAAAACGCTGACAGAATCATGACTCGCCTCCCTTTCTATAGCCTAGCATTACCGGGGCGACGCTGCAGCCGGCTACGCTGGCGCGAATTTTTGGTGCTGCCCATGAACGCTGCGTTGCGGTGCGGCACTCCTATGAAGATACGCACGATGTCGGACCCAGGTTCCCGGTTTTCGGGGGGCCATCCAAACAAATCGACGGACCTTTACCGCCGCATGGCCCGCTTTCGCGAAAGAATCTCGTCCAGCCCGGCGCCGGTTTCTTTGGGCAGATGATAGGACTCCTCGTCGGCAGGATATTGGTGCGAACGCACGTCCGCGCGAAAGGCCTGCACCGCATGCGTGATCAGCGCTGCGCCATCGCCGTAGCGCCGCACAAATTTTGCCGAAGGACCAAACGTGAGATTCAAAATGTCGTGAAACACGAGCACCTGGCCGTCGCACTCCGGGCCCGCGCCTATGCCGATGGTGGGAGCGGCGATCTCGGCCGTAATCATCGCCGCCACTTCCCGCGGGATGCCTTCGAGGAAAAGACAGGCGACGCCGGCGCGCTCCAGGGCCGCGGCATCGCGCATGAGTTGCTCAATGCCGCTCAGGCTCTTTCCTTGTACTTTGTATCCGCCCATTATGTTCACCGACTGCGGGGTCAGGCCAATGTGGCCCGCTACTGGAATCTCGGCGTCAACAAGCTGCCGGATCAGGTCGGCACGTTTCTCCCCGCCCTCGACCTTCACCATTTCGGCGCCGCCTTCCTTCACAAAGCGAGCCGCGTTGCTGAGAGCGGTTTTGGAGTCAATCTGGTACGAGCCGTACGGCATGTCGGCTACGAGCAGGGCGTTCTTCACTCCGCGCCGTACTGCCTTCACGTGGTGCAGCATCTCGTCCATCGTGACCGAGAGTGTGTTCTCGTAGCCGAGCATGGTTTGGGCGAGGGAATCGCCCACCAACACCACTTCGACGCCGGCTTCGTCCACCAGACGCGCGGTGGAGTAGTCGTAGGCGGTGAGGCAGGTGATGGGTTCGTGGCGAAGTTTCTGGTCCCGCAGAGATGCGGTCGTGATCTTACGGCGAGGCTCGCCAATCGGGGTCAAACTCATGATGTCCTCCAGTGCCCCTCCGCCGAAAGCGGATAGAGCCTGTACCCATCTGATTTCTACAGCTCGCGCTATTATAGCGGGAAAAGGGTTGGCAGTCGATTAGCTCTAGGCCTTTCGTTTTCAACGGATTAGTTTGGCCGTGCGGCGATTCAAGCCCATAGCAATCGCCGCAGGCGTTGTCACATGGTGTGTAAGACGCCGCTAATGTCGTCTTACATTATGGTAAGATTTAACCATGTCCACCTATCGCACGGTAATTAGTTCCAAAGGCCAAGTCGTCATTCCCGCCGAACTCCGGGAACAACTCGGACTAGGTAAAGGAACCCCTGCTACCTGGACCGAAGAGAAAGGCCGCCTGGTTCTAACCCCGATCACGGAGAAGCGCCTGCGCGAGATTCGGGGATTTCTTAAACCCAAGCCAGGAGAACCGTCCATGTTCGAAGAGCACTTCGCGGAGCGGGAACGCGAGCGCGAACGTGAGCGCAGACGAGAGTAGGCAATGTCTCCTGCGCCCCGTCATGTTGCCCCGCGGCGGTATGTGCTCGACACGAACGCGCTAATAGGCTTCTTCGAAGATCGAGCTGTTGCTGCTGGAAAGGTGGAGCGCCTTGTCGCCGAAGCGCTACGCCAAGACTTACCACTGTTGATGTCAGCTGTGAATTGGGGCGAAGTCTTCTACACGGCATGGAGGCGCCACGGCGAGGCCCAGGCCCGGCAAGCCGAGGCTCGTTTGCTTGAAATGCCCATTGCTGTCATCGGCGTGGATCGAGATCGCGCCACGCGCGCCGCGGCACTCAAACAAAAACACAGCTTAGGATATGCCGATGCTTTCGCCGCTGAACTGGCGATCGAACGCGGGGCATGGTTGGTCACGGCCGATCCGGAATTCTCCAACCTGGGAAAAGCACTGTCGTTGTATTCCCTTCCTCGTTACGAAAAATAGGGGCGGTCACGCTCGTATGCCGTCAGACTCCATCACTCGACACGAATCCTACGCGCACACGCTGTCCGTTTCGCCTGCCTTTAACCACTAGAATCTACAACAACTTGTTAGTACGATAACGCGAACACGGTTCCGCAGCCGTATGGAGCGTTGCAGTTAGGGTCTCCCCCTCCTGAGGTAGATCCGTATAGGGTGCGGTTTTGCTGATCGAGCGCAATTCCGCGTTGCGGACCGTCTCCATCGGCACCGCCGGTGAAGCTGTAGAGCACGGTTTCTGTCCAACCGGCGTGGCCGTTAGGGGATAGTTCAAAAATCGTCCCACCGCCAGAGGCCCCCCCACTGTACGTGGTACCGAACAAATGTCCTGAGGAGTCTTCGATTAACCCACCAGGAAACGCCCCGTCGCTGCCTCCCATGAACGAGTACAGCGTGGTTAAGACGCCGCTTGAGCTCATGTGAAAAACCGTACCATTGCCCGAGCTGCCGCCCTGGCCGGTAATGCCGTAGAAGCCGCTTGTCCCAGCGGGAATCAAAACGCTGGGATACGTGCCATCGGCGCCATTAAAGCTGTGCAGCAAGGTTTCGCCGCTCCTCGTCAGCTTGTACACGGTACCGCAACCAACGGCGAACCCATTGTTGCACGTACCGCTGCCACCGTAGATTGTGCTCCCAACAAGCCCGCCAGATTGAGGCAGCAGAAGGCTGTTAGGATACGCGCCATCGTTTGGCCCGCCCACGAAGCTATGCAGCACCACCTCTCTACACGCTGCGGCTGCGCCGCAGTTTAGTGCGAAGACGGCGCCCTCATTGTTCGTTCCGCCAAAATACCCTGTGCCAAAAATAGCGCCTGCATCTTGAATTAGACCGGCCTGTGGCGACGCCGCGTCGTTCCCTCCCTGGAAGTTGTACTGAGCTATTTTGTGGCCTTTTTGATTGAGCTCGAATACGGTCCCACCCCCCTCTCCGCCCTGAGAAGTGGTGCCATACAAGTCGGTGCCGGAAAGCAGGACTTGGGTGGTAGGCACCTGTCCATCGGCCGCGCCGGTGAATGCGTGCAAGATTGTCTCCCTGCCAGCCGGATCCAGTTTGTAAACCGTTCCACAGCCCGAAGGGGTGAAGTTGCTGTTACAGGTCGGATCTCCACCGTACCCCGTGGTTCCGTAAAGATTGCCCTTGTCATCCCGGACAACTCCGTCGAAGGCAAGCGCTCCGTCCGTTCCACCGGCGAAGGCGTGAAGTGTAGTCAGCGTCTGCGCTGGGAGCGGCGCAGCGAGAAATGTCAGTCCGATAATCAGTACGGTTACAGACCCTAGAAAACGCGCGGTGCAAGTTGAGCGAAAAGATTGCTGGAATTGCGTAGTCATATCCTTGGTCTTTGGCTGGCGTCCATAGATTTCGGTATCGTTGCCCGAGGGAGCCTGAGTTTCGATTCAACGAGCGGAAGTGAGGTTGTCTAGGAAGTATGGGGCGGAAACACGTTAGTTCTGGCAATTGCTTTGAACTAGAGTCTTAAGCCCGGCAGGAAATCGAACCTGCAACTCTCGGTTTTGAAAAACGATGCTTTATCCCATCAGCATCGCGCCATGTTATTTTCGTGGCGCGGGAGCGAGATCGATTATCTTCTAGGCTCCCACTGCGTCCTGCCCGCCCAGAGGCAGGAAGTATTGCGTGCCTTTAATGGGCTCAGTGACTTTGCGCAGCAGTTCCTGCAGGTCTTCGTTGCGGTCAACAAAGTCTATGTCGGACGTATTCACGATTAGCAAATCCGAAGACGTGTAGTGAAAAAAGAAGTGCTCGTAGGCCTTGATCACTTCCGCGAGATATTCATCGCTCACTGCTCGCTCACCCGGCGCATTCTTTTTCTTGAGCCGCTTTTTGAGCACCTCGGGCGTGGCCTGCAAATAAATAACGAGGTCCGGAGTGGGCAACTGGTCGCGGAAGTGATTGTAGTAGCGGTTATAAGTGTCCAGTTCCTGATCGGTGAGATTGAGGCAGGCGAAGAGTTTGTCTTTTTCGAAGATGAAATCCGAAACCACGGTCTTTTGTGATCGCGGAGCTAAATCGAGCGCCTGCAACTGCTCGAAGCGCCGCACCAGAAATGTAAACTGCGCTTGAAAAGCCGCGCCGCGATCTCCCTCATAGAAAGAGTCCAGAAAGGGATTCGCGTCCGGTTCCATCACGCGTTGGGCGTTCAAACGTTCAGCCAGAATGCGTGCCAGCGTGCTCTTGCCCACTCGGATGGGCCCTTCCACAGCAATGTACCGGGGAGATTCGAAAAGATTGGCCATGAGTCTTGCGTTGTCTCGGAATTGGCAGGATATCTCGGTTGCGGCTGACTGGCAATTGCGGGAAGAGTTAACAGGACAAATTGAGTAATGGGGGAATTGAGGAATTGGGTGATAGAGCATCTTCGTTTCGAGGTGTTTTCAATTAAACAGTTACAAAATTTCCCAATTACTCTCCATTACAATTCCTGCATGCTCGGCCCTATTCTCACCGGAGTCGTCGCGCTTGGCGCAGGAGCCGCGGGATATCAATCGATGGCACCGACGGGACAGTGGTACGGCCGAACATTCACGGGTCTCGCGCGCGGGACAAAAAAACTCGCGCTCACCTACGACGACGGGCCCAACGATACATACACGCTGCGTCTGCTCGAAGTCCTCGCCCGGCACGACGTGCACGCGACTTTTTTTCTGATCGGACGCTACATTCAACAGATCCCTGAAATCGCACGCCAGATCGCCGAAGCCGGCCACGTCGTGGGCAACCACACTTTTACTCATCCGCTGCTGACTGTGAAGAGCGCGGCCGGAATTCGGGAGGAACTTTCCGCCTGCCGCTCCGCGCTGCACGATGCCATCAGTGGAAATTCTCAACTCGTCTCCAATCTTTTCCGTCCTCCATTCGGTGGGCGGCGTCCGGCTGTGCTGCGCGTCGCGCGTGAATTAGGCCTGGAGCCCGTGATGTGGAATGTAACGGGTTACGACTGGAATGCGCCCCCGGCTGCCGAAATCGAACGGAAGGTCGCGAAGCAGATACGCGGTGGCGACGTCGTTCTTTTGCATGACGGCGGCCATAAAGAGATGGGGGCTGACCGGTCCCAGACGGTTTTGGCTACAGATCATCTGATTGCGCGCTACAAATCGGAGGGTTACGAGTTCGTGACGATTCCGCGCATGATGAATGATCGTGTGGAGCCGGGTCGGAGCTTGCCCTGAGCGAAGTCGAAGGGACCCGGCCGCACCCCTTAGGGCCGCTCTTTTTGCTGAGAGTGGCGACTCTCCAGCAGTAACAGAACCGCGGCGCTCTGCGTCGCGACCCGGTCCCTTCGACTTCGCTCAGGGCAGGCTCCGACCCGGTCCCACACGAGCAGATCCCTCACACACAATCACTCCATTACGCTCGGATCGCCACAAACGATTGCTTGGCCGCGGCGATCGTCCGCTGCACATCGTCTTCGGTGTGCGCGGCTCCCAGGAATGCCGCCTCGTACTGTGAGGGCGGCAGGTAGACGCCACTGTCGAGCATGCTGCGGAAGAATTTACCGAAGGATTCCGTGTTTGACTTTGATGCCGAGTCCCAATCGGTCACCGGTTCCGGATTGAAAAACCACGTAAACATTGAACCTACGCGGTTATGGGAGAGTGGGACTCCTACTTCCTTCGCGGCCGCCGCCACGCCTTCCACTAACTCCCCGCTCAGTTTTTCCAGCCGCGGATAAATTTCGGCTTTGCGGTCGCGCAATTGTTTCAACATCGCGCACCCTGCGGCCATTGCCAACGGATTACCTGAAAGCGTTCCTGCCTGGTACATGGGTCCCAGCGGCGCCACCAGATCCATGATCGCCTTGGATCCGCCGTACGCGCCTACGGGCAATCCTCCGCCAATAATCTTCCCCATGGTGGTCAGGTCCGGTCGAATGCTGTAGAGTTCCTGCGCGCCGCCGAAGGCTACGCGGAACCCGGTCATCACTTCGTCAAAAATCAGCACCGAGTGTTCGCGCTCGGTCAGCAGCCGCAACCCGACCAGATAATCGTCCGCGGCGGGAACGCAGCCCATATTTCCGACCACCGGCTCCACGATTACGCAGGCAATTTGGTGCTTGAATTTGTGGAACGCGAGCTCGACCACCGAAAGATTATTGAACGGCAGGGCCAGGGTGAACTGCGTGAATTCCTCGGGTACGCCCGCCGACCCGGGAATTCCCATCGTCGCCACGCCCGATCCTGCTTTCACCAGCAGAGCATCCGCGTGGCCGTGATAGCAGCCTTCAAACTTGATAATGTATTTGCGCTTTGTATAAGCCCGCGCCAAGCGGATCGCCGACATCGTCGCTTCCGTGCCGGAACTGACGAAGCGAACTTTCTCCATGTGCGGAAACGCACCCAGCACTAATTCAGCCAGATCCGCTTCCGCCGGTGTCGAGGCTCCAAAGCTCGTGCCATTGCAGGCTGCGCTGACAATCGCATCCAGCACATTCGGCTCGGCATGCCCTAGAATCAGCGGTCCCCACGACCCGATGTAGTCGATCAATTCATTTTCGTCGGCGTCCCAGACGTGGGATCCTTTGCCGCGCACGATAAATCGAGGGTCCCCACCTACCGAGCGAAACGCGCGGACGGGCGAATTCACTCCTCCGGGAATCATGCTCTCCGCTCGCAACTGGAGTCGGCGCGACTGTTCGGTCTTATGCGATGTGGTGGACGGCATCGACTCCTCTCGGCATGGAGAAATGAGATGTCAACAGACTGAACCGGTGCAACCGACTACTATAGCAGCGCCCCCGCAGCGGGATTCATCTGATATTCATTGTTCTGTAATCCCTTTGCAACATGGCGACAGTACCTTCGACTCATCAAGTCGCCCTTCTAACCGGGAGGGTTTTTGAGGGACAGTCTCGGGGGCTCCGGGCTGTCCTATTTCTTTGCCAGGGCTTTTTGCTCGTCCGGCGGTGGGCCTCCATCAATCCGCGCCGCAATTAACCACCGTTAACCCTCCGTCGTATAATCTTTCCCATGATTACCGTCTCCAAGGAGGACTATCTCAAGTCGATCCTCGAAGCGGAGAGCGAGGGCGAAGAGGTAATCTCCGCGCGACTGGCAGACCTGTTGAAGGTTTCGCCGCCGGCGGTGACCATGGCCCTGCGCCGCCTGAAGAGAGACGGCCTGGTACGCGTTGAAAGTAGCGGCGAGGTGCGCCTGACCGCGGCCGGCCGCAAGATTGCCCGCAAGCTGACCCTCCGCCATCATCTGATCGAACGCATGCTCTCTGAACTGTTCGGCATGGAGTGGTGGAAGGTGCACGACGAGGCGGAGCGGCTGGAGCACGCGGTCTCTCCCGATTTCGAGGCTAAACTCCTGGCGAAGTTAGGCTCCGGTGGCGCGTGTCCGCACGGAAATTTGAGTGAACTTGAAGGCCCAGCCAGCCGCCGACGGCGAGGGCTCGTCCTGCTGGCCGACGCCCAAATCGAGAATACCTACACCGTCAGCGGAATTTACGAGCGTGACCGCCGCCTGCTCGAGTTCCTGGAGCACCGGGGCGTGCGTCCTGGAGCGAAACTGCGTCTGATCGAGCGAAACTATGACCAGACTCTCACCCTCTCCACGCCCGCCGGCACTGTTTCTCTAGGCCCCGCTGCGTCGGAACGCGTCTGGCTCGTGCCAGCCGCTTCGCGCCAGAAACGCTAACGCCCAATACAGCCGACAATAGTTAACCATAGTTCATCGATTGTTATATACTTCTGCTAACACTGTCGTGCGCCGCTGGAGATCCGCTCGGCCGATACCCGCTAAATGAACGAGTCGAAGACAACATCGAAGCCGCAAGAGGAATTACCGATGCACGTCCCGACCGGACAGCTGAACTCCTCCGACGGCGTCGTCATCACCCATGAGGACATTGACCGGGCGCACGACCGGGAACGCGTCCTAAGCACGCGCACGCAGCGCGGCCCCTGGTCGCGCGCTCGACTGCTCTGGCTGCTCATTGGCCCGGGTATCCTGGTTATGCTGGGAGAGAACGACGGCCCCAGCATGCTGTCATATGCCGCCACCGGAGCCCACTTCGGCATCGGCTTCTTCCTCCCCTTCGTTGTACTGACCTTCGTGATGGCCTGCGTGGTTCAGGAGATGACGGTCCGCCTGGGTGCGGCCACGCATCGTGGCCACGCCGAACTGATCTTCGACCGCTTCGGCCCTTTTTGGGGATGGTTCTCGATGATCGACCTAATGGTCGGCAACTTTCTGACCTTGGTCACTGAGTTCATCGCCATTCGCGCCGGCCTGGGATTCTTTGGCGTCCCTCCCGCGGTCTCCGTTATTGGCGCATGGCTTGTTCTGTTCATCGCTCTAATGGCCCATCGCTACTGGACCTGGGAGCGCATTACGCTCGTCGCGGCGATGTTTAACATGGTATTCATTCCCGTCGCCCTCCTGAGCCATCCGCATTGGGGTGCGATTGGTAGCGCTTTGTTAACCTGGAAGCCGCTTCCCGGGGGACTCACGCAAGAAACGGTCCTCATTCTACTCTCCAATATCGGAGCGACGGTCACGCCCTGGATGCTGTTTTTCCAGCAGAGCGCCATCGCCGACAAGGGCCTGACCACGCACGACATCCGCTTCGGTCGCGTGGACACCATTCTGGGCGCGACTTTGGCAGCGCTGGCAGCTCTGGCCACGATTGTGGCTACGGCTCCTCTGTTCGCGCACGGCATGTCCACGAGCAACTTCGAAGCCGCCGAATTCGCGCAGGCCCTCCAACCTTTCGTGGGACACTGGGGATCGGCACTCTTCGCTCTGGGCATGTTTGAAGCGGGCATGGTCGCCGCGGTCACGATTTCGACTTCGTCGGCCTATGCTTTTGGAGAAGTTGCCCATCGCCCGCACAGCCTGAATCTTCCCTTCCAGCAGGGGAAATCTTTCTATCTCGTCCTGATTCTCGAGGCCGCTGCGGCTGCAGGGCTGGTCCTCATTCCCGGCATTCCTCTCGTTTACATTGTACTGATCGTGAACGTGATCGCCGTGCTGGCCATGCCTCCCGCTCTGCTCTTTCTTTACATGCTGGTGAATGACCGCGAAATTATGGGTGACTTGATCAGCCCGCGGTGGGCAAATTCGCTGGCTCTGGCAGTGGTGGTCGTACTAGTCGCTGCCGGCCTACTGTTTGGAATCAGCGTAGTCGCTCCTCATGCGCTGGCGTTGATGGGAGGCAAATAGATGGACTCGCGATTTGATGACGAATCCAACGCCAACATAAGTGGCGAGGATATAGCGTCCGTAGTCGCAGCGCTGGAACCAGACCAGCTCATTTCGGCGAAAGAAAAACATCACTGCCCGCGCCGCCGGCTCACGCGCAAGGAGATGATTCTGTTCTGGGCCCTGCGTGTCTATCTGGTCTTTATGTCCGGAATTGTGATCTATCAAGTTTGGACGAGCGTCCGCTGAGCTTCCGTGGCGAGAGAGACGTAGCGAGCTACGTCTCTACCAGGAATCTAACAACGCATTGTGAAGCATGTGCCAGGAGGGTATTGGTAATTTATTAGCCATGTATTGCAAGAAATCCCGTGGATCACGAGTTAAAGGGCCTATGTCAGAACCCGTTATTCATCCACGACCGAATTCCGCAACGTCCCCACCCCCTCCACGCTAACTTCCACCACATCCCCCGCGACCAGCGGCCCTACTCCCGAAGGCGTCCCCGTAGGAATCAAGTCGCCAGGGAACAAAGTCATCGCCTGCGCAATATGCCGGATCACCACATCCAAGGCAAAGATGAAATCTCGCGTATTGCCGTGCTGCCGCACGTCGCTGTTGACGCGGGTTTCCACGCCGATCCCAGCCCAAGGATCGATCTCATCGGTGACTAACGGCCCCACCGGACAAAATGTGTCGAAACCCTTCGCCCGCGTCCACTGCCCATCTTTATTCTGCAGATCGCGTGCCGTGACGTCATTCACACACGTGTAGCCGAGAATGTACTGGCGGATGTCCGCGTCCGCCGCCGGCTGATAGCACGTCTTGCCGATCACCACTCCCAACTCGCCCTCATGATCGACCCGCTGAGAAATTTTTGGACGCCGCACCGTACCTCCCTGCGGCAGTAGCGCCGACGTGGCTTTCAGAAAAATCAGCGGCTCCTGCGGCACGTCGTGCCCCAGTTCGGCGGCGTGCTCGCGATAGTTCCGCCCCACGCACACGATCTTCGACGGCCGCACCGGAGGCAACAGCGACGCTTCCTCGATGGGAATGGCTTCAATCTTTCGTGTGCGCAGGCTTTCCATGTCTCCGTCAGCTTCTTCAGGAGCCGTCAGCAGAATCCGCACAATCGCGTCTCGCCCACCCACGGACTCAACCAGTCCGTATTGCACCTGCCCATTGAATTGAAATCGGCAATATTTCATCGTCATCTATCTAACCATATCCGTGGTAACGGAGGCGCGGAGATGGGAAATATTTTCGCGATTCCAGCAGTTGCGACGTCTTGCGGAAGAGCCGGGCACTTGCGGGACATGCTATCAGCGCCGGCGCGGGCATCTGGTATAGTGGTGCCCCGGGGCGTTCAGGGTTAGAAAGCCGAGTCCCCCCGAAATCTCTGCGGGCCGCCCTGGACATGTTGTGAGTGTAATCCCGCGTCCTCGCAGGAGTAATTCCGTGCCCTCTGCGCCGTGCCAATCCTCCGCCAAGTGTATTCAGCGCGGGCTCGCCTGCGCCGTTGCACTTTGGCTATGCAGCCAGGTCTCTGCGCTCGCACAAGTGCCCATAAATATGGGTCCGGATTCCGGCTTCGCGCAAATGGACTTTGGGCAGATGTATCTCGACCAGATCAACCGGCGCGCCAACAAAACCGGACAGCAACGCAAGCAAGATAACGACTTGATCGATTCCGGTGTGGTGTCTGCGCTCGATCTGGAAGCTCCCAATAAAGCCGTCGTGGAGTTCAACAGCGCCACCGCCCTGATGAAAGCGCAGCACTCGAAAGAGGCGATCAAGCACCTGCAGAGGGCTATCGATGCCTATCCCAAGTTTGTCGCAGCTCACATTTCCCTTGGACTTGCCTATCTCGACCAGGAAGACAGGCCCAGCGCCACCGGCGAGCTTGAAACAGCGGCGAAGCTGGACCCAAAGTTTCCGGGTTCGTTTCTGAATCTCGGTATGATTGCATTGTCGATGAACGATTTCGAAACCGCGCGGCCAGAACTGGAAAAAGCCGCCTCCTTGCGTCCCAAGGATGCCAAGATTCTCTGTGCCCTGGCCTACGCACGAAACGGAACCCGTCAGTACCAGCAAGCTCTAGAAACCGCCAAACTGGTCCACACTCTCAATCACAAAGGAATGGCGAACGTGCATTACGTCGCCGCGTCGGCGGCGATGTCTCTGAAGGATTTCGATGCCGTGGCGCGCGAGTTGAACTTTTTCATCAGCGAAGACCCGACCAACGCGTTCGCTCCTGTGGCTCGCCAGAATCTGGCGGCTCTTGCGCATAACAGGGCTGTTCGGGCGGCGGGCCCTCCCTCACAAGGAACTACTCTCGTCGCGTCACTTCGAACACAGACCTTTCCGAACAGCGAACGCCTGAAATCGCAGGTGAGCGCCGTGGGGAACGAATCTGACTCTGGGACTTGCGCAGACTGCGGCACGCCGCCCGAGAGCAATCCTTCCGCGGAAGGCGGCGGTAACGTCGCGGCGGCGCTGCCAAGTATTCCATCTCTCGCCACGGCCTGGACCATTCGCACCAACGTAGATCAAGTCACTCTATTCTTCACCGTCACCAGCCATGGACATATGGTGAACGACTTAGATCAGTCCAATATCCGCATCCTGGATGACAATAAGCCGCCGGAAAGAGTGGAGCAATTTGCCCCTCAGTCGAAGCTTCCTCTGCGATTGGCGCTGCTCGTCGATACCAGCGGTTCTGTAGTCGACCGGTTCTCGTTCGAAAAGCGAGCTGCCACAAAATTCGTGGAAAAAATGCTGGGCGGCGCCTCCGATCTCGGTTTCATCGCTGGTTTTTCCGAAGACACTATCGTCACTCAAGATTTCAGTGGAGACCCAGCCGAACTGGGAAAGGGAATTGAGAAACTCGCAAACGGCGGAGGAACTGCGCTGTTCGACGCGGTGTCACTCGCCTGTCGAAAGTTGGCAGCGTATCCGGAGAGCGAGCGTGTGGCGAGAGTTCTGGTGATTCTCAGTGACGGTGAAGACAACTCCAGCCACACCAGCCTGAAGCAAAGCATCCAGATTGCTGAGCGGACCGGCGTAGCGATTTACACCGTCAGCACGCGCGAAGATCGCGGCGATAAAACGGACGCCGATCGCGTATTAGAGCTATTGGCGCAGCGCACCGGCGGCGAGGCAATGTTTCCTGGCGACATCCTGACTTTGGGCAAGTCTTTCGTCAAGCTGCACGACTTGATTGGCAGCCGCTACTTCATCGCCTATACGCCCGCCGATTTTCAACCCAACGGAAACTTCCGCGCCATCAATGTCGTCGCCGAGAAAGACGGCAAACGCTTGCAGGTTCGGGCCCGCAAGGGCTACCACGCTCGCTTGGCCACAACCTCGAACTGAGCGGAACGTTTCTGAAATCGAAGAATTACCTCGCCCTCACGGCACGATCTCACTGTCCTCCTCCGACCGGCTGCTCTCATTCCCGCGAACATCCACTGCCGAGACGGAATAGAAATAACGTCGCCCCGGCATGAGGCTCGCATCCCGATAGGCAGGCGTTTTCACCGGCTGCGCATTCAGCTTTACCGCGGCCTCTCCCTCTTCGTGGCGATAAACGTTGTACCCGTCGAGATCGATATCCGCAACCGGCGCCCAGACCAGATCGATAAACGTTTTTTGTCCTGGCCCCGAAGACACCGCCTGCAGCCCCGTAGGAACAGCGGGCGGGAAAACATCGTTCGCGAAAACTTTTATCTCGGGCGTATCCTCCCCTTCGATTTGTAGCTCCGGCATTCCTTCCTGAGCGATCACCGTAACCGTCTCGGCGCGATATTCGTACGTCTTCTGCCACTCAATGCTGGAATCCGTAAGACTGTAACTGCGTTCGTCCCCTACGGGCACTTCACCCGCAAGAATTCGCGCCGCGCTATCCTCCAGCCGCCGATAAACGCGATAGACGTGGTGAGCCGGTGACGCGGAACCGGCTGCGGGAGCCTCGCCCGTCCAACTCAGCACGACCCCCTCAGCCGTGACCCGCGCAGCAAAGTCCTGCGGCGGGGGGAGAGTGCGAGCCAGCGGAACCCGCACTTGATTCGAAAGCCCAGCCCCGCGACCCTCCGCATTCAACACTTCGACGGCATAAGTCGCAAACGCAGACGGATTGTCACTCTGCAGTTGCCCAGGAAGAGAGTCGACATACGATCTCGAAATTTTCTGTCTGGAAGACTGGACTGTAGGGGAGCTTGGCTGCGTGGCGACCTCGCCGACGGGAATACCACACTGCGCCAACTCCCTTACGAGCGCGCGGCAAACCCGCGTTGGACCCACACTTCGAAGCGTCCGCCGATCAGTGGTGACACTTGGCGCAGTCCAAGTGAGAGTCACGCGATCGCCCTTGCGGGCAGCGCGCAAATCCAAAGGCGGCTTCGGCAATTCCAACGACGGAGGCTGCGGCGGCCCAACCGTCGCGCACGCCGTGAACATCAACGGCACACCCACAGCCAGCAAAAACTTCGGCGTAGCGCGGCTCATACGCAAGAAGACAGACTAACAGACCGTTCCGCGGCAACCTTGCGTGTCGGGATGAGTTGAGAGTTAGCCTGAAGAATACTCCAATGCCTCGTACCCTGCCTTCTTCCGTTTGGGGGGCGCTGGCGGCACGACTAGCCGTGCCCTTTCCAAAGCAATTTACCAGATAGCTTCTAGCCCGTGGTCGCGCCTGTCAGCGCGTCATTCAATACATCTTCAACTTGCGCGCGCAGCCACTGGTTTGGGGCGTGGTGGCCGCGAAGGCGGAGCTTCTGGTAGTTGTCGGTTAGGGCTTCGGTGAAAGGTTCCATTGATCGAGGGGTGAATTTTGTGGCGCCTTCGCGGGACAGAGTGCCCGCGCCACACGAGTTAAGGGTAATCGCTTCTAGTTTCTTGCCGATGAAGGTGCGCATGAACGCGTGTTTCTTTTCCTCGGCTAATTCGCGGAGGATTTTGTTGCGGTCGCGGGCTATGTGCACGGGGACTTGATTCGTCAGGCTTGCCGCGGGAGTGCCGGGGCGCGCGGAATAAGTGAAGACGTGGCGGTAGGTGAAAGGGAGAGACTCGATCATGCGGCGGGTGGCTTCGAATTCGGCGGTGGTTTCGCCGGGGAATCCGACCATAACGTCGGCGCCGATAGCGGCGGTGGGCATGGCGGCGCGGATTTTTTCGATTTTTTCGCGATAGTGCCAGGGACGATATTTGCGGTGCATGCGGCGCAGGACGGCGTCGCTGCCGGACTGCAGCGGGATGTGGGCGTGCTTGGCGATGCGCGGCGAGGATGCGACCAGGGAGATTAGTTCGTCGGTCCAGTCCATGGGCTCGACGGAGGAGATGCGGAGTTTTTCGAGAGTGGTTTCGGCGAGGATGGCGCAGATGAGATTCTCAAAAGTGGGCTTCCGGGTTTCGGCTTTCGGCTGCCGGAAGGCGTTTTCTGAACCGGTGATGTTGGTGCGGAAGCCGGAAGCCGGGAGGCGGTCGGCGCTTAGATCGCGTCCCCAGCGGCCGAGATTGATTCCGCTGATGACTACTTCGCGGTAGCCGGAATTTACCAGGGCGTTTACTTCGACGAGAACCTGATCAATGGGAAGGGAGCGGCTTTGTCCGCGGACGGAGGGGATTACGCAGAAGGAGCAGCGGTTGTCACAGCCGTCCTGGACTTTGAGGTTGGGGCGGGTGCGGGCATGTTCATTACCGGCGGTGACGTCGAAGACGGGCGCGGCTTGCAGTTCGGTGTGGGCGAAGATGTCGGAAACGTAAATCGGTCGTTGGTCGTTGGTCGTTGGCCCGGGATGCTGTGCCGGACTGCGGACATCGGGCTTCGGAGTCCAGCGGGAGTCAGTCTCGGATTGCACGGCTGAACTGGCAATCGCGCCCAACATCGCGAGAGGAACGAATGCGAAGTCTGAAGCCTGAGGTCCGACGTCCGACGTCCGCATTTGGGTGGTGACGATTTCTGCGAGTTGGTGTTTGTGGGAGTTGCCGACTACCAGGCTTACGCCGGAGAGGGCGGCGATTTCGTTCGGGGCGCGCTGGGCATAGCAGCCGGTGACGACAATTTGGGCTTCCGGATTCTCGCGCCGGACACGGCGGATGGCGGCGCGGGCGTCCTGATCGGCGGCGGCGGTTACGGTGCAGGTGTTCAACACGACTACTGAGGCTTGCGCTGGCGTGGTGGCGCGGGAGAGGCCGCGCTGCTCGAACTGGCGTTCGAGGGCTGCGCCGTCGGCTTGCGTGGCGCGGCAACCGAAGTTTTCTACGTAGTAGGTGGACACCTGGTTATGTTAGCGCACTGTGGCGGGGAGCGTGGCGTTCTGCGCGACGCATCACTTCAAGAGGAACGATGCCAGGGGGATCCCACTTCTCGCAAAGGTGGCGAGAAGTGGGGCACCCGGTAGTCGCTTCAGAGACAAAGACAAAGTCAAAAGCCGCGGGCAAGAGTGCCCGCGCCACATGAGCCCCTGCCACACTTGCTTATGCGGTGGCTGCGGTTCTGCGGGATTGAAAACATTCACGGCAGAAGACGGGGCGGCCTTGCGTGGGGCGGAAGGGGACGGTGGTTTGTTTTCCGCATCCCGAGCAGGTGGCCTGCGTCTCGACCTTGGTGTAGCGGTAGGCTTGTCCGGGAGCGGGGGGCGCGCCGAGGACAGAGACCCGCTTGGTCTTGCAGGCTTTGCAACGTTTGGGTTCGTTCTTGAATTGTTTGTCGTGAAAGAAAAGCTGTTCCCCGGCAGTGAAAATGAAATCACTTCCGCAGTCGATACATTTCAGCACCTTGTCCTGAAATTCCATTGAGGATGGCTCCCTTCAGCCCTTTTCCGCGTGTCCACCCGCGGGGAAAGAACTGCGGTGGTACCGCGAAAAAACAGGTCGTGAACAACTCCCCCTGTTTACTGCCCCTTGGATTCGGCCCGCCACGCGCCAGGAGGGGCGT
>Ga0185299_10003758_pt1 | contig 19405 bp, 19 predicted proteins | sample PaiPotPPA55metaG_FD_128002 | JGI IMG/M metagenome (GOLD analysis project Ga0185299, IMG submission 128002) | Iron sulfur acid spring bacterial and archeal communities from Banff, Canada, to study Microbial Dark Matter (Phase II) - Paint Pots PPA... ...
ATCTAAAGATTGACAACAACTCACTCAACTCCTATCATACGACAAGAGCGCAGGGGTGAGTACGTTGATTTAAAAGCACTTATAAAGACAGGCTTCGGGCTTTAGGCTCTAGGCTTCAGGACAAAAAGGACTTAACAAGGAGCTTCTTATGGCCAAGATTATCGGAATTGACCTCGGGACGACCAACTCTTGCGTTGCCGTTATGGAGGGGGGCGAGCCCAAGGTCATTGCCAACGAAGAGGGTGGACGCACCACGCCGTCTGTTGTCGCCTTCACGAAAAACGGCGAGAGGCTGGTTGGGCAGGTGGCCAAGCGGCAGGCGATTACCAATCCTGAGAACACCATTTATTCGATCAAGCGCTTTATGGGACGGCGCTATGACGAAGTGAACGAAGAAATGAAGATGGTCCCTTATAAGGTGGAGCGCGACGGAGACCACGTCTCGATCGTGGCCCAGGGCAAGAAGTACAACCCGCCCGAAATTTCGGCCATGATTCTGCAAAAGCTGAAGAAGGCGGCGGAAGACTACCTCGGCGAGAAGGTCACTGAGGCGGTCATTACCGTGCCTGCGTATTTCAACGACGCGCAGCGCCAAGCGACCAAAGATGCCGGGCAGATTGCCGGGCTCGACGTGAAGCGAATCATCAACGAGCCGACGGCGGCGGCGCTGGCTTACGGCCTCGACAAGAGTAAGGACGAGACTATCGCGGTGTACGACTTCGGCGGCGGGACGTTTGATATTTCGGTGCTCGAGGTCGGCGAAGGCGTGATTGAAGTCAAAGCCACCAACGGCGACACCCACCTCGGCGGCGACAACATTGATCAGCGGCTGGTTGACTGGCTCATTGACGAGTTCAAGAAAGACGAGGGCCTCGACTTGCGCGGTAAGGGCAACGAAATGGCGCTGCAGCGTCTGCGTGACGCGGCGGAGCGGGCGAAGATTGAGCTTTCAACGACCATGGAGACGGAGATTAATCTGCCGTTCATCACCGCCGATGCCAGCGGGCCGAAGCATCTGGTGAAAAAACTGACGCGGGCAAAGCTGGAAGGGATGATTGAAGACATCATTCAGCGTTCGGTTGGCCCGTGCAAGCAGTGCATGAAAGACGCGGGCGTGGACGCCAGCAAGATCAACGAAGTGGTGTTGGTTGGCGGACAGACGCGCATGCCTCGCATTCAGGCGCTGGTGAAAGAACTGTTCGGCAAAGAAGGCCACAAGGGCGTGAATCCGGACGAAATGGTCGCAGTGGGCGCGGCGATTCAGGGCGGCGTGCTGGGCGGCGAAGTGAAAGACCTGCTGCTGCTCGATGTGACTCCGCTGACCCTAGCGATTGAGACATTGGGCGGCGTGGCGACGCCGATGATTCCTCGCAACACCACAATTCCGACGCGCAAGACGGAAACGTTCTCGACCGCGGCGGATAGTCAGACGTCGGTAGAAGTGCACGTGTTGCAAGGGGAGCGTCCGATGGCGGCGCAGAACCGGACGTTGGGCAAATTCCACTTGACCGGGATTCCACCGGCTCCGCGTGGCGTGCCGCAGATTGAAGTCACGTTCGACATTGATGCGAACGGGATTTTGAATGTCACGGCAAAAGATACGGCCACGCAGAAGGACCAGAAGATCACGATCACCTCGTCTTCCGGCCTGTCGAAAGAGGAGGTCGAGCGCATGGCGAAAGACGCCGATGCGCACGCAGCCGAAGACAAAGCGCAGCGCGAGGTGATTGACTCGAAGAACCAGCTTGACTCGATGGTCTATAGCGTCGAGAAGATGCTGAAAGAGCAGGGAGAGAGGATCTCCGGCTCGGAACGCGGCGATGTCGAAAACGCAATCGCCGATGCCAAGAAGGCGCTGGAGTCGAACGACAAGGCGCAAATGGACAAGGCGCGCGAGACGCTGACCCAGGCCTCACACAAGCTCGCCGAGCAGATGTACAAAGCGGCGCAGGCGCAGACGCCTCCCGCGGCAGGCGCTCCGGACGCGGGCACCGGTTCAACCAACGGCGCTGCTGGCGGCAACGGCAAGGCCAAAGACGAAGGCGTGATTGACGCCGAGTACGAGGACGTGGAAGAGAAGAAGTAAATGATAAGAGCATAGCCACGGATTTGCACGGATCACCACGGATCGAATGCAATCTGTGGAGGTTCGTGTAAATCCGTGGCTTGTTTTTGGGTCTTGGAACCCGAAGGAGTAGGTAGTGCAATTTCAAATTAAAGGGCAAGATTATTTTCTGGCATTCGTGGAGCAGGAGAAGCGCTGGTACGTTATCGCGCCGAAGCCGGAGGGCGTGCGCCGCATTCCGGTGTATGTGGATGCGGTAACGCACGAGCGGATGAGGGCTTTGGATATCAGTACATCTCTGTCATCCTGAGCGGAGTAAGAACTTCGCGAAGCGAAGTTCTTGCAGAGTCGAAGGACCCCTGGGTGTGCGTCACCATGAAACTTGAAAGGCATTCTCGCGATGACTCGCTTTGCGGCGAAAATTCCTTGTCGGGCCGATGCGAGTGATGACAGGAAAGGGCTCCTTCGACTGCGTTCTCGTTCGCTTTGCGAACGATCACTTCGCTCAGGATGACAGAGTTTAGTTAATGGCGACCACAACCAAGAAAGACTATTACGAACTCCTCGGCGTGAGGAAGTCTGCCTCGGCTGACGAGATCCGCAAGGCATTTCGCAAACTTGCGCGTAAATATCATCCTGACGTCAACCCTGGAGACAAGGCCGCCGAAGAGAGATTCAAGGCCATGTCCGAGGCCAATGACGTTCTGAGCGATCCAAAGAAGCGCAAAATTTACGACCAGTTGGGCTATTACTCCGACAACATTGACCCCGCTGCCGCGGAGGCTTACGCGCGTGGAGGCCCCACCGGAGCCGGCGGATTCGGAGGATTTCCAGGCGCGCAGCCTGGCGCTTCGGGACAGGGTGTGCCCTTCGACTTCGGAGGATTTGATTTCTCCGACATGTTCGAGGGGGCGCGGGGTCAGCGCAGCACCGGCGGCGGGGGCGGATTTCGCGATATCTTTTCCGGCATGTTCGGCGGGCGCGGCGGCGCGGCGGCGCAAGAAGGGCCGGAGCCGGGGTCGGATCTCGAATACCAAGTCAACGTTCCCTTCTGGACGGCGATCCGCGGCGGCGTCATGCGGCTGAATATCACGCGGCAGGACGTCTGCGCCAACTGTCACGGCAACGGATCCATTGAGCAGCCGGGCATGTGTCCGCAATGCAAGGGCAAGGGGACGATCGAGCAAACCGGAGGACGCATGAAGTTCAACGTGACCTGTCCGCGCTGCCACGGATCCGGAAAGAACATTTCGCCCTGCCCGGTGTGCCACGGAGAAGGCGTGGTTAGCCGCACCGAGCCGCTGGAAGTGCGGATTAAAGCTGGCACGCGCGACGGCCAGCGGATTCGTATCCCCGGCAAAGGAAATTCCGGCGGGCACGGCGGGTCGGCAGGCGATCTTTATGTGATCATCCGCGCCGGGGAGCATCCGGTGTTCCGCCGCGACGGTGACGACATCCAGATCACGGTTCCGGTCACGGCGACGGAAGCGGCGCTGGGCGCGAAGATTGAAGTCCCGACGATTGATGGGAGGGCGCTGCTGAAAGTTCCTCCGGGGACGCAGTCGGGGCAGAAGCTGCGGCTGCGCGAAAAGGGTGTGCCCTCGGCCACCAAGGAAGGCGCACGCGGAGATGAAATTGTCGAGGTGAAGCTGACGGTGCCCATGCCGCGGGATGAGAAGACGAAGGAACTGTTGCGCGAGTTGGCGAAGTTGAATCCGGAAGACCCCAGGGCGGAGTTGTTCAAGAATGTGTAACAATTCTGCTTTGCGAGTTGGATAGTTCAATGTTCGAACGGTACACTGAAAGCGCGAAGCCTGTGATCTTCTTTGGGCGCTACGAGGCCAGTCGGTATGGGTCTCCAGAGATTCGGACGGAACACTTGCTCCTTGGTCTATTTCGAGGGGACCGTCGGCTGGCGAGGAAAGTACTAGGTTCGGGCGGACCCATCAAGCGATTCTTATCATCTTCCTCTTCGATTGAATCGATACGCGGCAACATTAAGGTTGTTGGCCGCAACATTTCCACTTTCGAGGACATACCTCTCAGCGAGGAGTCAAAGCAGGTGCTCGAATATGCAGCGGAAATCGACTTACCGATCGACATATCCGTAGTACGCACCTGCTTCTCGGATTGCTAAGAGAAAATCAGGCCTTGGCTGCACAATTGCTCAACGGAGAGGGGTCACGCTGGAGCGTGCGCGGGATAAGGTCAGCTAACCCCCTCTGTGGTTCAAGCTCTCCGCTTGCCTCCTCCCCCAAAATCTCTCAAAATATTTCTTGCATCTGTGGAAATTTGCCGTAATCTCAACACTGCGAACTAACTTCAGCGGAATTCCCGGAATTTGAAGCACCGGAAGCCCCGAAGCGCCCAGCCCGCGCGGAGTAGCTGAGAGTGAGTCGCTTGAGGAGGAAGCCATAGAAATTGGCAACAGCTAGCGCCGCACGTCGCGATCTTCCGTCAGGAACTCCCGCCCTCAGCGTTCCCCCCCAGCGAAAGAAATCCGTCCGCCTCACGCTGTGGCCCCTGGTCGCCGCCACTTTCTTTATGGTTTCGGGCGGCACCTATGGCATTGAAGATATCGTGCACGGCGCCGGCTATGGCCGCGCCATCATCTTCTTGTTACTCACTCCTATCCTCTGGAGCTTGCCCACGGCGTTCATGATCGGTGAGCTTTCGAGCGCGCTGCCGTTTGAGGGCGGCTATTACGCCTGGGTGCGCCGCGCTATGGGCAACTTCTGGGGATTTCAGGAAGCCTGGCTTTCGCTGGTGGCGTCGATTTTCGATATGGCGATTTATCCGACGCTGTTTGTCGCTTACCTGACGCGGCTGTTTCCGTGGTTCTCGGTGAATTATCGCGGGGTGATGGTAGGGCTGGCGGTTGTAATTGCCTGCGCGGGGCTGAATATCGCGGGCGTGAAAGTGGTCTCGACGACTTCGCTGTGGCTGTTCTTCGCGCTCTCTGCGCCGTTCGCGCTGGTGGTGATTCTCTCGCCGCTGAAATACGGTGCGCTGTTTCATGCCGTGACCGCACCAACAACTTCCAAAGTTGATCTGATCGGTGGCTTGCTTATCTGCATGTGGAACTACATGGGCTGGGACAATGCTTCGACCATCGCGACCGAAGTCGAGCGTCCGCAGCGGACTTATCCGCGGGCCATGCTGGCGGCGGTGGTCATTGTTGCACTCAGCTACATCGTCCCGGTGGCGGCGGTGTGGATGACGAGGCTTCCCGCAGGCGCATGGGAAACGGGATCGTGGGCCGACATTGCAGGATTGCTCGGCGGGCCGGCGCTGCGCATCGCATTGGTGGTCGGAGGCATGTTCAGCGCCTTCGGCATGTTCAACGCGCTGGTGATGAGCTACTCGCGCCTGCCTCTGGCAATGGCGCAGGATGGAATGCTGCCAAAGATTTTCGGCAAGCTGAACCGGCGGCGCGCACCCTGGGTGACGATCATCGCTCTGGCTATCGGTTGGGCTTGTTGCCTTGGACTGGGCTTTGCGCGGCTGGTGACCATCGACATCCTTATATACGGCCTGAGCCTGTCGCTCGAGTTCGTGGCCCTGGTCGTGCTGCGAATCCGGGAACCGGAACTGGCCCGCCCATTCCGCGTCCCGGGAGGAATGTTTGGGGCGGTCGCGATCGGTATTGCCCCGGTGCTGCTGCTGGGATTCGCTCTGGTCCGCAGCCAGAGTGAGCAGGTCTGGGGGATGAGTTCGTTTGCGCTGGGACCGATCGTGGTCGCGACGGGAGTGTTGGCGTACGCACTGAACTACGCGCTCAAGCCGGCGGGATGGACGAAGGAAGAGCCGGAGCCGACGGCTTAAAGAACCGCTACCGTATCTGCCCTGTCCCGATCACCTGATACTTCGCCGACGTTAGCTCTGCCATGGCAAACGGTCCGCGGCAGTGCAGCTTTTGGGTGCTGATTCCCATCTCCGCGCCGAAGCCGAATTCGCCGCCGTCGGTGAAGCGAGTGGAGGCATTCCAGTACACCGCCGCCGAATCCACCAGGCGCAGAAATCTGCGCGCGTTCGCTTCCTTGGCAGTGACGATGGATTCCGAGTGCTTGGTGGAATAGCGGTTGATGTGCGCGATTGCCTGATCCACGCCGGAAACGACGCGCACGGCCATGCAAAGTCGAAGATATTCCTCACTCCAGTCCTGCTCGGTTGCGGGTTTCACGTCCGGTGAAAGGCTGCAGGTTTCGGCGTCGCCTCTGACTTCTACTCCGGCGCTAATCAACTGACGAATCATATGCGGAATGAATTTTGCGGCGATCGCCGAATGCACCAATAGTTTCTCCGCAGCATTGCAGACTGACGGCCGCTGGGTTTTCGCGTTGATCACGATGCGGCTCGCCATTTCGAGGTCAGCGGACTCGTCCACGAAAATATGGCAATTGCCGGCGCCGGTCTCGATTACCGGGACGATAGCATTTTCCATCACGTGCGAAATCAGGCCGGGGCCGCCACGGGGGATGACGACATCCACCAGACCGCGCGCCGTGATGAGTTCCTGCACCGTTTCGCGCGTGCCGGAATCGAGCAGTTCAATCGCACCCGGAGGCACGCCGGGGACCGCAGCGAGAATTTTCGCCAGCGCCTGATTGCTGTGCGCGGCTTCTTTACCACCGCGGAGCACGACCGCGTTGCCGGTCTTGAAGGCCAGCACCGCAGCATCGACAGTGACGTTGGGGCGCGACTCGTAAACGATACCGACGACGCCCAGCGGCACGCGGACTTTGCGAATGAGCAAGCCGTTGGGCCTGGTCCACTCAGCCAAGACCTCATTCACGGAATCGGGAAGCGCAGCAACGTCGCGCACCGCGTCCGCCATTTCCTTTATGCGCTTTGGGTTGAGCAGCAAGCGGTCGAGCATTGACCCGGACAGATTCGACTCTGCGATGTCTTTTTCATTTGCCCGCAGGATTTCAGCGGCGCGGGCTTCGATGTCTTCGGCCATCAGAAGCAACAACCGGTTTTTGTCCTCGGTTGAGAACTGCGCAAGCAACGCCGACGCCCCCCGGGCGCGTTCCAGCTTCTCGCGAGTTGAGGACGCAATTGCCGCCACAGTAACCATTTCTCAGGACCTCTTCCTCTTTGCCTTCCTTGGCGGGAAGAAAGTTCCGATCTTTCGCGCGATGGCTTTCGAAACGGCGTCGGGATCGCGACCGTTCACAATGGCGACGTTGACTCCGGCATCGCTGGCCATTTTGGCGGCGCGCAACTTCGACCGCATCCCGCCGCGGCCCAGCTTGCCGTGACCGTTGCACAGAGCTTCCATCTTTGGAGTGAGTTTGCGGATGGTTCGCAACATTCGCGGGCTTTTCCCGTTAGGAACGTAAAAGCCGTCAACGTCGGTGAGCAGCAGTAGCCAATCGGCTTCGACCGCGGCCGCCAGCAGCGCGCTGAGTTCGTCGTTGTCGCCGAAAGCGCCTTCCAGTTCGCGGACCGAAACGCTGTCGTTCTCATTGACAATGGGAACCACGCCCAAGCGTAGCAGTTGGTCGAGGGTGTTCTGCAAATTCTTGTAACGGGCTGCGGTGGTGAAATCGTCACTGGATAGCAGCAACTGGGCAACGATTTTCTTGCCGAAGAAAACCTGCTCGTAGGTGTGCATCAGTGCGCTCTGGCCGACGGCAGCGCAGGCCTGCATCAGCCGGACCTTGGATGGGCGCTCTTTCAGTCCAAGATTCGCCATCCCCGAAGCAATTGCTCCGGAGCTGACGATCAGAAACTCGTGATGCGGAAGGTCGAACTGGTCTACCAGCGAGCGCAGTTGGCGAGTGTCAATGCGGCCGCCAGGGGCGATCAGACTGGTTCCGACTTTGATGACTAGGCGCATGAGCTAATCTAGATACTGTAACAAGGTCGCGCGGTTTTCGGCCACGCGGACCCCGGACGGTCAAAACTATGCTCAAGTTTGATCCCAAGGAACGATTTTCCAGCCGGGTCGAAAACTACGCTCGTTTTCGACCGACGTATCCACTGGAAGTTGTGGAGGTTCTGAACAACGAATGTGGGATGGAGCGTGATTCGGTCGTCGCTGACATTGCTTCGGGCACTGGCATCTTCACCCGCCTGCTGTTGGAAAATGGCAACCGGGTATTTGGGGTTGAGCCGAATGCTGAGATGCGGCGTGCGGGCGAAGAATATTTAGCGAATTATCCCAAGTTCACCAGCGTTGTTGGGACGGCTGAGAATACAGGCCTGCCGGACCAGTCCGTCGATGTGGTTACTGCGGCCCAAGCTGCGCACTGGTTCGACCGCGAGAAGGCAATACGCGAGTTTCAGCGAATCTTACAGCCAGCAGGGCACCTGGCGGCGCTGTGGAACGACCGCCGATTGGACGCAACTGCGTTCGCTCGCGACTACGAGCAGATGCTCGTAAACCATGGCACTGACTATGCGGATGTGAAACGCTTGGACAACGAGGCAAGCCGATTTTTCGGGACGTTCAGGCGCGAGCAGCGAGTACTCCACAATTTTCAGGACCTGGATTACCCGGCGTTCGAGGGACGTTTGCTGTCGTCTTCTTATGCCCCGCAGCCTGGCCATCCGTCCCACGGGCCGATGCTGGCGGAACTGCGAAGAATTTTCGAGGCGTACCAGTCCGGCGGCAAGGTGCGGATGGAGTACGATACTAAGCTCTACTTCGGTCAACTTATCGACTAGAGCAGGCGAGGTCGCATGGCGGCGGATGCGGACAAGGGTAAATCCTTCCATATGGGCCCCGACGAGTTCCGGGAGCACGGCTACGAGGTCGTGGACTGGATTGCCAACTACTACAAACGAATCGAATCCTTTCCAGTTCTCTCGCAGGTCAAGCCGGGAGAAATTCGGGATTCGCTTCCCACCCGGGCCCCTCAGCAAGGCGAGGCTTTTGAATCGATTCTCTGCGACTTTGAAAAGCTTATCTTGCCCGGAGTAAGCCACTGGCAATCACCGAACTTTTTTGCGTTCTTTTGCAGCAATGCATCTGGCCCCTCGATTCTGGGCGACTTGCTTTCTTCCGGCCTCGCCGTGCAAGGCATGTTATGGGCGACGAGTCCCGCATGCACGGAACTGGAAACCCTGGTGCTCGATTGGCTGGTCCCCGCGCTGGGACTGCCGGAGAAATTTCTCTCCACCCGGACCGGAGGCGGTGTAATTCAGGACACCGCATCGAGCGCAATCCTTTGCGCGCTGCTTGCAGCGCGCGAACGCGCCACCAATTTTCAGTCTAACCAAACTGGGGTTCCCGGCACGTTGTGCGCTTACACTTCCACGCAGGCGCACTCGGCGACTGAAAAGGCAATTGGAATCGCGGGCGTGGGACGCGATCGCCTCAGGCTCATTCCTACGGAACCAAATTTTGCGATGGATGCCGATGCCCTGGCCCGCGCAATGGAGAATGACCACAACTCGGGTTTAAAGCCATTTTTCGTTTGCGCCACGCTGGGCACGACCTCTTCGAACGCCATTGATCCTTTGCCACAGATCGGGCCAGTCTGCCAGAAATTCGGCGCCTGGCTGCATGTGGATTCGGCTATGTCTGGGACGGCGGCGCTGTGTCCGGAGTTTCGCTACATTCACGACGGCATTGAACACGCCGACAGCTATTGTTTTAATCCGCACAAATGGATGTTCACCAACTTTGATTGCGATTGCTTTTACGTGGCTGATCGCGAGGCGCTGATTCGGACCATGAGCATTCTGCCGGAATATTTGCGGAACCAGGCGACGGCGTCTGGAGCGGTGATTGATTACCGTGATTGGCAGATTCCGCTGGGGCGGCGGTTCCGCTCGCTCAAGTTGTGGTTTGTGCTTCGTCATTACGGGATTGAGGGCTTGCAATTTCATGTGCGTGAGCACGTGCGGCTGGCGCAGGAGTTTGCCGCATCGGTGCGGGAGGATGATCGCTTTGAACTGGCCGCTCCCGCTCCGCTGAATCTGGTTTGCTTCCGCCTGAAAAGCGGAGACCAGGCCAACCAGCGCCTGCTCGACGCGCTCAACCGGAGCGGCGACCTCTATTTGACGCACACTCGGCTGAACGACCGGATGGCGCTGCGTCTGTGCGTCGGTCAAACCAACACCACCGAGCGGCACGTGCGGAATGCGTGGCGGAGGATTCAGGAAGAAGCCGGGAAATTGCAATAAAGCGTAGAAAGAACGTTGTTCCTTTCCGGAATAATATTTCCCATCTGTATCGTTTTAGTTTAGATTAGTGCGCGGTCATGGATTTTGGATTCGTTCCGATTCCAGGAGGACTTTCCGTGAAAACGATCTGGGCTGCTTTCATCATTCTTTCCACTTTGAGTCTCGCGCAGGATTCGTCCACCAAACCCGCGCAACCTGCAGCGCAGGCCGCAATGGCTGATCTGGCGAATGCCCCGTTCCGCAATTCGGCCCTGCCGACTGAAGACCGGGTGAACGACTTGGTCTCGCGGCTAACTCTGGAAGAAAAAGTTTCGCAGATGGTGCACACTGCGGCTCCTATTCCGCGGCTGGGGATTCCGCAATACAACTGGTGGAGTGAAGGCCTCCACGGCGCCGCGCGCGAAGGTTACGCGACCGTGTTTCCGCAAGCGATTGGGCTGGCAGCGACTTTTGATCCCGATTTGCTGAAGAAAGATGCCGACGCCACTGCCAGCGAGTTTCGCGCGAAATATGAAGAGCGCGTTCAGCAACTGGGATACAGCGACTGGTTCCACGGGTTGACGGTGTGGTCACCGAACATCAATATTTTTCGCGATCCGCGCTGGGGACGCGGCCAGGAAACCTACGGTGAAGATCCGTTTCTGACCGCACAAATGGGAATCGCGTACGTCACCGGATTGCAAGGGGATGATCCAAAGTATTTAAAGGCTCTCTCTACTCCGAAACATTTCGCCGTGCACAGCGGCCCTGAGCCTACCCGGCATACCGTAGATGTGACGGTTTCCAACCACGATTTGGAAGATACCTACTTACCTGCATTTCGCGCGACGGTCGGCGTGGGCGCGGGCTCGGTGATGTGTGCTTACAACTCGGTGGACGGCAAGCCGGCTTGTGCTCAGCCTCTACTGCTGAAAGAACATCTGCGCGACGCCTGGCACTTTCAGGGCTACGTAGTCTCGGACTGCGGCGCCGCCAGCGACATTCAAACCGGTCACCATTATGCCAAGACCATAGAGGAGGGCGTGGCCGCCGGCGTGAAGTCGGGGATGGATATTATTTGTGGCATCCCGATGCCCGCAGTCACGGTCGAACGCGATGCATTGCTCAAAGCAGTGCAGCAGGGGCTGCTTACAACCGACGACATTGACCAGGCAGTGAAGCGTCTGTTCACGGCGCGTATGAAGCTGGGGATGTTCGATCCGCCGGATTCCGTTCCGTACGCCAAGACACCGCTTTCGGAAATCGACAGCGAGCCGCACCGCCTCCTGGCTCTGCAGACCGGGAGGGAGTCACTCGTCCTGTTGAAGAATTCCGGAAATTTTCTTCCCCTCGCAACTCATTACAAGACCATCGCCGTGATCGGCCCGAACGCCGACAGCGTAGATCCGCTGCTAGGCAATTACAACGGCACGCCGTCGCATCCGGTGACGGTGCTCGCAGGGTTGCGCAAGCGGTTTGCGGATTCCAAAGTTTTGTACGCGGCTGGGTCTTCTTTGGCGGGACCTCCGCTTTCGGTCATTCCGAAAAGGTTCTTGAAAAGCAGCTCCGGGGAGGCCGGGCTTACAGCTGAGTACTTCAAGGGCACGCTCACGGGCAGTGCGGTGATCACGCGGACTGATCCGGGGATTGACTTCACGTGGCAGAACGGCGCCAGCCCTGAATTAAAAGATGGTTTCTCAGTGCGCTGGACAGGGACGCTGGTGCCGGCCACAACCGGCGACTACCAGATCGGTTTCACCGGAACTGACGCATTCCATTTCTGGCTGGACAATCAGTTGATCGGCGAGTCCTGGTATGGGGACACCGGCAAGACGCGACTGAAGACGCTGCACCTCGATGCCCGACATTCGTACGCACTCAAGGTCGAATGCTCACAGGAGGGTGGCCCTGGGTTGGCAAAGTTGGTCTGGCACGAACCGGGGGACAAGAAGGACTACATGGAGGTTGCGAAGCAATCGGACCTGATCGTCGCGGTACTCGGCCTCGCGGGTGAACTCGAAGGCGAAGAGATGCCGATCAAGATCGAAGGCTTCAGTGGAGGAGACCGTACCAGCCTGAATCTTCCGCGCGCACAGCAGCGAGTGCTGGAAGATCTGGTTGCTACCGGAAAACCGGTGGTCCTGGTGCTCATGAATGGAAGCGCTCTCGCCGTCAATTGGGCGGACCAGCACGTTAAGGCGATTCTAGAAGCCTGGTATCCGGGAGAAGAAGGAGGCACCGCCGTCGCCGAAGCTCTGGCTGGGGATTTCTCACCGGGCGGCCGCTTGCCACTGACTTTCTACAAATCGGTTGACCAGCTGCCCGCGTTCGAAAACTACAACGTGAAAGGGCGCACCTATCGCTACTTCACTGGCGAACCGCTCTACCCTTTTGGCTTCGGTTTGAGCTACACGACTTTCCGGTACGGCAATTTGAGCTTCGACAAGCCGTCACTTGAAGCAAGTGATAACCTCACCGCCAGTGTGGATGTGAAGAACACGGGAAAAATGGCGGGCGACGAAGTTGTCGAAGTGTATCTGACCCATCTCGGAGTTGACGGCGCACCGCTTTGCGCTCTGGTGGGTTTCCATCGCGTACACGTCGAGCCGGGCGCGACCGAGCATGTGACGATCACAATTCCCAACCGTCAACTGAGTATCGTGGATGCAGAGGGAACCCGAAAAATCGTCCCAGGTGACTTGCAAGTATGGGTCGGCGGGGGCCAACCCCTCAATCGCGAAGGCTCGCCGAAGACGGCAGGGATGTCGGGCTCGGTGAAGATTACGGGCGAAGCCGTTTTGCCGAAGTAGGTCTAGCGGGAAACCTTCACAGGAAAGGAACGGGGACTTAAAAAAGCGCCCTAGGGGGCCGCTCTCGTTCACCTCGCTTTTTGACCTGAGGATCAGTCGTACTTCTCACAGATTTCCAACTGGTGAATGGCTTCATCAATGGCCTTGATAATCGTGGGCGGCCGCATTCAGGTGAGCTTTGGCGTTGCGCAACGACTCCATAGCCGCGTGGATTTCCGGATGACGCCCGGCTGCGGGCGCACCCACGGACATAACCAGCATTAGCGCGAATACGGTAAGGGCGGTAGCAACCTTTCTCTTCATTTGTCGCCTCCGTTTGCGATAGACTTCGCGGGATATTTTAGCCCCCCAGTAGCAGATTGCAAGCTGTGGAAAGTCAGGCCTGGTCCGCCTACTTCTTGGGCGGATATTTCTCAATCGCCTTCCTGACCATGTCATCCAATTTTTTTTGAATTTGGGCGGGATCACTCTTCTCTTCTGACGCTATGCTGCGCCAGACCATGGAATGAACGCTGGTATCGCGGAGATCGATCACCAGCGTGCCCTCGGCGTACGGCACTCTTGCCCAGCGCGTGCCCCATCCGCGCCAGCCGGCGGGAAAGGTCTCAAGCTCGGCTTTGCGCTGCGATCCAAAGTGATAGACCACGTTCAGGTCGGGCTGGCGCATCGTCTCGGTAAGCCCTCGCGCTGTCAGATCGCGCCGGATATCGGCCTCGATCTGCTTCTTTATAAGTTCGCTATTCAATGCCGGACTCCGGCTATTCAAGGTGCCATTGCGAATGGCGAATGTCTTGTACTTGCTGAAGTCGACGGACGAATCGAACTGCACATCAATTTTTTGTGCCCACACGATCGATCCGGCCAGCAGGCTCACCAGCAACACTACCGTTTGTCCACTTTTCGATCGAGACCCTTTCGGCATTTCGATTCGGCTATGCGCTTGCGACACTCTCCACCTCCACTATGGCGACGGAATTGTATCAGCATCGCGAGAGCGGCGCAGGCAGGGCAGCGGTTCTGGATCGGGATAGAACGCAGGCGCGCCAGCCGTAGGTGGAGGGTTTCCATCCTTGCCCTTTCGGTCTGCAAGGTGGGTTCACAATTCCACCATAGCCACGTTTCCTGCGGCCCCCCTATAATCCCGGACGGCCGAGTTTCTCAGGTCCGGTTCGAAGTGTTGGTGTATGTCACCAACACTCGCCCCGGCAGCGTCTCCATGCCACTGCCGACGCGCGCCGTTCGGTTGAAGAACGGCAACACCCTCATCAGCGACCAGTTCAATCATCAGGTGATTGAGATCGACTCTTCGCAAAACATCGTGTGGAGTCAAGGATCGATCGGTGTGTCCGGGACAGGCTTCAACATGTTGAACGCACCGTACGATGCGAAAGTGGTGGGAGACTATACCGGGTTGACGCCGCCCTTTTGCCGAGGCAAGGACTGCCACTGATGGCGAATCTCCCCTGAGACTGTCACCACCCCTGCCTCCTTTTGCAGGGGTGGTCCATGGCACCGCGCAAACCAGTCCGTTGAACTGGGCGTGTGCTGTGGGGCGGAAACCTGCCATTGTAGATTGAACCGCTGAAGCGGTGCCAGAGACATTCAGTTGCGAACTCCCCGCGTCAGTGCCTTGCCGGTTTGGGCTTCGGCGATTCAGCCGATTTCAGATGTGCACTGGGCGGCGCGTTCCAACAACAGATCACGCTCGCGAGTGTTACGCGTAAGGGACGCAGCGCGCTCGAACTCCACACGGGCTTCCGCAACACGGCTGAGCTTCTTCAGCAAGTCGGCCCGTACGCTGGGCAAGAAGTGATAGGTCTTGAGCGCAGGTTCTGCGGCCAGCGCGTCCACGAGTTTGAGAGCGGCGGCGGGACCGAATGCCATGCCCACGGCGACGGCACGGTTCAGTTCGATCACTGCCGACGGCGTGACTTGGGCAAGCGCATCGTAAAACTCGACAATGCGCGCCCAGTCTGTTTCCTCCGGGATTCGTGCGCGCGCATGACAGGCGGCGATCTCGGCCTGCAGTACATAAGGGCCAGGCATGCTGGCGAATTTTTCTGTTTGCAGCTTCTCCGAACGATCGAGCGCTGCAAGGCCACGCCGGATGAGCAGTTGATCCCAGTGGGCGCGGTTCTGATCGAAGAGAAGAATCGGTTCTCCCGCTGGCCCTACGCGCGCCCGCGAGCGCGAAGCTTGGATCTCCATCAGCGCAACCAGGCCGTGCACCTCGGCCTCATGGGGAGCCAGTTCGGCTAGGACACGCCCGAGGCGCAACGCATCCTCGCAAAGCACTGGCCACATCCAGTCGTCACCGGCGGTGGCTGAGTATCCCTCGTTGAAGATCAGATAAATGATTTCGAGCACTGACGAAAGACGCGCTGCCAGGTCGCCGCTGCGGGGAACCTCGAAGGGGACGCGCTTCTCAGCTAGGGTGCGCTTGGCGCGCACGATGCGCTGGGCAATGGTCGGCTCAGGGACGAGGAAAGCGCGCGCGATTTCCTCGGTTGTGAGGCCTCCGAGCAAGCGGAGGGTGAGCGCAACTCGGGCCTCGGTCGAGAGCACCGGGTGGCAAGCCGTGAACACCAGGCGCAGAAGGTCGTCGCCGATAGAGTCGTCAAGCGCAGTATCGAAATCGGGCACGGCCGCCTCTTTCCGCTGGAGGTCCTGGCCGATCTCCTGGTGCGTGCGCTCGAGCCGCTGGTTTCGGCGGAAGTGATCAATCGCGCGATGCTTGGCGACAGCCATCAGCCAGGCACCCGGGTTGTCCGGGACGCTCGACCGCGGCCACTGCTCAAGCGCGGCGACTAGAGCGTCCTGCGCCAGGTCTTCGGCGACACCTATGTCGCCCACTATCCGCGCCAGCCCGGCAATCAGTCGCGGAGACTCGATCCTCCAGGCTGCGTCAATCACACGATGTGTATCGGTAGCCACTGCTACCGATCACATCATGCTTCGGCTGGCCGGCGCAAGTGAGCTCCGGCCGCGAACAGTTCTATCGGGCTGCCGTACCCGCCAGTTCCCTTACGTGTTGAGCGAAGTCTTCCGGCCCGAAGATCTGGCGAATCTCGGTCTCGCCCTCCCATCCTGGCCAGTACTTGCGGTGAAGTTCCATGAAGCGCACTGCCCCCTTGATCGCTTCTTCTTTCGACTTCAACTCAAACTGCGCGAAGCCGCCAATGACTTCCTTGGCTTCGGTGAAAGGTCCGTCGGTCACGGTCTGTTCGCCTTTGGATATCCGGACGCGAGTGCTTTGCACAACTGGCGCGAGGCCGCCGCTGCCGATCATGGTGCCGGCTTTGACATCTTCTTCGGCGAGGATGGCAATGGCGTCCATCAGTTCCTTGGGCGGAAGCCCCTGATGCTCGGCGTGCTTGACCATCATCATGAATCGCATGGTAATAGCTCCTTTGTTCTTCATTTTTGAAATTTAAGTATGAACCGGATTCCCGGCTCTATTGATACGTCGAACCAACGCCTGTGAAATCGACACGCAGATTAATTATTTTTCTCATCCGCGTACGACTCTGGTATGGTCACGCCCGCTTCTTCTCAACCTGCTGACGCAGCCGCTCCTCACGTTCTTTCAGTTCGGGAGTCAACTGGGCTCCGAAGTCTTCAGCCTCGAATACCTGCCGAATTTCGACTTCGGCGCCACCGCCAAACGGACTGCGCTTGAGCCATTCGACGGCCTCTTCCATTGACCTAACCTGCCACAGCCAGAAGCCGGCAATCAGTTCTTTGGTCTCGGTGAAAGGGCCGTCAATGACGGTTGGCTTTTCTCCCGAGAAACGGACGCGCTTGCCTTTAGAACTGGCTTGCAGCCCTTCGCCCGCCAGCATAACTCCGGCCTTCACCAGCTCTTCGTTGTATTTACCCATTTTTGTAAGAATTTCTGTGGTGGGGAGAAAGCCCGCTTCAGAATCCTTGTTGGCTTTTACGATCACCATTACTCTCATCGTTGTGACTCCTTCTTATGTAGATTATGGGCTGGATTAGGCGCGTTTTCGACCGCCTGAGTCCTGCCTCTACTGTAACGTCGAATGGGAAGCGGCGAAATCGACAAGCTGCTAGATTTTAATGAGGCTTCGTCGCGACCCGACCCGTCAATAGGGACGAATCGGTAGATCGCCCACCCGGCGCGGTCATCCTTGGCCGTTGTTGGTCACCGCTTCTTGCCTTCCATCTCTGCGATGCGCGCCTTCACCATTTTCTTTACCAGGTCGGCGGGTAGGGGCTTGTCCGCTGGAAACTGTATCGTGCCTTTCGATATTCGGTAGTCCTTGAGTTCCTTCTTGAACGCTTTTATTGCGGAGGCAGTCGGAAACAAGCTGCAGTGGTCCGAAAACGCGGCGAACCACACCAGTATTCCTTTGTATTGGAACGCCGGAATGCGATAGCTGATGACCTCGGTGGCGTCGGCGGGCACAGCTGAACGAATCGCTGCACGAACTTTGTTCAACGTGCTGCGGGCGGGTTCGGGGACGGCTGCGAGGTACTCGTCAACCGTCTTGGGGACGGCGCTGCCTTTCGCCTTCGAACCGCGGCTAGCAGGTGCTCTCGCTTTCTTCATGCGGACAATGATAACCGGAGACTAGGAAACCCACCCCTCAAAACTGCAAAGGGTTGGGCGACTGATCAGCCTTCGTCAGGGACCATGATTCGAACTAATGCAATGAGGTAGGGAAGTCCCACCCTTCAACCAACGAAGGGTGGGCGTAGCTCGCTATTGTTTGTCGTATACGGCCGTGCTTTTCAATTTCTTGCCCGCCGCATCGGTTCCGCTCACGGTGACGGTGCGGGTCCTGCCATCGGCCGACACCACGACCCGGCCGCTGAGAGTGACCTTTCCGTCTTTCTTGCCGGCGAACTGCAAGGTGTGGTCGTCAACCTGAGTGTAAGACCGCGTGTCTGAAGTAGAATCTCCGGTCACGGGATAGTCTTTGCCGTCGATCTTACCCGTCCATTCGCTGTGCACGGGCTTGCCGTCGCCGCTGATGCCATCGATCGTAACCTTTACGCTGTCACCTGCGGCCTCATAGACAACCGTGCTGTTCTTCGGCATCCCAGCAGCAATCTTCGACTTGGCCTCGTTCAGCTTCCAGGCGCCCATCTGCGCATCGCTGGCAGCGAAGCACACTGCCGCTGCTACAAAGCACAGGGCGAAAGTCAGTACGCTTGTTCTTAGTTTCATGTTGCCTCCATCGCAAACAAATTTTGGGGATGATTTACCGCCGCGAATTTTAGGCTTGTGCGGCGGGTTCTGCAACTGGAGGCTCAAAAGATTGAGGACCGGACGGGGCAAACCGCGATCTGCGTCGTCGAGAAACCTGCTGTTTGGTGATTTCAGGGAACGCGCACGATCTCACTGTCGTGGTCCCCACCCTTTGAAAACCCCAAGGGGTGGGGCAGCCGAAGTTGGGGTGATTCAAAGGGTGGTCCTGCCCGCCAACCTCGCCGGCGGAAACACTCCACCAGGAAATCAGCCAAGAACTAGAGCATTTGCTGCAGCGGATCTTCTACGAACGGCAAAAGCGCGGTGGCTTGGATTTAGAAGCGGTGGAGATGGCAGTTCGTTCCCGCGTGCACCAGGCCGGAGCGGCAGTGCTGGACCAGTTGCTCGAGTTCGATCCTCCCAACTCCGAACACCGCCACCTGCCTTGTTCCTGCGGCCATACCGCGCGCTATGTGGAGTTGCGCTCTAAACCTGTGCTGACGGCGGTGAGCAAGGCGGAGTGTCTGCGCCCTTACTACCTGTGTGAGCACTGCCATGGTGGTCTGTTTCCGGTCGATGTCGAACTCGACATCGAGAACACGGAGCTCTCGCCGGGCGTGCGCCGCATGTTGGCGGCGGTCGGCCATGAAGCTCCCCTTCCAGCAGGGCCGCCAGCAGATGGAGTTGTTGGCAGGGTTGTCGCTTACCACCAAGGCCGTGGAACGAACGGCCCGAAGCCATCGGAGAAGATATCGAAGTTCGTCAGCAACAGGAGCTCCGGCGAGCCCTACAGCTGGAGTTGGCGATCCCGATCGGACCTCGCATTCCCATTCTGTACGTGGAAATGGATGGCACCGGCATTCCCGTAGTGCGCAAGGAAAGCGCTGGGCGCGCCGGCAAACAGCAGGGCCAACCCGCCCGTACTCGCGAGGCCAAGCTAGGTTGTGTCTTCACCCAGACGAGGGTAGATGAGGAAGGCTATCCCATCCGGGATGAATCGTCGACCAGCTATGTGGGTGCGATCGAGAGCTGTGAGGAATTCGGCCGCCGACTCTATGCCGAAGCTTGGCAACGGGGTTGGGCGCGAGCGGAGAAAAAAGTAGTGTTGGGGGATGGCGCCGATTGGATCTGGAATCAGGCGAGTCTACACTTTCCGGAGGCCATCCAAATCCTCGATCTCTATCATGCCCGCGAACA
>Ga0185299_10003760_pt1 | contig 19396 bp, 15 predicted proteins | sample PaiPotPPA55metaG_FD_128002 | JGI IMG/M metagenome (GOLD analysis project Ga0185299, IMG submission 128002) | Iron sulfur acid spring bacterial and archeal communities from Banff, Canada, to study Microbial Dark Matter (Phase II) - Paint Pots PPA... ...
TCCGCTGGGCACGCTCGCCAACATGCCATGTCGCGCGGTGCACAACCGGCTGACTGGACCCGGCGTCCTCGATATGAAGTCCGGCATCGCCCTGATGCTGCACGCGCTCGCCGGTCTTCAAGAATGGTACAGCGAAGGGCAGAATAGCGAGTTGCCACGACCCGTGACCGTGCTCCTGGTTTCCGACGAGGAAGTGGGCAGCAACTCGTCGCGAGCGATCACCGAGGCGCTGGCAAAAAAAGCTGCAGCGGTGCTCGTGCTCGAGCCTTCCTATGGACCGCAGGGCGCCGCGAAAACGGCCCGCAAGGGTGTTGGCGAATATCTCGTCAAAGTAACCGGCAAGGCTGCCCATGCCGGCCTGGATTTCCAGAAAGGCGTGAACGCGATTCTTGAGCTCGCGCGTCAGATCGAGAAAATCTCCAGCTTCACCGATCTGAAAAAGGGCTTGACGGTCAACGTCGGAATCGTAAGCGGAGGATCGCGAACCAATGTGGTTCCGGCCGAAGCCGCGGTGAAGGTCGATGTTCGAATCGCGCGCATGAAAGATGCGGCCGGAATCGATAAGAAGATGCGCAGCCTGCGTCCCTTCAACCGCAAATGCAAAATCGAGATCACCGGGAGAATCAATCGTCCGCCGTTGGAGCGCACCGCTGGAGTCGCCGCGTTGTACGCGCAGGCTGCCGCCGTCGCGCGCGAGTTGGGATGGAAGCTCCGCGAAGCGGCGGTGGGCGGCGGTTCCGACGGGAATTTCACCGCAGCTCTGGGTATTCCTACGCTCGATGGTCTCGGCGGCGTAGGCGATGGAGCGCACGCCTCACACGAGCACATTCTGATCTCGGAGTTGCCACGCCGGGCGGCGCTGCTTGCGGGGCTGATCGAGGCAGTGTGATCGAAGCGCTCGATCCCGGGCTGAATACGGGCAATCGACACTCTTTGACCTGTGGGTCTAACTAACCTAGAATTCAACTGGGGACCTTGGAGTAAGGCTGCGTACGCGCCGGGCAACCCCGCTGGAGGTTTCTATGCCGGGAAAACTGGGACTGCCTGAGATCCTGCTGATTCTTGCCGTTGCGCTACTCATTTTCGGACCAAGCAAACTTGCCGATCTCGGCAAGGGTTTGGGCGAAGGCATCAAGAACTTCAAGTCATCGATAAAAGAAGGCGACGAGGGCGGCGAGAAGAAGCCGTAGTCGTTCCGTGTGGCGCGGGCGCCCTCGCCCGCGAACTACCGGCAGAATCAAAAATCTGCGTTACACGATTCCTGCCTGCCGCAGCATGCGCCACACCAGCGCGACGGGCAGCCCAACCACATTGCTGTAATCCCCTTCGATCCGAGGAATCCAGCGCGAAGCGATGCCTTGAATCGCATAAGCTCCCGCTTTGTCCATAGGCTCGCCGCTGGCGATATAGTCGGCGATTTCTTTATCCGTGATTTCACTCACGGTAACGAGCGTCGTTTCACTGGCAACGGACGGCTGTTCATTCACCGCTAAGCACACTCCAGTAATTACCTGATGCTCGCGTCCGGAAAGCAAGCGCAGCATGCGCGCGGCGTCAGCGGCATCCGATGGCTTGCCGAGAAGTTGGCCATCGACGACAACCACGGTGTCGGCGCCGAGCACGCAATCATGCGGACGTTGACGCGCAACCGCGAGCACCTTCTCACGCGCCAGGCGTTCGGCGCAGGCTTTCGCAGCTTCTCCGGGCAGCGGATCTTCCGGAATATGCGCGGGCTGCACCTCAAATCGGATTCTGGCGCTGCGCAGCAATTCCTGGCGTCGCGGCGACGCGGAGGCGAGGACTAGCATGGGCAATCATTCTAGAGCGAATCCAGGTTTTCTGTGATCGCAAGCAGATGCCGAGCTTCGCTCGGCTTGGACGGGCGAGGCGCCCGTCCCCACACGACCCAACACGAACCTTACTCCAGCGCTTCGGGCTCGATTGAAATATTCTTCTCGCCTTTTGCGCGCTTTTCCCAGTATTTTTTTACCCAAGCTTCGTAGCTCTTGCCGGCGGCGGTGTCGCGTCCGGTGAAGGCGATGGCGGCGATTTCGGAATAGGGGATGGTGGGGCGCTCGCCGCTGGCGAGCATCAGCCGAACGACGGAATTCTCAAGCGTCGGCGCAACGCGGCGGTCGAAAAGATATCCAGAAACTTCGGCGCCATTTTTGCGTGTGATGGTTACGTCCCCGCGATAGTCAAATGCTTTTTCGATGACTGCTCGGATATCGGCTTCGGTGGCGAGTTGCGGGATCCATCCCTGAAGATTTTCGTGCTCGAATCCGGGGACAACTTCGAGGTCGTCAGTCGGGCGTGGCGGCGCAGCAACCGCTTGCGCGCCGTGCGGCAGTAAAGGATCGTGCCCGTGTTCCCGGCCGCTCATACCCGGCTTTCTTCTGCTTGCGGAGCAGCGCTCGGCGCTTCAATCTGCGCGTCGATTTGCACGAGTGGATTGTAGGAATGCACCGGCCGCACCTCGCGATCGAGATCGTCGAGGGCATCTTTATCCGGATAGAGCGAGAAGGTCGCTTTCACCGTGTCTGCGAATCCGCGCAGCGATCCGAATGTATCGTCCACCGACGTCGGTTCGTAGCCGCAATGCACCATGCAATTCGCGCACTGCGGATTGCCCGACTCGGTGCCGTAGCTCGCCCACTCCGTCGTTTCCATCAATTCTTTGTAGGACTCGGCATAGCCGTCCTGCAGCAGGTAGCAGGGCTTCTGCCATCCGAAAATGTTGTAGGTCGGCATGCCCCAGGGCGTGCATTTGTAGTGGCGCTTGCCCATCAGGTATTCGAGAAAAAGCGGAGACTGGTTGAAGCGCCACGTCTTCCTGCGATTCGAAAGCATGGTGCGGAAGAGGCGGCGAGTGCGGGCGCGTCCCATGAAGTGTTTCTGGTCAGGCGCTTTATCGTAGGAATATCCGGGCGAGACCATCATGCTCTCGACGCCGACTTCCATCATCTCGTCGAAGAAGTTCCGTACGCTGTTAGGATCGGCGCCATCGAACAGAGTCGTGTTCGTGGTCACGCGGAAGCCAGCGTCGATGGCGGCGCGGATCCCGTCGAGCGCGAGTTCGTATCCACCTTCGCGGCAGACGGAAAAATCGTGGTGCTCTTTCTGTCCGTCCACGTGAACCGAGAAGCTCAAGTACTTGCTGGGTTTGAAGAGGTGCAGCTTTTCTTTCAGCAGAAGCGCATTTGTGCAGAGATAAATATATTTTTTGCGCGCGACCAGTCCTTCGACAATTTCGGCGATCTGCGGATGCATCAGCGGCTCGCCGCCAGGGATCGAAACCATCGGCGCTCCGCACTCATCAACCGCTTTGAAGCAGTCTTCCGGGGAGAGATCTGTTTTCAGAATGTGGGCCGGGTACTGGATCTTGCCACATCCGGCGCAAGCCAGGTTGCAGCGAAACAGCGGCTCGAGCATAAGCACGAGCGGATAGCGCTTGCGTCCGGCCAGCTTCTGGCGCAGAACGTACGAGGCCACTGTCCACATCTGGGATACGGGAACTGCCATTGCTCCTCCGGGAAGAATGTCTCTCTATTCTACCGGATTCTAGTTGCGACGGCTGCCGGACTAGACACCCTCCTGGTAACCCTCGGATACGGTCCACCTCTGAGCCATGCCGGCGATAGAGACTTGCTATCGCGCCGCGGCTGCAGCAAAGGGCTTGATGGCCCTTAGCTCCTTGTGAAGCTTCTCTTTGACCTGATGAACCGCAAAAGCATCCTGCAAATTGAGCCAGAACTGCTCGGAAGTCCCGAAATACTTGGCCAGCCGGGCGGCCATCTCGGGAGTAATTCCCCGCTTCTCCCGAACAATGTCGTTGACGGTGGGAGGAGAAACACGAAGTTCTACCGCCAACCGGTAAGCGGAGATGCCCATCGGCTCCAGAAACTCCTCCCGAAGAATTTCTCCCGGATGAACTGCCCAACCCGCCGAACCCTCATTTTTGATACTCACGATTGCTTCTCCTACTCCAGATTTAGTGGTAATCCGTTATCTCGACATCGTAGGCGTCGCCATCCCGCCACACGAAGCACACGCGGAATTGGTCATTGATGGCAATACTGCATTGGCCTCTCCTGTCATGCCGCAGTTCTTCCAGTCGGTTACCGCGAGGAATCCGCAAATCCTCCAGTCTCGCGGCTGAGTTGAGCATGGCCAGTTTTCTCCTGGACGCTTTTCGCAGATTCGCCGGAGGCATTCTCTGGCTCTTGCCTGTGTCCCAGAACTCTTTCGTGCTCTTGTCGGCGAACGTCTTAATCACTAAACAGAGTTTAATGTGTGTCGTTAATAATGTAAAGCATTCAACTCGACAGTGACGACTCTTCGTGGGATCGAGATAGCACTTAAGCTCGAACTCCGGTGGTTATTCTGACGGCATGACCGAAGGGCCACATCGCTGTTCGCTTTGCTGAGGACGTCGAGGTAGCGCCGGCGTCTCGCCGGCTGTAGCGCAGGCGAAAAGCAGGCCCTTTGCTTCGCTCGCGATCACACAATTAGTTACGATGACAGATTTGAAGTTGCAGTGAAAAACTGAAGTAATGCGTGCACCCACTCATTCGCACGACTAAGAACGCGAATGAGTGGGGCAGCCGCAGTGGAGGCGAGTTGACCGCACTTCCGTTTTGATCCGGCTCGTTTGCCGCCGGTTTTACGGAATCGACGGAGCAATCGGGGAATACTGATTCGCCGTGCCGCTGCCATCGCCTGCCTCCATGAATGCGAGGCCGTAGACCACTACACCGCTCGAACCACTAATCGCTGCCGGCAAAGAAGCAGTAAGGGTCTTCCATTTGTTTTTGTGAGGGTCGTACACCTGCACAATCGCCACGTCGCTGGTTCCGCTATTGCCACCGAAGACGTAGAGTTGGCCGTCGAGAGCGACGCTGGCTGCCATCGTAACGGCGGTTGGCATGTGCGCTAAAGTCGTCCAGCTGTTGGCCGCCGGATTGTAAACTTCAACCACATTGGTGAGTATCCCGCTCCCATCCAGTCCTCCTGCTACGTAAAGCTTGCCGTTGATCGCTCCGATGGCGGGAGCTGAGTGCGCGCTCGTTGACCCCAGCAAGCTTGTCCAGGCGTTGGTCGCCGGATCGTATACGTCCAGATAGTTTGCGTATCCGCCGTATCCATTACAGGCAGTCGTGACGTAGAGCTTGCTGTCGATGACGCCGGTCGCGCCACAGGCGCTTAGGTGCGGCATTCCGGCCAGAGACGTCCAGGTATTCGACGTCGGATCATACCTGAGGAGCACGCTGGTAGGCAGAGGACCGTTCCAGCCGCCGGCGACATATAGCTGGCTGTTAATTACTCCGGCTCCGTCGCCTTGATACAGAGTAAGGGGCATGCTGGCGAGAGTGGTCCAAGTGTTTGTCGTTGGATTGAACGCTTGCAGAGTTGAGTTCTTAGCGCTGCCGTTGGCCCCACCGGCTACGTAAATGATCCCGTTAATTGATTCCGCCGCGGCGTAGCCGGTCGGAACGGGTGGAGTCGCCATTGGCTTCCATGCGGCGTTAGCGGGCAGGCTTAGCAGTAAAGCGGCCAGAATCCCGACCATCGCACGGTAACCACGTACAGTTCTCACTTTCGATACCTTCATCTAGTGCTCTCCCTTTACAGAGTGAAGTTTGCGAACGTTTCGGGGTATAGGTCGCTTATGGTCGTTAGGGCACTTGTCGGTCCAAAGCTGCTGAAGATGGGTTGTCGTTGTTATCAGCAACTTACAAACATCTGTCGTGACCCGCCGACTACCGGAATGCACTGTGCTGCACGCCGCAACGGACGCTTTTCCTAGATCGTCTCAGAACGCGGGGTTGGCAGCTCTTGAGTAGGGATCGAGGTCGCAGTCAAGATCGAACTTCTGTGGTTACTCTCGTGGGATTGCCTAGAGGGGGGCATCGCCAGCCACGCTAGATCTTCTGCAGTCTCTGCACGTCATGCACGCCCGGGATCTGCCGCACTCCGTCCATGATTTTCTGAAGGTGTTTGAGGTCAGCGATTTCCAGCACCACGTCCACGCTCGCTTGGCCATTCTGGCTGCGAGCTTCTATGTTGCGGATGTTGGTGTGGGTGTCGCTGATGAGGGCCGTGATTTGTTTGAGCATGCCGAAGCGGTCGTCGCATAGAAGCGTGATTTTCACGGGATAGGAAACCGGCTGGCCGTCTTTGTCGCCCGCCCAGAGCACGTCGATGCGGCGGTCGGGTTCGTACAGAAGATTAGTGACGTTCGGACAGTTGACGGAGTGGACGGCAACGCCTTTGCCGCGGGTGACGTAGCCGACTATGGCCTCGCCGCGAATGGGGTTGCAACACTTGGCACGATAAACGAGAAGGTCGCCGGCCCCTCGGACTACGATGGCGTTGCTGTCTCCGCCGAAGACTCGGCGCACCACGCTGGAGAAGCCGTGTGATGCAGCCTGCTCTTCAGTGTCGGACATTGGTTCGGCGCCGGCAGGCGCGAATTTCGCCAGCACCTGGCGGGCCGAGTATTTGCCGTAGCCAATGCCGGCCATCAGGTCGTCGGGGCGGCCTAGTCCGTATTCGCTGGCCGCTCTTTGCAGATCGGCTTCCTTGATTTCCTTCAGCGAGATGCGGTATTTGCGAGCTTCTTTTTCGATCAGCTTTTTTCCGATTTCAATGGCGCGCTCGCGCTGATGGACGTTGAGCCAGTGCTTGATCTTGTTGCGAGCGCGAGTGGACTTGACGATGGCGAGCCAGTCGCGGCTGGGCTTATGTCCCGGCTGGGTGATGACTTCAACGATGTCGCCGGAATGGAGCTTATGGCGGAGAGGGACCATGCGTCCATTAACCTTGGCGCCGGTGCAACTGTGACCCACCTCGGTATGAATCGAGTAGGCGAAGTCGATGGGCGTGGACTCGCGCGGCAGCACCAGGACCTTGCCTTTGGGCGTGAAGGTGTAAACCTCCTCGGGGTAGAGGTCGACTTTCAGGGTGGAGAGGAATTCGTTGGGATCGGAGACGTCGCGCTGCCACTCGACAACTTGGCGGAGCCATGCGAGGCGCTGCTCGTCCTCGGCAGAGACTGGGCCATCTTTATATTTCCAGTGTGCGGCAATGCCTTCTTCGCACATCTTGTGCATCTCTTCGGTGCGGATCTGGATTTCGAAGGTCTCGCCGGTTTCGGTAATTACCGAAGTGTGCAGCGACTGGTAAAGGTTTGGCCGTGGCATGGCGATGAAATCCTTGATGCGGCCGGGCACGGGGCGCCAGAGGTTGTGGATGATGCCGAGAACGGCGTAGCAGTCTTGCACGGAGTTGGTGATGACGCGCATGGCGTAGAGGTCGTAAACCTGGTCGACGCTGATGCGCTGACGAAGCAATTTTTTGTGGATGCTGTAGAGGCGCTTGACGCGGCTCTCGACCCGGCCGGTGATGCCGGCTTCTTTGAGGCCATCGCGTAAAACGCCCTCAACGCGCGACATGAAGGCTTCGCCCTCTTTCCGCTTCGATTCCACAGCAACGCGAACTTGTTCGTAGCCGATAGGGTCGACATGTTTGAAGCCAAGGTCCTCAAGTTCGCCGCGAATTTTGCCCATCCCGAGACGGTGCGCAATAGGGGCGTAGATGTCGAGCGTCTCGCGGGCGATTTTCTGCTGGCGTTCGGGATCGAGATGTTCGAGGGTGCGCATGTTATGCAGGCGGTCGGCAAGCTTGATGAGGACGACGCGGATATCGTCGACCATGGCAAGCATCATTTTGCGGAGGTTCTCGGCTTGCGCTTCTTCTCGGGAAGAGAAATCGATTTTGCTGATCTTGGTGACGCCCTCGACGATGTGGGCAACCTGTTCTCCGAACTCCTGGCGGATTTCAACGGTCGTGACCGAGGTGTCTTCGACGGAGTCGTGAAGCAACCCGGCGGCGATGGAAACCGCATCCATTTTCATGTCGGCGAGAACGTTGCCGACTTCGAGGGGATGCACGAGGTAGGGCTCGCCGGAGGCGCGGGATTGTCCGGCGTGATTCTTCTGGGAAAATTCGTAGGCTCTTTTGACGAGGTCGAGGTCGTCGTTGGGACGGTTCTCGCGGAGCTTCTTCATGAGCTCGCGGAAGCGGGTCACCGTGAGCACATTGGTCGCGATCTGTTGACGCAACGTCGCCATGATCGATTTTAACGCAGGGGAAAGCGATTTCACCGCCGAGACGCCAAGGTCGCCGAGATCGGCGCCAGGGCTGGTAGAGTACGGGGTAACGGCGCTGCTTCGCCCATTATTGAGTTGTCCGGCGAAGGGCACGCGGGCAGGAGTGCCGCGCCACACGAGATTGGGAGACAACTGCTTGGAAAGAATATTGGTTAGCGGGGTTTCGGGTCCGATTGGGAGGGCCCTTCTGTCTTCTTTCGAACCCGAGCTTGAGCCTCGGGGAATGCAAATTGTGCGGTTGGTGCGGGGACGCGCTGAGAATGGAGCGCAGGTTTCGTGGGATCCTATGGCTCCGCTGTCTCCGGTGAAGGTGTCAGGATTTGATGCGGTAGTCCATTTGGCCGGGGAGAGCATTGTGGGACGCTGGACCGCGGAAAAGAAAAAAGCGATTCACGAAAGTCGCGTGCAGGGGACCCGGAACCTGGCGACGGCATTGGCACGGAGCGAGGCTAAGCCGGCCGTATTAGTGTGTGCCTCCGCGGTCGGGTTTTACGGAAATCGGGGCGACGAACTTCTACGCGAAGAGAGTCCGGGTGGGCAGGGATTTCTGCCCGAGGTTTGCCGCGAATGGGAGGACGCCAGCCGGATTGCCGCCGAAGCAGGCATCCGCACCGTGAACATCCGGATTGGGCTGGTGCTGAGCGCAAAGGGCGGAGCGCTCAGGAGTATGCTAACGCCGTTCAAACTCGGGCTGGGCGGACGAATCGGATCGGGGCAGCAGTGGTGGAGTTGGATACATGTGGACGATATCGTGCGGGGAATTCATCACGTGATTCGCACCGAGTCGCTTTCTGGGCCGGTGAACCTGGTAGCGCCCAATCCGGTACGCAATGCGGAATTTACGAAGGTGTTGGCATCGGTTCTGGGACGCCCTGCATTTTTTCCGGTGCCGGAGTTTGCACTTAAACTGGCTTTCGGCGAGATGGCCGCGAGTGAATTATTGCTCGCCAGCCAGCGGGTTGAGCCCGGAAAACTTACGGCCAGCGGGTATACGTTCCGCTTTCGCGAGTTGAGGGCGGCGCTGGAGAATCTGCTGTGAGCATCTCGCCGCAGACGGGGCAAGCCCCGTCTCTACAGGGATTGGACGTGGGTGCGCGTGATCCGGTCGTGCCAGCACAATCCGTCCTCGTCAAGAACGCACCAGAGATAGCCGAGTCCAGCAGAAAGCGCGGAGAGAAACGATGCCAGCACGCGCCAGCGCCGCGAGCGACGATTGAGAGGAGAGCCGTCAAATCCGGCCAGCCGCAATCGGGCCGCGCGCAGTCCGGGAGTCGAGCCGGTGTACACCACAAACAGGAATTCGTAAGTCGCCCAGAGCAGGACTGCGACTACGCCGAGCGCACCGGCGAGCCTCGGGAGCGGTCTGAGGAGTTCAGGGACGCGGTTCAGGCGCAGAAAGATGGCGCCAAAGGCCGCCGCACATGTTGCCAGGACAACTCCATCCAGGAGTGCCGCCAGCGCGCGCCGGGCAATCGATGCGGACGGAGATGCGGATGGCTGGGGGAAGTCGTCGCCTTCTCGCCTGTCGGCTTGTTCTTGATGGGCGGGTTCCATCAGCATTCCACCTAGTGCCGGAGGAGGAGGCAGAATCTCCGGGACCTCCACTATGCGCGGACGATCACGGTCAAAGACGGGATCGGCCAGGTCGCGCTCGTGAAAGACCGGAATTGCGGCGCAACGCGGGAACTCGATTACCTTGGCGGATTGCTCCGCGACTTGATCCGGATATCGGTACGGGCCTTGCTCCTCCTGGCCTTGCTGAGAAGAGTGCTGCGATGCTTGGCGAGGTTCAGCAAAGGCTAGGGCGCCGGCCGCCGTCGAATCACATAGCGGCGCGGGACGGGACCAGCTCTCGGGCGCGTCAAAAGGCAGAAGCAGTGATGGGTAGCGCGGAGTCCGGGGTTTGCGCCGCGTGCGATAGCGTGCGAGACGAGCGGCAACCTCGACGCGCCAGGAGTCAGAGTTCGGATCGGTATTCGGAACAGCGTTCGCATCGGTGTTCGGACAAACGTTCGGTTCCGAGGGCGCGGTTTCTGCAACCGCGGCGGTGTTGGGCGCCCCCTCGATAGCATCGGTGGCGCAGAGGTGGCTTTGAACAGCGGGATCGCCGTCGGTCGAACAGTTCGTCAATCCGGTCGTCATCAGTCCGGCGTTCATCATTCCGGTGGTCACAAATCAGGTCGTCATAAGCAAGTCGCGAAGAATGCCAGTAGCCCGAGCCAGGCCAGGCACGATTGCCGGAGACCACAAAAATACCCAACTTTGCTTCGCCTGCCGCTCGCGTGCTAAGGTCAGTTCGTTCCCGTTGGCAGACCGGCTGGCGGAGCGCACGCGCGCTTGCAGATCACCCGCTAAATGATCATCCGCTCTCGAATCTTTATCACGGCCGCATTGGTCTGTCATCTGCTTCTCGCTCCCGGGATAGTAACCAGCCAGACGCTGCCCCCTGCCGCCGCGACGGTCTCCGCTCCCGAGACGGCCCCTGATATCGCCCCGACAGCCTCTGCCAGCCAGACGGAAGAAGAGGTTACGATCCGGGCTGTCGAACAGGAGAAGGATGGGTCCATCTACCACCTGCGGGGCAGAGTAGAGATTCACTATCGCACTTACATCCTGTATGCGGATCAAGTCAACTACAACGCAGACACCGGGGACAGCGAACTGGAGGGCCACGTCGTGCTGGACGGCGGCCCTTACGACGAGCAAGTCGAAGCCAGTCACGGCACTTACAATGTCCGCACGGAAACCGGAACTTTCTATAGCGTGATTGGAACAGTGGGGTTTCGGTTGCGGAAATCCCGGTATGTGCTTACCACCTCCAATCCATTTGCCTTTACCGGAAAAATTGTCGAGAAGCACGGGCCCGACCACTATCTCGTGCGCCAGGGCTCGGTCACCACCTGCGAGCTGCCGCATCCGAAATGGCAATTCAATGCAAAGCGCATTTCGGTGGACGTGGATGGCACCGCCAAAATTTACAACAGCGACTTCCGCCTGATGGGATTGCCGGTGTTCTATTTTCCGTTTGTGACGCATCCGGTTCAGAAAGAACAGCGCCAGAGCGGCCTGTTGATTCCGAGTCTGGGCAACTCGTCGACCAAAGGGAAGATTGCCGGCGAATCCGTGTACTGGGTTTTCAATCGCAGCATGGACGCCACCGTGGGCGCCGAGTACTATTCGAAACGCGGTTGGTCGCAACGCGGAGAATTCCGCGCCCGCCCGAGCGACACCTCCTACCTGTTCTTCAATTATGTGGGAGTGGTGGATCGCGGCATTGGCAGTCCCCCGAACCGGCAGAACCAAGGCGGCGAGGATGCACATTTTCTTGCCGAGCGCCGCTTCGGGACTTTCCGCGGCGTCGCCAATGTCGATTATTTGAGTTCATTCGTATTCCGCATCGCCTTCACCGATGTATACACGCAAGCAATCGACTCAGAAGTGAGGTCGCAGATTTTCCTCTCCAATACGACCAACGGATTTCATTTCAATGCGCTGGCGGAGCGCTATCAGAACTTCGAAATCTGCAATCCGAACACCCAGTTAAACGCGGGCTGCGCTACGCTAACGCAGACGGAGTTGGTCCGGATTCTGCATACGCCGAGTTTCTTCATCTCCGGTGAGGAGCGGCAGTTGGGAAATACGCAGCTGTATTGGTCGTTCGAGAGCGCGGCCGAGGGCTTGCAGCGCCGGCAGATTTGTACCGCACAACCCTGCGATCCAAGAATTGGGTTCCGGACCGCTCCTCTGGTGGGCAGGCTCGATCTCGCGCCATCGCTCTCGATGCCTATGCAGTGGCGAGGATGGTCATTTCGCCCCTGGCTTACGTTGCGGGATACGTTCTACACGGAGCAGGGCAATCCGACAGTGCAAGCCAGCCCCGTGGACAACGTTCTTAATCGCAAATCCCTGGAAACTTCGGTCGATATCCGTCCACCGGCATTATCGCGGGTCTTCGATCATCCCTGGCTTGGACGCAAATGGAAGCACGTGATTGAGCCGCGTATGCGGTACGACTATGTAACCGGGATAAACAACTTCGCGAACATTCTGCGTTTCGATGCCACCGACGTGCTGACCAACACCAATGAAGTCGAGTACTCGCTGGTGAATCGCATTTATGCCAAGCATGTGGATCCCAACGTCAACGATTGCGCCGTGCAGGGCATGAGCACGCTGACGATCGGAGGTGTCCCGCAAGTCGGCGCGGTTCCTTGGGAATTGCCTCCGAACTCAGACGCTCAACCCTGTGCCTCTGGCCCGCGGGAGATCTTGAGTTGGGAGGTCGGACAGAAGTATTTTTTCGATCCCACGTTTGGGAATGCGCTGGTTGCAGGGCAGCGGAACGTGTTTACGACGACCGCGGATTTCACCGGCGTCGCGTTTCTGGCTGGAGCACGGCGCTTCGCTCCCATCATTTCCCGCCTGCGCATCGAAACCAGCCCGCGCACCAATACCGAATGGGACCTCGATTACGACCTCAAGGCCGGCCGCATCAATTCCAGCATGGCACTGGTGAACTACCACTACGGCCCATTTACCATTGGCGGAGGCGATGCCTTTCTGCGCGTGATCGACACTCCAGTGGGAACGCCGTCGACGAGCGAGAATGTTTTCAACCAGTTTCGGGTGCTGTTTGGCTACGGTCAGCTCAACAAGCGTGGCTTGAGTGCCGCCAGCAGCTTCGGTTTTGACGCGGACAATGGGTCGCTGCAGTATGCGACGGCGCAGACGAGTTACAACTGGGACTGTTGCGGACTGAGCGTGGAATACCGGCGCTTCGCGCTGGGATCGGTGCGTAACGAGAATCAATATCGTTTCTCGTTTACGCTGGCAAATGTAGGAGCGTTCGGCAACCTCAAACGGCAGGAACGGCTGTACTGACGCCACGACCGCGTGATTGTTAATGCCGACGATCTTGCCGGTGGAGCACCGGGCGTCCCCGCCCGGCTGGACGGGCGAGCCGAGTCTGTGTCGCAACCCCAAGGGCCGCAAAAAAATGGCCCGCGCTATTCCTCCAGCCGCGAAGCGGCGACACAGGAAAGCCCGGCACGTCAGTGCCGGTAGCAAAGTGGAACAGAGTTGAGTCCCGGAGGGGCGGCACAGGAGTTGTGACACGGTCTCGTGACGCCCGTCCCTTCACGAGCGAGGTACAGCAATCGAGCAAGGCGCTCGTCATTCCAATAGAATTGAAGATCGTGAACACAGCCTCCACACTCGATCAGAAAGCCGAACGCTTGCGCGAGATCCTCGCCGGCCGCGCTAGTTTGCTCGTAGCCTACTCCGGTGGCGTGGACTCCGCTTTTCTTGCCTGGACGGCGCATCAAGTGCTTGGCAACCAAATGCTCGCGGTGATTGCCGATTCCGCCAGCCTGGCGCGGACTCATCTCGAAGATGCACTCGCCTTCGCGCGCGAGCGCGAAATTCCGGTCGAGGTTGTGGAAACTCAGGAACTGGAAAATCCCGCGTACACCCGCAACGATGCCATGCGCTGTTTCCACTGCAAGGACGAATTGTTCACCGTCCTCGAGCGCTATCGCGAGGCCCAAGGATTCGACGCCATCGCCTACGGCGTCAACGCCGACGACGAGGGCGATTTTCGGCCCGGACAGCAGGCGGCGCGCCAGCATCATGTTCTGGCTCCGCTGCTCGAAGCCGGTCTGAACAAAGCTGAAATCCGGGAACTGGCGCGACAGGCGGACTTGCGAGTATGGGACAAGCCGGCCTCCGCCTGCCTTTCGTCGCGCCTCGAATATGGACGCGCGGTTACGCCCGAAGCGCTGAGTGTGATCGAACGCGGAGAAGAGGCACTGCGGGCCATGGGGTTCCAGCAATTCCGCGTGCGCCATCATGGGGAAATCGTACGCATTGAGATTGCGCGCGAAGAACTTCCGCGCGCTTTGACCGCAGAGATGGCCCGCGAGTTCACCGCCGTATTCAAAGGACTTGGATTCAAATTCGTAACCCTCGACCTGGAGGGATTCCGCTCCGGCTCGATGAATCAGATGTTGACTGCCGAACAGTTGCTGCGGAAACGCGTTTAAAGGACGCGAGCGTAAGAGATATTAGGAAAGTAGCCCCGAAATAGCCCTATTTCGGCAACACCACCAGTGCGGGTCGCATATCGGGTGCGCTCCGGGTGCAACTCTTTTCACAGTGCCGCGAACGGGCGAAATGGGTGTACAATCAGCGCCGTTTTCGAAGTCAAAAGAGGAAACACCGGTTCAACTCAATCCCTTGACTTTGACAGGAGATCTCCAACATGCGAACGCGGTTCACTCTCTCGCTATTTCTGGCCTGCGCGACTTTGTTTGGCGCAATCGTCGCGGTCGCGCAAGATTCTCGCCAGCTTCCAGCCAACCATCTCTCGAAGGCTCATCCAAGATTTATTGCTTTACCGCCGCATGGCCACCGCAATCCTGGCGATGCCAACGGAACTCCTGGAGTCGATTCGCTGTCGAATTGGAATGGCTCCTATAAAACCCCCGGATATGACCCAAACGGCAAACCACGGAATGCCTGGTTCTACAACATGGTAGGGAATCCGCCTCAGCACGGCGGTACCACTAATATTGACGCGCCCGTCGTCCCGGTAGCTCTCGATTTGCTCAATCCAGACGGAAGCGTGTTTTTGCACTACGACCCTAAGCCGTTCATCCTGCCCACGCTCCAATCGCCGTTGTTCGAGAACTCTACATTCTCCAGCAGCCCGGCACCCACTCAAATCACCGACGCCATTCAGCGAGCTGAGTTCTGGAGCACCATGGCGCCCGACTGGCACACCATTCTCCTCGCAACCCTGAAGCAGGAGCGGACCATGCGGGTTCCTTCAGGCTCCTATTACTACGCACTCAAAGGCAATGGCACCTGTTGCCGGTTTGTGCTAATCGATTACAACGAGTTCGGCAACCTGCTTTTCCCGCCCGCCCCGACCGATACCACCACGCCCATCGGCGCCGCCGAGAATGCCGGCGATATCACCACCAAAGACATTTCCACCTTCTTGTTTCCCAACACCTACCTTTACTTCGGGAATCCCAACAACTGCTGTGTCCTCGGATTTCACGGCTACGACTTTGAACCCGGCGACCCCAGCAATGGCAACCGGGAGAGACGTTATGTGGTGAACTACTCCGCGTGGATCAGTCCCGGATTGTTCGGCAGCGCCTTCGTCGACGTGACTGCTCTCGCCCACGAGGTCGCGGAAACTTTCAACGATCCCTTCGTGGTCAGCGATGGCAAGCACAACCTCACTCCCTGGTGGCTGTCACCTAACGGCAATTGCCAGGACGACCTGGAAGTTGGCGATGTTATCGAGGGTTTACGCCACGCTACCTATCCAATAAAGATGAATGGCATGACCTATCATCCGCAGAACGAAGCCCTCTTGCCGTGGTTTGAATTCCAATCGCCTTCGACGGCCATCGATGGCGCTTACAGCTATCCGGACGAGGGAACCCTGCCCGCCCTCTCACCGATTGAACTGCCCGGTTGCCCCCCAAGCTAAACTTCTTCCCGATAAGGGTGACGTGTATCGACACTTCACCCTTATTTATCTTCTGTCATATTCAGGTGGCTTCGATTGATGTGTAAAGTTATGGGTTAGCGGATGCGTGGTAATCACGTCCCATGGCGTTGAAAGTCACGGCAGCAGCAATCGTTTTCGAGTACACACAAGCAACGCAATTACGTCCCTGCGAGGTCGGCGATGAAAGCTGCAGCCGTGTTCGCATTACGGGTCCTTGTCCTCACCCTGGTTCTGATCATTGTTTTCGCGATTGCCATTAACGTGGCTGGCATGGCACAGGCGCCGTTACCTTCAGCCCAGGCTGCGTCCACTCCCGCGGCTCAGGCGCAACAGGCCGCTTCGTTGCTCAGACCACTCCTGGCCTATACGTTCCTGGTTTCGCTGGTGACTGCCTGGATCATCCAGAGCTCGCGCTGGCGCGGACTGAAGTTGATTACGGCGCTGGTCTTCACGTTCTACGGCCTGATGACCTTTATCAGCCAGATCGAAAGCATCGCTTACTTGCGCGCGAAAATGCCGCCCGGGCTGATTAAGAACCTCTTTGTGATGGGAGCGGTGGTCGCGGTTCTGTTTGTTCCACTGGCAGTGCTGATCATGCGGAAAATACGCGGGCCCGAGCAGCCGCAGGCCGAGCGCGTTCCTACCCTGAAGAGCCAGGCGGCCCGTTTTTGCATTCTCGCCATCGTGTACGTCGTGCTCTATTACCTGTTCGGATATTACGTGGCTTGGCAGAATCCCGAACTGCGCCTGTACTACTCCGGAACAACGGAGCTAAAGAGCTTCTACCAGATGATGCGCTCTACCGCGACGGGAACGCCGTGGATGCTGGCGTTTCAGTTCGGACGGGGACTCCTATGGGCCCTATTCGCATATCCCGTGGTCAGGATGTTGAACACGAGGAGAATTGAAACTGCGGCCATCATCGCTGCGCTATTCGGAGTATGGAGCTTCGTGCTGCTCATGCCCAACCCGCTGATGCCCGCTTCTGTAGCGCACAGCCACTTCTGGGAGACGCTGTGGAGCGACCTTCTCCTGGGCGCAATCGTGGGATGGGTGCTGGCTGCAGACGCGAGGCCCACTGCGCGGGGCCAAACCCAGGCCATGTCGGCGGGCAGCAGTTAAAACGGCGTGCGAGGCAGGACGTCTTCGCTCGCCAGATGGTCGAGTAACTGAGCGGCTTTCCCTGTTGCGATCCGGTCGGTGATTCCAGGGACGGTACGCCTTCCTCATAGAATGCGAGCAATAATTGCTTGCCTTCGCTCCAATAGCTACAATCAGCCTCCTTGAGGAGAGGAACATGTGCAGACCCTTCTTGGTGGTCCTGGTGATTGCCGCATTTCTGCTGGGAGAACGTGCGACACCGCAAGAGAATAAGAAGGAGCAGTCCGCCAAACCGCTTGCTGGATACTCCGTGCTCATTGTTGAGAAATTCAAGGTCGAGCCGGCGGCGGTCAATGCTGGGTTTCTCGAGGCGCAAATTCCGGTCATGCAGGCTGAAATCATCTTGCAACTTGTCAAGAAGCGGATTTTCGATGAGGTCGTTGACGGCAGTAGCATGCCGCCAACCCAGCCGGGTGCACAACCCCCAACGGAAAACGGCAAGGCGAAGTTGCTCTTGTCAGGAACAGTAACCGAGTTCGAACCGGGCAGCCAGGCCGAGCGCTATCTCGTTGGGTTTGGCGCTGGGGCCGCGAAGCTAAAGATGCACTTCGCGTTTCAAGATGCGGCTTCCGGAAAGGACATTCTTATCACAGACCATCAGCACAAATTCTGGATCGGGGCCTTTGGCGGCAGCAAGAATGCGGCGACGACTCGGACGGCGGAAGGAATGGTCAAGTCAATCGTTGACGACATCAAACACAATCGCTGAGTAATCCACAGCCCAGCCCCAACGCTCTCTCACGGTTGTGGGATAGCATCGCCATTTCACCAACGATCCTCCGTTGTGTGATCGGTGTTTATGTCAACAACGCGAAGTATTCCCCAACACCCTGCATTACGTCCTCATGGAATCAATCTCACCAGCAGACTCGTGACGATCCTTCGCCGATTTCCACCCCGTGGCTGAAAAGCACCACCCTGGTGAAACCCAGCCACCGCAGACTTGCGAATCGCCGTCTGTCCAGGCTGCCATGTCTCTCCTAACTCGCCAAGAAATAATGCACTTAAAGAAATTTTCACTCGCCGCTCGACATTGGCACTAGGCCTGCACCACTTCACGCCAAGGAAACACAAACACCCGCCTGTTGCCGACCTGAGCACGCCCCAAGCAAGCAACCGGCGGGTGACAACGAACTTGTGCACGACCGCCACTGAACCACCGCTTTTCGAATTACTGAACTTTTCGAATTACTGAACGAAGTACTGGCCGAAGGCAAAAACGAAATCTCGATCTCGGTCGACTTATGCGTATTCGGCATTGGGTGATTGTCGCTTTTCTGCTGCTCACGCTGATCGCGGACGCGCAGCAGTCGGCGAACCCGGCAGCATCCGCGAGCACCGCGCCCGCCTCGGCACCGTCTACACCCTCTAGTACGATGGACCAGGTGGTGGACCGCGCGATCGAGCGCGAGCACGCCCTGATGGAAATGCTGAAGACCCGCACTCCGTTCGTTGAGACCTATCTGCAAGACCTGAAGTTTCGTCCGCAAGAGGGCCCGGCGCCGGTGCAAGACCATTACTTCCTCGGCCGCATGGATCTGAGCGAAAGCATGAACCGCCGTGACTATCTTGCCAAAGACACCAGCTTTGAGAGCCGCCTTTTAGGCGGCTTCACCAGATTGTTTAAGTTCGAATACAAACCCCTGGGTTTCTCCTGGATGATCTATGCTGACCGCGACAAGTTCAATCGCCAAACCTACGATTTCAAGTACGTGCGCCGCGAGTTCCTGGGTGATGTCCGCTGTATAGTCTTCGAGGTCTCCGCCAAAAAGGGGACCGGCCATGGCCGTTTTCACGGCCGAATTTGGGTAGAAGACCAGGATTACAACATTGTGCGCCTCAATGGCACTTATGAGCCGCGTGTCCGCGACGCTTACTTCTTTCACATGGATAGCTGGCGCTTGAACCTGATCCCTGGCTACTGGGTACCGGCTTACGTTTACAGCGAGGAAGGCGATTTCAGCGATGGTTCGAAAGACAAGATGGCCTTCAAGGCCCAGACCCGGCTCTGGGGTTATGACCAGCAAAATCGCGCCCAGGACAGCGAATTGACCCAGGTGCGGGTCGACTCCACCGTGAAGGACGAAAGCGCGGCGTCGCAGGATGCTTCGCCACTGCAGGCTCAGTGGCAATGGCAACAGCAGGCGGGAGACAACGTGATTCAACGGTTACAGAAGGCCGGACTGCTCGCTCCCGAGGGTGACGTGGACAAGGTGCTGGAGACTGTGGTCAACAATTTGCTGACCACCAACAACATTGAACTGCCCGGCCCCGTGCGCACCCGTGTGATGCTGACTTTGCCACTGGAGACGTTCAGCGCTGGCAACACCATCGTAATAAGCCGCGGCCTGGTGGACGTGCTCCCCGATGAAGCCAGCCTCGCAATGGTGCTATCGCGCGAACTGGCCCATATCCTTCTCGGACACAACCTGGGCAGTAAGTACGCCTTCTACGATCGCATGTTGTTCTCCGACGAATCGGTCTATCGGAACCTGGGCTTCCGCCACGTTCCCGAGGAGGAAGCTGCAGCCGACAAGAA
>Ga0185299_10003761_pt1 | contig 19396 bp, 16 predicted proteins | sample PaiPotPPA55metaG_FD_128002 | JGI IMG/M metagenome (GOLD analysis project Ga0185299, IMG submission 128002) | Iron sulfur acid spring bacterial and archeal communities from Banff, Canada, to study Microbial Dark Matter (Phase II) - Paint Pots PPA... ...
CGGACAGGATTTTCCCGGCAAACACATCCCAGGCCACGTCGAGCTCATTTCGCCGGTTGCGAGCAAGTCGACCGACGCGTCGAGCACGGCAAAACAAGTGCTCACGACCATCCGGCTCGATAGCTCCCCGGCATATCTCAAGGATGGCATGACCGTCGACGTCGATATTCTAACCTCGAACATCCGCAATGCGGTAACGGTGCCGAACGACGCACTCACCAGCGAAAGCGGCAAATCCTACGTATACGTCGTGCGCAAAGGCGTAGCGCACAAAGTCGCGGTTACGGTGGGACAGGCGAACGACTCGCAGACCATCGTGAAATCGGGCGTTTCTCCGGGTGCGACGATCGTCGCGCAGAAGCAGCCGGGGCTGCAAGAAGGGGTGCACGTTACCGCAGCGCCGTCCGCCTCACCGACGCCGGCGTCGTGACGCGCATCTTCGCCTATGCCGGCGAAGCCGGGGCCGCGCTGTGGCGCAACCGCACGCGATCCATTCTGACCATGCTGGGCATGATCATCGGCAGTTCCTCGATCATCGCCGTTTTCGGAATCAGCAAAGGGGCGACCAGCGGTATCAGCGCTACGATCGAGTCCTTCGGCGTCAACCCGGTCTTCGTGTACGCAGACCCGACACAAGACTATCCGCAGTACGCCGACATTCAGTTTCGCGACGTCAAGGTGGTTGAGGCGGCGCTCGGCGATCGGGCAGTCGAAGTAATGCCGCTTTATCAGCGCACTTGGCCGGTGCGCTATGGAAAAACGACGCAGTACATCGCGGTAAGCGGTGACGGTGCGTACCATCCGGACACGCTCACGATGGCGCAAGGCCGCAAGATCAGCCAGGAAGACGTGAATTCCGCAGCGCGCATTGCGCTGCTGACCAGCGACGTCGCGCAGAAGTTCTTCGGCACCGCTCCCGCGCTCGGCAAAGAGGTCGCCGTCAACGGCACGCATTTTACGGTTGCCGGTGTCTATCCCGCACTGCAGGGCTCGTTCTTTAACGCGCTGGCGGGGAGCAACAGCTTGGTCATCCCGTACACAACGTTCCACCGGATCATGCCGGGCGTAGCGGATGGCCTACTGATCTACCCCGCGGACCCCGCAAATGCGAACGCGGCGATAGCCGCAGCCAAGTCCGCACTCCAACACATTCACGGAACGCGATCGCAGTATGCGGACCAGAACGGGCAATCGCAAGTGCAGACGTTTGAGAACGTGCTCAACATCATCGGCGTCGGATTGTCGGCAATCGGTGCGGTCGCGCTGGTCGTCGCCGGCATCGGCATCATGAACATCATGCTGGTTTCCGTTACCGAGCGCACGCGAGAGATTGGAATTCGCAAATCGATCGGAGCGAGCCGCAACGATATCGCCCTGCAATTTCTGATGGAAGCGCTGCTTCTGGCCCTCCTCGGAGGAGGTGCCGGGATGCTGCTCGGGCTCCTGGTTACAATCGGCGGCGCGGAACTCATCAGTAAGCAGTTAGGGGCCGTTATCATCCCGTACGCGCTCATCGTAAGCATTGCCGTTGGGTTTTCCGGCGCAATTGGCCTGATCTTCGGGATGTATCCCGCGCTGCGCGCGGCAACCATGGACCCGATAGAGGCGCTTCGGTCATGATATATTTGGAGGAAGCGCTTCGGGTGCTTTTTGCCAACAAGGCGCGTTCGCTGCTGACGATCACGGGGCTTATCATCGGCGTGGGTGCCGTCATAGCCATTCAGGTTCTCGGGAAGAGCATGGCGGGCGCGGTCGGCGGCGCGCTAGGCGACCTTTCCGACAACACGTTCTTTCTTTCGCCGAACGCGACGCAGGCCAATTACGTGCGCGCGCTGATCACGCGTTCGGATCTCGCGCAGCTCTCCGCCCTTCCGAACGTCTCGGCGGCAATCCCCGTTACGGGCGCCAACGACCTCGTGCAGCTGGGCCACGCGCAAGCCCGCTATTACATCGGCGGTGATGCGGAGCAGCCGCTGAACAACGGCCCGCTGGAATACGGCAGGCGCATTAACGCAGACGACATCGCCGCGGTTCTCAACGTTGGGGTGATCACGGACAAAGCGTACCATAAACTTTTTCCCGACGGCCGAAATCCGCTCGGCCAAAGCATCTACATCGGCGTTCACCGCTACGTCATCGTCGGCGTGCTAGCGCCGCCGCGCGCGGGACTGCTTCCTACGCTCTTCCGCGCGGACGTTTACGTGCCGTACACAACGGTTCTGCGAGAGTACGTGCATGGTGACCGGATGCCCGCGGCGCGTGTCACCGTGCATGACGCGCAGCAACTCAGTGCGACGGAAGTGGCGGCAATAGCGAAAATGCGGCAGCTTCACGGGAACGCGCGTCTGGAGTACAACACGTTCGACAAAGCGCAGCTTACCAAAGGCATTAACGGCATTTTCGGCGTGATGACGATCGCGGTAGCCTTTATCGGCGCGGTTTCATTGCTCGTCGCCGGCATCGGCATCATGAACATCATGCTCGTCTCGGTGACCGAGCGCACGCGAGAGATCGGGGTCCGCAAAGCGATTGGCGCGCGTCGCAACCAAATCTTGGCGCAGTTCTTCATCGAGGCACTCTTGCTGTGCGGTTTCGGATGCGGCATCGGATTGGTCATAGGCCTTGGCATCGGCGGTGCGGTCAACTCGCTCGCCATCGTGAAGCTTACCGGCTATGCGGCGCCGTTACCGTGGCTTCAATCGGTTCTAATAACGGTGGTCTTCACGATCGTCGTCACGCTGGCATTCGGTACGTACCCGGCCTTTCGCGCAGCGCAGCTCGATCCGATAGAAGCACTACGATATGAATAACGTGCAATACGTCATCGAAGTCCGGGACGTCACCAAGACGTATTCGTCGGGCAATCTTGAAGTGCAGGCGCTGCGCGGCGTTTCGTTTACGATCCGTCCCGGAGAATTCGTTGCGGTCATGGGCCCGTCGGGATCGGGAAAATCGACGCTGATGAACGTGCTGGGCTGTCTGGACCGGGCGACGAGCGGCACGTACAAGCTCGACGGCGTCGACGTCTCGCAGCTCGACGACAACCAGCTCGCGCAGATCCGGCTCAAGAAACTCGGCTTCGTGTTTCAAGGCTTCAATCTGCTGGCGCGTACCGATGCCATCAAGAACGTCGCGCTGCCGCTCTTCTATGCCGGCGTGAGCTCCAAAGAACGCAACGCGGCCGCAATGAAGCAACTGGCCGAAGTCGGCCTGAGTGACCGCGGCAACCACAAACCAAACGAACTCTCCGGAGGCCAGCAACAGCGCGTGGCGATCGCTCGAGCGTTGGTAAACGATCCCGCCGTGGTTCTTGCCGACGAACCGACAGGCAATCTCGATTCCAAAACCAGCGCGGAGATTCTGGCGCTTTTCGAGCGGCTCAACGCATCCGGCCGCACGATTATCATAGTGACGCACGATGAAAACGTCGCTTCTCACGCAAAACGTATCCTGCGCACGCTGGACGGCCTCGTTGTTTCAGATGGTCCGCCCGCTGTGCCGGTCAATACCGGGGTCGCAGCCGGGCGGCAGCCTTCTCATTAAATCCTAAGCAACTCGCTCGCTACTTTTGGTTATATGGCGGGTAGAAGCCGCCATAAGGCTCAAGGTTTTTGAAGTAGAGGAATGTTGAGAAATCGCGTATTGCCCACAGCCATTATCGCTTTGGTGGGCGCGGTCGTCGGCTCGTTCGTGATGATGCTCTATGCGAGCACCCATTTTTCGAACGTCGCCGGCCCGAACAACACACCGCCCGCAGTCAGCGCGGCGCCGCTGACCGGTGGAAGCGATCAGGATCGCATCGTCAATGCGGTTAAGCGCGCCAAGCCATCCGTTGTTGCAATAAGCATCACCGTCAACGGAAAACAATTCATTCCCGTCGATCCGTTCCTGCAGCAATTCTTTGGAGCGCAGGGTCCGGGCATCGTGCAGCCGTTCAAAGGGCGCGCGTCCGGTTCGGGATTCGTATTCGACGACAAAGGCGACATCGTTACGAACGCACACGTGGCGCGGCCGGACGTTCCGAACGCCCAGGTGAGCGCAATGACGGTTACCTTCCCGAACGGCTCGCATGCCAACGCGCATTTGCTTGCCGCTAACGTCGGCGCGGATCTCGCGGTAATTCGCGTGGACATCAAGAATCTGCCGCCGCCGCTGCAGCTCGCCGACTCCGACAAGCTTCAGCAAGGACAATGGGCAATCGCGATCGGCGAGCCCTACGAATTGCAGCAGAGCGTTTCAGTCGGCGTGGTTTCGGCGTTCAACCGCAGCGAACCGATTCAAACCGAAAGCGGCCAGACGCTCACATTCAAAGGTTTGATGCAAACGTCCGCCCCGATCAATCCGGGCAATTCGGGCGGTCCTCTCATCGACGTCAACGGCGACGTGATTGGTGTAAATCAATCGACGCTGCGCGGCGGCGCCGAAGGCATCGGGTTTGCAATTCCCTCGAATACCGTCAGACGCGTCGTCTCGGATATGATCGCGCACCCGGGCATCACCGAACCCCCGGTGCAGGCGTTCCTGGGGGTCGGGCTAGCACCGATAACGCAAGGTTTCCGCAGCCAAACCGGCTATCGCGGTACGGGCGGCGTGGGGATCTCGCAGGTGATCAGCGGCTCGGCAGCCGACCAGGCCGGCCTCAATCCGGGTGACGTCATTCTAACGATGAACGGCAAAGCGTACAGCAACGCGGCAGATCTTCAAAAGGCGATCCGTGCGCTGCACGCCGGTCAGAAAGTCACGCTCGAAGTGTGGTCGCAGAGTTCGGGCTCCAAGCGTCTGGTCTCGCTTACGCTGGGCGCCCCGCCGCCGGACACGGGGTACCAACAGCAGCCGCAGGACCAGCAACCCCAGGATCAGCAGCCGCAAGACCAGGGACCGTAGTCAGGGCGGGGCCCCCTCGAGGCCATCGAGGATCCCCGTCCGGCCCGTCTGCCTGCGCGCGCAACCAAAAAGGCCAACATTAAGGTCATAAGTGGTGGAACACAAACGGGCCGATAACGTACTATAATCGGCACGTATACATCCTTGAGCCCGGTAAGCGGCAAGGCTTAGTAGGTGCCGCGCGAGAGCGCGGCGCGCAAAAGCTGGTCCATGGGTTCGGAAAGGCAGACTATTTAATGGCTAAAGTGGTCGGAATCGACCTTGGCACGACGAACTCCGTCGTCGCCGTGATGGAGGGCTCAACGCCCACCGTCATCGCAAACGCCGAAGGCTCGCGTACGACGCCTTCGGTGGTTGCATTTACCAAAACCGGCGAACGTCTCGTCGGACAACTGGCAAAGCGTCAAGCCATCACTAACCCCGATCGCACCATCGCCTCGATCAAGAGGCACATGGGCGAGGGCGACTACCGCGTGAAGATCGACGGCAAGGATTACACGCCGCAAGAGATCTCCGCGATGGTACTTCAAAAACTCGTGAACGATGCGAGCAACTATCTGGGTGAGCGCGTAACCAAAGCGGTCATCACGGTTCCCGCATACTTCAACGATTCACAGCGGCAAGCGACCAAAGACGCCGGCAAGATCGCCGGTCTCGAAGTGCTGCGCATCATCAACGAGCCGACGGCGGCTGCACTCGCATACGGCCTGGACAAGAAGGGCAACGAAACCATTCTCGTTTGGGACTTGGGCGGCGGCACGTACGACGTTTCGATTCTCGAAGTCGGTGACGGGGTCTTCGAAGTCAAATCGACCAACGGTGACACGCACCTGGGCGGCGACGACTACGACCACCGCATCGTCGAGTGGCTCGTAGGCGAGTTCCGCAAGGACCAGGGCATCGATCTGAGCGGCGACAAGCAGGCTATGCAGCGTTTGACCGAAGCCGCGGAAAAAGCAAAGATCGAACTGAGTTCGGTCGTCCAGACCAGCATTAATCTGCCGTTCATCACGGCGGATCAGAACGGACCCAAACATCTCGACATCACGCTCACGCGGGCGAAGTTCGAAGAACTGACCAGCGATCTGACGGATCGCTGCATCCAGCCTTTCAAGAACGCGCTGTCCGACGCGAAGATCGACATCTCGCAAATCGACGAAGTCGTTATGGTCGGCGGCTCCACGCGCATGCCGGTCATTCAGGAACTGGTCAAGAAACTCACGGGCAAAGAGCCGAATCTCTCGGTGAACCCCGACGAAGTCGTCGCGGTCGGCGCGGCGATTCAAGCCGGCGTGCTCTCCGGTGAAGTGCGCGACGTCGTCCTGCTGGACGTGACGCCGCTTTCACTCGGTCTCGAGACCCTCGGCGGCGTGATGACCACGCTCATCGAGCGCAATACGACGATTCCGACCAAAAAGTCGCAGGTATTCACGACTGCTGAAGACGGTCAAACGTCTGTCGACATCCACGTGCTGCAAGGCGAACGTCCAATGGCCGTGGACAATAAGACGCTCGGGCGTTTCCGCTTGGAAGGCATTCCGGCTGCACCGCGCGGCGTGCCGCAAATCGAAGTCACGTTCAACATCGATGCCAACGGCATCGTGAACGTGAGTGCAAAGGATCTCGGCACGGGCAAGGAGCAGGCGATCACGATCACCGCTTCGACCAATCTCAACAAAGACGAAGTCGATCGCATGGTCAAGGATGCCGAGCTGCAGGCTGCGGCAGACAAATCCAAACGCGAAGAGGCCGAAGTACGCAATCAGGCATCGAGTCTTTCGTACTCGACCGAGAAATCGCTCAAGGAAGTCGGCGACAAACTCGACGCCGGCGCACGGGGCGAAGTCGAAAGCGCGCTCGCGGACCTCAAGCGCGTGAGCGAAAACGGAACGCTCGCCGAGATCAAACCCGCAGTCGAACGGCTGCAGCAGGCGAGCTACAAAATGGCGGAGCTGCTCTACCAGAAGACGGCGGCGAGTTCGAACGGCGCGGCACAGGACGGTCAAGCACCCGGTGCAGGCGAGCAGTCCGAAGCCGCAGAGGCTGCGGGCAGCGAGCCGAGCGAAGACGTAATCGACGCCGAATTCAAAGAGAGTAAATAAACAGCGCCTTTTGGCGCGTCGCAGCGTTACGCGAAACCCGGCCTAGCAAACTAGTACCGGGTTTCGCGTGCCTCGCGCCGCCACCAAAACTCACTGTTTATTTATAATAAGAAAAAATAAATATGCAAGACGAATACATAACACAAGCCGACGTCCCCACCGCCTCCGAAAACGGCGACGCTGCTTCAACCGCAACCGTCGAGCTTGCGGCGCAGCTCGACGCTGCCAACATGCTGGCGGAGGAAAACTACAATAAGTTTTTGATGGCAATGGCGGATTTCGAGAACTACAAGAAGCGCATCGAACGCCAATTCCGCGAGATCGCCGATTCAGGACGGCGCGAGCTGTTGAAAAGCTTTTTGCCCGTCCTCGATAACCTCGAACGGGCTCTAGCGTACGAGGATGCCAGCGCGGGCGCGCTGCGCGACGGCGTTCAGCAAACGCTCAAGGGCTTCGAGAACGTCCTTACCATGGAAGGCGTCAAGCCGATCAGCGTCAAGGGGCAGAAATTCGATCCCAAAATCGCCGAGGCGATCGGAACGCAGGCGGTGGAAGACGTCGATGACGACACCATTCTCGAAGAAGCACAAAAAGGATACACGATCGGCGACGTTCTCCTACGCCCCGCAAAAGTAATAGTCGCAAAACACTCCACAGAATGAGCTTCTCGCCAAGGCACGTCCCCTCGGAAGTTACCTTCTCGCCAGGGCGCGCCCTCGGGGAGACCTTAAGTCAGCAGAAGGCAACACGCGCGCCGGGGCCAACGGGGGCCCCAACGCAGTTGGCCGTTCCTACTGCACGTCGTGTGCGGGACGGCAGGCTCACATCCTGTTCGCTCGGGGGCGCGGAGGCTCGGCCGAAGCGCCTTTTAAACCATGAACTATAAAGACTACTATCAGATACTAAGCGTCCCCAAGAATGCGCCGGAGAAAGACATCAAATCGGCGTACCGGAAGCTTGCGCGCAAATGGCATCCCGATGCTAATCCGGAGAATCAGAAAGCAGCCGAAGACAAGTTCAAAGAGATCCAGGAAGCGTATGAGGTTCTTGGCGATCCGGACAAACGGCGAAAGTACGACATGCTCGGCAGCAACTGGCAGCAAGCCGCGCGCCAAGCCGAGCAGCAGCGCCGGTACCGCAACCAGCAAAACGAGACGTTCAACTTCAGCGATTTCGGAGGAACCGCGGGTGCCGGCGGTCCGAGCGGTTTCTCGGACTTCTTCGATATGTTTTTTTCGGGAATCGGCCGGCGCAACACCGCCCAAAGCGCCGGCTTTGCACAGCGCGGCCAAGACTTGGAAACGACGATCGAACTGACCTTGCGCGATGTTTACGATGGCGGAAAGAAATCGGTTTCGCTGCAAGTCGAGGACGTCTGCCCGCGCTGCCGCGCAACCGGAACGGATCGCGGAAGCCTGTGCGTGCAATGCCACGGCACAGGCCGTCTTCTTTCAAATAAAAAGTTCGAAGTGACGATACCCAAAGGCATCGCCGAGGGACAGCGTATCCGTCTGGCCGGCCAGGGCGGCTCCGGCGTTGCGGGCGGCCCGAACGGTGACCTCTTTCTGATTGTCAAACTGCTGGACGATCCGGCGTACAAGCGAAAGGGCGACGATCTCTACGTCGATCTTCCCATCAGCGTCTACGATCTCGTTCTGGGCGGCGAGGTGAAAGTTCCCACAATGGGCGGCCAAGTCACCATGACGATTCCGCCGGGTACGCAAAACAACCGGCTCCTGCGCTTGAGCGGCAAAGGGATGCCAAAGGCGCGCAACGGCGGGATGGGCGACCAATACGTACGCATCGTCGGGCAGCTTCCGACGGATTTGAGCGACAAGGAACGCAAGCTATTCAGGGAGTTAGCGGGGCTGCGCAACGGCAAGCGATAGCCCCGTGTCATAGTGGGCATGGTCAAAGACATCGCATTTACCGCGTATCCCGCAAAAGACGTTGAAGCGCTGCGCAAATTCTATACAGAGACGCTGGGCCTGAAGTTCACCGCACCGTTTGCTGAAGACGGCGTTCTCAAGTACGACGAAGCGCAAGTCGGCAACGCTTGGTTTTCCGTTATGACGCTCGATTGGCTCGAAATCTCACCGGCGGCGGGCGTGGCCTTCGAGGTCGACGACATCGATAAAACAGTTGCCGATCTGCGCGACAAGGGAGTCGAGATCGAAGGCATTTACGACACTCCGGTCTGTCGCCTGACGTCGTTCAATGACCCGGAAGGAAACAAAGTTACGCTGCATCAGACGACGGTCGCCCACTAACACATGCTCTCAGGCCACGGGCTGATGTGGTCGAACATGTATCAGCCCGACAAACCGAAGATCCGTAAACGCGTCGATTGGAAACGTATCGGGGCGCTGTTCGCGCCGTACTGGAAGCAGCAGAGCATGGTGCTCATCTGCATCGTGCTCGCGGCCCTCATCGGGCTGGCACCCGCGTACTTGGTCGCGCACATTATCGACAAGGCGATTCCACACGGTAGTTTCCGCGAGGTGGCCTTCGACGTCGGCGGCATGCTGGCGGCGGCGCTTTTGACCATGATCTTCGGCGTCGTCCAAGGTTACCTCAACTCCATCGTGGGCGAAGGCATCATGCGCGATATGCGCACGAGCTTGGTTTCCCATCTACACCGGATGCCGCTCAAATTCTTTACCGGGACAAAAACCGGCGAGATCATGAACCGCGTCTCGAGCGACGTCGACAACATCGATAATGTGGTTACCGGAACGTTCACGTCGATTCTCACGAACGTCGCCACGATCGGCACGACCGTCGTGTTTATGTTCGTTTGGAACTGGCGCCTTGCATTGCTCTCGATTGCGATCGTGCCGCTCATGGTGCTTCCACTCGCGCCGGTTGGCCGGCGCATGTACGAAATCCGCCGCAAGACGCGCGAAAAACGAGACGAAATCGAGTCCATCACCCAAGAAACACTCTCGATCTCCGGCATCACGCTGATCAAATCGTTTGCGCGCGAAGTTTATGAGAAGTCGCGTTTCTACCGCGCGGGCACCCAACTCATGGATTTGGAGGTGAACCTGGCGATGGTCGGTCGCTGGTTCATCGCAGCCATCACGGCGATGGTCATCATCGGTCCGGCCATCGTATGGCTCGGCGGCGGATGGCTTGCGCTCCAGCACGTTATTGCGGTCGGCGTCGTGGTTGCGTTCGTTCAATACATTCAGGGCCGTCTTTACGGACCCGCCGCAGCTCTGGCCGGCATTCAAGTTCAGATCGTCAGCGCGCTCGCGGTTTTCGAGCGCATCTTCGATTATCTCGACATGACGCCCGAGGAGTACCAGCCGCCTGGTGCGCTCAGTCTGACCTCAATCGCCGGCGATATCCGCTTCGAAGACGTTACGTTCGCCTATGACGAGGAACGCGGCGTACTCGACGGCGTCTCGCTGCATATAGCGCCGGGACAAGTTGCCGCTTTCGTGGGGCCGTCAGGCGGCGGCAAGACGACGATCACGCAGCTCGTGCCGCGTTTCTACGATCCGCAAAACGGCCGCCTAGCGATCGACGGCCACGACGTGCGGGCGCTCACGCTGGAATCCCTGCGCCGCGACATCGGCATCGTCACGCAGGAAACGTATCTGTTCCACGACACGATTGAGAGCAATCTCCGGTACGCAAAACCTGATGCGACCCAAGACGAACTGTATGCTGCCGCGCGGGCCGCAAACATTCACGAGTTCATCGTTTCGCTGCCCGCCGGCTATGCGACGGTGGTCGGCGAGCGTGGGCACAAGCTGTCCGGCGGCGAGCGTCAGCGGTTGGCCATCGCGCGCGTCCTGCTCAAGAATCCGAAGATTCTCATTCTGGATGAAGCTACGAGTTCGCTCGATTCGCACAACGAGGAGGCTATTCAGGCAGCACTCGTTCCCCTCATGCGCGGGCGAACGAGCCTGGTCATTGCGCACCGCCTTTCAACCATTCTCTCCGCAGACGTCATTTTTGTCGTCGAAAGCGGACGTATTGTCGAGCACGGTACACACGCCGTTCTACTGGCGCGCAATGGTGCGTATGCGCGCCTCTATCGAAAGCAATTCCGGGACGAATCGCAAACCATCGCGACGTAGTCTTGAAAAGCTTTTCAAACCGGTTTGGGAGCATGCGCGGGCTGCAGGCCTCGGACATTGCCGCGGATCTTTCGATCTCGCAAAGCACGACAGACCCGCAGGGAAGCGCGCCACCCCGCTGGCATAAGGCAACATGCCAGTCCTGCACATCGGCGGTTTAGTCAAGCGCTACGGCAAGAAAACCGCAGTCGACGGCGTGTCCTTCGAGGTGCGCGGCGGCGAGATCGTCGGCCTGCTGGGTCCCAATGGCGCGGGCAAAAGCACGACGTTCTTGTGCGCCGCGGGGCTCCTGCGGCCTGATGCCGGCACGTTTTCATGGGAAGGCACGGAACTGGGACCTTCGCGTGGTCAAACGATCGCGCTCATTCCCGAAACGCCCGATGTGTATCCGATGCTCACAGTTTGGGAGCACATGGTCTTCGTTGCAAAGAGCTGCCGTCTGCAGGCGGGCTGGGAGGATCGCGCGCTCGTGCTCCTCGAGGGTTTCTCGATGTTGGACCAGCGCGACGTTTTGGGCACGGAGCTTTCGAAGGGGATGCGCCAGAAGACGCTCATCGCTGCAACTGTGCTCGCCGCAACACCGGTGATTCTCTTCGACGAGCCGATGATCGGGCTCGATCCGCTCGGCCAGCGCGAACTGCGCGAGATCATTCGCGACCTGCGATTGCGCGGCATTGCCATCGTCATCAGCACGCACATGCTCGAACAGGCCGAAGCGATCTGTGACAGGGTCGTCATTCTGAAAAACGGACACAACATCGCAAGCGGAACGTTCGACGAACTTCAGGCAAGCTCCGGAATGCATGCGAACGCCGAAGATCTATTCCTCGAACTAACCCGATAGCCCGGCGTGATACAGGATCTCTCCGCGCTCTATTACCTCGAATACCGGCAGATAGTCAACCGTATCCGTGAAACCTCGCGGCAGCCCGGCCGCGCGCTAATATATATTTTTGCAATCGGCTATTTCGTCGTGATTACGGTGCTGCGCGCGCACGGCCACCGCGCGTTGCCGATGAAAGCTATTCCGGAGCCGTATGCCAGCCTGGTAATATTCACGTTCGTGACGCTGTTAGGCGTCATGGCGTACGGCGCGGCATCAGGTATCGTCGGCGCGTTTTCCTCTGCAGCGGATGCCCGCTTTCTCACAGGTTCGGCGATATCCGAGCGCGTCGTCGTGGTGTGGCTTCAAGTGCGCCGCTCGGGCATAAGCATTGCTCGAATGCTTTTTACCATCGTCTTGTATGCGCTAATCTTTGCCGGCTCGGGAACCGTCGTTGGGATCAGTTTTGCGACGCTCGGCGGCACGCTCGTGGCAACGGCCATGGCCGTTCCGATGCTCAAATTGCGCACCCGCGTCGGTGCGCGAACGGCGCAAAGTCTGGCGGGAGCCGTCGCCGCAATCGGCATTTTGCCGATGATGATTCTTCTTGCCAGCCTGCTGAACCGTACGCACACGGCGGCCGGAATAGAAAGTCTGGGCGCCGGCGTCGCGTTCAACGCCCTGTTCAACGGCAATACGCTCGCGCTGTCCGCTCTCTACGGGTGCGGCGTAGCGCTTATCGCGCTGGCGTACGCCACAGGTACGAACCTCTATCCGGACCTCTACGCGGCCTCGCTGCGCGTACTCGAATTTCGCGAGCGGCAAAAACGCGGCGCGGGCGCGGCGTTTACGATGGAACATGCGTACGAGCATCGCACGACAAGACCCGCCGCGCGATTGCGCTTCGAACGATTGAACGGCCCGTGGACGATTGCGTGGAAAGAGTGGATTGCGTTTACGCGCTCGCCATCGATGCAGCGCGTTTTCTGGTTCGGTTTGGCGGCGTGCTGCGCGTGCGGTGGGCTCTTCGGCGCCGTCGTGGCCCGATCGCACGATCCGATCGCCGAAAGTTTGTCGTTCGCAAGCGTGGCTTCGAACATGATCGTCATCTTCGTCGCAATGGGTTCGGCGATTGGCCTGGCAACGGATTTACGCAAACCGTTGTGGTGGCTCGGTCCGGATCCGCTTTGGATGCGCTTGTTCGCATGGACTGTGGGTACGTCGTGGCGGTTGGCTGCGTGTTTGTGCGCAGGCGTGCTCGGGTGGGCGCTCGCCTCACATTCCGCCGCTGCGCTTGTAGGTATTCCGATCTCGATTGCAGCGGTGCTCCACCTGCGCGCGGTCGGCCTGGCGCTCTACGCGCTCTTCCCGTCCACCATCGATCAGCGCGGTCCCCTCGCGTTTGTTCGCGCCCTGCTAACGTACATTTTGGCAGTTCCGCCGGCGATTGCAGGCGGCGTCATCGGCTACGCCTTTCACACGCTAATCGGCGGCGTGATGGTCGGCGTCAGCGCAGCCATACTCGAAGCACTCGTGCTCGTAACGTTCGCGTCCGCGCGAATCGACGGACGCGGAGTAGCGTTCGCCCAGGCCGAGGGAATGTAACTAAGAGCTCGCTGCGCCTTCGGAAACTTCCATGGTCTTGGGTTGGGCCGGGATGCGCAGTTCCGCTCCGGTCGCCGCGCGCACTTCATCAACCGTAACGCTCGGCGCAACCTCGCGCAGAACCAAACCTTCCGGCGTCACGTCAATCGTCGCCATATCCGTGATGATGCGGTTGACGACGCGCTTTCCGGTCAGCGGCAAATCGCACTGCTTGACGATTTTATGCGCGCCGCCTTTGGCCACATGCTCCATCATCACGATGACGTGTTTGGCACCATGAACGAGATCCATCGCGCCGCCCATGCCCTTGACCATTTTGCCGGGGATCATCCAGTTGGCGAGATCGCCGTTTTCGGAAACCTGCATCGCGCCAAGCACCGCGAGATCGATGTGCCCGCCGCGGATCATTCCGAACGAAAGCGACGAGTCGAAGAATGAAGCTCCAGGCAGTACCGTAACCGTTTCTTTGCCGGCATTGATCAGGTCGGGATCTTCTTCGCCCTCGTACGGATATGGGCCCATGCCTAAGATCCCGTTCTCGCTTTGAAGAACGACAGTTACTCCGGGGGGTACGTAATTCGGAATGAGCGTCGGCAGGCCGATGCCCAGATTGATGTATTCGCCGTCGCGCAGTTCTTGCGCGACTCGTGCGGCGAGCTGCGTACGAGTCAGCGGCATTAGCGCGTGGTCTCCTTCTTTCGCGTCGTGACTCGCTCGATGCGCTTGCCTTGCGGCCCTGCCGCAACGATGCGCTGCACGAAGATGCCCGGCAGGTGGACTTGCTCCGCATCGATCCGGCCGGGCTCGACGAGCTCTTCCACTTCCGCAATCGTGATTTTACCGGCCATCGCGCAAAGCGGATTGAAGTTGCGCGTCGCCTTGTGAAATATCAAGTTTCCGTGGCGATCGCCGACGCTCGCGCGCACCAGTGCGTAATCGCAAACGATGCCCTCTTCCAGCACGTATTCGCGACCGTTGAAGGCGCGCGTCTCTTTCTTGGGCGAAGGTTTGGCGATGCTGCCGTCCGGATTGTGCTTCCACGGCAGTCCGCCTTCGGCAACTTGCGTTCCGACGCCGGCGGGCGTGTAGAAGCCGGGAATACCGCAGCCGCCCGCACGCAGCCGCTCGGCGAGCGTGCCCTGCGGCACGAGCTCCACCTCGAGTTCGCCGTGCAGATACTGCCGCTCGAATTCGCGATTTTCGCCGACATACGAGCCGGTCGTGCGTTTGATGCGCTTGGCATCAAGCAGAACGCCCAGCCCCCAGCCGTCGACGCCGCAGTTGTTCGAGACGGTCACGAGATCCGTTGCGCCTTGTTCGAGCAGCGCTTGAATCAAATTGTGAGGAATGCCGTTCAGCCCGAAGCCGCCCACGGCGATGGACGCGCCGCTCGGTATATCCTGGACTGCCTCGGCGCACGAAGAGATCACTTTGTCCATACGAGCCTCAGGTATGCTATGGCGGGGACGCGGGGTCCCGCCCGGCGCTCCGCGAAGTTTTTCCACCCGGAATTTCACCGACAGGAGACCTGAGCAAAAATGGCCGTCGCCAGCCCGCACCATGCGTCATCCGACGAAGAGGCGATGATCCTCGATGTCGTGCGCGAGCTCGTTGCGGAAAAAGTCGCACCACGCGCCGCAGAAATAGACGAACGCGGCGAGTACCCGCAAGATATCCGCAAACTTTTTGCCGAGAACGACCTGCTCGGCATTCCGATTCCGGCTGAATACGGTGGACTCGGCGGCACGTTCTTGACCTACGTAAAAGTGGTTGAAGAGATCGCCAAAGCGTGCGCCTCGAGCTCCCTGATCGTCGCCGTGCAGGAGCTCGGGATGCTGCCGATCCTGATCGGCGGAAGCGAAGAGCAGAAACAGAAGTATCTTCCGAAGCTTGCGTCCGGCGAATGGATCGCCGCGTACGCGCTTACCGAAGCGGGCAGCGGCTCCGATGCCGCCGGTTCGATGCGAACGCGCGCGGAAAAGCGCGGCGAGAAGTACGTGCTCAACGGCCAGAAAATCTGGATCACGAACGGAAGCGTCGCGGATGTCGTCTGCGTTTTTGCCGTGACGGATCCCGATAAGGGCGCGAACGGAATCAGTGCGTTCATCGTCGAGAAGACGTTTCCGGGCTTCAACGTCGGTAAACTCGAGAAGAAAATGGGAATCCGCGGATCTCCGACGGTCGAGCTGGTCTTCGACAACTGCGAAGTGCCGGCGGAGAACTTGCTCGGCAACGAAGGCGAAGGCTTCAAGATTGCAATGAAGGTGCTCGACAAGTCACGTCCCGGGATCGCTGCGCAAGCTCTCGGAATTGCAACCGGCGCGCTAGAGTATGCGACAAAATACGCGCAGGAGCGGGTAGCCTTTGGTAAGCCGATCGGCCAGCAGCAAGGGGTGGGGTTCATGTTGGCCGATATGAAGACGGAAGTCGAAGCGTCGCGTCTATTGCTTTACGAAGCCGCGCGAAAGTGCGACGATGGCGCGGAAGACGTTACGCTCTGGGCCGCGATGTGCAAGCTGAAATGCGGCGACGTCGCTATGAGCGTAACGACGGACGCGGTGCAAGTGCTCGGCGGTTTCGGGTATTCGGTAGAATACCCGGTGGAACGCATGATGCGTGATGCGAAGATCACGCAGATCTACGAAGGCACCCAGCAGATACAGCGCCTGGTCATCTCGCGGGCGCTGGTCGGCAAATTCAAACCTAAGTAGGCTTTACAGAGTCTAAAGGGTCCTCTAAGGGACCCGCGGAACAAGCGACCGTCGCATCACGTTACAGGGATGCGGCGGTCGCCGTTTCGGCGCCCCGTTGTAATCGCACCTTAGAAGAAAGGAAGATATCATTTTGAAGAAACTGCTCGCGTCTCTCGTCGCGTCCGCGTTCCTCATGTCGGGTACGGCCATGGCTGCGACCACGACGAAGGCCCCGGCTGCGAAGACGACCACCAAAGCTGCAGCCTCGAAGTCGACCGTGAAGTCGACGGCTAAGACGACGAAGTTGACCGCAAAGGCGACCAAGTCAACCGCGAAGGCGAAGATCACCAAGAAGGTCAAGAAAATGGCTGACAAGGTTGCAAAAAACACCAAGGCAACGAAGGCCACGAAGTCGACCAAGAAAGCGGTCAAGCCGGCGAAGAAATCCTCGAAAAAGTAAACCCCCTGTCTTTTTTCAATACCAAGCGCGGCCCTAAAGGTCGCGCTCTTTTTTTTCGATCAAAATCCTTGCGGGCGCTGGCCGAATATCGCCGGTATGAAATGCCCCGCAACAAACGAGAGCGCGAATACAATCGAACCGTAGAAGGCGATCTCCAAACCGCGCAGCCATTTGTTTCGCGAACTGAGAGAGCCGGCGTACACGCCAATCCCGAACAGGCCGATGAGTGCGAGCACAAAACTGACGATGACCGCCGTCCTTCCGGCTAACGGCGCGAAAAAATACGGGAAGATCGGTATGATCGAGCCGGCGGCATACGATAGGCCCATCGCTACCGAGGGAGCAATGTCGGGCGATTCAGCTATGCGTGGATCGATGCCGAATTCGTCACGCATCATCTCGTATAAATAGATCTCCGGATTCTTTGCCAGACGCGAAACAATCATGTGCGCTTCTTCCGAGCTAAAGCCTTTGAGTTTGTAATATGCCACTTGCTCAGCGAACTCGTCAGCTGGGTTCTCTTCCATCTCGCGCCGTTCCATCTCAATGGAAGCCTGCACGACCTCGCGCTCCGACTTTGCCCCCTGATACTCACCCACTGCCATGGAAAGAGCGCCTGCGATGAGTGCTACCAAACCGCTAACGACCACCTGGACGCGACCGCCGGATGCGACGCCGACGCCCGTAACCACGCCCATCGTAGTGAGAATTCCGTCCTTGGCGCCGAAAACGATTTCGCGGACGCTGCGCTGCCGCTCGAGTTGCCGGCGCTGCGGTGTATCGGGAATGCGCGGCTGCACTTTGCGCCATCCCGGCGTATCGACGACAACTTGGAACGGGGGAACGGACGGCTGCTCTTTCGGGGGATTTTCCATTTAAAGCACCGTTCTAGAGATGTGCGGACCACCATTCAAGCATATGCTGATACAACCGACGAAGGTCGTCCAGCGCGAGAAACCCGTGCCGCTGCCGCGGATAGGCCATGAATTCGACGTTGGTTTTGTCTGCGGTGATGAAGCTCTGCAGCAAGGCGATGCTGTTGGCCATGTGCACGTTGTCATCGGACGTGCCGTGGCTGACGAGCAGATCGCCGTGCAGGTTCGCCGCGGCATTCAGTGTCGAACTCGCGTCGTATCCGGGCGGATCGTTCTGCGGCGCGCCCATGTACCGCTCGGTATAGATCGAATCGTACAAGTGCCAATCGGTGACGGGTGCTCCCGCCGCGCCCGCTTTGAACAGCGACGTGTGCGTGAGCGCGTACGCCGTCTCGTAGCCGCCGAAGCTCCAGCCCCAGATGCCGATACGCGATACGTCGACATAAGGTAGCGATCGCAAATAGTTCACACCGAGTTCTTGCCCGAGCAACGATCCACGCCCGAAGTTATGATACATCAGCCGCACGTGCGCTTCGTTGTCGATCTGCGATGCCGGGCCATCGATGCTGAATACGATGAAGCCGCGCCGCGCGAGCAGTTGATGATAGAGTCCGCGCGCGTATCCGAACGCGTTCATGGTCGTCGGCGCTTCGGGACCGCCGTACGCGTACATCACGACCGGATACTTTCGCGCCGGGTCGAAGCCGGGCGGCTTTATCATGTACGCGTCGAGCTTGCCGTAGGTTGAATCGACCGATAGCATCTGCACCGGCAGCAGCTCGCTTCGCAGAGTCTCGCTGCTTGGGGCGAGCGTTGCGTGCGTGACGCCATTTGTGGAAACCAAGTCCGTTTGCGGCGGATCGGTCAGCGTCGAATGTGTATCGACGAACAGATTGTTCGTGGTAGAAAGGACGACCGCGTGATTACCTGGTAGAGGCGTGAGATTTTGGGGTGCTTCTCCCGCTAGATGAATGGCCAGCAGCGCTCGATCGCGGCGGGTCGGATATGCCGCAACAGCATACGCGAGCTGCTTCTTTTGATCGACGCCCAGCAACTGCTCTACGCGATATGGACCGTTTAGCCGCTTGAGTTTGCCGGCGCGGCCGCGCAAATACAATCCAACGACATTGTCGCGTTCCAGCACCCACAGCGAATCACCGCCGGGCAGCCACGTGGGCAACGGAACGTCATCGACCCATTTCGGATCGCTCTGCTCGAAGATAGTTGCCGCCGGCCCCGCAGACGTTTCCCACTGCACGACGCGCAGATGCTGCTGCGCGCGATCCAGCAGCTCGGCGATCAGCGCGTGCGTTTCGGGCTTCCACCCGAAGAATGGCAAATATTCATCGCGCGCGCCTGCATCGTATACCAAACGCGATGCCAGCGTCGTTACGTCTACGACGTGCAGCGAAACGCGCGGATTGCGCTCGCCGGCCAGCGGGTAGCGCTGGTAGGTGAGCGTGTTGTCCGGAGCAAGAAAATCGACGATGGGGAAATTGGTGACGGGACGTTCGTCCATCTGCATGTACGCGATTTCGCGGCCGTCCGGAGACCACGCGAAGCCGTGCTGAGTCGTAAGTTCTTCCGGATACACCCAATCTAAATCACCGTTGAGCACGGTCGCGGGCGCGCCGCCCATGCTCAAGCGCGCGACGTGCAGCGTGGGCAAGAGTGTCGCCAGATACAGATCGGCGTTGTGCGTGTACGCCAGCGCTTTTCCATGCGGCGCCCACAAAACGTCCGTGACGTCTTTGGCGATGGTTCGATCCAAGCCGGTGGACATATCGCGCGCATAGAGCGTTCCATGAAGCGTGAACGAAACGGTCTTGCCGTCGGGCGACCACAAGAGGTTCGGGTGTGTGC
>Ga0185299_10003764_pt1 | contig 19390 bp, 19 predicted proteins | sample PaiPotPPA55metaG_FD_128002 | JGI IMG/M metagenome (GOLD analysis project Ga0185299, IMG submission 128002) | Iron sulfur acid spring bacterial and archeal communities from Banff, Canada, to study Microbial Dark Matter (Phase II) - Paint Pots PPA... ...
GCCACGCGCTGGCCGCGCTCGCCGTCCCGATCGCAGAATGCCACGCTCGCGCCCTCGGCGATGAAACGTCTGACTGTCGCCTCGCCGATCCCCGATGCCCCGCCCGTCACCGCCGCAACCTTGCCGTCGAGCCTTCCCATATTCGCCCCCTTCAGTGCATCGCGAAACGCGCATCCACGATACGTCGTATCCATCCGGCAGGCACCGCCTTGTTGGCACAGGCCGGGTGTCCGACCTTAACAGGCCGCGGCCGCTTCAGGCGTCTGCTTTTGGGGACCTTTCGATAGGCTGACCCGCTCCACGTTCGGAAATTGGGCCGCTCGCGCTAGCGTGGTCTGGTGACCGCTTTTGACGCAAAGCGGAAGCACATGTCCGAGATCGGCGCTTCCGGTTTTGCCCGATTGTGTTGAAAAACTCGAAAATCGGGCCTGACGAAAAAGCTTGCCAAATTGAAATCCAACGGCACATCGCCACTCGGCACTACCTCAGTCCTGCTGCGGACGTCGCACGCTGCCGAAATACTAAATTGGCTGGTCCCCCAGCCAATTTATTGAATGCCGCGTCCGTAGGGCTTCCAGGAATCGAGCATCGCCGAAAAAAGAGTTTTTCAACACAATCGCCCCTCAGCCGACCTTCCTATGATGCAGAAAACTGGCCGGGTTGGGTGGATTGCCGACCTTCATCAAATCCAGGGCAGACGGCTAGCTAGGTGGCGACAACACCAGCTTGCGACAAGCTTCGACCAGAGAGCGCAGATACGTCCGCGAGCATAGGGAGACTTCGCTCTAGGACTCGCTGTGGCGCAATAAGCCGTATCACTCGACATCACATCATGGTGGTGGCCGGCCGGGTCGCTGTCACAGCGACTGGCTGTTGCCCGAATCCTCACAGCTATCAAAGAGCGCGACCCCCGCGGCATAGGTCAAATGTCTGCGGGGCTCGCGGCATTAACCGATCCTTTCCATAGCTCGGCCGAAGCTTGTCCGCGGGAAGGGGCTTTACTGGTCCCAGCTTTTGCCGCCGAGAGGTACGATGCGAGAACTTTTGAGAATTTGCTCCATCACTGCAGCAGCTTTCGTGGGACTTACAAGCGTAGCTTCCTCGGCGCAACCCGATCCAAGAATGTTTCTTTGCCCCACGCCAGTCGCCGCAGCCGGCTTCTGGAAAGAGATAATTGGTCTCGTGGATCGCGGTGTGCAGATGAACCAGTCGATCGCATTTCAAGTCGCCGCGCAGCACCGGTGCTGGCTGAAAACGCATGAGGCGCGGCCTGTCGCTATGCAAGCCGGCACGATGCGGATCGGGAACGGCGATACGAACGATGGCTACGTAACGCCCGACTATTACGTGTATGCGCAATTCCTGACCTACGGTTCACATCCTTAGCCGGCTTGCGACGGAGTATGGGGAAGACGTCAACCGCTCCGTCCCGTTGACGACAATCGCGACGTCGCCCGCAACAGCGCCACGGCCTGGGCTCGAGCAACAACGTGCTTTGACGACCGCTCGAACCCGGCACCATTGGTAGATTCCTCGGGTATCCATTCAACCATGCGTCCCGCCGTGGGTAAGTAGGGCACGCTCGCGCGTTGATTGGGCATAGCCTTCCCTCCTGCGCTCTGATCACCGAATCCATCTGGAATCCATCTGATCCATGAACGCAAAACCATCCCGCGCGAAACCTGCGAAGACAGAACGAGTTATCATCTTCACAGTCGCACTGATCCTCGCCGTGATTGTGATCGGTCCCGGCGCGGGGAGCGGCCAGAGTTTCGATTGCCAGGCGACGCGCGCAGCCGATGAAGTGACGATCTGTCACGAACCCAACCTCGCCAAGCTTGACGAGGAGTTGTCCGCCTTGCGGCGCCAGCGGAATGAGGCCAAGCGCGACGATGTTGAGGACAATGAAATCGCATTTCTAAATGCCCGTCATCGGTGCGGCGAGCATCGCGGCTGCATCGAACAGAGCTATCGCAACCGTATCCAGGAGCTTGCGCGATCATTCTCCGAACAAGGGCACGAGCCGCTCGGGCGCCCCAACGAAAAGCGATCTGAGCGCCAGTCTGACGAACGCGACAGCCAACACAGCGGGTTGGCGAGGCCGGGGCAACCGATTGAGTCCGCAAGCGCGTCGAGGTCAACGAACCCGCGGTCGGTACATGAGCCTGTGCCGACGGGCAGCACAAGAGAGATCTCCGGTCGCCATCCGTCCAGCGATCACGACGATTTAGCTGCGCATACGGCGCCAACAGAGGCGAGCCGTGATCGCCCGAAGGCGATAACAGCGCTCCCCGTACAACACGAAATTCTACCAAACAACAGCTCTCCGGCGCCCGCCAATGGCCCCAGCCACCTCGGCGGCAGCTCCTACACGGCTCAGAAGTCAAAAGAGCGACAAGGGTTGGGAACCCATATCCGTCATGCGCTTCGAGACGAGGTTAACTCCGGCTTGGTGACGATAATCCTCGGTGGACTCGACAGTGGCGATCTCAGCGACGCCATTGATCTCGTCACGACTGTTCAAGGTACAAATTTAAGGATTCTGCCGGTCGCCGGCGAGGGAGCGGCGAAGGATGTGACCGATCTCCTGTTCGCCCGCGGTGTCGATATTGCCATTGTACAGACGGATGTGTTGGCGTCGCTGAAGCGGCAAGCCCCGTTTCCGGGCATTGAGAAGTTTTTGCAATACATCTCTAAGCTGTACGATGAAGAGGTCCATATTCTCGCCGGCCCTGCGATTCACTCGCTGGAGGATTTAGCATCCAAGCCAGTCAACTTTGGACCGCTTGACAGCGGAACGTTCCTCACCGCAAGCGCGATATTTGGTGCGCTCGGGGTCGGTGCGGAGATCACCACTTTTCCGCAGCCCTTGGCGCTAGACAAACTCCGCCGGGGAGAAATCGCGGCATTGGTTTACACGGTGGCCAAACCCGCTAGCTTGTTCCAAGCGCTACGACCTGAGGGAGGGATCCATTTTTTGTCGATATCTGCGCCGGAGACTGTTCGTGAGCGCTATGGACAGACCACGCTGAGCGCCGCGGATTATCCCGATCTGATCGAAGACGGCAAACCGGTCTCCACGTTGTCAGTCGGAACGGTTCTGGCGGCTTACAATTGGCCTGCTGGCACCGAGCGGTACCGCAAAGTGGCGCATTTTGTGGACACCCTTTTTGGTCGGCTCGCAGAGCTACGCATGTCACGCCATCATCCCAAATGGCGAGAGATCGATATCCATGCTTCGCTTGAGGGATGGACTCGGTTCGAGGCGGCTTCTCGGTGGATCAAGAGCGCGGAGCGAGATGCCAACAAACCCACTCGCTTTGCCGGCACCCCGCTTCCGATGGAAGGTAATACCACCTCCCCTGCGCAGATGATAAAAGCTGGTTCAGGTGACATAGAGCCATCTATCGCAGAACCGGCTGCAAATCAGCCGAACAGCATGTCTGCCGCTGCTAATGGAGAGCCGCCACACTCGCCCAGCACCGCAATTCCGCAGGAGCCAACGGTACAAGACCGTAGTCGCGCCGCCTTCAACGCAGCACAGCTGAATGCATTGTTCAGATCGTTTCTCGAATATGAGAAACAGGAAGCGCAAAAGACGAGAGACGATTCTAACCAGAACGAGCGTCTGTTTGCCGAATTCCAAGCATATGCGAAACAGCACCTACGGGAACCGGGTCGGCCGCTCACTGGTGCGAAGCCGCGCAGTCTCCGTCCAGTCGCTGCGATTGGCGACTAGGAGTGCCTGCTGTTATTTGCCTCGAGGAGGACCGAGACGCCGAGGAGGAAGCTCCCGCTTTAGGCATGAAGAGCCGATTGCGGAGCCCGCCACCGAGCGTCTGTTATGGGTCGCCTTCGGCGCTGCGCAGCAACGCCGGGTTCTGATATCACCTCGCCGTAGGCACACGCCGCTCCATCGACGATGAATGCCGGAAGTAGCGATTTGGGTAGACTGGTTTGCCGCCTTAAGGTCACATCGCGCCGGGGAGGAGCCGATCTACATCGGAAGGACTGTACCGGAGACCTTTACTCAGGCCCCGCAATTCAGCGTCGTCCGCCTCGATGAAGGTTCAGTGGCAGAAGAGGGGGACTGCTCTCATCTTTGTAATCGGCAATCTCTCTGCGGGGCTGGAGGATTTTCGGAGTCGTGAAGTAAAACAAAACGCTCCAATTCCAAATCTCAAATTCTATCGTCGAGACGAGGCTTGCAACCGATGAGGCGGGTAATGCGGAGAACTTTGCGGCAACGCGCAGCTGTTGTGCTGATCGCCCTGCTTGCGGCCGGTCCGGCATCCGCGCAGAAGCGGGGCGGCGTGCTCCGCATCTTTCAGTACGATAGCCCGGCCAGCATGTCGATCCACGAGGAGGCGCTCAACTCGGCTCAGAACCCGATGATGGCCGTCTTCAATAACTTGGTGCTTTTCAAACAAGACGCACCGCAGAACCGAATGGATACCATCGTCCCCGATTTGGCGACGAAATGGTCTTGGAATGCCGACATGACCGAGCTCACGTTTCAGCTTCGGCGCGGCGTCACCTGGCACGATGGCAAGCCCTTCACGGCCGCGGATGTCAAATGCACCTGGGACCTTATCCTGGGGAACGGTACGGAGAAGCTGCGCGCCAATCCGCGCAAGGCGTGGTACCGGAACTTGGAATCGCTCAGCACACAAGGCGATACGGTTACGTTTCATTTGAAGAGGCCGCAGCCGGCCTTCATTGCATTGCTCGCCTCGGGCTATTCGCCGGTTTACCCGTGCCATGTACCGCCCCAGGCGATGAGGCAGAATCCAATCGGTACTGGCCCCTTCAAGTTCGTCTCCTACAAGCCGAACGAATCCATAAAGCTCGAACGAAACGCACAGTATTGGAGGCAGGGCCGTCCCTACCTTGACGGCATTGAATGGACGATCATCCCAAACCGCTCGACGGCGATCCTGGCGTTCATCGCCGGCAACTTCGATCTGACGTTTCCGTTCGGCATCACCGTGCCGCTGATGAACAACATAAAGTCTGAGGCGCCAAACTCAATCTGTGAGGTAGCGCCGGCAAACCAAAGCACCAACCTGATCGTGAACCGCGACGCGCCTCCCTTCGACAGCCCGGAGATACGCCGGGCCATGGCCCTCACGCTTGATCGGAAGAGCTTCGTCGATATTCTTGCCCAGGGACAAGGCGATATCGGCGGCGCCATGCAGCCGCCGCCGCAAGGCGTCTGGGGGCTGCCGCCCGAAATGATAAGAGCATTGCCGGGCTATGATCCTGACATCGGGAAGAACCGCGCCGAAGCCCGTAAGATCATGAAGGAGGCCGGCTACGGACCGGAAAAACGCCTTTCCGTCAAGGTGTCCGTCCGCAACACCCCGCCTTTTCGCGATCCGGCTGTCGTACTGATTGATCAGCTCAAGGAGATCTATATCGACGGGGAACTTGAAGTGATCGAAACCGCCAACTGGTTTCCAAAGGTCTACCGCAAAGACTACAAAGTCGGGCTAAATCTGACCGGTGCAGGGGTGGACGATCCCGACGCGCAGTTCTACGAGAATTATGCCTGCGGCTCGGACCGCAACTATACCGGATATTGCAATCCCGAGCTCGACAGGCTGTTCGATGAGCAGTCGATGGAGGCCGATCAAAACAAGCGGCGGCATCTCGTTCGGGAAATCGACAAGAAACTGCAAGAGGATGGTGCTCGACCGATCCTTTACCACAATCGCTTCGCGACATGCCGGCAACCCCAGGTGGAGGGATTGACGATCATGGTCAACAGTCTGTTCAACGGCTGGCGTATGGAGGATGTCTGGCTCGAGAGATAGGGTGCCGTTTTGCAGCTGTAGTACGTTGGATTTCACTTGATGTTGCCGCTACTCAAGCCCTGGAAATGACCATTTTGGGTCGGGTGCGGAACCCTGGAGGTGGTCGCGCCGAGATCTGCTTGCGGCGCGTCCTGCTCACTCCGGCGCATCCCAGCGTAGGTCGGCTCTCAACGACACAACGGCCGCTCATCCTCTGGGGCGGGAACTGTTCTTGCCCCACAGCCGCCGTCCCGGCTGTAGGACGGAACGGCGTAGAGGATGGATACCGGTCCTTCGCCAATATCTGAGTGAACGGCCGGATCGCACTGAGCAAGTCGTCGTGACAAGGGGGCGCGAAAGACGCCCGCTGCAACCGCGCGCGCAGAAACAAAAGCGCTGACTAGAGCGATCCAAAAAGGCAAAGGGGCAGGTGTTGCTGCCCCCGTTGCCTGTACCTGAACTACTCGGATCGGCAGATCTTGAAGATCACACCGGTGCCGGGGATCTGGACGAGCGGAGCGTCGACCGCATTGACAAAGCGGGTGGCGCCACCCGGGCCGCCGCCGGGGTCCCGCACCGCGCCGTAATCGACGACATAGGCGCAGCCGTCCGGCCCGAATCTCACATTGGTCGGCCGATTGAATGCGGCGAGCTTGGTGGTCCCGATGAACGCTTGGTCGCCGGTGTCGTTTCGCGCGAAGTTTTGGAAACTGAGCTGCAGCGGGTCGTGCCGCTCTTGATTGAAGTTGAGCAGCTTGACTTCGTGCCCGACCTCCGGCGCCGGATCATTGGCATTCGGCGGCGAGAACCCGAAATCGCCTTCGAGAGCATAAAGAGCCGCGCCACGCTGCACCGGGCCGCCGACAAACGAGTGCGGCGCGAAGTCGATAGCGGTGAACGACGAATCGGCTGCCTCAAGCGCGAGCGGTGCGACGATCGGCGCCGGCGGGAACGCCAGCACGTCACGGATCGGGACATCCTCAGACAGAATCAGAGCGAGGCTGGCGGGCGTGCAGAAGCTCGGCGGATTGGCGGCGTCGAAGACACAGAGATCGTCGCTCGCCCCGCCGACCGGGTTGAACACCGCCTGGCTCGCTGCCAGGAAGCCGTAGCGATCCGGCCATCCGTGAAAGACGGGCGACCCGTCCTCGTTCTGCTGATCAATCGAGAGCACTTCCGGGGCGCCGTTCGACGGTCGCGCACCGCGCTCGTCGGCGCCGTCCTCGCCGACTAGCAGTTGGCCTTTAAGCGGGTGATCCTCGGGCGCGAAGCGGATCGCGTAGCCATTTCGATGCCCCCACCCGACGGGTTGGATGTCGTCTGGATCGCTTAGTTTCGCCCTCAGCGTTGCTCCGTCGCACACACCCCGGCGAGACTTTTTCGGGTCTTGCGTGTTCGTGAAAGCTTTCACTGTGGCGCCCGGTGCCTGCTTGCCGAATGGCATGTAGCCGCTCGTATGGACGCCGCCGCCAGAGTCGAACACGTTTTTGCTCAGCACGATATCCTGGCACGGAATATCGGGCTGGTTCTTCCCGCCGTTATTGTCGCGACCGACGACGCCGCTGTTTGTCGTCGAGCCCTGCGACCAGTATATCCAGCCATCCTTGAACGCCAGCTGCTCGGTGGGATGGTCGCCGGTCGGCAGGCCGGTGATCAACGGGGTCACGTTCCCTGAGTGAATGTCGACGGTGACGATGCGCGAACTGCTGTTCTGCCCGCCCCCGTGGGTTGCCTGATCCGAGTCGGTCGCGAACAACCGGCCCCCTTCAAATCCGCGCTCGAAGGCGATGTCGACGGCCGGTCCGGCTGGCTGGAATCCGCCCCCGCCACTCGTGGGTTTTCCCAGCGGTCCGGCAACTTTTTTACCGCTCTGGTCGAAGACTAGGATGTCGGGGGTGAAGGGGTTCGCCGTGTCAAACACCCCACCAGGCCACGAGCCCTGTTCGTTACAGTTGCTCGGCAAGCCGTGGCCGGATTCGAGCACGAATACCTGAAAGTTGTTCTTCTTACCAAGAAAGGCGATCCCGGTCGGCATGTTCAGCCCTTTGGCAAAGACCGAGATTGTGAAGCCAGGTGGCAGGTTGATATCTCCGCCGTTCCCTGGATCGAAAAAGGCCGTTTCCGCTTTGCAAAGCGGGTTCGCCACAACGTTGGCGGCGACCGCAAGGTTCGGTAGCATCATCAAGGACGCGAGCCCGATTATGTGCGGTGGTGGGGGAAAATAGCGTTCATAGGCAGGTTCCTCCCTTACGCCCGTGTTGGGCATTGTTTTGTTCAACTCGGTGAGATTTGCCGCGTGCCCTCCTTTCGTGAGCCGAACGAAGGTTCTTGGCTGCAGCGGTTCGATTGCGCGATTACGCGGCGCGCTGGGCGACCGCCACGACATTCGGCTCTGCCAACTTATGGTAAATTGAGTGCCGCGCAGTTCCAACTGAAAATTGGCAACTTTGTAGGCAATTGCCGCCGCGAGCGGCAAGTGGCGCGTATCGCGTAACGTCGCGATCCGTCGTGCGACGGCGGGCGCTGCAGCCGATAAGCTGCTGTCTCGTTAATGGCAAGTAGGGGTCGATTTGAGCCGCACGATAGTCGTCCTGCAAACGACCGGAACCGGCGCTGAGCTACAGCTCATCTTGAGATCAGCTGCTTTCGGTCTTCCCGAAGTAGTCATCCATCACGGCTGAGAAAACGCCCGACTTGGGTAGATTTCCGACATTCGAATTCCGTCGTGGACGCGGAACTCACACCGAAAGCTTCGTTTGGGCCAATCCTCTTTCATGGTCGGCTAGTGGCCCGCCATGTTCTGAAAAAACCTGGAAGCACGGGCGAGCCTCGCGTTCGGGCGTTTTAGGGTATCGCCGCATCGACGTGAGCTGCTCAGCGACGGCCGGCCGGCTAAGCTCGGCGGCCGCGCCTTCGATGTGCTGATGGCGCTGATTGAGGCGCGCGGAGCAATCGTCAGCAAGGACGCGCTGATGACGCGCGTGTGGCCCGACCGGGTCGTCGAAGAGAATAATCTGCAAGCCCAGATCGTTATCAGTTCACCGGCGAGGTCAGCACCGCGTCATTAGACAATGAGAGGAAGTTCGCCGCGGGAATGACTGCCGCAGAGAGCTCGCGGCTAACAAACCTGCCGGAATCTATCTCCGAGCTGATCGGCCGGGACAATGAGCTACGCGAGATCCTGAAACTCTCTGCTGCGCATCGGCTGCTGACACTGACCGGTGCCGGCGGCATCGGCAAGACGCGGCTCGCGCTCTCGGCGGCGCGCGAGCTGCTGCCGCAATTTTCCGAGGGGGCGTGGCTCGCTGAGTTCTCGTCCCTCGCCGGCCCCGGCCTGGTTGCCTCTACCGTTGCTGCAGCGGTCGGGCTTGAGATTGGTGGCGGAGAGATATCGACGCAACGCGTCGCGCACGCGATCGCTGGCCGGCGAATGCTGTTGATGCTTGACACCTGCGAGCATGTCATCGCGGCGGCTGCGGCAATGGTGGACGCGGTGCAGCGGGCGGGCTCGGCGGTGCACATCATCGCCACCAGCCGAGAGCCGCTCAGGGTTGAGGGGGAGTGGATCTACCCGGTGCTACCGCTCCCCGTGCCGACAGCAGCGGCGCGAGATTCATCAGCACGACTGCTTTCGGCGCTGAGCGGAAGCACACGTTTGAGATCGGCGCATCCGGTTCGGCCCCCGAAAGTCAACTCTCAAAAAAGAAAGCGGAAAAATTTGACGGCGCTCAAGGTGACACCCCTTTGCAGCGTCATCATGCCGACCCGTGCGCTCGGCAACGAGCCATTTTGGAAAAAGAAGGTTCGATTTCCTAGATGAAAACCGCAGCTGCGGAGCGTGGCGGCGTAAGATCAAGACGTCCGCCGATTTCGAGCGCGGCGGCCGAGAGAGCGTGGTCCGCGTATTCGGCTCATTGCAAGGAGGCCGCGTCCGACTTTTCCGCCGAGATCGCGGACATCGCGGAGCCGCCCACGCTCGATCCGTTGATCGCCGCCGCGGCCGCTCACCTACGCTATGTCAGCGATCACATGCCGGGTATCACGCGCCGACGCGTGGGCGATCACGGCTTCGACTATTGCGACCCCGACGGGCGGTTGATCCACGACGCGGATACGCTCCGCCGGATCCATGCGCTTCGCATTCCGCCGGCCTGGTCGGATGTGTGGATCTGCCCCGACCCAAACGGCCATTTGCAGTCGATCGGGCGCGATGCACGTGGGCGCAAGCAGTATCTCTATCATGCGCGCTGGCGAGAGGTGCGGGACGAGACCAAGTTCGATCACATGCTGGCTTTCGGCCGGGCATTGCCAATCATCCGACAGCGCGTCGAGGCGGATCTCAACCGCCGCAGCCTGCCACGCGAGAAGGTCGTGGCGGCGGTGGTTCGGCTGATGGAGCGCTCGCTGGCGCGTGTCGGCAACCCGGAGTATGCGAAGCAGAACAACAGCTTTGGGCTGACCACCCTGCGCGACGATCATGTGCGCCTCGAAGGTGGACGCATCGTGCTTGATTTCCGCGGCAAGCACGGCGTCTTGCATCACAAAGTCATCAGTGACGCGAAGCTCGCGCGCATCCTCAAGAACTGTCACGACCTGCCCGGCTCGGAGTTGTTCAAGTATGTCGATGAGGCCGGCGAGGTCCGACACATCTCATCGGGGGACGTCAATCACTATCTGCGCGAGATCACCGGCCATCACATCACGGCGAAGGACTTCCGCACCTGGGCCGCAACGAGCCTGGGAGTGCTGGCGATCGCGGCGCTGGGCGACGCCAAGCCCACGAAGAGGGCGGCGGCAGGGGTGGTGAAGCGCGTCGCCGCGGAGCTCGGCAATACACCGGCGGTCTGCCGCAAATCCTACATTCACCCACGGCTCCTGTCGTCCTATCTCGACGGCTCGCTGGAGCCCGTGCTCGCCACGATGAAAGTGTGCACGCGCGCGCCCGAGTTGTGGGCTGTCGAAGGGCTGGTGATGCGGCTGCTCGCCTTATGGGAGAAGACCGGCGGCAGCGCCGTCGCGGGCCGTGCCTAGCGGGCAGGGTCGCCGCTGAGCCAAGCAGCGCGGCGATGGCGAGGTTATTTAATTCCGGTGCACCCGTGGAATGGGCGGGACATTCAGTCCACGGGCGCGATTGAAACTGCCGCTGGGATCGTCAGTTAGAAGCGGCGGATGCGTCAGCGAGACTCCCGTCCGCCAGTTGCCGCTCGCGGCCCGATGCCAGTCAGGGATGGCCGCTCTCGGCGCTTTGCGGAGGCCCAGCGTCCGCCTCGTCGAGGTCTGTTCGAAGCGCCTGAACAGACCTTCCAGTGCCGCGCTTTACCGCCGACAAGAAGGCGCTCGTAGCCGCAAATGGCTACGCATATTTGGCTATCGGATTAAGTCAACAGGAATCGCGATTGATCGCGTACTACCAACTCCAAAGCGTCGAAGGGACCCGGAGAGATCCTCGCAGCGTCCCATCTATCGGGCCAAGCAATGGTCTGGTGCTCCCGCCGAAACACGAAGCTTTGTTCTGATTGTCGAAGATCCTGATGCTCCCTCCGGGGTGTTCCGGCACTGGGCGGTTTACGATCTGCCGCCCGAATACACCGCACTACCGGAAGCTATCGGTAAAGGGCCGGTGCCCGTGCGCCTGGATCAAGGTGTTAATGACTTCGGCCCTGCACGTTACGACGGCCCGTGACCGCCCGCCGGTCAGGGCACCCATCACTATCATTTTCGGCTAGCGGCACTCGACGCTCAGCGCCTCGAACTACCGCCGAGAGCCAAAGTAGCCGACTCTGGCGGACGGCCCAACCGCACATTCTGGCCGAAACTGAATTGGTCGGCACCTACGCCCGCTGACAGTAGTCCTTGACGGCGGGCGCTCGGCACCGCCGGAATCAAAGCGCCGTGAAGCGGTAGCATCTGCGCTCATGCAATTGGCTGTTAAGATGCACCTGTGCCTGACGGAGCGCGCATGGAAGAAATTGTGCTGGATACAAACGTGTTCGTCGCCGCGGGTTTCAATCGGAGAAGCGCTTCCGCGCGCATCGTGGCGGCCCTGCGGGACGGGCGGGTGCGGCTGATCTGGAACGAGCCGACCCGGCGCGAGACAGAGATGATCCTTCGTCGGATCCCGCGCCTCGACTGGCATAGCGTTGCTGATCTCTTCCGGCCGGAGGGGGAGTTTAGAGGCCCTGTTGATTCCGATAAGTTCGGTGTCATTCACGACCCGGACGATCGAAAATTCGCGGCTCTGAGTGCGGCGGCAGGCAGACCACTTATCACAAGTGACAACGACGTCCTGGTGCATCGGAATACGATTGGGATTGAGGTGCTGACACCACGCGATTTCCTGCGGCGACAGGGAAAGGACTGGTATTAGGCGGCGTAGACCCGGGCTCCTCAGAGATCCGTCTGCCGATCCCCCGCCGGTCAGATCCGCAGCTTGTCGAGACCCGCTCATGCTTCGAGATATGCAGGAAGAATTTCAGGATGGTGACGCGGTTCTCGGCGAGATGGCGCTCAAACGCATTGATTTGCTCATAACGCGCTTCAATTCGTTCCGATGAGACCAGGCCGCGAACTCGGGCCGCGACCACGTCTTCGTAATGCGAGCGATTGAAGATGCCAATCATTCCTACAGCGGGTACTGCTTTGTGGACTCGCCATAAGAAATCGTGCGCCAACTCGCGTGGCGTCAGTGCTTTGAAGCTGGTAGCGACGATCCCGAGGGGATTGATCGGCCCAAAGACTTTTCGGGTTATGGCGGGCGGGTGTGAACGTCATAAATTGTCCGCGTTCAAACTCGTATCCTTTGATGACCTTTTCGCGCCTCGATCGCTTCGCCGGTGTTGCGGTTTACCGGCCGCAGGGCAATGCGGGTTGCTGGTCCTACCTCGTCCGGCTCATCGTTTCCGATATCCCGTTCGCGAGTGGCTCGATCAGCCACTGGTGCTAGCACCCTTTCGTCGCTGGGTTCATTCTCCTGCACTTCTTGGGTCTGCGGGACCCAAACCTGATGCAACCGGACGGATTTTGTACGTGTCGTCGCCGGCGTCAGATAGACCGGGCAGGAAGCCAGGGACAGACGCAGGAAGCCTTTCCAGCTCGGCCGCGGCATTAACGACCTCGAGCGCGCTATGCGGATACTAGATTAACGGCCTCGAGCAGCCGATGATCCGGCTGCAGCCGCCCTGATTATCTTTGGTTCGTTTTGGTCCATCGCCGACGCAGGCCTTACTGGGAACATGCGCACATCAGCTCAGCGCAGTCAAAGCGGGCAGCGCGATCGACGATAAACCTGACCGCCAGGCGCGAAGAACGGGATCAAATGTGTGTGGGTCGTGCGGCTTCTCCCTTGGAGCCCTGGTGGCCGACCTGGCGCCTATGAACATCAATCCGACTTGAGACATTAATCTCGGTTAGGGAAAAGCGCGCTCAATTCCTGTTAGATCAGTGTCAGGAACTCTTGTCGAATCAGGAGAGCCCCCACCCCTCAGCGCTTGCACAATCCACTCGTTAGTTCCCACAACTCCCTGCTCCGGGCGACAGCGACGATGTCGAAATACAATCGATCCGTCGGATCGCCCTCCGAAATGAACATAACCTCGCAAAGAAATCGATTGGTGCCGTTGTCGTGACACTTGGCACTCAGCACTTTCAGCCCCTGATCATGCAGCTTGCTCCCGGCGGAAGCTTCCCGCTCATACGCAGCCTGTATCGCGGCCGCATCGGGGGAAACACTACACGGCAATGCGATCAGTGCGCACAACCACCCGATGGCTTGCCACATACCTGCTCTCCCCCGTCCGGAACGTCAATTTGCACCTGTCGGCCCAGAAGGACATCGACGCCGTGACGGGTGCTTTGCGCTCGCCCTTCGGCAGCACATGGCTGTGAGGCTCTTACGCTGATCTCTGCGATAACGAAAGGGAGGAGCTCAATGTCTCTCAACCAATCAAAGCGCAGAACTTCCATCCGTCAAGTAATCGCCGCAGCCGCTGTGCTGCTCTCGTCATGCAGCGCGGCCCTTGCTGGAACCACAGCCACCGCTGTCCTTGTCGACCCTCCTGTCTTCTCCAGTCAAGACGGCCTGCTCGATATTCTGATGGTCGCTCTGCCGCAGCCCATCCCGACGATCTCGTTCACGCCGCCAGACAGTAGCGCTGTCATCCACCCCACTGGCTGGGTTTACCAGATCTGCCCCCGCCCGGCGACCGGGTTGAGCTGTCCGCCGGGAAGCAAAACGGCATCCCCGTATGGCGGCGTGCGGCTCGCTTTGCAACCGAGCGACAGGCTGAAAATCCGCTTCGTCAACCGGTTGCCCAAAGTGGATCCCCTCAAACTGGCGCACGAGACCGATCCTGGGGAAGCGAACCTGTATCTCAACCCGACCAACCTGCACACGCACGGCATGCTGACTCCCGCTCGCGCCGCAACTCGGAAAGATCCGACCTTTGGCGACTTCGTCTTTGTGTCGATCTTCAACTCAGCCAATGGCATCCCGGTGCCGCAGACGACGCACCAGCATGGGCCGATCGTCATGGATACGGTCGACTACTCGATTGTTATTCCCGCAAACCATCCATCCGGGCTGTTTTGGTTCCACCCGCATGCGCACGGCATCGTCCTCAACCAGGTGGTCGAAGGCATGTCCGGGATGATTACCGTCGGAGACGTCGGGGATAATGTGCACGGGGACCTGGATGAGAGCGCGTGGCCGAACTCCGCTGTTCGGCATTTGATGCTCAAGGAAATGCAGGTCCTTGCCGCCGGCACCGTCAATTTCGACAGTGGTCCCCAACCGGTTGTCGATGGTGAGGTGTTGAACCAGGAGGATTCCAGCTTCTGCGCACAGTTCCCTGCACCAGGGGAAATACGCCAAGGGTCGTGCCCCGGTCAGGACAACAGCGCGAGCGGCGGCAGCAATTTCACGGGCGGGAAGTGGTATATGACCATCAACGGGCAGCAATTTCCCAGCATTCCCATCACTGAGCCCGATGGCGAAATCTGGCGAATTGCCACCGGCGCCGGAAGCCTCAGCTGGAATTTGCAGCTCGTCGATGACGACACCCACCAACCAATGACCGTGCAGCTCATTGCAATTGACGGCGTTGCCGTGCACTTGCCTCAGGATACTCCGCCGAATTCTATGTCCGAGATCGGGCGTGGCCGCTTCAAAATGGTGCCTTGCCCGGATGCCCGGCAAATTGGCTCAACGGTGCCAGTGTGCGTCAATGAGATCGTCATGATGCCGAGTTCGCGCACCGAACTCTGGGTCACCTATCGAGATGCGCAAGGCCGGATAGTGCGGCCGAAGCCTGGCGCCTCCGCCACCCTGAAGATGGTCGGCCTCACGATGGGAACCGGCGATGCCTGGCCGGCCGCGGATCTTGCCAAGATCCAATTTAATCAACACGGCAATCGGGTCCGGACCAGCACGCAGGTCGTGGTCGGCGGTCCCACTGACGCGGCAGGCATTTTCCAACAAGGCGGTATCTTCAAAGCTCCGGTTTCTGACGCGCGCGCAACATCGCCGCCGCCGGGATGTACCCCGCTGCCGCTGGGTCATCGCCGACGCATCTTCTTTGGGTTCTCGGACGTGACCGTCAACAACACCTTCGCGCTCGGCTATGAGGAGGTCGACCAAAACGGCAATGTTGTCCCGGGGAGCCAGAAACCGGGGCCGGACCAGCTCGAACAGTTTGATCCATCGCACACCACGGTATGCCTGCCACTCGGACCTCACCAAACACCCGCTCATGAGAAGTGGGAGATCGTCCAGCTGTCGACCGAGAACCATAATTTCCACGTGCACCAGACGCGCTTTGTCATGGAGGGCAGCAACGGCGTCGTCGTACAAGACAATTTTCCGATGGGTGTTGCCGTCCCCGACACAACCATCTCAGACCAGGTGCTCAATAAACAGAACGGTGTTTGTACGATCCCGCAATGGCGCGGCGGTCATTGCGGGTCGACCCCCGAGGTATTCGACATGTCATTTGCCGAACTCGGAGACTTTGTCTATCACTGCCATATCCTCGAGCACGAGGACGGTGGGATGATGGCCAGAATCCAAGTGGTGCCTTCACCCGAGGAACAGGAGGATGCGCCCCGCTCCCGGAGAGAAAAATAATCTCGCCGCGAGACTGCCGTGCAGGTTCGCCCCCGCGAAGGGTGCCATCAACCGGGATGACGGCTTCAGCGATGTGGCCGATCGCTGGCAGGTCATCAATTCCGCGCCTCTTCGATCTCAGCGGCTTTCTAATTTCGGCTGCTTTCGCGGCGCTTGAAATGCGGCGCCAGCTCATGTTCGAAGAAGTCGAAGAACGCATCTTGTTCCGAACCGAGTCAGACCGCGAGCGCATCGCGCGACGAGCAACAATGCGCCGAGTCCGTACTCAATCCAGATGACATTATGGCCGAATTGCGACGCGGGAATGATCCGTACCGTCCGACGTTCTCGGGTAACGGCAAGGTGAATTCACGAGAGTGATATGAAAAGGTCAGCAACTCCGCTTTTTGTGCTGGGATATGCGTTTGCGGTCTGGGCCGTGTTGCAGCCCAACATTGCTGCCGCGGCAACCGCATCCGATACGGTCCGCAGTTTCTACCAAAGCTTGCTGTACAACATGCAACAGGGGCCGAGCCTTGGTCAGCAGGGCCGTGCGGCCAGGCTCGCGCCGGTCGTGCCTCGCGTCTTCGATATTCCGTATATGACGCGATTAGCGATCGGTACGGCATGGACGACGCTGCCAGACGCACAGCGTCAGCAGGTCATCCAGGCCTTTGAACGTTATGTCACAGCGGTTTATGCGGAGCGGTTCGACAAGTTCTCCGGTGAGCGGCTTGAAGTCCTTGGAGAGCAACCTACCGGTTACGGAACCTTCGTGAAAACGCAAATAGTCAAGGCCGACGGAGAACCGGTTACACTCAACTATTTGATGGTCAATGGCAGCGGCGGACCACAGATCGGTGACGTGTACCTGAGCGGCACCATCAGCGAACTTGCCGCGAGGCGCGCTGATTTCTCGTCCACTCTTCGCACCCAAGGTGTGCCCGGGCTCATCGCAGCGTTGAACAACAAGGCGCTCACGCTGGCACCAGCTCTCTCCGGGAGTTCGCGAGCTCCTAGATAACCCGCAGCGAACCTCGCGAAGCCAGCCCGTCGGCGAAGCGCGCAACGAGCCACTCCGGGCCTACCAGAGCTGGCGAGGGCGCATCATTGTTTTGTCGGTGTTCTGTCACCGAGCACCCCGATGTGAATGCGGGTGCGTAGCCTCTCGCTGGAATCGCCGTTAGGACAAGATCAGGTGCTGCCGATTGAGCGCCATGCGCTCTCCGGAGACGTCGCGAGCCTGAACCACTCCCGCTCCGCTGCCTCAGCAATTTCCGTGATTATCGCAGCGGCTGTTTCCCGCCCCGTCGCGTGTGTTTCAGCCGCCGCGACTTCTAGTTCCCAAATGGCCGCGATCCCGTTGCGGGCGAGGACCGACAACGCAATCGTTTCGGCTGCGGTACGTCTCATGAGCAGCCCTCCTACATCCAACGGCATATATTGAATAGCGCGCATAACCGCCTAATCGCGGGCGGGTGAATTACAATTTATTCGCGCTTGATCCGCCCACAACATTGGACCTGTCGATTTTAGGGCGTCGGTTCAGTTTACGCGCCGAGCGAAGAGGGGAACGAACAGACGTCATTTGCCCGCATGAGTTGAGCCCGCAAGTAGAGGTCAATTTCGCGATCGGTCGATCACCCGATCCGGCAGATCTGCGTAGCCACGGGAATTTCTCCGCTCTACGCCGTGGGTGCCTGACCCCGCACCCTGATCTAACGCCGATTTCATCTTTCGGTGACGCTCGGGCTAACACCGATCCCAACATGGCCGCCATACGCACTGCCCTTAGAGGCAAATGGCCATGATCATTCGTCGTCGGCTTCACTCGATCGTTTTCGCCTTGCTTGTTTTGATTGGCGCGATGTCCCCGGCGATTGCGGCTGGTCCCGGCGCATCGACCGCCATGCCAGCGCCGGGCATGGCGCGCGTGTGGGTGCTGCGCCCGGAGAGCTCGACGATTGGGGCTTACGGCGCCTCGCCGATGGTTTATGCCAATGGCACGCCGATCGGCGCGATCCCGGTGAACAGCGCCTTCTATCGCGACTTTCCGGTCGGCCCCTACCGCTTCACGGTCGAGCGCTACGGCATCCCGACCGATAAACCCGTCGAGGCCCAGCTGATGCCGGGGACCGAGACTTACGTAGAGGTGCAGTGGCTGCCGACCTGGGAAGAGGGTTATCCGGGCAAGACCAAGAGCTTCTTTATCCTCGGCATGTCATCGCAGATTGCGCAGGCGTGGTTGCCAACGCTGACCTTTATCGGTCACCGCTGACCTGAACATCCGCATTGAGCGGAGTTCAAGCGGCGCGGGGCTCCTCCGTGTTGCGCAACTTTTCATCCATCCCCATCAGTTGGCGCAGTTGGTCGCGACCACGAGACAAGCGCGAGCGCACCGTACCGACCGGCACGCCGAGGATGGTAGCGACCTGTTCGTATGCCATGCCTTCGAGACCGACGAGCAGGATCACTTGCCGTTGCTCTGGTGCCAATTTGCCGAGCGCTGTTTCGAGATCGCGCAACTGCAACGAATCGATAGCATTTGATTGCACCGTCAATTCCGTCGCGGCACTAAGTTCGACTGTGTTGCCTTCACGAGCCGAACGCCGTACGTCATTGACGTGCTGATTATGCAGGATCGTGAAGAGCCAGGCTCGTAGATCAGTACCTGGCTGCCATAGGTGCTGTTTGGCGACGGCCCGCATCAGGCAGCTTTGGACTAGATCGTCGGCGCGTGTTACATCTCGCGTCAGCGCCCGCGCGTAGCGGCGCAGCCGCGGAATTTCCGCCTCAAGCAGCCGAGCGAAGTCGTTCATCGGGTGGAACCTCCATCCTGCGCGGTCCCCCTTGGCGGGAGGAATTGACTCAGGATAAGCGGTCCGATGTAACCCCATGATGTACCACGTACCTCGCGCCGGTGAAGAGTTGTAACCTTTCCGCCAACGCCAGAGTCCGGCCGGTAAACCAAGAGCCTCTTTGTAAATGGGAAAGGGGGCACCCCATTGGCAGGAGCGGGCGGAACTCTGTGCAACAACGTCCCGCCCCGCGCGGCGTGCGGTGAGATGAAGCGCCGCGGCCTGGCTACCTAACATTTCGGCGTCACGTGAAGGTCGGCTCAGGGTCGGACCTTGCCGTCCGATCGTCGCGGTACGAATGACTGCTCCCGGCGCGAACGCGACGTCAGTGCACGGGCTGGCAAACGTCTGAAAGCGGGACGAACCGGTCATAGGCAGCGGAGTCGCGGATCAGGCTCACCTCATTGGGACTCATTTTTGGTAGCATGCCGCCGCGCCTGCTGAAAAAATTCTCCACCGACATTATCTAATAAATCCCGATAGTTATTCTGGCACCTGATCTCTCAGTAAGGGTTATGCCCGATTCCGTTGAAGAAGTCCTCGTTTGAAATGATCGCGGCGGCGTCGATAGGTAGTGGCGGTCGCGCCGGTAATAAGCGCGTCGCCTCAGATGGCTGAGGTCGGCGCTGGCACCGGGA
>Ga0185299_10003765_pt1 | contig 19384 bp, 14 predicted proteins | sample PaiPotPPA55metaG_FD_128002 | JGI IMG/M metagenome (GOLD analysis project Ga0185299, IMG submission 128002) | Iron sulfur acid spring bacterial and archeal communities from Banff, Canada, to study Microbial Dark Matter (Phase II) - Paint Pots PPA... ...
GGGGCACAAAAAGGGCGCGAAACGCGCCCTTTTCGCGCCCTCGATGGTTTCGACAAAATTCGCCTAAATCTTTTGGAATGAATGGCGGGGACGACGGGACTCGAACCCGCGACCTCTGCCGTGACAGAGTCGCTGGCCAATGTAACTTATTGGAAATCAACGGTACTGACAGCCCGTTCTTAATCCACTAAGGGAACTCAAAGGAACTCTTTGGCCGGCTTATCGGACCCAGATCGGACCCAAATTGGCCGATCCGAAATGAATCCGCCGCCCTTTGCTCTTACACGCCTGACGTTGCAAAGTGGTTGACGCGAAAATTGGTGTTTTCAGGCTATGTGTGAGAATGGCGCTCAAAAACTGAAACGGGTCGAGAATTGAAAACTGCGTGCCCCAAATCTGGGAACTATGGCCAGAGGAGCACCGAAATCTGGATTCGCGGTCGCGGACCAAATTCCGTTCGTTCCATTGGCGCCAGTCTGAGTGACCGTATATTGAACGTTGTCGACTGTGTTCTGTTGATAGTTAGGGTGATTAAATAAATCAAATGCTTCGGCGGTCAGACCGACAGAATATCTTTCTCCCAGGTGAAAAACTCGCGAGACGCTAAAGTCAAAGTCTTGCACAGTTGGACCCCGAAATGAATTGAAACCCTCTCCGGGTACGATCGAAAAGTTGACTTCAGATTGATCGAATACCGCTGTGTACGGTCGACCGCTGGCCAGGTTCAAAATGCCACTGAACTCAAAATTCTTAAGTCCGCGGAACTGCGGCATCCAGACTTCGGTTGCGACAAACCGGTGGGTTTGGTCAAGTTGAGAAGGGCCACGCTGCGCAGATTGATCGAACTGATCGAAATATCCAGTTCCCTCGTCAAGGGTCTTCGAAAGCGTATAAGAGATAGAAGACAGGAACTGTTTGGAATGCTGGCGGAGCGAAATTAGCAGGCCGTTGTAAACCGATAATCCTGAATTATCGATTGCGTTAATTGTTCCGAAGTCGGGATTGAGGATGCCATCGATCGCTTCATAGTCTGGCAGGTTGTTGTAGGTCTTTCCACTCGGCAGAGTAACGCTCGCAGTGTTGAAATTTCCTCCAAACGCGACCTGTTGGCCAGGAGGTACCAGGTTCAGGTCGAATCCAAAGTTACCGTTTGCCTGCCTTGTGACACCGTTGGAATTCCCCAATAGTCTTAACCCGTGGGAATAGACGTAGCCCACACTCAGAGCAGTATGTGCACCGAACTGGTGCTCCAAGGCGAAATTACCTTGTTCGACGTAGGGGCTTCGGAAGGTTGGAGAGAAAATCACGATTGACGGATTTCCTCTTGCCCCTGTCGGAAACGAACTTAAGCTGTTCGGATAAGTTAAAAGCGGATTTGTATTGCCAAAAGCGGGACCGACAACTACGAGAAAAGGTCGGGTCACGCCGTTAGATGCAAATGCCTGAGAGACGTCTAGTAGATCCTCCTGGATGTAAAAAAGTCCAAATGACCCTCGTATTGCAGTGGCGCTTTTATCGCCGAGTGCATAGGCAAAACCGACGCGCGGAGCCAGATTGTTCTTGCTATATGGGATGTGACAGGTGAGTTGGAACGCAGGATTGCACTGCGGGGGTTGCGGCAATACCTGTAAATCGTAGCGCAGGCCATAGTTTAAGGTGAGGTGCGGGGTTGCTCGAAATTCGTCCTGCGCAAAAAGTGAGTATGTCGGAGAGGTCTGCAGTATGGTCGACTTCCCGAACGACTGCAGATAAAGCTGATAATTGCCAGTTGCCACGTCGGCTAGGCTCGCGAATTGATACTCGCCTTTTGGGCCGTAAATAAAGAAATCATTGTTCCGGCTGAGATTAATGTCCACGCCCGCTTTGACAGTATGGCTTCCAATGATCTTCGTGAAATTGTCCGTGAACTCGTAACGTTTGTCTGTGTTCGCCAGCTGGAAGCGATTTCCTCCGAACACGAATCCAGTGTCAGGATTCTGGATTACAACTGCGGGCGAAGTCGGTGGCGAAGCCGGCAAATCGAAGTGATAATCGCTGGCAAAGTGGAAGCGAAACTCGTTGATGCTCCTCGGAGTGAAGGCAGTCTGGAGCGAAACTTGAAAGAAGTGACTGGTTGCACCGTCAGTCAACGACAAACCATCGCCTGTCGATGTGGGAGTGTTGAAGTATCCGTGGGGACTGCGAAAACGCTGATAGTTGTAGGTGACATTAATTGAATTCTTGTCGTTTAACACGCCGGTCACTTTGCCGAACCCAGTGTTTTGATTGAAGCTTCGCGCAAACGATCCGGTCGCGGATTCCACTTGAGCCGCAACGCCCGGGTTGTTGGCGAAAAAGCCCGGGGGCAGACCAACCAACCCCGGCGCGTCATTTACTGTGAGTGGTTCGTTGCGAACCTGGCCTTCATAGTTTGCAAGATAAAACAGACGATGATGAACAATTGGGCCGCCAATTGTGCCGCCAAACTGCTGTCGGCGGTTATGGGGCTTCGGAATACCCAGGTCTTCGTTAATTCGGTCGTTCGAGTTCGTCGCAGAGTCGAGAATGTAGTAATACCCATCGCCGTGCAAATTATCGGTTCCGCTTTTGGTGACGGTGTTGACTAGGCCACCACCAGATTGGCCGAACTCCGCTTCAAATCCAGTGCTTGTGACTTGGAATTCGCGAATCACATCTTCGCTGAATTGGTATGGAATGCTCGTCCGCCCGATCTGTTGTTCGAAGAACGCGTTGTTATTGTTTCCCCCATCTACGGTGTAGTTGTTGTAGTTTCCCGCCATTCCGTTGAAGCTGATCATTCCGAAATCGCCGTCCGTTGTGGCGCCTGCGGTCAACAGAGCAAAATCGGTGAAGTTGCGCCCGTTGAGAGGAAGCGATTCGATACTACTCTGATCGACCACAGTCCCCAGGGAAGAAGCCGCCGTATCCACGAGGGGAGTCTGCACGCTGACGGTTACTGTCTCCGCCACTCTTCCGATGTTCAGATGTGGATGTATGACGGATCGCGTTCCCACCGAAATCGTGACATCTCGCAGCACTAGGCTGGCAAATCCGGTTTTTTGGATGGAGACCTCGTAGCTTCCTGGGTCTAAATTGAGAGCACTGAATTCTCCATCCGGGGAAGACTGCACGGTTGTGGTGATAGCAGTGTTCTGATTACGCACACTAATTTCAGCGCCGACGATGGCCGCCCCCGACTGGTCACTGACAGTCCCCTCGAGCCTTCCCGTACTGGCCGCCGACTGAGCATGCAAGTAACATGCCGGCATGACGAGTGTCACAAGTATTAGGCATATGCGAAGGAACCCGCGTGATGAAAAAAGCGAAGTACGCTGATCCATGATGTAGCCTCCAGGGGATGGCGCCAGGAACACACTTTTTCTCCTGTGTCGTAATTCAATTTGGTAGTCCTGTTCTGGCGTCTGAAAAGCGCCAAAGTATAGAAGAGTCCGCCTTCGACCTTCAAGAGATTTGTTGACCCGGCGCTGTCGAGTGCGCTCGACTACCATTTTAGGGGTCGATTCGGCGCAACAGATCACTGCCGAGGTGCGTGCCAAGGCAGCGACCTTCGCTTCCGCCAAGAATCTGGTCTCGTGGGTAGGAGCATGCCCGGGCGAAGAGGAGAGCGCAAGCGTGAACCGCAGCAAACGCTCGCCAAGGGCAAACGTCAAATGCGCCGCATTCTCAATCAAGCTGCCAATAATGCTGCCGTCAAACACAAAGTAAGTATCTTCGAGATCGTCTATGGTCGTTTCGTGCTGCGTCTCGGACACAACAAAACGATCGGAGCCATTGCGCATCGCCTCTGTCACTTGATCTGGATCATTTTGCACAACGGCGTTCGCTGTGAGGAACGCGGACCCTCAGTATGCGAAAAGGCCAAGCGAGCCCGCACTTCGCGAATGGTCCGGACACTCCGACGCCCTTGGCTACCGAGTCGAACCTGCAGTGATTCCGGCATGAGGAGGGGATTTTCGACCCTGTCATCTAGGCCCCCGGCCCGCGAAACCTCAATGAAAGTCGTGCCAGTAACTGTTTTGTTTTCAGTGCCGGGGCCGCGACTTTCGAGCCTGTTGTAATGAGATGGATGTGAAGTCGTCGACGAGTTCGCACTAAGCGATAACGGATTTTGACCACGAATTGTTGCTCCCGAATAGCCACCCGTCCCTCAAGTCGATTCTTTCATCCAAGTAACTTGGAAAGGCGCGATTGGTGAACATTCCGTTCCGCGGGTCGGTTCGGAGTTGACTGAGACCACCACGCTGCAAAGCCCGGGCGATCTTCGCTTGACACGATGCGGGATAATTGTAATTCGGCAATATTCCTGGTGAGAAATGAGCAAGCCAAAGATTGAACTCGATACTGTTGTGACCTATCGAGGGGAGGAGTGGCGCGTGGACAGTTTTGTCCCAGCGAGGCAGGAGTACGGCTTGGTTCGGGGCAACTATGAGGCCATGGACTGGAGTCCGGAGGGCAACTTTGTCTTTGTCAGTGAAGCGGAATTACTGGCGGCGAAGTCTTCTTGAGAAAGAGAAACGTCGGTGTAGACGGCGTAGAACACAAGAGGACGGAGTTTCAGCGATTTCTTTGCTGGTCGCCAAATCGCGGCCCGGGTTAAGTTGTTCTTGTGCTTGTCCTACGCATCCGGTTTAACTAAACGAAAGGCCCAAAATATGACAGCCGCTACGATCGCAGAAGCCGGAATGGTAAGAATCCAGGCCCAAACGATTCGTCGGGCTACGCCCCAGCGAACCGCGGAAAACCGCGTCGTAGCGCCCACTCCAACGATAGCTCCCGTAATCGTATGGGTCGTGCTTACCGGAATACCTGCAAGCGCCGTGGAGAACAGAGTGATGGCCCCGGCAGTCTCGGCGCAAAAGCCTCCGACAGGCTTCAGCTTGGTGATGCGAGATCCCATGGTATGAACTATTCGCCATCCGCCGAAGTAGGTTCCAAGAGCAATGGCAGCATGAGCCGCGAGAATGATCGGCCAGTGAAAATGTCCCCAGTTGCCCGCAAGCTCGGCGGACGTGAGGTATTTTGCACCGTAGAGAGCGCTCGCAACAATTCCCATGGTTTTTTGCGCGTCGTTCCCACCATGTCCCAAGCTGTAGGCAGCGGCAGAAAGAAGCTGTAATCGGCGGAACCAAACATCAATCCGTCGCGGAGCTTTGTTCCGCAAGAGCCAGAAGACAGAAACCATGAGTACTAGTCCGAGGAAGAGGCCCATGATCGGAGCGACGACTATGAAAATCAGGGTCTTATGCCAACCTTCGGGAATGATGACACCGAATCCGGAGCGCATAATAGCCGCTCCAGCATAACCACCTATCAAGGCATGGGAGGAAGAGGTGGGCAGTCGCCACCACCAGGTTAAGAGATCCCACACAATGGCACCCAGTAGACCTGCAATCACCACGTACTGGCTGACAGACTCGATACGAATCATGCCCTGACCAATCGTCTTGGCGACCGCGGTCCCGAGAAAAAACGCGGCTACGAAGTTAAAGACCGCTGCCCACAGCACAGCTAGCTTAGGTGACAGGACGCGAGTGGACACAACAGTAGCGATGCTATTAGCGGCATCGTGAAATCCATTTAGGAAATCGAATATCAGCGCAACGACCACGGTGGTGACGAGAAGGAGAAGGTCAGATTTCACCGACAGCACACCCGAATGTGGAATCTTGTCACGTTAAGCGTTCTTCAGAGCTACCGTTTCTAGGACGTCCGCTGCATCCTCTGCCTTGTCCGTAGCTGTTTCCAAAACTTCAATCAATTCCTTGATCTTGATCAGATTGATCGGATCTTTCTCATGCTCAAATAGCTCACCGATAGCCTGGCGACAGACTTGGTCGGCTTCATTCTCAAGGCGATTGATCTCCACGCAATGCAGCAGCACATCCCCATTTTTTTGCAGAAGAGGTACTGCTTTCGCAAGTTCTTGACTCTGCAGGAGGATGATTCGAGCCAATTCGGCTGCGGCGGGAGGGGGGTGGGTGATCTTGTACATGACGATCCTGGCTCCCGCGGAGTTGATCAAGTCGAGAACGTCGTCAAGCGACGAGGCAAGCTTATGAATATCTTCGCGGTCGAATGGCGTAATGAATGTCTGATTGAGCTTGGTCAATATGGAATGCGTCAAGTCATCACCCACGTGTTCGATCCGGCGGATTTCCTTGATCTTTCCCGAAACCTCGCGGTAGTCGGCGAACAAATCTACCAAAACACTGGCTCCAGCGATCAGATTGTTCGACATTTCGGCAAACATCGCAAAAAAACTGTTATCTTTCGGAATGAGTGGAACTCTTTTGGGGAATAAATTCCAGGACATTTGTTACGGTCCTCAAGTGCGGTGGGCGAAAAACGAGCCACTATCTCACGCGGGCTCAAAAAGAGTCAAATGGCGGGAAAATAATTGATGGAGGCCACGCGGGTCGCAAAAACAATTTTCGTCGTCGAAGACGACGACGATATCGCGCGCTTAGTCTCGCACCACCTAGAAGTTGCCGGATTCCTCGTTCGCAGGTTTTCGCGGGCAACATCTGTCGTATCCGAAGCAGAGAAGCGACCCCCTGCGGTGTTCCTTCTAGATTTGATGCTCCCTGATATGGACGGATTTGATCTTTGCCGGGATATTAGGCAGAATCCAATGCTCAGGAACGTTCCGATCATCATCCTCTCGGCCAGAACCGCAGCAATGGAGCGCAAACGAGCGCTCGAGTGCGGTGCAAATGATTACGTGACGAAGCCGTTCAGCCCACAGGACTTGATATTAAGGGTGAAAGCGTCATGCGGAAGTGCTGCTGGTTGAACAGATCTTTGCATCGGGGGCGACATTTAGTAGCGGTGTCGTGGGCGAACGGCACGCACGATACGGCGGGGTATGCCGAGCCCCATGATCGCAAGCATGCCCAGCACCAATCCGAGGCCCAGCGCTATTCGCTGCAAGAAATCGAGCACAAGGCTCGCTGCTCTCATCCCAGCAGTATGAAACTACTTGCGCGCCAGGCGAAGTTACCATGGTACTAAACCATCGCGCGTGAGGTCGGTCACAAGGGAGGCGATCCAGTGAACGAAGATCTGACCGTGCCGCAAAGTTCTGCTCGCGGATGAGCTGGTTCTGTTAAGAATGAGTAGCGTCATTATTTGTCTTCTGGCAATCGCAAGAGCCCTCAGACCTTGCGATTTGTCGGAGAACGCACTCGAAATACTTTTGGGCTTTGTGCGCGCCTAGATCCATAAACGAACGGGCTGGGCGCCACAACCATTCCAGATGGGCACGCCCAGCGCGGTAATCGCAGTCCGCGGCACACGCTACGACGCGGAGCTGAGTGGCCTGCAGTGAGCGAAGTAGACGTCTTTGATGGACTAGTCAAGGTGGCTTCATCGACAATATCCGGAACTTCGGTTGTGGTCAGTCCTGGATTTTCCACGCGCGTGGGGGCTAGGAAGCCTTCCCGAGCCTCCAGTGCCGACCGGAGAGATTCATCCCGGCATGAAAGCGCCAGAGGCAATAGCTAAACTGGAATTTGCCCGGCAGCGGGCTGCGCAGTCAGATCGTGCTTTGGAAAGCGAACGCGGCGGGCGCCCGGACTCGGGGCGCGATCAGTCTATAGACGAAAGACTTGAGTCTGATAAGGGGGAACACTAGAACCATAGGAAAAAACAAAAATCCATTCCGCGGCGAAGCGTCTATCAATAACCTGTTCTTCGAATGCGGTTGAGAATGCCATCCCAAAGATCGAGTCGCGCTTGTAACGCGGTTACCGCTCCTAATCCGGCTTCTTCCCACTTTCTGTTGTCAGCGCCGCACAATTCCTCGACCGTCTGCAGCGTCATTGGACCGTGGCTGTCAGCATCGGCCTGGACATGACGGTCGAGGTAGTACTCGAAGCAGAAGTCGTGATTTCTAAGGATTGATTTGCCAGAATGCTGCCGGTATTCATGGCGAGAACAAGTAAGAATACGCTGATCAAGGAGGTGATTGTCAGCCCGACTCCCATGGTCGACGCGAGCGTTCCCAGCAGTGCTACCAGAGCGAAACTGCGAATCCCGACATCTTTTATTGGACCATTCCCGTTCCATGCCGACGAGCATGCCGATGCCGATTGACATTCCAATCTTTAACGCCATCGAGTTCGACTGGGAATCGAACTAGGTCCACTTGCATCCGGGTTACTCCTAAAACCCTCCGGTAATGGTTTGGAGCTTGGCGATCGCCACCCTGTAACGGAGAACCGAATCATCATGGGCGTTTTGGATCTGTGTGAGGGTATTTTGCGCGTCAACAACGTCGAGCACCTTTGCTTACCCGTTCTGATAGCGCAGAGTAGTTAAGCGCAAGCTTTCGTCTGCCAACGTCAATGACTCGCGGACAGCCTGCAATTCAGAACGAGCAACCTCGGCTTCTAGATAGTACGAGTTCAAATTACTCAAGCTTTGCCGCTGGGCAAAGGAAAGTTCCATATTGGCCTGCGCGCTCTGGAGTTCTGCTTGACGTACCTTGCTAAGCTGTGCACCCCACTCCCAGATCGGAATATTGAGAGTGGCTTGTCCTTCATAGCCAAGATTAGAAACGCCGTTCGTGCTCAGTGCGAAATGCGTGGCATCAAACCCGTCCAGATAATCCAGCGACAAGGCTGGAAAGAATGTGATTCGCGCAATAGCAACATCCGCACATGCAACTGAAAGCGCCGCCAGCGCATTGCGAACGTCGACGTTGTTCTGTTTCGCCAGCTGTGCTGCCTTGTCAAAGTCTGGCAGCTCAGGAGGGCTGTTGTCTTCGACGACGTTAAAGTTTTCCGTGAACATTGGGAAAATCAGGACTGCCAAATCCAGCTTGGCATTGTCCAGAGATAGCTGTGCCTCGCGCAAGTCGCGTATTCGCTGGTTCGATTGAAGTTGGGCCTTGATTACATCCGAGTGAGCAACCTCTCCGCCGTTTTCAAGCATTCCGGTGAGCGACTCAAACTTTTTCGCTTCGTCGGCGGCCCCGTTGTGCCGTGCTGTAGCTGGCCTGTGCACGAATCACACCGTAGTAATCTTCAACGACTAAAAGAAACAAACCACGTCTGGCTATTTCCACCTTTGTCTTTGAAAGAGCTTCTGCCCATCGCGTGCGTCGGATTCTGGCAATTTGACCAGCCCCGAAATCCTCATGAACATCGGATTGAGCGATGTATTCGTGAACCGAGTTGTTGGCGATGAACATTGGGGTGTTTGTCTTTGTGCCATTCCCTTGGGTATAGATGTACTGCGTGTGTTCATGCTGGCACTCGGGAGCAGGGCGGCACGTGCTTGCACCCGGTCTTCATGAGCGACTTGCTGGTCAACGATGGCAGCAGAAAGCTCTGGATTGATCGAACGGGCGCGCTTTAATGCGTCCTCGAAACTCAGAGTGATGGAATTTGCAGGAGGCGATATTTGCGCGGAAACCTCCGCACTGCCGCCCGCGATCAGAAACACAAAGGCAACACCAACGTAATACGGTTGAGGAAAGCGCAATCCGATAAACCTCCGGAATGAAGCTTTAACAGAACCGAATTTCTCAACCTGTCGTATTATCTCAAGGGAACGCTTGGTTCGGAAATGAATGTCGGATCCTTCGCTCGTATGAAAACCAAAGCGCACAGTCTCTGCTTTGGGCGCAACGCGTGACCAAAGAGGATTACGCAGTCCAGGTTATCAACCGCATGTGAGGTCGCTGGAACTGAAGACGCAAGGAGCCTCATGCTTAGTGATGGGGGACTAGGAGCCAAAACATGCAACTGCAGGTAGCCTATTCGATCAGGACGTTGTTTCTCGCTATGTCGACCGCCTCCGCTTGCATGATCCTAGCGACTGCGCAAACGACACCGCAAACCGTTGCTCGGGTAGCACGGTCTGAATCTCCAACCAAGCCAACACCCAAAGACGGCAGTTCTCGTGCAACTTTTAAGCATGTTCTGATTCTTGGTATTGACGGGCTACATGCTTTTGATCTAGAAACATACGCACAATCGCACCCGAACTCGGCGCTTGCAAAGTTAAAGAGCACGGGCCTAGATTATGTTCAGGCGTCTACGACAAAACCCTCAGATTCTTTTCCCGGCATTTTGGCCATCGTTACAGGCGGCTCACCATTTTCGACTGGCGTCTACTATGAGACTAGCTACGATCGGAGGCTGTCTCCGCCGGAATCCAAGTGCGCATCCAGAGGAACTGAAATCGCTCTCGACGAGAGCATCGATGTTAATCCCGATGCCGTCGACGGCGGCGGACTGGATCCCCGCAAGCTGCCTCTTGACGAAAGTCGCGGTTGCGTGCCTGTCTATCCGCACGACTTACTAAGAGTCAACACCATCTTCGAAGTGGGCCGAGCATCGGGCCTCCACACAGCATGGACCGACAAGCAGCCGAGTTATGAAATCGTGAACGGACCCTCCGGCCGCGGCGTGGATGACCTATTCCTTCCGGAGCTTCATGCCAACCGTTCTTCGAAGAGTCTGGCGAAGATCGAAGCGTTCGATGATCTTCGGCTCCATGCCGTTCTCAACGAGATCGCAGGGAAGGATCATACCGGCGAACACATAGCTCCTGTCCCGGCGATTTTCGGAATGACTTTCCAAGCGATCACTGTAGGCCAAAAATTGCAGGCGGGAATGGGTTATATCGACGGGACAGGAACGCCCAGCGCTGCGTTAGCGTCTGCGATCGACTACACGGATAAGTCCATCGGGGAAATTTTGGATGCGTTGAAAGCGCAACAGCTCTCTTCTTCCACGGTTGTGATCCTGACCGCCAAACACGGTCAAACTCCCATTGACATCACCAAGCTGCAAATCGTGGACGAAAAGATCGTCCCGCGAATACTTCAGGGTGTCGGCAAAGACACGGTGGCGGAGTTGTCCGGAGACGATGTTCTCTTGGTATGGCTAAAGGATCCATCGAAAACCTCCGATGCCGTCGCCGCGCTCAGAATTCATCAAGCAGAGGCGCACATTTCGAGAATTATTTCCGGCGCAGCTTTGAGGTTACTGTTCCCCGATCCCCAGACTGATTCCCGCGCCCCCGATATCGTCATTGAGCCAGAACTCGGTGTGATCTACGCCAAGCCATCGAATCCGGGCATTGCGGAGCACGGTGGATTGCAGGACCTGGATACACACGTACCTTTGTTAATCTCTAATCCGGCTTTCCTCGCGCACGAAATTCACGCTCCGGTGCAAACGGCCCAAATCGCCCCCACAATTCTGCGTCTGCTGAATCTGGATCCTGAAAAACTGAAGGCCGTACAAATTGAAAAGACACAACCGTTGCCGGAGTTTTGAAGCAGACAACTCCCGGCAACAGCGGGTTGAGGCGGGGCTGTCACGAATCCCCCCGGCGTTGAGCTATCACAAGATCTAGTGCAACTTCTTCCCAGCCCTTGTGAAGCGCACTACGTAGTCGACTACCGCATGCCTGATTTCGCGGCGCTGCGACTGTCCAGGAGAAATGACTGCAGCACGCTGCTGGAACCGTCGATCTTGCCGACTCTCAAGCCTAGCAGTTGCGCAATGAACGGATAGATATCGACATTCTCAAATGGTCCAACTTCCGCATGTTCACGGATACCCGGCCCTGCAGCATAAAAGATGCCGCGCATATTCCGGAGATGTGCAGGATCATACCCATGCACACCCTTGTTCACATGATCGGTGTCTCCGTGAGCCCGAACGACGTACGGGCCATTGGCCACAACCACCGGATCGCCAATGCGCGCGTCACTGTCATAATGCAAGTACGATGGAACGTCTTTCCTTCGATAGACGCTGAATTTGTCGTTCGCCCCCTTAAGCTGCCGGTAAGCTTTCTCCGCGTGGTTTTCATCTTGCGGATAAAGAAATGCGCCGTCAGTCTCGAAGCCAGTCAGGTCAGCAAATTTGTCAAGATTGATTGGCGGGCCCTGTTCGTTCTCCATCCCGTGATCTGACACGACAATGACATCGATGGGCAGCGAGAGCTTCTCTAACCCGGCAGCAAGTTTTCCCATCAGGTCGTCAACATGATGCACCGCTTCGGCTACCTGTTTACTGTCAGGGCCGAATTCATGCCCCGCGTGGTCTACGGCGGAATAGTAAAGGGTTATGAAATGGGGTCGGTCTGCTTCAGGTAGCCGGAGCCATTGCAGCACCTGCTGGATCCGATCTTCATCGGGAAACCTGTCATCGAACGGGACATAGTATGTAGGGCGCATTCCATCGATTTCGGCTTCAGAGCCGGGCCAGAAGAAACAAGCGGTACGCATGCCTTGGTTCTCAGCCAGGACCCAAAGCGGAGCGCCGCGATACCAGGTACCATCAGTTGCGGTTTTCGGGTCTTTAAAGCTGAAGTGTTTACGAAGCGCTGGATCGTAAAACGTCATTCCTACAATCCCGTGGTGCTCGGGGTAAAGGCCGGTCACAATTGAGTAGTGATTGGGAAAAGTCAAGGATGGATAGGACGGGATCAGGGCGTCGGCAGCAAGCCCACGCTTGCCTAGTCCAACCAGATTTGGAGCCCCATATTTCTGGGCATAATCGAATCGAAATCCATCCAGCGAAACCAGAACCAAATAACGTTTGGTCCGCTCTGAGATTGCATTCGGTCCATGCGCCGTGGTGACAACAGGCGCAATATTGAGATGTTCAGCAGAATATGAGAATTCCAGGATGCAGAAGAGAAACAAAAGTGCCGCTGCAATGCGTTTCGAAACAGTGACAACTCTCATTTATGAATCCCCTCTTCTGAACTGGAATCCCGTGTTCCGCACTCTTTTGATGGAGCCGCATCGACAGTTTAGACTGTCATCCTTAATATTCAATGTCTTAAGAATGCAGAAAGGAACGGGGTAATCTTGAAACCGCGAGCTTCGCAGTTTGCAGTCGTTGTGTTTCTCTGTACGTTCTTGGTTCATCTCGGATGCGCAGGTGACCAAACATCTTCGCAGCAAGCCACCGCGACAGCGCGAACGTCTGACACATGGTCCTTTGCGGTTTCTGGTGACTCCAGAAATTGCGGGGACATCGTGATGCCAGGCATCGCCGTCGGCGTGCGGACGAATGGGGCAACATTCTACTGGCACTTGGGCGATTTTCGAGCCAACTACGATTTCGATCAGGACCTGCTTGCCGCCTCGGAATATCGCGATAAACATCTAGCGATCGCGGACTATCAGAGGATTGAGTGGCAGGACTTCATCTCCCAACAGGTCGATCCTTTCTCCGACATTCCGGTATATCTGGCAATCGGCAACCACGAACTCGTTTCCCCTAAAACGCGAGCAGACTACTTGGAGCAGTTCGCTGATTGGCTTGATTCGCCAACGATTCGTGCCCAAAGACTTCGCGACGATCCCCGCGATCATAAACTCCGAACTTATTATCACTGGATTCAAAGAGGGGTGGATTTCGTTTCGCTCGACAATGCCTCTACCGATCAGTTCGATGACGCGCAAGTCAGCTGGATTGAGCGAACGCTGGCTCGCGACGAAACCGACGGGAATGTGCACACCGTCGTCGTGGGTATGCACGATGCTTTGCCTGACAGCATCTCGACAGGACATGGCATGAACGAGTCAGCCCAAATGGAGAGAAGCGGTCGTCGAATATACCAGGATCTGTTGGCATTCCGCGCGAAGACCAACAAATACGTTTATGTGCTTGCCAGCCACTCGCACTTTCTAATTGAGGATGTCTACAACGACACTTGTCATCCCCGACCTGAAACGCTTTTGCCGGGCTGGATTATCGGAACCGCGGGAGCGATCCGCTACCGTTTGCCCGCAAGTGTCGCCGGAACAAAGCAGGCGAGAACGGATGTTTACGGGTATCTCCTTGGGACAGTCCAACCGAGTGGCGAAATTCATTTTGCGTTTAAGGAAGTGCGGCCTGGGGATGTTCCTCCACAGGTTAGAGAGCACTATGGAACCAAGCAGGTACAGGCATGTTTCGAGGAGAACAAATCCACGTATGTTCCGGCAGGTCCCAATTGTACAGCAAGCGTTCCGGATGGCAATTGACGAGCCGAGGTTTAACGTTGATGCGCCTACACCCCAGACGCTCGACGTAGAGTTCCCTCCTAATAATAGCCCCTCACGTTTCGCCTTTTCACTGCAGGATCGCCGGTACGCCCCGATTTCAATGCCAAAAGGCTGTTTAAAAGTACCAGCGGGTGTAGAATTGCTGCCATTTCGGAAAGCGGAAACCAATCCCCAGTTTTCAAGGTATCAGGACACCACGACCACAAACCATCAAAGGGGGTCATATGAAACGAAAGATTAGCTTTTGCGTTTGCTCGATCTCGGCTTTGATTTTCTTCCTGTCACCCGCGTTGATGAGTGCTCAAAAGCCGCAAGCGACGGTAGGTGGCAACCTTCTGCCCGATGGCTTTTACATAACTCCCACCGCCGCGCCCGGCTCGATCTTTCTACGCCTCCGAACCGGTTTGCGCCCAGATGGCTCTGCTGATGCTGACGGAGCGGTCAATACTGCGCTTAGTCCCGACGGCACGGCTTTGCTCATCCTAACGACCGGCTACAACACAGGCTTCAACACTCAAGCATCAGATGGCAGCCCGATTCTGTGGCCTGCGCTGGATCCCCTGAGCGGCAAGCCAACCTCGACAACAACGCCCAACGCCGAGTGGGTTTTCGTTTTTGATGTGCGCGGACCGCATCCCGTGCAAAAACAGCTGATCAATATTCCCAATACGTATCACGGCTTACAGTGGGACCCTTCGAGCACACGCTTCTACGTGGCCGGGGGCATTGATGACCGGATCGAGATTTATAAAAACGCAAACAGTGGTGTTAGCGCCGACGGAAACTATGTGCCGGATGCTCCGTTCGTGTTGTTGAATCATAATCAACCCGCCGACGTGCCCGTACAGGAGTTCCCCACCGGTGGGCTCTTCAGCACAACGCCCATTAACACGAACCCTTTCGCCGAGGATATGTTTATGCCGTTCAGCGCGCTTGCTGCTGGACTGGCCATCACTCCGGATGGAAAGACGTTGTATGTCGCCAACTACCAGAACGATTCCCTATCGATCGTGGATACCGCAAGCCGCCTGGTGTCCGGCGAGATTCACTTTTTTGTACCGGGACAAAGTGCGGCGATTGGCGAAATGCCGTATTGGCCAGTGGTGCTTTCGAATGCGCAAGGCGGAACAGTCAAGACGTATCTGAGCAGCCAGCGCGATGGGCAAGTACTCTCCATTGATCCGACGGGATCGTACAAGATAATCCGTGTCGGTGGCGAACCTAACCGGATGATTCTGTCCGCGGATCAGCTTCGACTCTACGTTTCCAACGGCGATCTTGACGAGATTGAGGTGATCGATACCACCAAGGATGTGGTGAAGAGCCGAATCTCCGTGGCTCGCCCTGGATACAAGTATAAGGGCTCCAATCCGAACTCTCTTGCACTCAGTCCCGACGGCCGGCGACTTTATGTGACCTTAGGCGGTGAGAACGCAGTCGCTGTCATTGACGTAGCTTCCGAGCAACTGCTCGGCCGCATCCCCACCGGCTGGTATCCAAGCTCGGTGACTGTCAGCGCCGACGGCACGCGTCTTTTCGTAGTGAACATGAAATCCAATGCGGGTCCCAACCTGGAATACCGTTCCGACTGTCCCGGCACGGGTATACCGCCGCAGTATTCGCAGCTTCTCTGCCCTCCACCGAATCCGACTTCTCGCAACGAGTACATTCTGGCTTTGTTAAAAGCCGGATTTCTCACGATTCCCATTCCCGACGCAGACACTCTTAGCTATTTGTCGAGCCTGGTCGATGCTAACAACGGCTTCAATAAAGCTCGGCACGATCCCATGATGGCGTTCCTGCACGATCACATCAAACACGTGATCTACATTCAGAAAGAGAACCGCACCTACGATCAAGTGCTGGGCGATCTGAAGGCAGGCAACGGCGATCCCAAGCGAGTGCAGTTTCCACAACCGATTTCACCGAACGAGCACTTGCTCGCGCAGAGGTTCGCGCTCCTCGACAATTATTACGATGCGGGCGATGTGAGCGGCGACGGATGGAATTGGGACACCCAGGGGCACGCGAACGACGCCACCGTGAAAAACGTGCTCGTCGGATACGGCAACGCGAATTTCAACATTCCCTTTGACTGGAACGGAAATCCACGCAACATCGGAGTCGCCTTGCCCGACCAGACGAGCGGAACTCCGAGCCCGAGCACGGTCCGCATCACTACACTATTTGATCCGACCGGTAATTCCTCCATCGAACCAGGATCGAAAGACATCACAGCCTCTGAAGGAGCGGATGATCTGAATCCTGATGCGTTGGGTGGTTATATCTGGGACAGTGTACTTCGTGCTGGCAAGACGGTTCGCCATTACGGACTCTACGCCGATGAGAATTATTATGTCGTTCCGTCGGCTGCGGGAACTCCGTTCTACATACCGATCGTCCGCGACGCGTTCGCGCAGAAGGTGGTGCAGGCAGTACCGGTGCGAAAGTCTCTTCTGGGCCACACAGATTTGTACTATCGCGGCTGGGACCTCAACACTCCCGATCAGTATCGGTTTGAAGAGTGGAATCGGGAGTTCAACGAATATGTGAAGAACGGTAATCTGCCTAACTTCGAGATGGTCGATTTTATGGAAGACCATTTCGGCAACTTCTCGTCGAACGCCGGGGGCCTCGAGAATCCACTGGCGCAAATGGCGAGCAACGACTACGCGCTAGGCCGTCTGGTCGAGGCGGTCAGCAACTCGCCATATTGGAAGGATACGGCGATTTTCGTGGTGGAAGATGACGCGCAGAACGGCCCGGACCACGTGGATGCCCATCGCTCAACCGTCTTCGTGGCCTCCCCTTATACGAACAGTGGCGGGGTTGTTCACACCATGTACAACTCCACCAATGTACTTCGAACCATTGAAGATATTCTCGGCGTAAGCCACTTGGGTCTCAATGATGCGAACGCTTTCCCAATGTCCGATGTGTTTATCAAGGAGCCCAACCTTCAGCCCTATGTCGCACCAATACCGGGTATCCTTTGCGAACCGCCGGTTGATCCGACACTGGTACCTGAATGCAAGAATCCCGGAAATCGGCCAATCACCGCCGGAGTGAAACCCTTGCACGATGGTGCGTGGTGGGCGCAAGCAACCAAAGGATTCAATTTCAATCACCCCGACATGATCAATGCCGATGTGTTTAATCGTATTTTGTGGCGGGGCATCATGGGAGATGACAAACCCTATCCCCAGGCTGGCGTTAAGCTGACCGGAAGAGAGGCGGCAGATACTGATCGCGACTGATTAGGCATCTCCGTCTTTTCCTTCGTCTCATAGGGGTGGTGGCATTCAGGCCACCACCCCTACACCCTCGTGTGGGCGCGTTCGTTATTAGGTTGCGGCAGAAGTGAGGGGCAATGTTTCAGAAACACCGTTTAAGCATCCAGTCGACAAGTTTCCCTTCGAGTTTTTCCTGAATGGCAATGTACGTCATCGCCGAGGTCGGCGGAGCCCTGGGTCGCAGATCGATTGCCAAGCCACGCTTCCGCGCACGCTGGGGCTGCGGGCTTATGCCGCAAACCCTGCTTGTTGTCGCAGGCTACGGCATACTTTCGCCGGGCAGCTTCTGCTCGACTTGCGGCGTGACCTGCTCTTTTGGCCCCAGCAGAACGTGTATCCCAACATATGCGATCCAATTCGGCTGACTGTTGGACGCGGAAATGGCCTGGAAAGGATGTTACGGAATGCATCTTAAGTTTCTCTGAAGGCTCTCTTGGGCGAGCGCTGCATGGAATCGATTGCTGTGACTTCCTCGTTTATGCCTAATGGACAGGCGTCCCGCGGGGAGGGTCAAGGCATTAGTTAGACGACAGGTCGCAACGCGGAATCGATTACCCTGTCGCCGGACCGGTGGCGGATTTTTAAAAACGCACACTTCCCTTTTGCGAAAGATACGCTTTCGCTTGGTCGCATAACAGTTACCCCTGCTGGGAATAAACCACAAGGCGTGGTTAATCGATACACTGGGAATCCAGAATTCTTGACCATTTGGGCAGGCCGCAGTGGACGCAACGACGAGCGAAAGGGTTATTTACCCTTCCAAGCCAGCCTACGGTGTAGTGAAAAGGCTGTCCGCATTTCGGACACAGCCAGTACGTAAATTGTGAGTACACCTTCAAAAGTCGGATCAGGATCCAGATCCAAAGAATAAGCAGAGCAAACACGAGCGGTTTGGAGATGTTTCGAGGTGCCAGCGTGCTCAGAAATGCGAAAAATAGGACAGCTACCGCTTCTAAACCAGCAATACTCAGTCGCCGCTGCACCCTCCGAAGCTGCCGCCATTCTTGCGAAGTTTCGTCTCGCATGAAATAAGAGTTTACTTGGATATTTCGCAATGGCGAGATTTTCGTGCAACATGTTTTTGATTAAATAAAAGCATTTTAGTAGAACGATAGTGTTCATCGTGCGTATTGTCGTTGCGGCATGACCCGCTGTTTGTGACTGGCGCTTCGCACTCGGATCTGAGGTTCGTGATGCAAATAGACTCCACACATTTCCCGGCTACCCCAATTGCATTAAAGATGGGGGTTGCCGTCGGTATCGGAATGCTCGTGGGAATGGAGCGCGAATGGTCGAACAAAGACGTCGGAGTGCGGAGTTTCGCGATTGTTGCGCTATTGGGGATGCTGGCATCGGTCATCAGTAACAGTATCGCCATAGCTTCTCTAGTTGGCGTACTGCTCCTGATTGCGGCCATGAACACGCGGAGTATTCTGAGTGATCATTCTCTGGAGATCACAACGTCCGCGGCCCTGCTCGTTAATTACCTGCTGGGCGTTTTGGTGGGACTCGGCCACATCTTCACTCCCGTCGCCGGAGCCATCGTCATGACAATGCTTCTAGCCTGGAAAACGGAGCTGAGCCGTTTTGCTGGGGGTCTGCTTCCTTCGGAGATCAGAAGCGCCGTGCTCCTCGGACTGATCGGATTCGTGATTTACCCGGTATTACCGAAGCGTTACATCGATCCCTGGCAGTTGTTCAATCCCAGCGATGCATGGATCAGCGTTATCGCAATAGCCGGGATCGGATTCGTGAATTATGTGTTCCTGAGGATCTACAGCACACGCGGTCTCTACCTTAGTGCGCTCTTTGGTGGACTGGTCAATAGCAGTGCTACGGTCGCCGAGTTAGCCGGTCGCGCGGTCGAAACCGGCATGATTGCGCGGACTACGACCCTTTGTCTACTGACTACCATCGCTATGTCGGTAGCACATGATATGTCCGGTTGAGATAGCACATGATATGTCCGCTTTGCGGGCGGTGAGGATAGGAGACCATGCGGAGCATGGAGACTTATCCGAGGGCCGCGATGGAGCGGGCAATGAAA
>Ga0185299_10003766_pt1 | contig 19382 bp, 11 predicted proteins | sample PaiPotPPA55metaG_FD_128002 | JGI IMG/M metagenome (GOLD analysis project Ga0185299, IMG submission 128002) | Iron sulfur acid spring bacterial and archeal communities from Banff, Canada, to study Microbial Dark Matter (Phase II) - Paint Pots PPA... ...
CGTCAGCTCCACCAAATCCATGACCGGACATCTTCTCGGCGGCGCCGGAGGCCTCGAAGCCGGTGTCACCGTCCTCGCCCTGCGCGACCAGATTCTTCCCCCCACCATCAACCTCGAAAACCAGGACCCCGGCACTGGCAACATGGACTTCGTCCCCAACCATTCGCGAAAGGCTACGCTGGAATATGCGATGTCGAATTCGTTCGGTTTTGGGGGGACGAATGGGGCGCTGTTGTTCAAGAAGTGGAGTGAGTAGCTAATCGCGTCAAAAACCCGTAACTTTTGCCTTCCCACCGACTCTAACCAACTGGCCCCTTAATTGACTGGCCAGGGACCATCAAGGAGTCTGTCATGTCCAGCTTCTTTTCGCGCCTATCCGCCATAATCTTGACACTCATGTTTACTGGAGTCACCGCCTGCAGTGCAGCAGACCGCTCGAGTAGCGCGGTCCCGAACCCGGCCGTTGACGCTCCCCTCGCGGCCGCCAAATCCGAGCAAACAGCGGTTGTTTCCGGGGGATGCTTCTGGGGAATTCAGGCCGTGTTCCAGCACGTGAAGGGCGTGATCGACGCCACGTCGGGATACGCCGGAGGCTCACCCAAGACCGCCGAATACGAACTCGTCAGCACCGGCGAGACCGGTCACGCCGAGTCGGTGAAGATCATCTACGATCCCTCGCAGATCACTTACGGCCAGCTCCTTCGCGTCTTCTTCTCCGTGGCCCACGACCCCACGCAGTTGAACCGGCAAGGCCCAGACGAAGGCACCCAGTATCGGTCTTCTATTTTCTATGGCAACGACGAACAGAAACGGATTGCCCAGACGTACATCGCACAACTGGAAAAAGCCAGGGTCTTCCCGGGCACCATCGTGACGAAGGTTGTCCCATTGGAAGGCTTTTATCCAGCTGAGGGCTACCACCAGAACTACGCCGCAAACCATCCACACGACCCGTATATCGTTTACAACGATGCGCCGAAAGTTGCTCATCTGCGTGAGCAGCTTCCGGATCTCTACACCGGCAAGTAGAACTTGAGAGCTTAGAGAGGTTGTGTCCCGGAGATTTACTTCCCCCGCGAACGGACAGACCATCCCATCAGCATGGGCCGCTTTGCCGCGGGGATGAAAGTGCGACAACGGCAATGGGCAACCTTTGCAGCGCAATCTGCCGAGGAGCCCACCCTTTGAAAAATCGCAAATCGCAAACCGTGGGGCAACCGGCCTACGCCCAGCAGGACACTTTCGTAACCGCGCGGCACTCTCAAGTGGCTATTTAACTCCTCATTTTTCACTAAAATTTCAGGTTGGCAGTAAATCCGTCTACCCAAAAAAGGCACGTAAAGAACGTGGTCGAAGATTCAAAGTGGGAACTCGCCATTGTTGAGACCGTCTACGGCTTCTACAGGAAGCTGTTGCGGGATTGTGCGCAGGAACCGGTCCCTCTACCTGGGGACTTGCACCTCATCTCCCTGGGAGAACTCGATCAGTATTTCCCCGACCCTCTAGCGCGACTCCGGGGATGGTTGAAGCTTTTTGACCTGGCGGTCGTTCCGTCTATGCTGCGGCAGTCGCTCACGCCGGAGGTCGACCCAGAAATAGCCGAGACCCTCCTTCGGTACTATGCGCGGAAAAAGGCCGCCACTGACGTCGATCGGGACAAGGCAGACTTCGTTGCAACCTTTCTTTACCGTTATCCGAGAGTTCCCGGGCAATGGGAGAAACATGGTTTCTCTCTTGACGGTGTGGTTCCAATTCCGCCATTTGAAATTGCCCTGATAGAGATTCTGGCGGATTCAGAGCCGACGCCGTTATCGGAAGAGTACATTCCCGTGTTGCGGGAATTCGACGTCTTGCGGCAGGAGTTGGAAAGTTGCACTACGCTGGAGGCGCTCACCGATGCTGGCCTGGTGCAAAAGGGCCGTGATCTGAAGCAGGCACTGGGCACGTGTTTCTATCATCCCGGGGTACTGGCCACTATTGGCCCGTATAACGCCGCGGTTGGGAAAAAACTGGAGGAGTTGTTCCGCGCGACTACCCGGCAGTTGAAGAGCTTTGCTGAATCGGTGCGCCAGGAAGGTGGCGACGTCACCAGCCCCGTCGAGGGCAAAGTAACGGTGCAACACCTGGCGCAAATAGAGGAAGGCGAAATTCTCAATACCGAGTACGCGGCGGCACAGGAAAAATTCCGGCGGGTATCGAAGGTGAAGAGAGCTGTCGATCTCCGCAAATTAGAGAACAAACGCCCGACCATGCCCCAGCTCCCTGTAGAAACACCGCGGGACGAAGTTGAACCGGCGCCCACGGCCAGCAGCACACGGCCCGCTCCGATAAAGCTTCCTCAACCACTGACAACAGTGGCAAGGGATGATCGAGAGTTGAGGGCGCTGGTGCCAGCGGCGCCAATGCCGCCCCGGGTCGTAGTCTCGCTGTCCCCCGATCCGCCACACTACGCGCAGCCTGCGACATTGACCGCGCCGCGAGGTTTGCCGGTTCGCGCCATCCTGGGGCAGGCTGCGGCGCCACAGCCGGCGAAAATCTACGACGTCCAATTGGAAGAAAGCAAGCTGCGCGGTGTAGAAGACTCCATTCGAGTTTTCGTACGCGCCGCCGATCCTAAGTTCCGGGAAATTGTACCTATGCGCTTCTTCAATCTGACGCTCACGCCATTCGAAACCGATGCGTACGCCGCGGACTACTGGGACGAAAAAAGTTTTCGCGGGGAATATGCTCGTGCCCTCTCGCGGATTGTGGCTCTGGTGGCCCGCATAAGCACGGAACTCGAGGAACTCAGGCAGCGCCAGAATTCGTCGCACCTGTGGAAGCCGCACGCCGGTTCGCTCAAATTCTTGCTGGACGCTTCCACTGCGATCTTCGATCAGGCCAACTCGGTGCTTACTCTGGCCAGCCAGCGCGGATTGAATGAGAAAGTCAACGCGATGAGCGTATCGCTTCAGAAGCTACGTTCTCGTATGGATCAGGCAGAACAACTGCTGGCCGAACTAGCCTCCAAGAAGGAATTCTAATCACACCTGCTGCAGAGGGGGGAGTATTTCCATTACCCCCGGCGCGTTTCTGGTCACCTCAGGTAATGGCACCTTGGTACCCCGGATTGTCCTTTTGCACGGTTGCCATGCCCGGATTCCCGCGCCAGAATAGGGTTTTGGTGGACGGGGCATGAAAAGGCACTGCGACTTGCCTGGAGTTTTGCCAGGTTAAGATCGGTGACCAGCACCCACCACACATAGACAGGCTTAGAGTCAAAACAAAGTCAAAGGTGTCGGACAAAAGTGTCCGACCCACACGTTTCGACTAAACGGAGAACGACTTGGGAAACTCTCTTGTACCTTTATCCCCCTCTAAGAGGTTTTCGGCCCGGGCGGCGCTGGTGGACTTGCAGGAACAGTCCCGCGGCCTGCTGACGGAGTGCTTCCGTCAGTTTGGCATTGACACTGTTCCCATGACCTCCGAGAAGGCGGCGCGGCTAGCTACGGAAAAATTTGAGGCTTGCGTCATCCGGGTGGGAAGCCACGCTGCGCCCGTGCTGGAATCGGCGCGCAAATCGCGTTCGAACAGCCGCATGGTGATCTACGGGCTAGGAGGCACGCTCACGGACGCGATGAAGCTCTCCCCGTACGGAATCAATGCAGTCTTCAATGAACCGCTGGAGCGACCGGCAGCGTTGAAGCTGGTACGGGCAACGCAGATGCTGGTGCTGCACGAGTTCCGGCGCTACGTGCGCATTCCGGTGATCACTGAGGTTTCCGTGTTGGCGGGCCAAAAGCGTTTCTCTGCCAGCAGCCACGACCTGAGCAGCGGCGGCATGTCGCTGAAGAGCGAGGAAGAAGTCTCTCCCGGGACTCCAGTGGAAGTCTCCTTCGCGCTGCTGACTTTGCCACGCATCTGGATCCGAGGAAGCGTGAGCTGGTACAAGCCGGCCAGCCAGACCTTTGGAGTGCGGTTTGATCCACATGACGAACGGCGGCTGAGAATCAAAGAGTGGGTGGATTCGTATCTGGAGAGCTGAGGGATTCCGCTCTCGGCTCTTAGCTGTTAGCTTCACGCTCCAAGGGCGAGATCACGCCTCACGACTCTCTGCTAAACAAGAACCCGACAACCTGCCGTTCGATTCACACCCGCACCTAGCATTACGTGCAGTACTTACGGTATTGCCACTCGAAACCTGTCTCGCTAGCCTGTTTTAGTAAATCATTTCAGGAGGAAATTATGAATTCAGACCAGATGGCAGGCAAATGGAAGCAGATGAAAGGTGCGGTGAAAGCCAAGTGGGGCAAGCTCACCGACGACGATCTCGACGTGATTAATGGGCAGAAAGAACAGCTGGTGGGACGGATTCAAGAGCGGTACGGCATTGCGAAAGAAGAGGCACAGCGTCAGGTGGATGACTGGAGCCGAGTCCAGAGCGACCAGGAAAAGTACGCAACCGACCGCGACCTCGACCGAAAAGCAAGCTAGTTTGTGATCGGAAAGATTCGGGCCGGCGTGGGAGTTGGATAAGCCTCTTCCGCGCCGGCGCGGAAGGAGACAGTTTAAGAAGCCCCTCCTCGCGGGTGCCAGAAGGCGTTTGCGATTCGTTCTTCTCGTTCTTCTTCGTCGCGAGGGGCGCTTACGTCAGTAGCGCTGCTCACCGGTTGGACCTCTTGACGGACGCTGAACGGCACGGTGGCGCGGATCGTGGTTCCATTCTCGTCGGACTTCACCTCGAATTCCCCACCCAGTTCGTGAATGCGTTCGCGCATCCCTGCTAATCCCACGCCCAACCTGGTGCCATCTCCGACCTGTTCCAGAATTTCCCGAGGCATTCCCCGGCCGTGATCGCGAATTTCAATGGTGATCTGTTCGGCGTCGGCTTCCACTTTGATTTCCGCAGAGGCAGCTCGAGAATGGCGGTGGACGTTGGTCAGGCTTTCCTGCAATACGCGGAAGAGCGCGATTTCGACCGCCTCGGAAGGACGCGGCAGGTCAGGCGGAAGATCCAGCGAAACCGGAATGCCGCTGCGCTCGGAGAAACCGCTCACAAACCAGCTGGCGGCAGAGGCGAACCCGGCTTCATCGAGCAACGGCGGATGCAGCAGGTGCGAAAGGGTCCGAGTTTCCGTGATGGATTTTTCCAGGATTTCGCTGCACTCGACGAGCAGCGCCTGGTTCTTCTCCGACTGGGGAGAACTGGCAAGCATTTCGATGGCAATCTTCAGGCCGGCAAGATACTGACCCAGGCTGTCATGCAGTTCGCGCGCGATGCGGCGGCGTTCCTGGTCCTGAATGCCCAGCAATCGGCCGCTCAACTTGCGTAGCGCTTCTTCGGCATTGCGTCGGGCAGTCACGTCTACGGCAATCAATCCCACCTGGGTATAGGCCCCGCTGGAGTCGGGAATTGGGAAGTAGTTCACCAGCCAGTGCCGGACCTGGCCGGGCTTCCCGGGCAATTCGGCAGAGATAGCGCGGTCCTGCACCGGGCGGCCAGTCTGCAGCATCTCGCGCAGCACAACTTCGGTGCGCGCCCCGCGCTCGCCAAAGATTTCGAAGACGGACTTGCCCAACAGGTCTTCTGCTTTCACGCCCAGCATGCGCGGCAGGACTTCGTTGATCCGGGTGTAGCGGAACTGCGAGTCCAGGATTCCAAAACGCACGGTGGAGACGGAGAAAAATGCATCTACGATTTCCTGGCTCCGGCGAGCAGCAAATTCCGTTCTGCGATACTGCGTAAAGGCATAGTTCAAAGTGAACATCTGCGCGCCCAACAGCACCAGAGCAACCAAAAAAGAACCTCCAATCAGGTTCAAGGTATGCTGGTAGTTGGCCCGTGACACGGCTTGCCGCTGTTGCAGCAGACGATTTTCTGTAGCCTCCATTTGCTGCAATGTCTGCTGCACGCGATCTCCCAAGTCCTCGGTCTGGCGGGCGACCTCAGCGTCCGAGTCCATGCTGGAGAGCCCCCGGTGGTGCTGCTGAATCGAGCGCGAGATCAAACTTAGTTCGGTCTCGGTATCAGCCTCGAGACTCTTCAGTTGACCGCTCTGGCTGGGATTGTCTGCCGTCAGACGATGAAGCTTGTCAAAGTCACCGGGAATTTCTTCCACCGTCGAGCGGTATCCCCGCAGCAACTCGTCCTCTCCGGTAAGGAGGAAAGCCCGGCCGGAATTGCTGGCCTGGAAAACTTTGGAGCCGAGGTCCTCCAAGGCGATTTCCACTTCATGGGTATGGGCAACCAGGACTTCGCTGGCGGTGAGCTTTTGCGTCGCTCGATAGAGGAACACACTGCTGCCAATCAACAAAACGACGGCGATTGCGAATGCCGTCCACGCAATGCCTCGGAGGGAATAGGCCATCGCAAAGTCACGCTGGGCGGCCAGTGTGCACTCGGTCCGGCCGCTGCGATTACTATAATATCCCGCCTGATTGGCATCGGCTCGTCAACCGCCTGTAGAATGTACTCACATGGGCAGCGCTTCACAACTCGTCCAAATCGACCTGGTTCAAATTGAGCTGGGCCCGCCCGTCCGCCAGCCCAAGCCCTCCTGGCTGCGCGCCAAAGCCCCCGGGGGCGAGAACTTTCATCAGCTCAAGAAGTTAGCGCGTGGGCTCGGCCTACATACCGTCTGCGAGTCCGCGCAGTGCCCGAACATCGGCGAATGCTGGAACCACAAGACCGCGACCTTCATGCTGCTCGGCGACATCTGCACCCGGCGCTGCGGTTTCTGCGCCGTCCCCAAAGGCCGTCCCCAGCCCCTCGATCTCGATGAGCCCCGCCGCGTCGCTGAAGCGGTTGCAACTCTTGGATTGAAACATGCCGTCATCACCAGCGTGAACCGCGACGACGACAACCTCGGCGGCGCCAGAATTTTTGCCGAGACCATTCGCCAGGTGAGAACTGTTGCTCCCGATTGCCGCATCGAAGTCCTCATCCCCGATTTCCAGGGACTCGAGGAAGCCTTGCAGATCGTCCTGAACGCTCGCCCCGACGTGCTGAACCACAACACCGAATCCGTGCCGCGCCTCTATCGCGCAGTGCGTTCCGGCGCGCGCTACGAGCGCACCCTGCGTTTGCTCGAAAACGCCAAGAAATTTTCTCCAGGAATGATTACAAAATCCGGCGTCATGGTCGGCCTCGGCGAAAGCATGACCGAACTGGTGGACGTCTTCGCCGACCTCGCCGCCCGCCAAGTGGACATCCTCACCGTCGGCCAATACCTCCGCCCCTCCCGCGATCATCTCCCCATCGCCCGCTTCTACACCCCTGAGGAATTCGCCTACCTGAAAGAAGAAGCCCTCCGCCTCGGCTTCCGCCACGTCGAGTCTGGCCCGCTGGTGCGGTCAAGTTATCATGCGCATGAGCAGGCTGATGGGGTGAAGGCGGGGAGTTGAGGGTTATCTCGCCTCGTCTGTGAACTGCTGACCGCGTCATCGGAGCCACAGCTTTAGACGATGGTATTCCGTTGGTCACGGCAGACGCTGAAATCCAGGGATCTCGGGCAATACGCACCATCTGGTGACTAACCCACGCCGTGTTTTCCGCTACTCGGGTGTGCAAAACTTTTGGCGAATATTAAAGCACTGTAAGTTAAGTACTTACGCTTATACGATTTAGCACTTGCAGGTAACCTACTGACTCCAAGCAACTTGCCCTCATCTACAACTTTCGTGCTATCCGACTGATCGGTCGGTTTCTCCAAATTACGTTTTTGGGCTGGACGATTCCACAACCTTTCCACAGGTGCCGACTATCCGGCAAACCTCTATTCCGGCAGCCCCTCCCCCGGGTGCGTTGGCGAGCCAAAACAAGTGAAATTCTTCAAGAATGCCAAGTTTACCCGTCCGATAGGACCGTTACGTTGTTTGCCGATAATCAGCTCAGCCTTGCCTTCCAGATCCGGATCGTCCTGCTTATAGACTTCCTCGCGGAAGATGAACATGACGATATCGGCGTCCTGCTCAATGGATCCCGACTCCCGCAAATCGGAGAGTTGCGGGCGGTGGTCTCCGCCGCGGCTCTCGGGAGCGCGGCTCAACTGGGACAGCGCCACCACAGGGACCGCCAGCTCTTTAGCCAGCGCCTTCAGTCCCCTGGAAATTGCCGAGACTTCCTGGGTGCGGTTCTCGTAGCGCTTGCCCCCGCCGGACATGAGCTGGAGATAGTCCACTACGATCAGATCGAGTGCGCCTTTCGATTGTTTCAGGCGGCGAGCTTTGGCCCGCATCTCTCCGACGGCAATGCCCGGCGTGTCGTCGATATAAATCGGCGCCTGCGCCAGCTTTTCCATGGCGCGCTGCACTTTGCGGGTGTCGTCCTGCCACAGCGAGCCGGTGCGGAAGCGGTGCGAGTCCACCTTCGCCACCGAGCACAACATGCGTTGCAGCAGCGCCTCTTTCGACATTTCCAGCGAAAACACGGCCACGGTTTTTCCGTCTTCGATGGCGGCGTTCTCGGCGATGTTCATCGCAAAAGCGGTCTTACCCATCGAAGGCCGCGCCGCGACGATGACCAGGTCGGAGCGCTGCAGGCCGCAGGTGATTGAGTCCAACTCTTCGAAGTGCGTCGCCAGTCCTGTGATGCGCTGCCCGCGCTGCAGCAATGCGTCTATGGAACCGAAGGACTCGCGAACGATCTCCTGCACGCCCATGAAGCCGCGCCCAATGCGTTTTTCGGAAAGCTGAAAGATTTGCGCTTCAGTGTCGTTCAGGACGTCTTCGGCGAGATCCGACTGATCTGACGCCCGGGCGATGGCGGCCGTAGAGATGCTGATGATTCCGCGCAGCATTGCCTTGTCACGGACAATCTTGATGTAATGCTCAATGCTCGGCCGGTCGGGAACGCCATCGAGCAGCCCAGAAAGATAGGCATAGCCGCCGATAGGTTCGAACTCGGCATGGCGCTGCAACTCCTCGGCCAGCGTCAAATGGTCAATCGCCCGCGACGATTCGGCAAGGTCCATCATGCGCGAATAAATTCGCCGGTGCGAGTCCAGCAGAAAATCTTCCGGCTTCAGGTGCTCCGCAGCCTGGTTGTAAGCCAGATTGTCGAGCAGAATGGCGCCCAGAATCGAGCGCTCGGCCTCGATATTCGCAGGAAGGCTCTGCGCGGAAATGTAATCAGTCGTCGCCACTTATTTGTTGTCGCAGTTTTGTTTCAGAGGAGTTGTTAACCAACGCGAAAGTAATCGTAGTCGCAATGTGCCTGTGAAAGTTCGAGAACGTCTTCGGAAAACAAAGGCCGAATTCATTTTTTTCGGATTGGTGATTGCAAACAGCGATTGCAAGAAAGGATTTTCATCCACCGCAAACAAAACCGGTGCCGTCTCTGCGGGACTCATACAATTTCTTCCTGCCTACCGACGCGGCACTTCCGTGCCGGGCTTTCACATTCCGCCCCCGGCGAGGCGGGGCATTTCTGAGGCAAGTATAGGCGAATAAGAAGCGAAACATCAATGATGAAGTGGACACCTTCACCGTCTTTTGATTTTCCTGACGGCTGATGGCTGATGGCTAAAAAAGAAATGCGGTCCGGGCCAGCCACCCGAACCGCATTTGCTATGCGTGAACCTTCACGGTTGCCCCAGCCCGCGCTCTCCTGCCCGCTTTCTGGAAACATTTCGCAACGCTTCCCGTAAGCCGGCTCTCGTGCTGCGGCGGAGCCTCCGCACCGAAGTGCAGCTGCATCCGAATCGCGCCGACCGGTCGCAGTCTCGCCATGCGAGACCGTTTCTGAGGAGGCCGCAACGCCCGGGTTGCCCACAACGCTTTCACGCTTTGGGAACCTTCAGCAGCTAACCCGAGGGCAACTGCTGCAGAACCAGCCTTGCGCGATCACTGGCAGCGTGACATCCACGCCTGCAGTGAGAGCACTCTCTCGCATCCACAAACAGTTCGCAATCAGAAATCGCGGCCGCGCTGTGCGAATCCTGTGGACGATGAGAATTGCTTGTGGAAGTTGGCGGAAAACGCGGAGGAAATTCGGCGACGCCCAGTCAAGGACGGCTTGTTCAGGGCGCGGTTCTGAGGGCGTGGTTCGTGTCAGAGGATGGTTCGTGTCAGGGCATGGTTCGTGTCAGGGCGCGCTTTCAGGCGCCGTGGGAGCGGCTAAGGCTGTTATCGACTGCGTTGTTGTGACACGGTGCAGGCCTGGCAGACGGTCAACTACTCAGTCCGAGTATTGTGAAATGGGACTTGCCGGAGCCCGGCATCGCTCCCATCTTTTGAAAGACTTCCGGCAGATTGCGTTGAAGGGCAGCCAGGATTTGGTCGGCTTGATCTTGAGAGATGTAGTCACAAAAGTGAACCGTTCGCCCAGCCCACTTTACATTGGAGACCTGGGTGATCGTGCCTAGATTGAGCCTTCCACTCTAGCTCACTACATTCCTGGACGGAATATTCTCTTGTGCGCTCCCACCCAAGTGCATTCTTGCGACTGGAGAGTTTCTCAGGATCAAATAATATTTCTTCTGATCCCGATAGCTGATAGAACCACGCAACCACAGCACAAGCCTCACCCCAAATAAGAAAAGCGCGCCACAGGGGAGGGAGGTTCGACCACTGCCGAACCGTAAAGCCAGAGAACAGTAGTATTCCAGTGGCTTCGAGCACCATCAGAAACGCGCTTGGTCGCGGCTCGATTGTGACGCGAAGCACTCCGGAAGCGGCACTGATTTCGACCCTCGGTTCGTAGTCGAATACCCTCATTCAGCTGAAATCTATTCGATTTCCACATACCGAGCAGCATTCGGCAAATAAAAAAGGCGCGATTTCTCGCGCCCTCAATTCTGCAATCTGACTTCTGACTTTCTAGTCCCTAACCCCATCCAAAAACGCCCGCAACTTCCGCGACCTGGACGGATGCCGCAATTTCCTTAGTGCTTTCGCCTCGATTTGCCGGATGCGCTCGCGGGTTACGGCGAACGACTGGCCCACTTCTTCCAGCGTGTGCTCGCTGCCGTCTTCGAGACCAAACCGCATCTTGATTACTTTTTCCTCGCGCGGCGTCAGAGTGCGAAGCACGTGCGAAGTCTGGTCTTTCAGGTTGACGTTGATGACTGCTTCCGCCGGAGAAACGACGGCGCGGTCTTCGATGAAGTCGCCAAGGTGCGAGTCTTCCTCTTCGCCAATCGGCGTCTCCAAAGAGATCGGCTCCTGAGCAATCTTCAAGACCTTCCGGACTTTTGCCACCGGAATGTCCATGCGCTTGGCGATTTCTTCCGACGTCGGCTCGCGTCCCAGCTCCTGCACCAGCTGCCGCGAAGTGCGGATCAGCTTGTTGATGGTTTCGATCATGTGGACGGGGATGCGAATCGTACGCGCCTGATCAGCAATTGCACGAGTAATCGCCTGCCGAATCCACCACGTGGCATAAGTTGAAAACTTATACCCGCGGCGGTATTCGAATTTGTCCACGGCCTTCATCAGACCGATGTTGCCTTCCTGAATCAAGTCGAGGAACTGCAGTCCGCGATTGGTGTACTTCTTTGCAATTGAAACCACCAGACGAAGATTGGCTTCGATGAGTTCGCGCTTGGCGTACTCCGCGTCCATGTCGCCCTGGATGAGTTCGCGCTGGGTGCGCTTGAGTTCCTGAAAGGCAACTCCAGCCTCCAGTTCGAGTTTTTCCAGTTCGCCATGGACAACGCGCACCTGCCGCTTGTATTCCTTGCGCTGCTCGTCGCTGCGGGTGGCGTCGGCCTTTTTCTCCAGATTTTGTGTCTGGCGGTCGAGCGACCGCATGGTGTCAACGGTCTTATTCAGCCGCTCAATCAGCCGCTTGCGCTCGACATTGGTGAAGCCAAGCTTCCGCACTGCCAGCGAAACGCCCACCACCGCCCGCGCCAGATGATTGCGCGAACGCCGGTAGCTTCTCGGATTTTTCTTCTGCGAAAGCTCGGCGAACTTTTCCTGCAACTGCCCAGCCTTCTTGTACGCCTTCGCCAGGTTGTCGATCTTCCCGGTAAAGTCGTTGAGCCGGTTCTGCAGAATTTCGTCGGTGATTTCTTCCTCATCGAAGGTGACCACTTCCTTGATGGAGCGGACGCCCTTCTTGAGGTCTTCGCCCATGGCCAGCAGTTCACGAATCACGATGGGCGACCGCGAAAGCGCCTTGAGCACGCGGAGTTGTCCCCGCTCAATTCGCTTGGCGATTTCAACTTCGCCTTCGCGGGTCAGCAGGGGAACGGTCCCCATCTCGCGCAAATACATGCGGACGGGGTCATTGGTTTTTTCGAGCGCGCCGGGAGTGAGGTCGAGTTCAACATCCTCGCCGACTTCTTCATCTTCCTTGTCGAGTGCAGTAGAGGGAACCTTCGGCCCCTCCAGCACATCAATACCTTGTGTACCAATGGTGGTCAGCAGATCGTCGAGGTCTTCTGGAGAGTGCACATCCTGCGGGATGAGGTCGTTGACCTGGTCATAGGTCAGATACCCTTTCTCCTTGCCTGTGTCGATCAGCTTTTTAATGTCATCGTACTTGTCTTCTAGAGCCAAGACGGGTTGCCCTCTTTTTGTCCGACAGACGGACTTGGAAAGTTTTATTAAACGGTGGGAACGTGCGATGGCGAGGTTCGCGCCTGCACAAACCTACAAATTTTAGCATGAAAGGCGGCGCGCGCCTATCCGGGATGTCCCGGCTCGCCCTATGTCCCATCCCGCTAAATAGTTAGATGGCGCGGAGGGGAGTTTAGTTTCAGAGGTTTGGGGGCTGCTTTAACCCTGTCATCCTGAGCGTAGCGGCGGCTTTGCGAAGCACCCCCCGCGGAGTCGAACGACCCTTACAACGCCCAACGCCGGGCGGGTAAACGGGATCTGAGGGCATTTTGGCCAGCAACAGTGGGGAATTCCCTGCCACGCCGCCTGCCACTTCTGGATTAAGAGGGGTCCTTCGACTGCGTTGTCGTCCGCTTCGCGGGCGACAACTTCGCTCCAGGATGACAAGTGGCGTAGAGGCACTTAATCCGCCGAGGCCGCCGTGTTCTCATCCATGCCCATTGCCGGATTCATCAACGCTCGCTTCAGCCGAAGCTTTTCGTCCATCAGAGCATTCACCTGGCCAGCGTCGGCTGTTCGCAAAGAATTAAGCTGGGTCTGGATCTCCTGCAACCGCCGCCGAATCTGCACCCGTGTCAGCCCTTTCACCGCGCCCTCGACCCGCTCCGCCGTAAGTTCTTCGTCATCCTTCATCAGGATGGCCGCCAGCAGGTTGCGCTCTTCGTCCGCGATCGGTAATTCCATCAACTCCGCGCCTTCAGCAGCGTTCAGCAGCGCGTCAATCAGCGACTCGGTGCCGAGGCCAACATGCAAACGCTCGGCGGAGAGCACATACCGCGCCTGCCGCGCAGGATCGAATGCATCGTCGGCGCCCGAGCGGTCAGAAACGTATTCCTCGCTCGGAAACTGCCGGCCCGAAGTCAGTGCGCGAATCAGGATTTTCTCGGCGTCCGTCACCTGCGATTCCGCCGAGGTCTTGATCGTCGCGCTCTTGCGATCAGCGGCAGCATGCTTCAACTCCTGGCGCAACACCGCCGAATCAATGCTCAGCTTCTGCGCAATCTCCTCGGCCAGTCCGTCGCGGACAATCCGGCTTGGCACTCGCTGCACGTGCGGCAGCAGATAATTGACCGCCTTCTTCTTGCCCTCGCCGCTGCGCACCGGAAATTGCGCCCGCGCCCGCTCGATGAGATAAGAGAAATATGGCAACGAGCTTTGCTTGAGTTGCTTCGCGTAAGCCTCTCTCCCTTTGCGACGAACGTACAGATCGGGATCGAATCCCGGTTCCAGCGTGAGCACTTTGATATCGAATTCCTCTTCGATCAGAAGCCCGAGTGTGCGCTCCGTCGCCTTCGCCCCCGCCGCATCGGGATCGAAGTTCACTACTATCTGCTTGCTGAAGCGGCCCAGCAGCCCGGCTTGCGCCGCTGTGAACGCCGTGCCGGAACTGGCAATCACGTTGTGAAATCCCGCGGCAAATACCGAAATGCAATCCATCTGTCCCTCGACCAGAATGGCGTAATTCAGGGCCCGAATCGCCTCCTTGGCTAGATTCAGATTGAACAGCACCCGGGATTTCGAATAGATGGTGGTCTCCGGCGAGTTCAAATACTTCGGTCCGGCTTTTTCGTCAGTAGAAAGCGTACGCCCAGTAAACGCAATCACCCGCCCGCTCTCATTCGTGATGGGGAACATGATCCGGTTCCGGAATTTGGAGTACATCGCTGAAAGAGCGGCTTCAGGCTTCAGGCTCTGGGCTTCAGGAAACCCGGCGTCAGCCACCACTCCCCTGTCGTCCCAAGCGGAGCCGGACGATCCGCTTGCGGATTGTCCGGCGGAGTCGGGGGACCTGCTGTTCGCCCGCGCCGCCTCGGCCCTGTCATCCCGCCCAACCGCCGGCACAGCGGGAACTTCCTGACGGCTGTTGTTAGCCTGCCCTGAGCCGCCAGGCGAAGAGGCTGACGGCTGATGGTTGTCCTTCCACGAAAACAACCCGCTCTCCCTTAGCACCTCTTCGCCAAACTCCCCCTTTAGCCGGTCACGCAGCACAAACCCGGAATCGGGCGCGAACCCAATGCGAAACTGCCGGATGGTCTCCTCATTCAGCCCGCGCCCGGCAAGGTACTCCCGCGCCCGCGCCCCCTCGGGCCGGCGCAGGCTTTCCTGGAAAAATCCGCATGCCCGCTCGTGGATTTCCAGCAGCACTGTCCGCAGCCGGGCGTCTTTAGCTTCCGCCTCGGTGCTGAAAGTCTGCTTGGGCAGCGCGACGCCCATCTTCTGCGCCACCGCCCGAATCGCTTCGGGAAAAGTAATGTTCTCGATCTTCTGGACAAAACTGAACACGTCTCCCGACTGCCCGCAGCCAAAGCAGTGAAAGAACTGCCGCGTCGCATGTACTGAAAACGACGGTGTCTTCTCTTTATGAAACGGACACAGCCCCGAGTAGTTCTGCGCCCCCGCCTTCTTCAGCGAAACGTAGTCGCCGACCACGCGGACAATATCCGCCTGCAGTTTTAGGCTTTGCGCGAAATCATTGGAGAGGGCCATGGGAAGCTAAGAGGATTGTCAGTCAGAGCGGCGCTAATTGGAATATAGCCGAGACCGATTGCTGTGGAGAAGCTGTGGGTAACGAGGCTTACACGTCGAGCCTCGAGGAAAAGGCTCCTAAATCCAACGGATCATGGAGCCGCGGGCGTCCTCGCCCGCCCCGTAGTCACAAGATCACTCTCTCGTCCCCCACCCTTCTTGTAACCCGCTCCCGATCCAGATACTCCAGCAGGGGGATGGCATACTTCCGGCTGACTCCGGTAAGGTCTTTGAAACGGGCCACATCGAGCCTAGGGGAGAGCTGCTTTTGCGCGGCCAGGCTCTTGCGCAGATCGTCGAGAGTGGACTGATGGAAGACCAGATCGTCCGAAACTTTGATCAAGATTTTCTCGCGCAGCAGCAGGGTCATGATTTTGTGGGCGCGGGCGCGGTCAATTTTCAGCCCCGCCAGAACGTCTTTCAGTGCCGGAACTTTCAGTCCGGCTGCGGCGAAAGTCTGCTCAATGATTTTTCTTGATTCGGTTTCTTCGTCTTTCATGACCACGCCATGCCCCGGCAACCGCACCAATTCGGCGACGGCTTCCACTTTTCGATCGCGCAGCAATGAATCCAGCGCGAAGTTGAAGACTTCGGAATTGGCGCGGACGTTTTCGCGCAAGGTTGCTGCTGTTATTCCCGCGGCCAACCCGGTGTGCTCGTGGAATCTTGCGAGGGCTTCGACTATCGCCTGCTTCATGCGCTCAAACGCTTCCGTTTGAATCAGCAGGTTCCCCAGCGCTACCACCAAAGACTGCTGCTTGAGATGAGCATCGATAATCTCTTTGCGCCATCCTGTCTCCGCCACGGCTTGCGCCCAAGCCAGCCCCTGCTCAGCACGGCGCGCAATTCGCGCCAGCAGCGCGGCCTTCGGATCGCATGCGCCCTGAATTCTCAGAAATTCCAGCCGCGCCGCCAGAGGGGTTTTCTGCACCGGCATGGCGTCCAGCACCACGCCGCCCCCAACCGTCACCACCGGCGAGAATTGCCGGATAATGAAGCGGTCTTTGGGCACGAGCAACAGAGGAGCGCTCAATCGAAGTTGCGCAAACGCCTCGGCACCGGGCTTGAGTTGCTTGCCTTCGTACAGATTCACAGTTGCAATCGTCTCTGAGGTAAGAGAATGAAAATGCACTCGCGAACCATTTTTCATCGACTTTACCGACGGAAGCAGCGAGAGCTTCACGTCGATGCGCGAGGATGTCTGCAACAGATCGGGCGAAGCCAGCACCATGCCGCGTTCCAGCTCATGCTTTTCGACTCCGGCGAGGTTCACCGCAGTGCGTTCTCCCGCGACGGCCTTTTCTGCAGCCGTCCCATGCACCTGCACTCCGCGCACCCGCACGCATTTTCCGGCGGGAAACAATTCCAGTTCCTCTTCCTTGCGGATCGCGCCTGCAACCAGCGTCCCGGTGACCACCGTGCCGAATCCTTTCATGGTGAACACGCGATCAATCGGCAGCCGCGTGATTGCTTTGGAGTCTTTGGCTGATGCCTCGCGTCCGACGCGGACCAGCTCGCGCTTCAGTTCATCCAGGCCCGCACCATTCAATGCGCTGACTGCAATCATGGGCGCTTTCAAGGTATCCAGAAACGACCCGTGCAGGAAGTCCTCTACCTCGTCACGCACTACCGCCTGCGTCTCCGCGTCCACCAGGTCGGATTTGGTCAAAACCGTGATCCCTCGTTGAACGGCGAGCAGCCGGCAGATATCGAAGTGCTCGCGGGTCTGGGGCTTGATGCCTTCGTCGGCAGCGATAACAAGCAGCACGAGATCAATCCCGCCTGCTCCCGCCAACATGTTGCGAACGAAGCGTTCGTGGCCGGGGACATCCACGAAACCGAATCGTAATTGTTCGCCATCCGGGCCGGGTAGTTCGAGGTGCGCGAATCCCAGGTCAATGGTTATTCCGCGGCGTTTTTCTTCTTGCAGACGATCGGCGTCAATCCCGGTGAGGGCCTTGATCAGAGCGGTCTTCCCGTGATCGATGTGCCCCGCGGTGCCGACGATGATGGATTTCATTGGATTCCCAGTATATTCGCGCAAGCCCAGATTCACCGCCGAGACGCCAAGGCCGCCGAGAAATTCCCACAAAGATTTTCTCTGCGTTCTCCGCGCACTCGACGGTGAAATGCTTTTGACTTTCATCTACCCATCTCCACACAGAAATGCGACAATAGGATTTCCCTCCATGACCACGTCGGCGACCCTGGCCATAACTCCCGAAACCCTGCGCAGCCACGGCCTGACGGCGGACGAATACGAGAGAATCAAGTCCCTGCTCGGCGGACGCGAGCCGTCCATCACCGAGCTCGGAATTTTCAGCGTGATGTGGAGCGAGCACTGCTCGTACAAATCATCGCGCGTCCATCTGAAGCGACTGCCCACGCATAGTCGGCGGGTGTTGCAAGGTCCCGGAGAAAACGCCGGAATCATTGATATCGGCGACGGCTGGGCTTGCGCCTTCAAGATTGAGTCGCATAATCATCCGTCGTTCATTGAGCCATTTCAGGGGGCGACCACGGGAGTCGGCGGCATTCTGCGCGATATTTTTACCATGGGTGCGCGGCCTGTCGCGGTGATGGATTCGCTTAGGTTCGGGCCGATCGTTGATTCAAGAGCAAATTCAAAAGCGGCGGGCGAGGGCGCCCGCCCCACACAGGCCAAAGCCGATATTGATCGCAACCACTCCATCCTCGAAGGCGTAGTCAGCGGCATCGCATCTTATGGCAACTGTTTCGGAGTTCCCAACCTCGGTGGCGAGACCAAGTTCGAGCCGTGCTACTCCGGCAATCCTCTGGTGAATGCATTTGCGTTGGGACTAGTCCGCAAAGATCAGATCTTCTACGCCAAGGCTTCCGGAGAAGGTAACCCCGTAATTTACGTCGGGGCAAAAACGGGCCGCGACGGTATTCACGGCGCGACCATGGCCAGTGAGGAATTCAGCGAAGCATCCGAAGCCAAGCGCCCCAACGTGCAGGTCGGCGATCCATTTCTTGAAAAGCTTTTGTTGGAAGCTTGCCTCGAGGCCATGCAGACCGGCGCCATCATCGGCATTCAGGACATGGGCGCGGCCGGCCTGACTTGCTCCACTTGCGAGATGGGCGCGCGCGGTGGCGTTGGACTCGAAATTGAAATGGACCGCGTTCCCCAGCGCGAAACCGGCATGAACGCTTACGAGATCCTGCTGAGCGAATCGCAGGAACGCATGTTGCTGGTCGCGCAGAAGGGCCGCGAAGAAGAAGTTTACAAAGTGTTCCGCAAGTGGGGACTCGATGCCGTCGAAGTCGGCCGCGTGATCAGCGAACCTCGTATGAGAGTTTTGGAGCACGGCAAAGTCGTAGCCGACATTCCCAATACCGCACTCACTGATGATGCTCCCGTGTATCGCCGCCCGCTCGAACGATGGGAGCCGTCAATCGCACGCGAGAAACCGAACCACGTAACACTCAGGGAACGTACCGACCTCACTGCCGACCTCAAGCGCCTGCTCGCCAGCCCGAATATCTGCAGCAAGAATTGGATCTTCCAGCAGTACGATTCCATGGTGCAGACCAATACCGTCGAAGGCCCGGGCGCTGGTGATGGAGGAGTCATTCGCATCAAGGGTTCGCAGCGCGCTTTGTCCATGGCGGTCGATGGCAACAGCCGCTGGTGTTATCTCGACCCGAAACTCGGCGCGATGCACGCAGTCGCCGAAGCCGCTCGCAACGTGGCTTGCACGGGAGCAACTCCGGTGGGCGCGACTAATTGCCTGAATTTTGGCAATCCTGAAAAGCCCCACATTATGTGGCAGTTTTCGCAGACCATTGATGGCCTCACCAAGGCCTGCGAGGAACTCGAGATTCCAATCACCGGCGGCAACGTCAGTTTCTATAACGAGACTTTGGGCGAGGGAATTTATCCGACGCCGGTTCTGGGCGTGGTCGGCATTCTCGACGACGTCAGCAAAGTCACGTTCCCGCATTTCCGCGAAGCCGGTCGCACGATTGTGTTGCTGCGCGGTTCGGAAGCGGGAGATGCGACCGACGCCGAAGTCGAATTTGGGTCGTCGGAGTATGCGAAGGAAATTCTCGGCGAACTCTGGGGGTTTCCTCCCGCACTCGAACTCGAACCCGAAGCCGCGCTGCAGAAGACGATTATCGACCTGATCGCCGCCGGGCTAGTCGATTCGGCGCACGACTGCTCCGATGGCGGCCTGGCCGTGGCTCTGGCTAAAACCGCTTTCGCCAAGGGCATCGGCTGTAGGGTTGAGTTGACATCCCGGGAATTGCCTTTGGAATGCGTGCTCTTCGGAGAAGACGCCAGCCGGATC
>Ga0185299_10003767_pt1 | contig 19376 bp, 16 predicted proteins | sample PaiPotPPA55metaG_FD_128002 | JGI IMG/M metagenome (GOLD analysis project Ga0185299, IMG submission 128002) | Iron sulfur acid spring bacterial and archeal communities from Banff, Canada, to study Microbial Dark Matter (Phase II) - Paint Pots PPA... ...
CCGGCGTACCGGACGTGCTCGCACCAGCCGATGTCCTCGACGGGCATCTGCTGATCTGCGACTGCGACGGCGTGTTGATCGACAGCGAAGCGATTGCGGGACGCATGCTCGTGCAGGAGATGGAGGCGCTCTGGCCTGGCGTGGATGCCGAACCGATCGTCACGCCGCTGCTCGGGCTGCGGATTGAAACGGTGCTGCTGCGCTCGGCTGAAGCGCTCGGCCGCACGCTCGATTCGGGTCAGATCGACACAATCCGGGCGGTCGTGGAAGCCGCGGCCGTGGAGGCGCCGCCAGTCGATGGCATCGAGGCAGCGCTCTCCGCTATCTCGCTGCGCAAAGCCTGCGCGAGCAACAGCTTTACGTCGTATGTGGAAGCCGTGCTGAGCCGCACGGGCCTCGTGCGCTTTTTCGGCGAGCGTCTGTTTTGCGCCGATACAGTGCCGAACCCGAAACCTGCGCCCGACGTGTACCTCGCGGCGGCGCGGACCATGCGGGTTGCGCCCGAACGCTGCGTGGTGGTGGAAGACAGCGTGACCGGTGTTACCGCGGCGGCGGCGGCGGGCATGACCGTGCTGGGTTTCGTGGGCGGCGGTCACGCAACTGAAGGACAAATCGATGCGCTGAAACGTGCTGGCGCAAGTGTCGTGTTCGACGAGATGGGGCAGCTCCCCGCGCTCGTTGGACAGTGGCTGAAAAACGCAAGCTTCGAACTGCCATGAGCCTCTTGCTCACAGAAACCGAAGCCAAGTTAAAGACGGAGACTCCATCATGGCAAGCCTGAATCTGCGCAACATCAACAAGCGTTACGAAGAAACTGAAGTGATTCGTAGCGTGAACCTCGATATCGCCGACGGTGAGTTCGTCGTGTTCGTGGGCCCCAGCGGTTGCGGCAAGTCCACGTTGATGCGGATGATCGCCGGTCTGGAAGATATCACCGGCGGTGACCTGACCATCGACGGCGTGCGCGTGAACGACGTGCAGCCGGCCAAGCGCGGTATCGCGATGGTGTTCCAGTCGTACGCGCTGTATCCGCACATGACGCTGTACGACAACATGGCCTTTGGTTTGAAGCTCGCCGGCACGAAGAAGCCGGAAATCGATGCAGCGGTCAAGCAAGCCGCGAAGATCTTGCACATCGATCATCTGCTCGATAGGAAACCGAAGCAATTGTCCGGTGGTCAGCGGCAACGGGTGGCAATTGGCCGCGCGATCACGCGCAAGCCGAAAGTGTTCCTCTTTGACGAACCGCTGTCCAATCTCGACGCTGCGTTGCGCGTGAAGATGCGCCTGGAGTTCGCGCGGCTGCACGACGAGCTCAAGACCACGATGATCTACGTGACGCACGATCAGGTGGAAGCCATGACGCTGGCGGACAAGATCGTGGTGTTGTCGGCGGGCAACGTCGAGCAGGTCGGCTCGCCGAACCAGCTTTATCACGCGCCGCAGAACAAGTTCGTGGCGGGTTTCATCGGTTCGCCGAAGATGAATTTCTTGAACGGCGAAGTCACGCAGGTGTTGAGCGACGGCGTGCTGGTGAAGTACGCGACGGGTGAGACGCAACTCGCTGCCGTTGAGCCGGGTAAGGCCAAAGTGGGCGATGCGGTGACGGTCGGGATTCGTCCGGAGCATTTGCATGCAGGGACGGCGGCGACGCTCGAGCACGGCGTTTCCTCAAAGACGATGGCCGTGGAGTCGCTCGGCGATGCCGCTTATCTCTACGCGGAATCGTCGGTGGCGCCGGAAGGGATAATCGCGCGCATCCCGCCGCTGGAGCGCCATTCACGCGGCGAAGTGCTGAAGCTTGGCGCAACGCCCGAACATTGCCATCTGTTTAACGCCGAAGGGATCGCGTATCAGCGGAAGATTGTTGAGGTATTGTCGGCCGCTTGAGGATGTGAAGTTATGAGAACGCCCGGTTGCCATTAGCAGCCGGGCGTTTTTTTATGGTGCGCCTGAAATCAAGCGTCCAGCGCCGCCTGCGCACACAACTCGTCGGTCACCAACCCCGACAGCCATTGACCCTGCAACGCTGCAATCACGGCCTCGCGTTTCCTTGACCCGCCTGCAAACCCAATAGTCGGCCTCTTCGGCGGCGCGTCCAGCCGCAGGCTCGTCACGCGCTCTCCGGTCGTCGATTTCACCGGCAGGCCTTGCGCGTCGATCGGCAAACCGAGCAGTTCAGCCACCGCACCGGCCTGCATCATTTCCTCCACTTCGGCCGTGGTGATAAATCCGTCCTCGTGCAGCGGGCAATTGATCCCCATGTTCCCGATCCCGATAAACGCGACATCGGCGTTCTCGGACAACGCATCGACAATCCGATACAGGCGGTGATTGCACCATTGAGCGCGCTCGGCCCGGCTGTCGGCCATCAACGGCGCGGGCAACATGAAATGCTTGCCGCCGGTCTTCTCGGAGAGGTGCTGTGCGACGTCATAGCGGTTCGAGGAGCCGTCCTGGGCGATCGCCCCGACCATCGACACCAGCCGATGCTGCGGCCGCTCCAGTTGCCCGATTTGCGCGACCACGGCCTTCAGCGTGCGCCCGGTGCTGATGGAGATCACCAGCGGTTTTTCATCGGTGAGAAAACGCTCCATCACTTGCGCGCCCGCGACCGCCAGCTTGCGGTCCACTTGTTCGGGCGTGTCGCCGTCGATGGGCACGACTTCGCACAGGGACAAGCCGTATCGCTTCGATAACTTCGCGGCCAGTGCGAGGCAATCGGCGATCCGATGATCGACCCGCACGCGGATCAGGTTTTTTTCCACCGCGAACGCGACCAACCGCTGTGCGACAGGCCGCGAGATCTGCAGCTTCTCCGCGATTTCATTCTGCGTATTGCCCGCAACGTAATACAGCCACGCTGCGCGGGTGGCGAGATCGAGTTTTTCGTTGGACTTGGGCACGGTGGCTCGATATCTGGGTCGTTCGTGTCGAATACAAAGAAAATCGCGCGCCGCAAAGGCACGCGAAGATCGACATTGTGCACGCTCGGCGCTTAAGGGCCGAAAAACCCCGGGCGCCTATTGAATCGTCATGCGAGCCGCGGCCGTGCCGGATCGAATAACGGCCGGACGTGCTGATACAACTCGCGGAATCCCTTCAGCCTTTGTCGCAGCACCACGTGGCGTTCCGCGTTCGGGATGAACTCGTCGCGTACCGGCGGCTTTGCGAGCACCACGGCCGGATCGCCGCCCGCTGCCAGCCAGCCGAGCCGTGCCGCGCCGAGCGCCGCGCCGGTTTCACCGCCGCCGTGCGTGCGTGTGCGGGTATTGAGGGCATCGGCTAATAACTGGCCCCAGTACTTGCTGCGCGCTCCGCCGCCCAATAGCGACAGCGCATGCACTTCGGTGCCGGCGGCTTGCAGCGCGTCGAGGCCATCGGTCAACGCCAGCGTCACGCCTTCGAGCACCGCATAACCGAGCAGGGCGCGATCGGTTGCGTGCGTCATGCCGAAGAACACGCCTTGCGCGTACGGGTCGTTATGCGGCGTACGCTCGCCGCTGAGATAAGGCAGGAACAGCGGTGCGATGTCGAGCGCGGCGGGATCGAGCGCGGCGATTTCAGCAAGCAGCGTGGGTTCGTCGGTGGAGGTGAGTTTGCAGACCCAGCGCAGACAACTCGCGGCGGACAGCACCACGCTCATCTGATGCCAGCGATCGGGAATGGCGTGACAAAACGCATGCACCGCCGATGACGGATTTGGCCGGAAGCGGTCGCCGACCACACACAGCACGCCCGACGTCCCCAGCGAGAGGAAACCGTCGCCCGGTTCCGTTGCACCGATACCCACCGCGCTGGCCGCGTTATCACCGCCACCGGCCGCGACGATCACGCCATCGCGTAATCCGAGTTCGCGGGCAAGTGCGGGCAGCAGCGTCCCCGACGGCTCGCTACCTTCGGCCAGCGCCGGCATTTGTGCGCGTGTCATGTCGCAGGCGGCGAGCAGTTCATCTGACCAGTCGCGGCGCGCGACATCGAGCCATAACGTACCGGCGGCATCCGATGGATCGGACACCTTGGTGCCCGTGAGATGCAGCCGCAAATAATCTTTCGGCAGCAGCACGCATGCTGTTCGCCGGAAAATATCGGGCTCGTTGTGCTTGACCCACAGGAGTTTCGGCGCAGTGAAACCGGGCATCGCGAGATTGCCGGCGATTCGATGCAACTCCGACGCGCGCTCCGTGAGTTCGTCGCATTCCTTGTCGCTGCGCATGTCGTTCCAGAGGATTGCCGGACGCAACACGCGGTCTTCTGAATCGAGCAGCACCGCGCCGTGCATCTGTCCCGACAAACCGATACCGCGAACCTGCGCGAACTCTTGCGGGTATTTATCGCGTAAAGCGAACAGGGCGGCGCGCGTGCCGTTCCACCAGTCGAGCGGATTTTGCTCAGACCAGCGCGGTTTCGGACGCGATACGGTGAAGGGCGTACCCGCCGTACCCACGACACTGCCGTCGCTCGCCAGCAGCAGGACTTTTACTTCGGAGGTGCCGAGATCGATGCCTAAATACATGGACGAACCCTTGATGAAGGCTTAAAGCCACGGGGAAACCGGAGGCGCTAATGTAGCGCCGCCGCCGGTGTTGCGCCATTGGCAATAACACCGGACGGTCGTGAGCGCGGTTGAGCAGTTCAGGCGCGCTTGGCGAGCCATGCATCGACACGGCCAAGCGCCGCGCGCAACACCCGTTCGAGATCGGCGCTTTGGGCGAGGCTGCCCCAGAGCAGTTTGTCCGCGACGAAAGCCTTCACGGGATCGGCTGATTCAAAGAACGCATGCGCCGTGGCGGGGTCCATCACGCCGTCCTGATACGCGTACGGCAGCTTGCCTTCGTGCCAGCGCTCGAGGAAGCGGAAGAACAGCGCGGGCAACATGGTGGTGGCGTTCGGATCCACTTGGCGCGCGAAACATTCACGCAAAGTCGGCGCGATAAAACCGGGGATCTTCGAGAAGCCATCGGCGGCGACGCGCTGGTTCGTGTCCTGGATATACGGATTGACGAAGCGATCGAGCACCACATCGCGATATTTCGCAAGATCGATAGGGCTCGGCGAGAGGCACGGAATCACGTCTTCGGTGACATAGGCGTCGGCGAGCGCGCGGATATCGGCGTCTTGCGTGCCTTCGTGAATGTATTGATGCCCGACCAGCGTCCCCGCCCACGCAATACAGCTATGCGTCGCGTTGAGAATGCGGATCTTGGCTTCCTCGTACGGCAGCACCGAGTGGACCATTTCCGCGCCGGCTTTTTCCCAGGCCGGCCGCCCCGCGATGAATTCGTCCTCGATCACCCACTGGATAAACGCTTCGCCCATGACGGGGGCTTTATCGTCGAAACCGGTGGCGGCCAGCACGCGCTCGCGCACATCCGGCGTGGGGCGCGGCGTGATGCGGTCGACCATCGCGTTCGGGCACGAGGTGTTGGCGATCATCCATTCGCGCAAAGCTGTTTCGCCGCGCAGTTGCAGGAATTCGAGCATGCCGGCCTTGAAGCGATCGCCGTTGCTGCGCAGGTTGTCGCAGTTCTGCAGCGTCACCTCGCCCGCGTTCTGCTTCATGCGGGCATCGAGAATGGCGGCGAGTGCGCCATAAATCGTCGTGCGGGCGCCTTTCAGATCGGCGGCGAGATCAGGGTTTGCCGTATCCAGCCGATGATGTTCATCGAGGTAATAACCGCCCTCGGTCACCGTGAACGATACGATCTTGCACTCGGGCGCCGCGCCCGCCGCGACCAGCGCGTTCAGATCCGCGGCCCACGGCACGACCTTCTTGATCGAGCGAATGGTTTCATACTTGCGTACGCCCTGCGGCGTGACGGTTTCCAGCGTGTAGATACCGTTTTGCGCAGCCAGCGCCTCAAGAACCGCATTCATGTCGCCGCGGATATTGCCGACCGTCAGTGACCAGCGGGTGTCTCCTGACTCGATCAGCTTGTGCAGATACCACGCCTGATGCGCACGATGGAAAGAACCCGCGCCGATGTGCAGGATCACGTCGGCGGCTGCGTGGCTTTCGGTAGTCATGTCGTCCTTCCTCTGATCTGGATGCGCCGCATAAGATGCCGGGCGCTGTGCTGTGTCTCGTGTCGTAGCGCGCGGGTTTGGGGGGCGCCAATTCGCGTTGCTACGATCATTTGCTCGTTCTGTGAGCGAATGATCGTATTCGATTCGATGAAAGTCAAGGCACTGCGCAGCATTTTGGTTTTATGTTTTTGCGCAGGTTTTTGCGGCTATATGGAAGTTCTGCAGTGACTTAAGACGCTATTGCGTTGCACAAAATTTGACTCTGTAGCGGCTACGGACTGACCCCATGCAAAAAAGCATCGGTGGGCGGTCGCATTTTCAGTGCTCTTGCTCGATGCGTCGTGCTGGGGTCTTTTGTTCACGCCGGAAACGGGCGCGGCCGCCGAGCCGATCATGCGCGAGATGCTAAATGCGCAGGGCATGTGGGACGAAGCCATCAAGATCGCGGATTCGCTGGACTCGATCAAGGTGTTGCTGAAGCCGCGATAATATGAGCCGAGCAGAAGAAACGCCGCCTTAAGCGCGAGCGGAAAATACCGAGACATGGAGCTAGGCGATGGCTTACGTAATAGGCGTTGATATAGGCACTCAGAGTACCAAGGCGTTGCTGGTCGACCTGGAGGGGAAGATCGTCGCGCAGCATTCGAGTGCTTACCATCCCGATACACCGAAGCCGCTGTGGGCGGAGCAATGGCCATCGGTCTGGCTGGACGCTGTCAAGGCGACTATCAAGGCTTGTGCGGAGAAAGCGCTTGCCAAGGGCGTCTCCAAGGCGGACATCAAGGCCGTCTGTATCAGCAGCTTGTACGGTGGCTCGGGCATCCCTGTCGATACAGAGATGCGCCCCTTGTATCCCTGTCTCATCTGGATGGACCGCAGGGCGACTCCAAACGCCTAAAGCAGATCACGGGCAATGGCATAGACAGTTACTACGGCTATACGAAAATACTTTGGCTGAAGAACAATCAGCCGGATGTCTGGAATAAGACCCGTTATTTCTTGCCGCCTAACGCGTACATCATTCACGAGCTGACGGGAGAGTTAGCGGTGGACCATAGTTCGGCGGGAAACATTGGCGGCGTGTACGACATTGAGCAGCGTAAGTGGTCGGAAGAAGCGCTAGCCATGCTCGGCATTCCACAAACGATGATGCCTTTACGACTAGTGGATTCATCGGAGATAGTGGGCAGCTTGCTGCCCGAATGCGCTGCAGAACTTGGGTTAAAAGACAACACGCCGATAATCGCAGGCGGCGTCGACGCGGCCGTCGCGACATTCGCAGCAGGCGTAACTCGCGCGGGCCATCACGTCGCGATGCTCGGCACGAGCATGTGCTGGGGTTACATCAATCAGACCGTCGATACGAGTCATGGCCTGATCAGCATGCCGCACGTCTACAACTCGCAGCAGGACATCTACATCTTCGGCGGCGCGATCACTGCGGGCGCGTCGGTCACGTGGTATCGCGACCAGTTTTGCCATGCGGAGACGGAAGCCGCAAAAGCGACCCCTCATGGCGATCCACACAAACTTCTGGAAGAAGCGGCGGCGAAAATAGCAGCTGGCTCCGATGGCGTCGTCTTCCTGCCTTACTTGATGGGCGAACGCAGCCCTGTGTGGGACGCAAAAGCCAGCGGCACGTTTGTTGGCTTAAGCCTGTATCACACGCGTGCCACGCTGTATCGCGCAGTACTGGAGGGCGTTGCCTTCGCGCTCAAGCACAACATGGAAGCTGGCCGCCGCGGTGCGCAATCGCTTGATGACAAACTTATCGTTGTCGGCGGTGCGGCGCATTCCGACTTGTGGATGCAGATTATCGCGGACGTTACGGGCTATCCGGTCTGGTCGATCGAAGAAGAGGTCGAAGCCGCAATGGGCGCAGCACTGCTCGCGGCGCTGGGCACGAACCTGATTACGCGCGAGACCGCTGAGGGCGGCTGGGTCACGCTGGTGGAGCGCGCGAAGCCTGACGCAGAGCGTCAGAAGTTATACGCCGAGCGCTTCGGAGTGTATGTCGATCTCTATCCGGCATTGAAGCCGATCATGCATCGCTTGCAGGCATCGTGAATCATGCTAAACCCCACCGGGCCCAATCGCATGCGCTTCAAACGCGGGCCCTTGCACAAAACTCACCTCGAATTGCTGAAGCGCTTCGAACTGCGCTTCATCGGCTACATGACTAAAGATCAGCGGAATCTTCAGCCGATGGGCATAACCCACCAGCGGCTTCACTACTGAATCCCGCAACGCTGCGCCTGCATCCATCTTGATGAAGTCGAGCCGCGCCATATCCGACACCGACATGATCTGCCCGGCGTTCGGCAAATTCCCTGCGACCTTGAACCCATACCGCTGGTAACTCTTCACGAGATAACCCAGGAAAGTCCGATGCGCGACCGCGGCCGCCGGCAATTCAATCACGATCCGAGACGGATTCAAGCCAAACTCGATCAGCACCGAAGAGAAGTGCTTGCCGTGGTCGTACTTCACGCTCTTGAGCAAACGTTCATGCACTCGCAGGAACAACAAACCCGGCCGCTGCGCGCCGAAAAAATTGAACGCATGCAAGGCGCGTGAAAGACGGTCGAGTTCGACCAGCCGCGGGTCGTCGTCCATTTGTGCAAACGGATCGAACGACGCACCATCGCCAGTGAGCGTCAGCGCCTGAAAACCGAGTTCATCGCCGAATCGCTCCGCACTTTCCACCGATGCCGTCAGCGACTGTGGCAAGCCGCGCGTGGTGACATCGAAGATGGGTTCGTAGGCGCTGGCGAGGCAAAACCCCTCGTAAAACGCGACGGCCGCGCCTGAGCTCGCTCCTTCGCCCATGACGATGCGCGCGCCGGGAAACGGGTAGTCGGAGGCGCGCGAGACGAGTTGCTGGACGGTTGGCGCGATCATGAAGGAGGTTTGTGAGCGGTGTAGCGTCGATGGTAGCAGCGCCGCGCGTGATGCCTTGCACAAAATACACATATTGATATGCACCTAAAGCCACCCGCCACTTATGCCTAGGGTTAACAATAGTTTCACTTATCGTAATTCGTTTTACCATGCGTAATTTAAACGACAATCTTTCGGGAGACTCTTATGGCTGGTGAGAAGAAATTCGCGTCGCAGGCTGATCTCGCGGAAAAGAAGGTGACATTCGAGCGCCTTTCCGAGCACGCATACGCGTACACGGCGGAGGGCGATCCGAATACGGGCATTGTGATTGGGGACGACGCGGTGCTCGTTGCCGACACGCAAGCCACACCCGTCATGGCACAGGACGTGATTCGCCGGATCCGCGAAGTCACCGACAAACCCATCAAGTACATCCTGCTCACGCACTATCACGCGGTGCGCGTGCTCGGCGCGTCGGCGTATGGCGCGCAGCAGATCATTGCGAGCCGGGACACGTACGACCTGATCGTCGAGCGCGGCGAGCAGGACATGAAGAGCGAGATCGAGCGCTTTCCGCGGCTGTTCAATGCGGTCGAATCGGTGCCCGGGCTGACGTGGCCGACACTCACCTTCAAAGGTGAGATGACGCTCTGGCTCGGCAAGCTCGAAGTAAAGATCATGCAGCTCGGCCGGGGCCATACCAAGGGCGACACGGTGCTATGGCTGCCGCAAGACAAGGTGATGCTGTCCGGCGATCTGGTCGAATACGGCGCGACGCCTTATTGCGGCGATGCGTATTACCAGGACTGGCCGGCAACGCTCGACGCGCTCGCGGCCTTCAATCCCGAGAAGCTCGTGCCGGGCCGCGGAGCGGCGCTGAAAACACCGCACCAGGTGGCAGACGGTATTGCGGGAACGCGGGCTTTTGTGAGCGAGCTATTCAATCAGGTGAAACTGGGCGCGGCCGCCGGCAAGGATCTGAACGAGATCTACAAGCTCACGTATGCAGCGCTCAAGCCGAAATTCGGCAACTGGGTCATCTTCGACCACTGCATGCCATTCGACGTCAACCGCGCCTTCGACGAAGCCACGCAATATCGCGATCCGCGCATCTGGACGGCCCAGCGCGACAAGGAAATGTGGGAAACGCTCGAAAGTTGAATGGGCACGGAAACGATCATGGCTATCGACTTTCAGACGCTCACGTTCGACTACCGGCGCTCGCCGGATCAAAGCGGCGACGGGCAGCTCCATCCGGTCGTGGTGATTGGCGCGGGACCGGTGGGTCTTGCAACCGCGATCGACCTCGCGCAGCAGGGCACGCCGGTCGTGCTGCTTGACGATGACCACACGTTGTCGACGGGATCGCGCGCTATTTGTTTTGCGAAACGCACACTGGAGATCTTCGATCGGCTCGGCTGCGGCGAACCAATGATTGCGAAGGGCGTGAGCTGGAACGTAGGCAAGGTGTTCCTGCAGAACGAACTGCTCTACGCGTTCGATCTGTTGCCCGAAGCGGATCACGCGCGGCCCGCGTTCATCAATCTGCAGCAGTATTTCGTGGAAGGGTATCTGGTTGAGCGGGCGCGCGAGTTGCCTTTGCTCGATGCCCGCTGGCACAACAAGGTCACGGGGACTACGCAGTCGGATGAATGCGTGTCGCTGCAGATCGAGACGCCAGACGGTCCGTACACCCTGCGCGCCCGTTACGTAGTCGCGGCCGACGGCGCGCGCAGTCCCGTGCGCGCGTTGATGCATCTCGACACCCACGGCCGCAGTTTCAAGGATCGCTTTCTAATCGCTGATGTGCGTATGAAAGCCGACTTCCCAACCGAGCGCTGGTTCTGGTTCGACCCGCCGTTTCATCCGAATCAATCGGTGTTGTTGCATCGGCAACCGGACAACGTGTGGCGTATCGATTTCCAGTTGGGATGGGACGCCGATCCTGTTGCTGAGAAGGCCCCCGAGCGTGTAATTCCGCGCGTGCGTGCGTTGCTCGGACCGGAGGTGGAATTCGAACTGGAATGGGTGAGCGTCTACACGTTTCGATGCCAGCGCATGGATAAGTTTCGTCACGGCCGCGTCCTGTTCGCGGGCGATTCGGCGCATGGCGTGTCGCCGTTCGGCGCGCGCGGCGCGAACAGCGGCGTGCAGGACGCGGACAATCTTGGCTGGAAATTGAAGCTGGTCATTGACGGCATCGCGCCCGATGCCTTGCTCGACACCTACGCGAGCGAACGCGAAGCCGCCGCCGATGAAAACATCCGTCATTCCACGCGTTCAACCGATTTCATCACGCCGAAGAGCGACGTATCGCGCTTATTCCGCGATGCCGCTTTGCGGCTCGCGAAGGATTGTGCGTTCGCTCGGCGGATCGTGAATAGCGGAAGGTTATCGACGGCGTCGGTGCTGCACGACTCGCCGCTGAGTACGCCGGATCGCGATGTCTTCGATTGCGCGCTTGTGCCCGGCGCGGTGGCTGCGGACGCGCCTGTGTTGGTTAATGGACGCGATGGGTGGTTCTTGCAGCAGGTAGGGTCGTCGTTTGCGGGCGTGCTGTTTGGTGAATCGTTCGATGCGCTCACCACGCTGCAGCATCTGCATCCGCAGACAAAGCTTGTGTTGGTTGTGCCTGCCGGTTCCAATATTAAAACGCGCCATGGAATCGATGTCATAGAGGACGTGAAGGGCCTGCTGGCCGAACGCTTCGATGCACGTCCCGGCACATTCTATCTCTTGCGCCCCGATCAGCACATCGCAATGCGTGCCCGTTCCCTCGATCCACACGCCGTCCGCGAAGCGCTCGCCCGCGCGACGTGCACGCTCAACGAAACCCAGCCCGCATGATGAGGTCCGCCATGCTCGATACCACCTTGCGCCTCGCCGATCCCGATGCCTTCTATGAAGCGCTGATCGATATGCATCGCGATCTTGGCAACGATGAAAGCCAACTGGTGAACGCGAAGCTGATCTTGCTGCTGTCGAACCAGATCGGCGATATAGACGTGCTGCGCGAAGCGATGTCGCTGGCGCGTAGCGGTGTCGCGACCACCGCTGCGGGCGGATGAAATTGTAGAAAGGGACAAGCCATGAAACCAGAATCGCCCGGCGCATTCACGAGTCACACCGACACGAGCCGCCACTATCAATCGGGCTTCGCTGCCGACTTCGCCACCGAGGCACTGCCCGGTGCGCTGCCGCTCGGCCGCAATTCGCCGCAGCGCGTGAACTACGGTCTCTATGCCGAGCAGCTTTCCGGCACTGCCTTCACCGCGCCGCGAGGGCATAACCGGCGCTCGTGGTTGTATCGGATACGGCCGGCGGCGGTGCATCAACCGTTCACGCAGATCGAAGGCGATAACCTGCGCGCGAAGCTCGTCGCGAACTTTGCCGAGGTGCCGCCCACGCCCCCCAACCAACTGCGTTGGGACCCACTGCCGATGCCCGACGCGCCCACGGATTTCATCGATAGCTGGGTCACGATGGCCGGCAACGGCGCGGCTGAATCCATGCACGGCTGCGCGATCCATCTCTACGCCGCGAACCGTTCGATGCAGGACCGCTTTTTCTACAGCGCCGATGGTGAACTGCTGATCGTGCCGCAGGAAGGGCGCTTATCGATTGCAACAGAACTCGGCCGGCTCGATATAGAACCGCTCGAAATCGCCGTCATTCCACGCGGCGTGCGTTTCTCCGTCACGCTGACGGACAACACCGCACGCGGCTACATTTGCGAGAACTTCGGCGCTTTATTAAGGCTGCCGGACCTTGGGCCCATCGGTTCAAACGGTCTCGCCAACCCGCGCGATTTCCTCACACCTCACGCGGCCTATGAAGACCGCGAGGGTGCGTTCGAACTCGTCGCGAAGATGAACGGTGTGCTGTGGCGCGCGGATATCGGCCATTCGCCGCTCGACGTGGTCGCGTGGCACGGCAACTACGCGCCGTACAAATATGATCTGCGGCTTTTTAACACCATCGGTTCAATCAGCTTCGATCATCCCGATCCGTCGATCTTTCTCGTGCTGCAATCGCAGACGGATACACCGGGCGTAGATGCCATCGACTTTGTGATTTTCCCGTCGCGTTGGCTAGCGAACGAGGATACGTTCCGGCCGCCCTGGTTTCATCGGAACGTCGCGAGCGAGTTCATGGGTCTCGTGCATGGCGTGTACGACGCGAAGTCCGAGGGGTTCATCCCCGGCGGATCGAGCCTGCATAACTGCATGTCGGGACATGGGCCGGACGCGGGGACCTTCGAGAAGGCATCGAACGCTGATACATCGAAGCCCGTGAAAGTAGCCGACACCATGGCGTTCATGATCGAAACCCGCACGCTGATCAAGCCGACCCGCTTCGCCCTGGAAACCGCGCAGCTGCAGGCGCATTACTACGAGTGCTGGCAGGGACTGACCAAACATTTCAACCCGGAGCAACGATGAGTTTTTCAGCCGGTCCGGACAACGAAGCTAATCCCGCGCTCGAAGCGACGCGTGATCCAAAGCTGAAAAGCTGGATCGAATCTGCTAATGACCCCGCCAGCGACTTCCCGATCCAGAACCTGCCGTTCGGCATTTTCACTGATGAAGTCAATCCGCTGCCACGCGCGGGCATAGCGATCGGCGACTGGATTCTCGACCTTGCCGTCGTGCATCGTGCACGGCTGATCGAATGCGAGCCAGTGTTCGCGCAGCCGACGCTGAACGCGTTTATCGCGTTGGGACGCGATGTCTGGCGGCATGTGCGTATTCAGTTGAGTGCGCTGCTCGCTGCCGATTGCGACACGCTGAAAAACGATACCGCGCTGCGTTCACGTGCGTTGGTGCCGAGAGCTAGCGCGACGCTGCGCCTGCCCATCGATATCCCCGGTTACACGGACTTTTATTCATCGAAGGAACACGCGACGAACGTCGGTTCCATGTTCCGCGATCCCAAGAACGCGCTGCTGCCGAACTGGTCCGAGATGCCGATTGGTTACAACGGGCGGGCTTCATCGGTGATCGTGAGCGGCACGCCGGTGCGCCGGCCGAGTGGCCAGATCAAGCTGCCGAGCGAAGACCGGCCGGTGTTCAGTGCATGCCGGAAGCTGGATATAGAACTGGAGACGGGGTTTATCGTCGGCGCGGGGAATGCGCTGGGGGAACCTATCGACTGTGAGGATGCCGAGTCGCATATCTTCGGCATGGTGCTGCTCAACGACTGGAGCGCCCGCGATATCCAGCAATGGGAATACGTGCCGCTCGGGCCGTTCAACGCGAAGGGTTTCGCGACGACCATCTCGCCGTGGATCGTCGCGCTCGATGCGCTCGAACCGTTCCGTACGGCCACGCCGAAGCAAGACCCGGAGCCGCTTCCGTATTTGCGCCACGCCGGCAATCATGCATTCGATATTGAACTCGAGGTGCATCTTCGGCCCGCGCTGGCCGAATCGGCGACGAAGCTCACGCGGACTAACTTCAAGCTGATGTACTGGTCGATGGCGCAGCAACTCGCGCATCACACGGTGGCGGGCTGCAATACACGCGTGGGCGATCTGATGGGCTCCGGCACGATCAGTGGCGCAACACCGGATTCATGCGGCAGCCTGCTTGAAATGACGTGGAACGGACAGCGCCCGATCGCGCTGGAAGGGGGCGGTGAGCGCAGGTTTATTGAAGACGGGGATGAGCTGACGCTCACCGGATGGTGCCAGGGCGAGGGGTATCGCGTGGGATTCGGCGAGTGCAAGGGCGTGATTTTGCCTACGCGTGGCGTGGCGGAGTAGAGCAGGCGGCGTAGCACGACCCCGCAGGCTCCTGCTAAACCGCCTGCCCGATACTCGCCCGCCGTGCCCGCCGATCCAGGGACGCCGACAGCAAGGTCAACCCGAACGCGCCGCACGCCATCACCACGCCGACCCACGGCAACGCGCCAAGCGACGCACCTGCGCCGATCGCCATGCCGCCGAGCCACGCGCCCGTCGCGTTGCCGAGATTGAATGCACCCTGATTCAGCGTGGACGCGAGGTTCGGCGCATCGCTCGCGCGGTTCACGATCAGCATCTGCAACGGCGGCACGATTGCGAACGCGAGCACGCCCCAGATGAAGATCGTGATCATCGCGGGAATGGGGGAATGCATGGTCGCGGCGAAGATGGTCTGGACCACGATGATCGATACAAGAAACGTCAGCAGCGAGCGCAACAGCTTCCAGTCCGCGAGTTTGCCGCCGAGCGTGCTTCCCACCGTCAGCCCGAGGCCGAACAGCAGCAGTACCAGCGTGACCGCGTGCGGCGAAAAGCCGGTGACGTCTTCGAGAATCGGCGTGATGTAGGTGAACACGGAAAAAAGACTCGCCGATGCCAGCACGCTGATACCCAGCACCATCAGCACTTGCGGATTTTTAAGCACGTTGAACTCGCGCAATATGCTCGATTCCCGCATCTCGATGTGCTTTGGCAAACACACAGCCAGCGCGCCGGCAGCGGCTAAACCGATCAGCGTCACCACCCAGAACGTGGCGCGCCATCCCGCTGCCTGACCGAGCGCGGTGCCAAGCGGCACGCCGAGCACGTTCGCGAGCGTGAGGCCGGTGAACATCAGCGCGATGGCTTGCGCGCGCCGGTTAGGCGCGACCAGATCGGCCGCAACGACCGAGCCGATGCCGAAGAACGCGCCATGACAGAACGCGGTCACAATGCGTGCGCCCATCAAGACCCAATACCCCGGCGCGATCGCGCACAGCATATTGCCGACGATAAACACGCCCATCAGGCTCATCAGCGCTTTCTTGCGCGGCATTTTCGCGGTGACGATAGCGAGGATCGGCGCACCGATGGTCACGCCGAGCGCATAACCGGACACGAGCATGCCGGCGGCGGGGATCGATACCCCGAGATCCCGCGCGACGTTGGGCAGCAAGCCCATGATGACGAATTCGGTCGTGCCGATGCCGAACGCGGCAATCGCGAGGGCGAGAAGGGGCAGAGGCATGGGGTAAGCGGTGACTGATGCTTGCCGGTCGCGCGTTATCGGGGTGAAGAACGCAGGCTCGGGCGAGCTGAAGGGATCAAATTGTACCGAACGTTTTTGGGTTTGCTTGGTGAAAACCCTGAGATTTGTGCAGTTGATTCAACGAGTTGGATTTTTCGGCGCTTCTGCGAGCCGATCTGTTGCTTTTCGTCATCGGGCGGACTAGGTTGCGGGTTCTTGCTTTTCAACAAGGATGTTCATGACTGCACTTCGGCGTTTTTGCCCGTTGATCATTGCCACGCTGCTGGTATTTGCGACCGTGCCGAGTGCGTTCGCCCAGGAGGCGACTCCAGTGCCGGTCCGGTCCGAACCATTGGCGGCAGCGTTTTATTCGTTCAGCAAGGGAATGGTTTCGAAGCGCAGATCGAGGGCAAGCCGTTCGACCGGCTGAACGCGGGTCGTATCGCGCATTTCGACGAACCGTCAGGCGCGCGAATGATTGTCGAAGCATTCGATAGCGGGGCGCCGGAACTCGTGTTCTACGATTTCAGCAAACGGCCGCCCGCGGTCGAGCGCATAGGAAGGCGGATGAAGCTGACCGGCGTGTTCTGGCAAGGTGATGAAGTCGTACTCAAAAGCGCCGATGGCTGGTTCAGGTTCCAACGCGGGACGCTGACGAAACTGGTGTCATCGAAGATGATTTATCACTGAGTCGTACGGGCAGCAGGGGCCCATCAAAAAATTTTGAACTGAGGCCGTGGCCCCGAGCCCAACGACATTCAGAACGAAAGGGGACCGCCAATGACTTCGCAGCAAAAAACCGTTCATCTCCCGACGGGAGAGCAGGTCCCGGCCCTGGGCCAGGGCACTTGGGAAATGGGCGACCGCGCCAAAACCCGTAACGCAGAAATAGCAGCCTTGAAAGCCGGCGTAGACCTCGGCATGACCGTGATCGATACGGCGGAAATGTACGGTGAAGGCGAGAGTGAAAAGCTGATAGCCGAGGCGTTGAAAGATCGTCGCGAAGAAATTTTCATCGTCAGCAAGGTCTATCCGCACAACGGCAGTGAAGCGGGCGTAAAGGCCGCGTGCGAACGAAGCCTTAAGCGTCTGCAGACTGACCGCATCGATTTATACCTGTTGCACTGGCGCGGCGGCGAGGATCTGGAAGGGGTAGTCGGCGGCTTCGAGATGCTGAAAGCGCAGGGCAAGATCCGCCACTGGGGCGTGAGCAATTTCGACACGGAAGACATGGTCGAACTTTTTTCATTGGAAAACGGCAACCGGTGTGCGACCAACCAGATCTTGTACAACGTCGCGCGCCGCGGTCCTGAATTCGGTCTCCTGCCGTGGCTGCGCGAGCGCAATATGCCGGCGATGGCGTACAGCCCCGTCGATCATGCGCGTTTGCCCAAACAAAGCGTGCTGAACGACATAGCCCACACCCGCGGCCTGTCTGTCATGCAAATCGCACTCGCCTGGGTCTTGCAACAACCGCAGGTCATGGCTATTCCTAAAGCCTCGACGGTGGCTCACGTGACTGAAAATGCCGCGGCAAGAGACGTGATTCTGTCAGCGGAAGAACTGAATCTCATCGACACCCAGTTCAAGCCGCCGAAATCAAAACGCTCGCTAGAAATGCTTTAAGCCTTGAGGCGTTCTACATGCAAGCGTGATGCGAATGCACGGACCCGAGCACGGCGACCTCGGCCGGCGTGCGCTTGAGCGACGCTTCATCGACTTGTTTGGCGTCGGCGAGGAATTCATCGACCAAGGTCGAGACGGGCGTATTGCTGAGGCATAGCGAAACGCGCTGTGTTTCATTCGCCCTCAGTTGCGAACGCTGACCCAGGAACAGCACGCCATATTGGTATCCGCGCACGATGCCGCGCACGGCTCCCACGCATTGTCCTTGCGCGGCGTTATCGGATTTCTTCGAACATTCCTGCGCAAGCGTGTAGGCGGAAAAACTCGGATCGACGGTAGGTTGCGGAGTGTTTTGCTGTGCGTTGGCTGCCGAGGCGCAGCCCAGCGCGGAGATAACTGCAAACGCGAATGCCGCGGAGAAGTTTCGCTTCATGTTGTGGTCCCTCATGTCAAACGTTGAACTCGATATGAGGGAACGAGCGCCGAATGGTTCCTCCTACTTTGGCGCCCCGCTCATTCAGGCTTTTGCAAGCGCCTCAATTCTTCCAGCGGGATATGGCATCGAATCCGGTGGCCATCGGCTGCGTGCGCGTACGGCGGTTCCTGCTGCTCGCAGATCGCACCAATCTTGCGCGGACAGCGCGTATGAAACACGCAACCCGACGGCGGGTTGGCTGCACTCGGCAACTCACCCGAGAGACGGATGCGTTCGCGCGCTTGCGGTTTGTCATCGATTGCAGGAACCGACGACAACAGCGCCTCCGTATAAGGATGATGCGGCCCGTCGAAGACATCCGTCGCGCGGCCGATCTCCATCAGCCGCCCGAGATACAGCACCGCGATACGATCTGATAAATAGCGCACCACGTGCAGATCGTGCGAGATGAACACATAACTCACGCCGCGTTCGCGTTGCAGGTCGGCGAGCAGATTCAGGATCGCGGCCTGCACGGAGACATCGAGCGCGGATGTCGGCTCATCGCAGACCACTACGCGCGGATCCCCAGCAAAGGCTCGCGCAATCGCCACGCGCTGTTTCAAACCGCCCGACAGCTGCCGCGTGCGCGAACTCAGATAACGTTCGGGCAAACGCACGGCGGCGGTCAGCGATTGCAGCCGCGCTTCCTTCGCCGCCCCGCGCAACGCGCCGAGTTTCGACAAGGACCGCGCGATCAGCCGACGCACCGAATGCGCCCGGTTCAACGCCGAATCCGGATTCTGGAACACGATCTGCAGCGACTTGACCTGTTCGTCGTTGCGGCTCGTCACGCGGGCGGGCAGGGCGGCGCCATCGAGTTCAATGGAGCCGCCCGCATCCGGCGACAACAAGCCCAGCAGCAGCTTCGCGAGCGTCGTTTTACCGCTGCCCGACTCGCCGACGAGTCCGAGCGTTTCACCCAGCGCCAGTTCCAGCGATACATCGTGCACCGCCCGCAGCGATTCCCCGCCGACATGAAACGTCTTCGACAAATTCTCCGCACGCAACGCAATGGGTGCGTCGGTCCGGTCGATCGCCGCGCTCAAAACGTCGGGCGTTGCGCGCGGTAATTCGGTCGCGCGCTCGTGGTAATGACAGCGCGACATCTGATCGCCATGCGCAGCCGATACGCGATACGGCGGCGGTGCATCACGATGACAACGCTCGTCGGCGAGCTTGCAGCGCTGCGCATAGATACACCCTTGCGTCACCGTGCCCGGCAGCGGCAGCGAACCGGGAATGGTGTCGAGCCGGCCCGTGTCCTTGCTGCGTCCGGTGGTTGGCAGGCAACGCAGCAAACCCACTGTGTACGGATGCCGCGGCTTTGCGAACACATCGCGCGTCGTGCCTTCTTCGACGAGTTTCCCCGCATACAACACGCCGACGCGATC
>Ga0185299_10003768_pt1 | contig 19365 bp, 18 predicted proteins | sample PaiPotPPA55metaG_FD_128002 | JGI IMG/M metagenome (GOLD analysis project Ga0185299, IMG submission 128002) | Iron sulfur acid spring bacterial and archeal communities from Banff, Canada, to study Microbial Dark Matter (Phase II) - Paint Pots PPA... ...
CAGCTTGATGTCGTCGGCGAACTTGCCTCGGCCGCGCAACAGGCGGTCTTCTTCTTTGCGGGGGAGTGAGGCGCCTACCCATGGTCCGCTGCCGTTCTTCTTTTCTTCTGCCACGTTTTCTTCGGCTCCCTTTCTTTCAGCCACCGTGTTTAGTGCCTCCGCAAACATTTCGCGGGCGGGGGCGCCCGCGCCACACGAGTTACGACAGCGCCGACTGCAGACCGTCTATCAATTTCTGAATCTGTTTCTTGCCCAGCGGTTCGAGCAGGCCACCGGCAATGGACGCCAAGCGGCCGAAGATCTGGGCTTCACCCTGCCAGTTGACTTTTGTTGCGCCTGCGGTTCCATCCGCGATTGGGGCCAGGTCAAACCCGGCGACGATAGTGACGTTTCCTCCGGCGACTGCTCCCTGTCCTTTATATTGGGCGCGGCGCGGGCGATCCGCCTCCGCCAGTTCCATCTTCACGTCGGCGCTTCCCTTGATGTATGAGATGCCCACGTTCAACTTGACGGTGAAATGCTTGGCGTCCTGCACGGACAGACCTTGAAAGTCCGGAAGCAGCGGTGCGAATCGATTGGGGTCGGTGAGGAAATCGTAAACCTCCTCAGGCTTTTTCTTGACCTCGAATTCGCCGGAAAACTTGATCGCCATCTCAGGCGCCCTTCATGTTGCGGCCCGCGAGCTCGATGGCCTTGAAGACATTCATATATCCGGTGCAGCGGCAGGTGTTGCCGGCGATCGCTTTGCGAATTTCCTTTTCGCTTGGCTCAGGATTCTCGGAGAGCAAGTGATGGGCTGAGAGCATCAGCCCGGGCGTGCAGTAGCCACATTGCAGGCCGTACGAATCGCCGAAGGCTTGCTGAATCGGGTGTAGCTTGCCGTCTTTTTCGAGGCCCTCGACGGTGGTGATATCCGAACCGTCAGCCTGCACGGCAAACATGGTGCAGGACTTCACCGCCAGGCCGTTCATCAACACAGTGCACGCGCCGCAGTATGTTGTGTCGCAACCGACGTGTGTGCCGGTAAGGTCGCAGGCCTCGCGCAGAAACTCAACCAGCAACATGCGCGGCTCGACCTGCCGCGCGTAGGGCTTGCCGTTTACGCTGATATTGACTGCGATTGTTTCTATCTTCACGGCTGCGGTCGCGGTTTCAGGCATACTTTTAGGCATAGAGATGGGTCCCTTCGACCTGTTCTCCGCCGGAACGGCGCGCGGCAATCTGAATGGCGCGCTTCACCAGAGCTACGACGAGTTGGCGCTTGTAGTCGGCGGATCCGCGCATGTCAGGCTGCGGATCGGCGGCGGCGCGAGCGGCTTCTGCGGCAGTGGCAATCGTCTTGTCGTTTATGCTTTTTCCGCGGAGTGCGGTCTCGGCCTCGGTCGCGCGGATCGCCGTGAGTCCAACGCAGCCGAGAGCTATCGCGGCATGCTGGCAAACGTCGCCCGCCATGGTGAGTTGCACGGCAGCGCTGGCACTTGGATACACGGGAGCGCTCCGCTTGAATGCAAGATAGGCGCCGCCGCTGCCTCCGGGCGGAATCTTAACTTCAATTTCAGTAACAAGTTCGTTGGGAGCGAGCGCTGTAGTGTAGGCGTCCGTGATGAAGTCTCTCAAAGGAATAGTGCGCGGGCCGTCCGACCCGAGGCAGTGAACGGTGGATTCGAGTGTGAACAAGGCGTTCGCCCAATCGCCGCTTGGATCGGCCTCAGCGAGTGATCCGCCAATAGTGCCGCGGTTTCGCACTTGCACGTCGGCAATCCCGGCGGCGCAGTCGTGCAAGACGGGAATCTTTTTCGCAAGCGCGGAGTGTTCGATCTCGGCGTGGCGCGTCATTGCTCCGAAGCGCAGCGCTCCCGACTCTTCTTTAACAAAGGAGGTGCTGGGGATGAAGTTCAAGTCCACGAGGTGCTCGGGATTGGCGAAGCGAAGCTTGAGCAACGGAATCAAACTCTGCCCGCCGGCGAGAAACTTCGCGCCCCCGCCGAGTTGGCCGAGCATCGAGACCGCTTCTTTCAGTGAGCCCGCACGGTGATAGTGAAATGATCGCGGATACATGAGTTCGTGTTTCCCTTATTTAAGTGGCCGGGCAAATCCCCAAGCGGTTGTCGCCAACGCCGCGATAACCAGCCCGGATCCAACCACGGCCAGAGCCTTTAAGACCATTGCACCATGATGATACGTCTGAAGAATGACCGCGAGCGGGAATAGCGCACTGCCCGCAAGCAGTGAAAATGCAACCACCTGCCGAATTCCTTCGCCGAAATTCACCCGTTCGAAAATCACACCCAGCACGATCATGAGCATGGCGAGCCCGATCCAGTGGGAGTGAGCGTCTACCTGGCGAACATAATCGTACTTAGTTTCGCCATACTGCTCGAGCGCAGCGTGTGACTGCGCGAGATTCCGGCTTGCGGCTGCGCTAAAAGACTGGGCGAGCGATCCGCCCATGTGATCGAGCGTCTGGTGTTCAACCAAGAGCGCATATTGCAATCCATAGAGCATGCCGAAGGCGGCGAGAGCCATCCCACCGAAAATCAGAAGTTTGCGCGAACCGATCATCGTGCACCCTCCGCGGCATGGCTCTCCGCAGCATCGAGGCCGCCGGCATAGCGCAAGATCCCGACCAGCATTCCAACCAGGCCAATGATGACCATCAGGCCCCCGATGTCGGCGATCCCTCCTGCCAGCAGTCCGAGCTTCAGCTCCAGGAGCACGAACACGGGCAGAATCACGGAGCCCCCGAGCAGCAATTTCACCCACCGCCGCTTCCACTTTTCTGAGAGGAACACGAATGGCTGCACGAACGATAGCAGCATCGCCAGCAGCCCAAACTCGATGATGTGCGAGTGCGCCGCGATGTTGATGGCTCGCGCGCCGGCCAGATTGCCGAAGTTATTGACTTCGGTTGTGGCGGCGTCGAGATTTCCCGCTGTGGCAGCGTTGATCAAACGTTGCAGGATCGCGGTCTCCATCCGCTCGTGCTCGTACAACAGAGTGCCAGCGTAGTACGCGCCGTGCAAGAAGCCGAGCAAGACAAGAATCGTGCCTCCGGTGAGAAGCGCGCGACGCGGCATGCTGTCTTCCGCCGGGAGTTCCGGCTCGCTGAGTTGGCGGCTGTGAAGGTATCTCCAGAAGCCCCACGCTTGAACGATGAGAACGACGATCAGCAAAGCTCCGGCGGAATCGGCCAGCACGCTCCCCCATCCGATTGCGGCAAACGGACTGCCAGTGAGGCCGATATAGTGAATCAGAAAAATACCGACGGGCAGAAGGACTCCGCCGGCGATGAACAGAACCGCGAGAGATTTTTTCGTCTGCCGTGAGAGCGCAATATATGGCTGCACGAGCGCCAGCAGCAGCGCCAGGTAGCCGGCGTCAATCATGTGAACGTGAGCATCTACCTTGGTGCCACGATCTTCCAGCACGTTTCCGAGATGAACGAACACCTCATTTACCGCCGCGGCATTTCCGGCAGCGACAGCGCGGGAGGCGGTAATGAGCGCTTCGCCTTGCCGGGCGGCGTTTTGATGGAGGATGAAAACGGCAAAGATGTCACCGAAGAGAAGGCCGGCAGCGATCAGAGCGATGCCACCAAAGATGTACAGGCGGCGCGCGCTCATCCTTTCGAAAGAGGGTGCGAAATCTGGTGCGAAACCAGGCGCAAAACCGCGCGCGGAATTCGTGGGCGCGAAGCTGGCACTGTCCGGCATCTGTCGGGGAATCGCTGGCATTAGTGTCCCACTGGTTCTATGTCGCGGTACTGGCTGCGGAAATACAGCAGCGGCTCTCCGTCCCGGACCACGACCTCTTCCACTTCCGCGATGAAAATGGTGTGGTCGCCGGCGGTTTGCGTCGAGTGTAACCGGCACTCGAGGTACGCCAGAGCTCCCTGGAGCACAGGCGTGCCTTGCGCGGTGCGATCGAAGCGGGCGCCCGCGGCTTCCGGATGCTGATGGGTCTCTGCTGAGCGCGCATAATATTCCGAGATGGTCTGCTGATCGTTGCGCAGCACATTCACTCCAAACCGCTTCCGGGCATGCAGATGAGCGTGCGTTCGCGCCCGGTGATCCACACAAACCAGAACCAGCACCGGGTCGAGTGAGACCGCGGTAAAAGCATTCGCCGTCATGCCGTGGACCTCGCCGTCCTGGTCGACGGTGATGACCGTGACCCCGGTTGCGAAACATCCCATGGCCTGGCGGAAATCGCTCGCGGTGAGGCTCATGCGGAAACCTGGGAGCTCTGGTTTGGCAAGTAACCACGCTACCACGTCAGACGCAGCGCAAGCTGAATCTGACGGGGGTTGAATACCGCGCTGGGCGTTCCGTACGCCGCGTTGGGCGAACCCTCCCGGTACAGTGCGGGCGCTTTGAAGCAACCTGGCGCGCCCGCATCCTTAAGACAGAAGTCCGCTGCTCCATAACTTGTGTTGAAGTAGCGGATGTTAACGGTGTTCAGCAAGTTGAAGGCTTCCGCGAGGGCTTGGAGATGCAATTTTTCACGAATTGGGAAGGTGCGCTCCAGGCGAACGTCGACGGTCTGCAGTGTATCCCCCTTAAATGTGTTGCGCGGCTCGTTGCCAACCCGGTCATTGTTTCCAAACACGTCGCCATTCGAGTCAAAGCCCGAGTATTTGGTGAAGTACTGCGGAGACTGCAGCGTGACGATCGTACTGAAACTGAAGTCGCGCATGAAGACGTTCCAGCTCCTGGGGCTGGAGAAGATGGCGTTGCCCACGAAGCGATGGCGGGCATCGTCGGCGGAACTGGCGCGCTCCCGGCGGAAGTCGCCGCTGTCCTGCGGAATCAGGACGAAGCTGGGATTGGGACCGTTGTCGATGGAATGCGACCAGGTGTAGCTGATGGCAAACGAAAAATTGTTGCTCATCCGTTTGTTCATGCTGATGAGCAGACCATCGTAAACGGAATCCCAACCGGACTTTGCCTCGAAGAAGACGCTATAGTTCGGGTTGCGGAAACCCGGGATTCCGTTGACATGGGGTACGCCTGGAATCACCATCGATGCCGGGAAATTCACGTTGGTGCCACCGGCGCAGTCGGGCGGGGTGGCAACTCCACTCGCTTGAAAGTTAAAGTACATGTCTTTGCAACTCGCCTGCCCCTTCGAGTTGTAGAACTGCACCGTGCCGCTCGGGTCCGGCTGATTCACGTTGTAAAAGCTGCCCAAGTGAACTCCACGCAAGTGGATTCCCGTGATGCTCAACAGCGCGTCCTTGAAGGGCTGGAATTCCAGCGAGGCACTGGTCTGAATGCCATACGGGTTCTGGCTATTCTGATCGAACCGAACGATCGTCGCGGGTTGCAGGAAGCCGCACCCCGCCAGAGTCCCAGCAGGGCCATACCCGGGAACGATCCCGACCGGGCAGAACCCGGCAGACACTCCGTTCGGATAATTTGCTTGTCCCGCGGTGCCAAACGGGCCGCCTCCAAACAGCGCAGAAAGCGCGGAATATGTGATGAAGGGGGAGCTGGCAAAACTGAAAAGGCCAGTCTTGGCATTCAAACTATCCTCAAACGGGCGACCCGGGTAGGTGGACAAACCGCCACAAGATGGCGCCTGGCACATAAGCAAGGGTGAGGGGATAATTCCGTGGAACAATCCCGCACCCGCCCGAAATACCACGTTGCGTGAAGTTCCTAAGCTATAGGCCAAACCCACGCGCGGGTCCACGTCCTTCCAATTCGTATTCAGCACTCCGGAAGGCCACGTCTCAAATTCCCAACGCGCTCCAAAATTTACCGTCAAATTCTGGGAGGCGCGCCATTTATCTTGAAGATAGAAACCGGTGTAGGTATGGTCCAGGGTCGCAGAGGACTGGTTGCGGATCGCCTGGGAAATCGGACCGCCTTGATATACGGCCGGTCCACCCGCCAGAGATGTCTCGTTGAAAAGCGGAGTTGTAGTGGTGCTGAAGCGTTGAAAGTAGATCACAAATGGATCAGGGCAGATTATACCCGGGCCACACGCCGCAGTGTCCGTGCCGAGAAAAGCAGCGAGGTCCGCGAAGTCTGCCTCGAACGGATAAAACAGCGGAAAGGATTCGTAAGTACTAACACGATCAAAGTTGCCGCCGAAGCCGATGGTGTGATTCGACACGTTATGCGTCATGTTGTCGACCAGCTCGAAGCGCGACTCGCGATAAATGTCCGGGTTGCCCCGATTGACGCCGACGGCGAAAGTGTTGGCGACTTCCAGATGAGGCTGGGTGGATACAACCGGGAAATCGAAGTTGCGGTGGGCATACTGCATACGCAGTTCATTCACCCACGATGGGGAAATAACCGTCGTTAAACCGCCGGCGACCGACTGGTCGCGAATGTTGTTGTTCTTGAACGCGGACGGCAGGTCGAAACCATTGTTCAGCGGCGATTGGTTGGTCAGACGATCGTCATTGATGAAATAGCGGACGTATAGGTTACTGTGGCCGAAGTTCTGATCCAGCCTAAGCAGCCCATTGTCCGTGTTTGCATTGCGCAACACAAACAGGTTTTCGGCAGGCAGGCCGAATGTTGTCGTCTTCACATTATTAATCGCCGCGATGTTGGTCAGCACGGTCGAATTATAGGTAGGCGATTCGGTGCGTCGCTGCCCTTCGTAGTTGGCAAAGATAAATGTTTTGTCCTTTTGGATCGGTCCACCGATTGCGCCTCCGAATTGATTTTGCCGCAGCACATTGAAGTGGGGCGCGGAGAGGATGCTGACGGCGTCGAGTTTGTTATTGCGAAGATAGTCGTAGAGCGAACCGTGCACGTTGTTGGTGCCACTCTTGGTAATGATGTTTACGATGCCGGCGGTCGCTCGTCCAAATTCCGTGGTGTAGTCGGTATTGATGACGCGAAATTCCTGCACCGACTCCTGTGGCGGCGTGCCCCGCTGGATGCCCGAGGCGGTTGAGATGTCATCGGCGCCGTCTACTGCAATGAAATTGTAGTGAATGTTCTGGCCAGCAAAGGAGAGCTTGGTGACCGGTTCGACGATAACGTCCGTGCTGCCGGATGTCGTGTTTCCGATCGTGATGCCGGGCGCGAGCAAGGCGAAATCGATGAATTCCCGTCCATTGACCGGAAGGTTTTCGATTTTTTGCTGATCGATGACCTCGCTCACCATGGTTCGAGTGGGCTCGGCAACTTCGCCAACGTCCTGCACCTCGACCTGGGTTTGAACCTGGCCGGGAGCCAGCCCGAAATCCACATTGCCTGATGCGCCCAGATCCAGATGAATTTTCTTGGCGGACTTTTGGAAGCCCGACTTCTCTGCATTGACGGTGTAATCGCCCGCCGGAAGTCCGCCGATTTGATATTCGCCCACCGCATTGGCAGTGACGGTGCGTTTCAAGCCTGTGTCCGCATTTAACACGGTGACCGAGGCTTCGGGAATCACGGCACCGGTGGCATCGGAGATGCGTCCCTCGAGAGTGCTGGTAACGGTCTGGGCTCTCAGCCAACTCGACACGGCCAAGAGCAATAGAAGATAAACGACCGCTCCCAAGCGATGGCGATGGAGCAACGAGGACTCAACAGAGCCGGGCGTTCCGGCATCGGATTCCACAACGTATTGAACTTGAACGGCCATCGAATTCTCCCCTCGTAAGTCTTGGGTTGTTGCGCGGGCAGCTACTGAGCTGTCCGCACCACCCGTGCCGCGTGCGCGTGCATGATCTGAGTCAGCCTCGATTCGGAGTCTTCGAGATGCTGCTCCAGTACATCGGCACACTGCTTAAGCTTTCCGGCAGTGAGCAATTGGCACATCTTCCGGTGGACAGGAATCAGAGCGCCGGGATTGTCATGACTACGATCCACTAGCACCATGCCGACGCGTAGTTCGCCGAGCACGTTTTTATAAAACGATTCCAGCCGCTTGTTGCCGTGGAAGCGAATCAGCAGGCTGTGAAAATGAAGGTCGTGACTAACGGCGCGGGACCAGTTCCGGTCGTGCACGGCTAGTTCGTATTGCTCTACCGCGCCGCGGATTTCCTGCAACAAACCCGGGTCCGGATCGCGCGCCGCGAGCACGGCGGGCAACTCCAGCATCCGGCGCAACTGGTAGATCTCCTGCACGTCGCGCAATGAGAGTTGGGAAACCGCAGCGCCCCGATGGAGGCTGCGTCGCAAGAGGCCCTCGAGTGACAAGATGCGGATTGCCTCCCGCATGGTGTTGCGGGAAACGCCCAGAGAAGAGGCCAGGGGCAATTCCTGAAGTTGGGTGCCGGGGCGGAACTCGCCCTCGAGAATGCGCTGGCGGAGGAGAGCGGCCACCTGATCCGCCACACTGACGCGTGTGATCTGCGTTCGATCCATGCCGAGAAAATGTCGATTGGCTAAACGGCGGAATTTTGCTCCCAACTGTTCACGTTGTCAAGTGTTGAAATGTTCACCACTTTGGCGGTATGTTGCCGGAGCGGAACAGCGGTCGGTACGGTGTGTTTTTGAGCAGGCGAATATTTTCGCGAAAGCTGCCAGGGCAGGGATTCGCTAGGTCCGCTATTATCTTTTATCTTTTATATCTTTTATCTTTGGCAGTGATCGCCAGTATGATCGTTGCCAGCGCTGGACAGAATTTCCGGCGGGTTCGGATGAAACGAGTTTCAGAGCAAGAAGAAAAGTAAGAAGAGAAGTATGGCTACCTTTCTTTCACATGCGTTGTCCGCCACGGCTGCTGAGTTGGCAAACGCCGGTGCGACGCCGATCTCTCGTGCAGCGGCATGTCATCTGCTCCAAACGGACGATGACCACCTGACTTCGCTGCTGGAGGCGGCGCAACTTGCCCGCGCGAGATTCAAACCGGCAGTCATCACCTATTCCCGCAAGGTGTTTCTTCCGCTGACGAATCTTTGCCGCGACTATTGCGGCTACTGCACATTCCGGCGCGATCCCGGCCAGCCCGGGGCGCACACCATGACGCCGGACGAGGTGATGGAATTAGTGCACGCGGGAGAGCGCATGGGATGTACCGAGGCTTTGTTCAGCCTGGGAGACAAGCCGGAACTGCTTTTCTCCGAGATGCGCGAGACGCTGCGACGCTTCGGATACAAATCCACGCTCCATTATCTGGAGGCGATGTGCGAGAAGGTGCTTCGCGAATCGAGCCTGCTTCCGCATCCCAATCCCGGACTGATGAGCGCGGAATGGCTGGAACGGCTGTCACGCGTGGCTCCCAGCATGGGGCTCATGCTTGAAACGACCAGTGCGCGGCTGCTTGCGAAAGATGCCGCTCATGACAATGCTCCCGACAAAGAACCCGCGAAACGCCTGCGTGTAATTGAGGATGCGGGGCGGCGTAGAATTCCCTTCACCACCGGAATTCTGATTGGAATTGGCGAGACGCTGGAAGAGCGCGTGGATTCGCTGATCGCGATCCGCGATTTACATGCGAGGTACGGGCACATTCAGGAAGTGATCGTACAAAATTTCCGTGCCAAGACTGGGACGCCGATGGCACACTGGCCTGAACCGGATCGCGGGGAAATGCTGCGCACGCTAGCTGTGGCGCGCCTCCTGATGCCGACGATGAATATTCAAGCGCCACCGAATCTTTCCGACCCGCACTATGCCGATCTGCTCGATGGCGGCATCAATGACTGGGGTGGAGTTTCACCGCTGACGCCGGATTTCATCAATCCGGAAAAGCCATGGCCGCATGTGGAGGAATTGCGACAGAAGACCGAGGCGAAGGGATTCGAGTTGCGCCAGAGGTTGCCGGTTTATCCTGAATTCGCAGAGCAAGGAGCGGCACATAGCGATTTGCTGGCGGGGCGTCTTAGCGCCGCCGCGGACGCTGAGGGCTACGCTCGGAGGGCGGCATGATCACGGTTCTAACCGGCGGTACGGGCGGCTCCAAATTCGTGGATGGACTCCGGCAAATCGTTCGTCCGGAAGAGCTGACGATCATCGTGAATACCGGCGACGACTTGCTGTGGTGGGGATTGTACGTTTCACCCGATCTCGATTCCATCACTTACATGCTAGCTGGGAAACTCAGCCAGGAACGCGGCTGGGGCGTGAAGGGCGACACTTTTTTTTGCCTAAATGCCATGGGGCAACTGGGACAACCGACGTGGCTTCACGTTGGCGATCGCGATCTGGCCACGCACATTCTTCGCACCAAGCTGCTTTCCGATGGCAAGCAGCTCAGTGAGGCTACGTCCGAGATTGCGGCCAGGCTTGGCATCAAGGCACGCTTGTTGCCGATGAGCAATTCGCGCGTGGAGACGCGGGTCTTGACTCCGGCGGGAGACCTGAGCTTTGAAGAATATTTCGTGCAGCGTTGGTACCAGGATCCAGTGGAATCGGTTCGCTATGCCGGCGCCTCAGATGCGGAGCCGGCGCCGGGAGTAATAGAGGCGATCCGCTCGGCGGATCTTGTGCTACTGGCGCCGAGTAGTCCCGTGAGCAGCATCGCGCCCATTCTCGCCGTGCCGGGAATTCGCGAAGCGCTGCGTGAAAGCCGCGCCCGCATTGTGGCCGTGAGCCCGATTGTCGGGGGCGCCGCGGTCTCCGGGCCCGCGGGAACACTCATGGCGGCGCAAGGTTTCGCCGTTTCGATTGCCGGTATTGCCGACATCTATCACGACTTCCTCGATCTGCTGGTGGTCGATTCGCAGGACGCGCCGGCTGCCGAAGCGTTGCGCAAGACCGGCATGCGTGTGCATTGTACTCCGACTATCATGCGCAAAAATGAAGATAGAGTCGCGCTGGCGAAAAGCGTCCTGGATGCGGCGATGCAACCTCCGTCCGCTCAGGCCGCGGTGGAGCGATCATGATTCTGGTTCCTGTAAAAAATCTCGCCGACGCCAAGCAGCGGCTGTCCTCTATTTTGAGTCCGGAAGAGCGCTTCGCGCTGGCGCGCGCGATGTGCGAGGACGTGCTGCAAGCGTTGGCTCGCTGGCAAAACCGGCCTTCCATTGCGGTGGTGACGACTGATTCGTTTGCGCGCGATTTGGCGGCGCGCTTCAATTTCGAGGTTGTTACCGATGACAACTCCGGAGAGACCAGTGCCATCGAGATGGCAACTGCGTTTTGCAGAGAACGCGGAGCGGAAAGCACCTTGGTGGTTCCGGCAGATATTCCTTTGATCGATAGTTCCGAACTGCAGGAGATTGTGGATCGCGCTCCTCACTCTCGAGGCGGCGCGGTGCTGGTGCCGGACGCAGCCGGGCGCGGCACGAATGCAGCATGGCGATCTCCCGGTGACTTGTTCCCGCTTCGCTTCGGGAACGACAGCTTCCTGCCGCACCTGACCGCCGCGGAGGCGACGGGCCTGCCTTATGTTGTCCTCGAATTGCCGGGGATTGCGCGGGATGTCGATCGTCCCGAAGATCTCCGCGAACTGGCGGCTGCCAGTGGAGATCGACGATCGCAGAAGCTGGTGCGAAGCTGGAACCTCGGCGGGCGGAATCAGGTCGAACTTCGTCAGATAGAACATGGCGTCCAGCAGCGCTAGGCACGCGGGTAAGCGCGCGACCGGGGAAGTTCGCATTCTTCCGATCGCCGTCAGTGGAGAAATCCGCGTCGGCGAATCGCTGTGCGCGAGGTTGTTGGCGGCGGCGCGAAGCCTGGGGTTGCGCTTCCAGGATGGCGACATCCTGGTGGTGAAGCACAAAGTTGTTTCGAAAGCGGAGGGCGCGGTGGTCGCGCTTGATGAGATCCGGCCCTCGGCGGCTTCGCGGGTCTGGGCTAGGCGCTATGGGCTCGACGCACGCGTAACTGAGTTAGCGGTGCGTGCGAGTCGCAGAATCGTGAGGCGAAAGCGCGGCGTGCTGATCACCGAAACCACGCAAGGGTTCGTTTGCGCGAACAGTGGCGTGGATGTTTCGAACGTGGATGGTGGGCGGCACGCGGTGTTGCTGCCGGTGGATCCGGATCGTTCCGCGGCGAAGTTGCGGCGCGAGTTGAAAAAGCAGCTTGGGATTGAGATCGCCGTCATCATCAGCGATAGTTTCGGGCGTCCGTGGCGGGAAGGCTTGACGGAAGTTGCGATTGGCATTGCCGGCATGCGGCCTTTGATCGATTATCGCGGACGTCGCGATCCGCACGGCTACCCGCTGCACGCGACAGTTGACGCGGTAGCGGACGAACTGGCTTGCGCCGCGGGACTGGTCTGCAGAAAGCTGGCAGGCACGCCGGCATGCATCATTCGAGGCTATTCGTATCGCCGAGAAAACCGCCGAGATAGTGGCGGGGCGCGGGAACTGATTCGGCCCGCGAAGCGCGATCTTTTTCGATGAACGTTCGATCAGGGATTGTGACGGTGTGGTGACGGGGCTCTGCCCCGGCCAGGCGGGGCGGAGCCCCGCTACCACACGGGCAGTCCGAAAAGCCTGGGGAGAATGTTATGACGTTGAAGACTTCAGAACTCGAGCAATTCCCCGCGCTGACCTGGGACCAGGTCGCACCCCAAGCTTCGATGCCGATTCGGAATGCCTTGGAGCGCGTCCTGGAAATGCAAGACGGAGCCTGTCTGCGGGATGAGGAGCGCTACGCCTTGGCCAACTGCGAAGGTGGAGACTTGTTAACGCTACTGGTCGCCGCGGATACTCTTCGGCGCGACCTGGTTGGCAACATCGTCAGCTACGTAGTGAATCGCAATATCAATTTCACGAACATCTGTTTCGTCGGATGCAAGTTTTGCGCGTTCAGCCGCGGGCCCCGCGAGGCCGACTCCTATTTTCATTCGCTCGAAGATATGGCGCGCAAAAGTAAAGAAGCGTGGGAACTGGGAGCGACTGAAGTCTGCATTCAAGGCGGACTGCCGCACGGTCTGCCGAAGTTTTACTATCGCGACATTCTGCGCGCCGTGAAGAATGCGACGCCAGGCATGCACATCCACGCGTTTTCTCCGATGGAAATTGTGTATGGTGTGGAACTAACTGGCATGTCGCTGCGCGACTATCTTACGATGCTGCGCGATAACGGACTGGACACGCTGCCCGGCACAGCCGCCGAAATTCTGGATGACGAAGTGCGTCACGTACTATCGCGCAACAAACTTTCGTCAGCGCAATGGCAAGAAGTGATTCGCACCGCGCACGCATGTGGAATCCCGAGCACATCGACGCTGATGTACGGCCACATGGAAACGCCCGGCCACTGGGTGCGGCAGTTGTCGTTGTTCCGGCAGATTCAGACTGAGACCGGCGGCTTCACCGAATTCGTCCCACTTGGCTTTGTGCACCAGAACACGCTTTTGTTCCAGCAGGGCCTGGCGCGCTCGGGACCGACGCTCGCCGAACACCTCAAGATTCATGCGCTCGCCCGAATCCTGCTCGCCGGCTCGATTCAGAACATCCAGGTCTCGTGGGTCAAGCTGAACCGTAAACTTTCGCAGCTTTGCCTGCATGCCGGCGCCAATGACTACGGCGGAACGCTGATGGAAGAAAATATCTCGCGTGAGGCTGGAGCGACCGCGGGCCAGTACACCAGTCCGGAAGACTTTCAGGCGTTGATTCTGGAGATGGGCCGCATTCCGGCAGAGCGCAATACAAAATACTCGCGAATGAAAATCAAGCTGCCGGCTGAGTCCATTTCATCTGAATCGTTATTGGCTCCGGAGTTTGCGTGAGGCGCACCATTGCGGTGATCGGTGGTACCGGTCCGGCTGGTACGGGCCTCGCGCTCCGCTGGGCGCGCGTGGGAGAGACCGTCATCATCGGCTCCCGCGATGCTGCTCGGGCACAGCAGACGGCGGAGGCGATCCGTAAGCGGGTGGGCGCAAATGGTCAAGTATCTGGCATGGAAAATTCGGCGGCCTGCGCCGCCAGCGATCTGCTGGTGCTCACCGTGCCGTTCGAAGGGCAGGCAGCGCTGCTGAAGCAGTTGAAGCCTGCAATTCGTCCGGGCAGCATCCTGATCGATGCCACCGTTCCGCTGGCTGCGAGCGTAGGCGGACGCGCTAGCCGCACCATTGGCGTGTGGCAGGGCTCGGCTGCGCAGCAGACAGCCGAGCTTGTTCCGAGGGGCGTTTCGGTCGCGGCGGCGTTCCAAAACGTTTCGGCGGACGTGCTCAACGGCGATGAAGATGTCGATTGCGACGTCATCGCATGCAGCGATGATCCCAATGCCACGCAGGTTGCGATGGAACTCGCGGCGAAGATCGCGGGCGTTCGAGCGATTGATGGCGGCAAGCTGGAGAACGCGCGCATCGTCGAGCAGATCACCGCGCTGCTGATCGGTCTCAACATCCGGCACAAAGGCCTTGGCGGAATTCGGATCACGGGTTTGCCCGACGCCGCTTATAAGATCGGATCGGCTACCCGATAGCAATCTGCCGAAGAACTTAGGTTTCGTATCAGGGCATCGCTTTAGCGATGCCGTAACATCCTCGAAACCAGATTCCCCTTTAGGGGCTGGCATCGCGTCACATAATGACTGCTTCTCCCAGCCACGAAGCTGCTATCGAATTCGATCATGCTTCCTTCCGCCTGAACGGACGCGCGCTGCTTCAGGATCTCGTGCTCTCGGTGAAGCAGGGTGAAACGCTGGTGCTGCTGGGACGCAGCGGCTCGGGGAAGACGACCACGCTGAAGCTGATCAACCGGCTGCTGTTGCCTAGCGCAGGCGACGTGCGGGTTAACGGACGTCGCACTGCGGAGTGGGATCCGATCCGGTTGCGGCGAGGCATCGGCTATGTCATTCAGGACGGCGGTTTGTTCCCACACTTCACCGTTGAGCGCAACATCGCGCTGGTGCCGCGAATTGAAAACTGGCCACAGGCGCGCATTGAGAGTCGGGTGCGCGAGTTGCTTGCCACAGTCGGATTGTCGGAAGACTTGGCATCGCGCTATCCAAGCCAACTCTCGGGCGGCCAGCGGCAGCGCGTGGGAGTGGCACGCGCTCTGGCGGCCGATCCGCCTATTCTGATTCTCGACGAGGCTTTCGGCGCGCTTGATCCAATCACGAGATCCGAGATGCAGAAAGAATTTCGCGCACTGCAGCAACGGATGCGGAAAGCGGTCATCTTTGTTACGCACGATCTGCGCGAAGCTTTGTTGCTCGCCGATCGTATCGCGCTGATGGAAGAAGGTCGCCTCATCGTGGATCTTCCAGCGGCCGAATTTTCGCGCTCGCAGCAACCACTCGTGCGAGCATACGTGGAAGCGTTCTCCGCGTTGCCGGATCCGATGTGCTCATGAGGTGATCGGCATGAATTTCCTGCAGTTCATGATGGCGAATCGCCAGCAGGTCCTCGACCTTACACTGGAACACATGACGCTGGCCGGTGTCGCCACTCTTCTCGCCGCGCTCGTCGGAATTCCGCTCGGCATCCTGATCACGCGCATTCCGCAACTCAGCAAGCCAGTGCTTGGCGGAGCGAACATCATCCAGACCATTCCGAGCCTTGCCTTGTTCGGCTTTCTTCTTCCGGCGCCGTGGATTGGAGAACGCGGAAGCCGGCTTGCCATCCTGGCGCTGGCGCTTTATGCGCTGTTGCCGCTGATTCGCAATACTTACGCGGGCATTCGCAGCGTCGATCCGGCAGTGGTCGAGGCCGGACGCGCCATGGGATTGACCGACCGCCAATTGCTCTTCCAGGTGGAGTTGCCGCTGGCTTCGGGAGTCATTGTGGCAGGATTGCGAATCGCGGCAGTGCTCTCGATTGGATTGGCAACGATCGCAGCTGCCATTGGCGCGGGCGGACTCGGAGAATTTATTTTTCGCGGACTGGCCATGGTGAATAACCAGGTGATTCTGGCGGGAGCCGTTCCGGCAGCGCTGCTGGCGCTCTTCGCCGACTTCGTGCTTGGAAGACTGGAGCGGCGATTGGGGACGCTGCGTTCGAAGTCGTAGTTTGAGCATAGAGATAAACATCTGAGATAGACATTTGAGATACACATCAAATTGACGATCGATTCGATCCGCGGCCGCTCCGCAAAAACCGTCTGCACGCTTCTCGTCTTCCTGCTTCTCTTGCCGGTCACTAGCTGTGAGCGTAACGCAAATCGAATCGTGGTTGGATCGAAAAATTTCACTGAGCAACTCATCCTTGGAGAACTGTTCGCACAAATCATCGAAGCCCGGACTCACCTGCCGGTGGAGCGCCGTTTCTATCTGGCTGGCACGTTCATCTGCCACCAGGCGATCCTCGCCGGACGAATCGACATCTATCCGGAATATACGGGGACGGCACTGACGGCAGTTCTTAAACAGCAGCCGAGCGGCGACAAACAAGATGTTTATCGACGCGTGAAGCAGGGCTATGAAACAAAGTTCGGTCTTAGCGTCGGGCCACCGCTTGGCTTTGACGACACCTTTGCGATGGTGATACGCGGCGAGGACGCGCGGCAGCTGCACCTGAAGACGCTGTCCGAGGCGGCTGCGTTTACGCCGAAGTGGCGAGCGGGCTTTGGATATGAGTTCATGGAGCGTCCCGATGGATACAAAGGTTTGGTCGCGAGCTACGGCCTGCGCTTCGCGGAAGCGCCGCGCATCATGGATCTCGGCTTGATTACGCGGGCACTCAAAGAGCGGCAGGTCGATATCATTGCCGGCAACAATACCGATGGATTGATTCCGGCGCTCGACTTCGTTGTACTGGAGGACGACCATCATTATTTTCCGCCCTACGAAGCGGTGGCGATCATGCGCGGAGAAATGCTGAAGAAGCATCCTGAGGTGGGAGCGGCGCTTGACGAATTGTCCGGAGCGATCTCCGATGAAGATATGCGGCGACTGAATTATGCGGTGGATGGACAACATCGCGACGTGACTGCGGTGGTGCGAGAGTTTCTGAAGCAGCGCGGGTTGATCAATTAAAGTTTTGTTCGTCGACACTTTGTGTATGCGTCACCCAAAAGCAAGTGCGAGACTGAGTTGTTCCGCAGCGTATTAGACGACCATGGTTCTCCTCGACCGGCGAACTGCAGATCCCTCCCCTTCGGCTTCGCTCAGGGTCGGGATGACAATCCTTTTCAAGTGGCTTCAGGGGTAATCTGCTGAGACCTCAGGGGCTAAAGCCCGCTTCTTTATTGGCTCTGGGTGGCACGGCTGATGCCGTGCCCATTCCCGTTTGTGGAGGAGGTTAGATCTTTCCGCAGCGCTGAAGCGCTGCGCCACCCAAAATCAAGTGCGAGATTGAGTTGTTTAGCAGTCTGAGACGGGGCAAGCCCGGTCTCTACTCGAGTTTTGTTACGGCACGGCTGAAGCCGTGCCCTTCCCGTTCGTGGACAAGGTTAGATCTTTTCGCAGCGCTGAAGCGCTGCGCCACCCAAAATCAAGTGCGAAAGCAAAGTTGTTTAGCCGTCTGAGACGGGGCAAGCCCCGTCTCTACACGAGTTATGTTTTGGTAGTTACGGCGCGGCTGAAGCCGCGCCCCTTCAAAGCAAGGTCAAAATCCGAGTTTTTCCGCAGCCTGTGGAGCAGCGGCCCTCCGAGAGAACTGCTTATGAAATACCCATCCCATGGAGGTCTGAGGGGGACGGGCGAGGGCGCCCGTCTCTCCATTAGGTGATTGGGCGATTAGGCGTCTCGGCGTCATTAGGCGTCTACTCTTCCACGGGCTGCGCGTTCAGTTCCTGAACGGGTTCGCCTCCGGCCAAGCCTTGGGCGACGATGAGACGCCGGGCTTCGATGCGCAGCTCGGGGAGGGCGCGTCCGAACCAGATTGCGCCGAGGACGCAGGCTATTCCTCCGACGGCAACGGTCATCGGTGCGCCGATACGGTTTGCCAAGGCTCCGCCAAAGAAGGCTCCGAAGGGAGCCATGCCCATGAACATCATCGAGTACAGAGACATGACGCGGCCGCGCAGATGGTCGGGGACGATGGTCTGGATCAGCGTGTTCGAGCAGGCCATCTGCAACATCATCGAGTAACCGCAGGGCAACAGGAGCGCGGCTGACAGCCAGAATGACGTCGAGAAGGAAAAAAGAAACAGGCTGATCCCCAAGGTTGCGCAGGTGATGGTCACCCAACGGCCCAGGCCTTTTATTCCGGTTTTGGCAGCCAGCGTCAGGGCTCCGAAGAGAGCACCTACGCCGGTTGCGCCCATCAGGATGCCGAGGCCGCGTGCGCCGCCGTGCAGGATTTTGTCGGCGAAAACCGGCATCAGCACGGTGTAGGGCATTCCGACCAGGCTCACCAAGCCAATCAGGAAGAGCAGCGACCGGATGATCTTTGTCCGGTTGACCCAGCGGAATCCTTCGATGATGTCTTCAATCGGGGAACGGTTGCTGATGCGTGGGACGCTACGCACCTTCATCAGCAGCAAGCCGATGAGCACGGCGATGTAACTAAATGAATTGGCGGCAAAGCACCAGCCTTCGCCGATTCTTGCCACCAAGATTCCGGCTATGGCTGGGCCGATGACGCGCGCGCCATTGAACATCGAGGAATTCAGCGCGATCGCGTTCATCAGGTCTTCCTTGCCGACCATGTCGATGAGGAAGGACTGCCTCCCCGGGATATCGAACGCGTTGACCACTCCGAGCAGGCCCGCCAGCAGGAAGATGTGCCAGACGTGGATGCGCCCGCTCAATGTAAGCCAAGCCAGAATTCCGGCGAGAATCATGGAGCAGGTCTGCGTCGCGATTACCAGCCGCTGGCGATTGACGCGGTCGGCGGTGATGCCTCCGAAAGGAGCAAACAGGAAGACGGGAATCTGGCTGGCAAAGCCGACGCTGCCGAGCAACAGGGCGGATTTCGTCATGCTGTAGACGAGCCACGCCTGGGCCACGCTCTGCATCCAGGTGCCGGTCAGGGAGATGAGTTGTCCGCTGAAGAAGAGCTGGAAGTTGCGGTGGCGCAGGGCGCGGAGAGTGGTGGCCCATTTCGGCGGAATTGCGGTTTTCGCGCCTCTTTTGTCCGCAGCGGCCGATTTTCGCGCTCGAGTCACCCTTCTAGAACTTTTTCACATCTTTGAGTTGACGGCAAGGGATGACGGCAAACCCTCGGAACGTGTGGAGAAAAACGGAGGGATCATTTAGCCGCGGTCAGTCTGCTGCTGCGCGACGGCTGCCTACTGTGCGGGAAGATTTCCACAGTTCGGGCCCCGTGACTGATTTGGACCTTCCCTGCCGGTCCGATCCGCGATAGAGTTAGGGTGCACTGTGCATTGGTCACTGATCCGCGAACTGCATCCGGGAGGGATGGACGATGAACACAGATCCTGATCGTCTTGAACATCGTCTTGAACGACGAGGCGCGCAACGTTTCGAAATGAATCTGCCGTTGGCGGTTCACTTCGGTGAACGGACTGTGCCCGGATTTACACAAGATTTGAGTGGCCGTGGAGTTTTCTTTTACGCCGAGACGGCGCTCCCGGAAGGCGCGGTCGTGGAATTGACTTTCACCATGCCGTCCGAAATCACTTTGGGGGAAAACATGCCTGTTCGGTGTCGTGGACGGGTTTTG
>Ga0185299_10003772_pt1 | contig 19355 bp, 19 predicted proteins | sample PaiPotPPA55metaG_FD_128002 | JGI IMG/M metagenome (GOLD analysis project Ga0185299, IMG submission 128002) | Iron sulfur acid spring bacterial and archeal communities from Banff, Canada, to study Microbial Dark Matter (Phase II) - Paint Pots PPA... ...
GCCCATGGCGGTGAGGCGTCCGATATGCGCCAGCTCCGCCTGCGATTGCTGCAAAGCGGCTTGCACCCGTTGACGCTCTTCGATTTCTTTTCGAAGCTCGTCAATTGCGATCATAAGTTGCCGGGTGCGCTGTACTACGCGTTGCTCCAGTTCGTCGTTTAGCTTCTTGATCTCCGCCTTAGCTTGCTTCAACTGCGCGGTCTCCACTATTTCCCAGTCTTTGTTTCTCCGCGCAATAGCGAATTGGTGAGTGCGCGCCACATCGAGAATTTCTGTGGCCGTGCTTCTAGCCAACGGGTAAGTGCAAATCGCGAGCACCCGGCGGCTGGCGATGAAGTCATCGAGCTCTGCTTCGTACTCGCTAAAAGCTCGCCACATTCGCTTTTCGAGCCACGCGACAGAGGCACCAAAGCGCAATCCGGCATAACCGTTAGCCAGTGCATACTCAAGCTTCTCTTCCCATTTCCTCATGACTCTTTTCTGGTCAAACTCCTCGCGAGTAAGACACCACTCGCGTCCGGGGATAATTTCTATGCTGTGGTTTTTCAAATAGCGATCAAAGCCCGGAACAGCTCGCCGCATGGCCCGCTTCACTTGCTCCGCCGTCAAGGGCTTATAAGCCGTCCACACGCAGAACTCTCCCGCTTCCAACCCCGCCTTGAAATAAGGAACCAAAGCGTCCAGCAGATCTTCTCTTGTTTCGTAGAACAGAAAAAAATGTGTTCCCCAAGGAACATCTCCGACCACCCCAATCCCAGTCTTTCTGAGATCGGATTCGCTAGTTTTCCCGGAAGCGTCAATCCTAAGGGGTTGCGATGCTGGAACCATGAACGCCTCCCGGGTCGTGCGTTGGCTTGGGAGCTGCTGAGCGAGGGTAAGTTGCACTTCCGTTATTCACCCCTGGCGCATCGCTGTCAATACACTTGGAGGTGTAATATCTACTACGTTACGCCTGACAGCCTAAACGGAAGGCTGCGTGGAAGAGCACCTGCGAATAAACACCTGCAACTTCGAAGCGCGCGGTTTTTAGCGTGACGTTTAGCGTTTCTCATTTCAGCCTGGTCGACCACGTGACTGCGACAACCAAAACTGCCCGACCTATGGTTTTCGTTGTGGATGATGATCCCTCCATCCGCGATTCGATTGAGCGTCTACTGGGAACGGTAGGCTTGCCAGTCAAAACCTTCGGATCGCCCTTCGAATTCCTCGCCGGAGACCGTCCCGAAAAACCCAGCTGCCTGGTTCTCGACGTGAGATTGCCAGGAATCAGCGGAATCGATTTTCAACGTGAGCTGAGTAAGGCCAACATCCGGATTCCCATTATCTTCATCACCGCCCACGGAGACGTCCCCATGAGCGTGAAAGCCATGAAGGCCGGAGCCGTCGAATTCTTGATTAAACCCTTTCACGACCAGGACTTGATTGATGCCGTTCAGACGGCCCTCGAGAAGGACCGCCTTCGACGTTTGTGTGAGGAAGAGGTCGGGGAGCTCCAGCGGCGTGTGCGAACGCTGACTCCGCGCGAAAGTGAGGTCCTTCCATTGCTCATCTCCGGCCTTCTCAACAAGCAAATCGCGGCGGAAATCAACGCCAGCGAGGCCACCGTTAAAGTCCATCGCAGCCAACTGATGCGAAAAATGGAAGCAAAATCACTGCCCGATCTCGTGAGAATGGCCCAGAAACTGGGAATTTCCGCCGTTGGTCCAGAAGCTAACTCTTCTTTACCAAAGTAGAATATCTCTATCTTTACAGCCAATATCCTTGTTTATAACAGCATGTTAACTTCCTCGGTGAAACGTAATACGCACGCGCATGCCTGACGATTGTATCGACGTTATTCATTGGACGTGATATCAGCCTGCCAAGAACGACCAAATTATTTCTAGTTTGTTCTCTGCATACCGCCAATGCGCGCGTGCGTCTGAGCGGTGTTAGCCCGCTACGGCGCTGGGATCGCGGCGGAAATCACGGCGACAATATTCGCAGGAGAATTACTTGAGAAAGCTTCGCATTCTATTGGCTGACGATCACGGTTTGGTACGCCGTGGGGCACGCGCCATTCTGCAGTCTCATCGCGGCTGGAAGGTCGTAGGCGAGGCTGCCAATGGGCGAGAAGCAGTGGAAAAGGGCCTGAAACTAAAACCGGACGTGCTAATAGTCGATATCAGTATGCCCGAAATGGACGGAGTCGAGGTGACCCGTCAAATCCGCGAATCACTGCCACATACTAAGGTCCACCATGCACGAATCCCATCAGATGGTCCGTCGGGCCTTGGCCGCCGGTGCTAATGGATACTTGTTGAAATCCGATATCGTGGATTATCTCCCCAAGGCCGTCAAAGCCGTTGCCGATAACAAACGTTTCCTGACACCCAAAATATCCGAAATCGTACTCGAGGGGTTTCTCAACGCCGGAAATAAGCCCGAGGAAGAAAAACCGGCGGGCCCACGAATAACTTCTCGCGAGCTGGAAATTATCCGCCTCTTGGCCGAAGGCAAGTCCAATAAAGAGCTCTCCACGCAGCTCGGAATCACCGTCCGAACGGTAGAGACTCATCGCAGTAAAATCATGCTGAAGCTTGGGCTCCATTCTTTGGCCGAGCTTATCCACTATGCCATGCGCAACGAGATAATCTCAGTAAAACGCCCCGAGTAATATCCCGTCCTGAGTAAATGTATCGGCCAAGTTGTGACGATTCTGCAGATGCTTCAGGATCCGACGATGATCGTGACGGCAAATGATGCCCTGTCGCCGCCCAATACCGCAGCCGATCCGATCTATTTGAACCGTGAAGGAGGACGGTATCCAACGCTTCCATTCTCTTCCCCTGCCAAGAGTTCGCGGATGCACAGTTGGGACAAGTCTTTCTCGGTGCACTGATAAATCTGGTTCATGGGAAGATCTTCCGGGCGCACCTTGTAGAATCCCAACTCCATATCGAACGAATCGTCCGTGGAATCGGTAACGATGGGGCTTCCTGGTTTCACCCGGACGCGGAATTGCTTGGCGGGAGGCTGATAATTTTCGTACGTAAAACATTTTTCGATGCAGGCTCTATCCACGATATGGTTTACAAACCACAGACGGGAATCGCGGCCCGCAATAATTGTTTCAGTCACTCGCCGCCCGTACGGCAAGGTACTTACCAGCTTTTCCGTCTGTCGTTCCATGTCGTTCAACACACCGGTGTCCTGGTAAGTCCAAAAGAAAAATACCGCAGCGCAGATGGCAAAGCCTCCAAGGTGCCAAAGTCTTGGGCGCACCGACGCCAGCACGCATAGCCCCAGCACCGCGGTCACTGATGTCAAACGGGAAATAGCCAGCGCGAACGGCATGGGATCCGCCGAGAACCACATCACCTCGGGAATCATCGCGGCGGTAAACAGCAACACCACCCACAGCTCCAGGGGCGCCCGAAACAGCCATTTGTTCTCATTCGTTTTCCACTCGCGCACCATGCCGTACACAAAACAGATGCTCCCGAATAGCACCACGGCCCACGCCAATTTTATGTAGTGCGCCTGAAACAAGACCAGCTGATCAGATCCATTCATGACAAAAAAATCTTTCTTATGCCAATAAACGGGACGCAACCGCAACGTGTAGTAGTGGAAGCACACGACAACCAAAAAAGCTGAAGCGAACAGCGCCCAACGCGCCCAACCTTTCAGAACATCACTCAATTTCAAATACACGGTGAGTCCTATCAGGCACAAAAGCCCCAGCGGATGCGCAAGAAACGCCAGCAATGCGAGAATCGCCGCGATCCACCAATGGCGGCGTTCGCCGCGCCAAACCAGAGCGATGGCAAAAAATCCCAGCCCGAGCGACAAATAAAAATTCATGAACCCGGCATAAAAAGTCCAGCCATACGTAATCATCGCAATGGCTGGCACGAGATACCACGGCGGCCGGCGACTGACCGCGCTGATGAGCGCAAACGCGCCCCAGAAAAAAATCAGCACACAAATCACCACCACGATCCGCTCGGCGGCAATAAATCCCACCAACGCCCCTAATTTTTCCAGTGCCAGGTCGACCAAAATATTGTTCCACCGCGGCTGAATGTAAAGACCGGGTGCTTGTCCCTGTGCGATGAGATGTGCAAGCCACGCGTTGTAGGTGTGGCTGGGAAGGTCGCCGGCCTCCACGCTCTTATGCCAGAAGCACGGAACCACCACGAGCGCAGAAATTAGAAGCAGTCGCGCCGCGTGTTCGCGAAGAAATTCAGTCATTTGTCGGAATTGCACGCGCAGATACTACTACAGGGTCATGCAGCGAGAGCTAAAGAAGTGTGCCTGCCTGCTCAACGTGATGAGGATATTTGTAAAGCGTGACACGCGCAGGCAAATCGTTTTGGACAGAAGACAGATTGTCCCCAACCAGCTCAGATGGCGCTCTCCTATCTCTCCTTGACAATCTACCTATCAGCGGTTTATATATGTCGAACGTCTAGGAGGCGCGATGCCGATCGAGAAATCCGAGTTGTTGCAAGGCACCCTCGACATGCTGATCCTGAAAATTGTCGAGCTTGGACCAGTGCACGGCTACGGCATCTCCCAACGAATCCGGCAGATCTCGAAGGAAGTGCTACAGGTCCAACAAGGGTCGCTGTACCCCGCTCTGCACCGCCTCGAAAAACGAGGCTGGCTTGCCGCGGAGTGGGGCGAATCGGAAAACGGCAGGCAAGCCAAGTTCTATAAATTATCGGCAAAAGGCCGCAAGCAACTCGCCAGCGAGGAATTGAATTGGCATCGCCTGGCCGGCGCCGTGGGTCACATTCTTCAGACCGCCGAATAGGAGTCCACGATGTTCTGGTGGAAATCACTTTTCCGCAAAACCGCGCTCGACGAGCAATTCGATTCCGAGTTGCGCTTTCACATCGAAAAACTCACCAGTGACTACATCGCTGCGGGCATGACGCCGGCACAGGCGCGCAGGCAGGCCGCCCTGGAATTTGGCGGCCGCGAACAGATCAAGGAAGAAATGGGCGATGTTTACCGCGTGAGCGTCATTGAAAGCACCGTCGCGAACCTCAAATCCGCCTTTCGTTTTATTCGCAAGTCTCCTTCTTTTTCCATCGCCGTGATCCTGACGCTGGCTTTGGGAATTGGCGCGAACAGCGCGGTCTTTTCCGCGATTGACGCGATCCTACTGCGGCCACTGCCATTCCCGGATGGCGACCGATTGATGCAACTTGATCAATTCAACCCCAAGGTCCAGAGTCCGCAAACTCGTGTGGCCCCCATTCGTTTGGAGGATTGGAACCGCGTGAACTCCACATTCCAGGCCATCAGCGGATGCTACACCGAGGACGGTTCTGAAACGTCAGGCATTCTTCCTGAAAAGCTGAAGCAAGCGTTTGTGGCTCCCAGGTTCCTGCAAGTGTTGGGAGTATCGCCAAATCTGGGACGCGATTTTAGTGCCGACGAAGAACACTTTGGCGGTCCCCAGGGCATTTTGATCAGCGACCGCTTCTGGCGCCGCCGTTTCAACGCCGATCCAAATGCTATCGGGAAGAAGTTGCGAATCGTTGGAATGTCGTTTTCCATTGTCGGAATTATGCCGCCTTCATTTTTATTTCCGGACCGCGATACCGATCTCTGGATTCCCGTCCCTGCAGATGCGCCCTTTGCGCAGAACCGTGAATACACCTGGTACTCCGTCATCGGACGACTCAAACCCGGTGTGACCATCCAACAAGCACAGGCAAACCTCACCACCATCCAGTCGCAACTCGGAAAGATTTTTCCGAAACCGGATGCCAATCTCGGTGTTGGTATTCAGCCACTGAAAGAAATTACGGTCGGCGGTGTACGCAGGTCCCTCTGGATTCTGTTCGGCTCGGTGTCACTGCTTCTTCTGATCGCTTGCACCAATATTGTTGCTTTACTTTTGGCGCGCGCAGCGCAACGTCAGCATGAAATTTCCGTGCGCTTTTCGCTCGGCGCACCGCGCGCGGCGATTGTCACCCAATTACTCACCGAAGCATTTGTACTAGCCTTCATCGGCGCCGCGCTCGGTCTGTTCATCGCCGCGGGAGCTTCAAGTGTGTTTCGATCGCTTGCTGGAAACCTGCCGCGCGTCGAAGAAATCCGGCTCGACGGCCGCATTGTTCTCTACTCACTGGCGTGTTCCGTGGTCGCGACGCTGCTCTGCGGACTATTTCCTGCCATTCGAGGAACGCGCAGAAATATATCTGTCTCGCTGGCCCAAGCTAACCGCACTCAGGTCTCCGGGCACAATCCGATGCAGTGGATGCTGGTGAGCGTCCAAGTAGCGTTGGCCGTCACGCTGTTGACTGGCGCCGGATTGCTGTTGCGTAGTTTTCGCGCGCTGGGACGCGTCTCACCCGGCTTCGAAGCCAGCCATGTTCTGACTTTTCACATCAGCGCATCTTACGGAGAGACTGTCGATTGGAAAAGCCTCACGCAACGTATCGATCGGACCATCGAGGAGTTGCGCAACCTCCCCGGCGTGGAAGCGGCAGCAGCCTCCGCAACGCTGCCAGGTGTGCCCTCCAAGTACCAAACAAATTTGCAGTTTACTGAGGGCGAGCAGGATCCCGAGCACGCCATCGTCGCGGAAAGCCGCTTCGTTTCCCCGGGTTACTTCGTCACTATGAAAATTCCTGTCCTCGCCGGTGAACTCTGCCGTGAGCCGGAATTCATCAATACTCCCGCTGATTCAATCGGAATGCACCTAACTAAATTCAGTTCGTTAAGCGTCCTCGTGAATCGTAGTTTCGCGGACACTTATCCCGCTGGATCAACCGTCATCGGCCATCATCTTCGAGTGCTGGACAACTCTTTCCTGCGACCAACCGATGTGGGCGAAGTCCGCGGGATTGTCGGCGACGCAAGAGAGGAAGGCATGAATCACCCCCCGGCGCCAACCGTGTATTGGTGTTCCGGTGCTCCTGGCGGCCCCGATCCGTTTTACCTTGTTCGCACGCACGCCAAACCTATGACCATGGCCGAAACTTTGCGGCAGAAGATTCACGAGATTGAACCTGCCCGCTCCGTCTTCGATATCACGCCGCTCGAAGAACACATCGACGAAGCCTTCGCGGAAAATCGTCTTCGCACCGTATTGCTAACCTTCTTTGCGGTCACAGCGGTGACGCTCGCGTGCGTGGGATTGTACGGAACCCTCAGCTATTCCGTGAACGTGCGGCGGCGTGAGGTTGGCTTGCGCCTCGCATTGGGAGCTTTGCAAGGACAAATCATCAAGCAATTTCTGCTGCAAGGCTTGGGAGTTACCTTCCTCGGCTGTCTCGCCGGCGCCGGACTTGCGGTGGCCTTCGCGCGCGTGTTGTCCGAGATGCTTTACGGCATCTCGCCCTCAGATGTCACGACTTTGGTGGCCGTAGTTCTGGCAGTTCTCCTCGTCGCCGTGGTTGCTTCGCTAGTGCCCGCAACCCGCGCCGCTTCCGTAGAACCCATGCACGTACTACGCGAAGAGTAAGTAGACAGAATGGCGCGTAACCAAACTGACTTTTTAAGTGTCGCAGTTTTGATTTTCCATCAGTGGAGGCGTCGATCTCAGCGAGCGGTGCGTTTCTGCATTTCTTGTCCGCTCAGTGTTAATTAGGCTTTTGAAAGCCACCACCCATCACCCGCACACCAACAAGTGTCATCTGGTTGCGAATTGCGCCTGAGTGACTTCACGCTTTGTAAATCGCCACGCTTGAACGCGACAGACAACTTCTGCGCCGTTTCCTCGTCGCGCGCCCCAAAGCACGGCATAAACATCGCAGCGCAGATGAATCGCGCATCAAAATGATCCACTTCAACGCGTGTTACCAAAAGCATGGCCCCGGCACCCGGCATTCCTCTCGGCCCGTCAGCTGGCGTGAGCGGAAATAGCAACCGCCCATTCGCTCGCAAAGCGTCGAGCCAAACCTTTAACGGTGCTGTCGCTCCCGCATTCACATAAATCGCATCGCAAACTGGCAAAGGCGCTTCAGAACCCGAGCGTTCCTCTACCGTGACGTTTGAAAGATCGCTGAGGTTTTCTATCGCCCTCGTGGCCAGGTCATGTTCGATCTCGTAAGCCACAACCGCGCCAGTCTCACCCGTTAATCTCGCCAGCACCGCCGTGTAATATCCGGTGCCAGCCCCAAGGTGAAGCACCGTTTCCCCTCGTTTCACACCCAGCGCCGCTAGATTAATCGCATGAAGAACCGGCTGCCCATTATTTATTCCGCGTTCCGGCGCAAGAGCGACGACAACATCTTGGTACAGAAATGCAGGATCGTCGCTCGGAGTTTCCAGAAATTTGCCCCCCGCAAATAGTTTCCACGGACCTGGACCAACAAACCGCTCCCTCGGCGTAGCCGCAAACGCATCCCTCAGCCGCTCGTTCTTCCCCGCCCCGGCACTCGCAGTGATCAAATCCGCGTAAAAACACCGGTGTGCTTCCAATCGCTCCACATGCCACTCCTCGAAGCACCTGCTCAAACAGGATTCTAACCTGTCACGAATTGCGACGCAGCGCTGACGTGCCAAACCAAGCGTGTCCAGGAGAATTTCGTTGACAAGCATTGAGCTACGGAATACTGTCTGCCCACAACTGGTCGGTGCTGCGGGCGCAAGCCCATACTCAAAAGGTTACCCACTAAAAGAACGCCGTCTCCTCGCCATCCGCGAAGCTGCGAATGAGCGACGAAGAACGGCCTTCCATCGCATTGCGCGCCGCCCCGCCTGCCAGCGAGTTCAGGAGGACACAATAATGAAGATGTGGATAGCGGGCCTGCTTGTCTTTGTGTTGGTAGTGACGCTGGTTCCGGCGGCTATTCCTCAAACGGAATCAAAGCCGATCGTTTACACCTACGTAAGCCAGTTCCAAATTCCCCGGGCAAATTGGCCGGCATACTCGGAGGAAAGCGAGAAGTTGATCATTCCGATTCTCGAAAAGTCTTTAGCCGACGGTTCGATTATTAGCTGGTCCACTTCTGAAACAGTGATACACACTGCGGACGGATATACCCACGGTGCGGTGTGGTCGTCCACCAGCATCGCCGGGCTCATGAAAGTGCTCGACGAAATTCGCAAGAGCCCTCCGCGGCCCGGGCAAATCGCAGCCACCAAGCACGAAGACTTGTTGATGCGGTCGAGGATGTACCAAGGCGGCCCGGGAACACCAACCTATCTGCGCGGGGTCTGCGCATCGGCCAAGCCAGATAAGCCGGAAAATTACGCCGCAATGCTCAAGAAGTTGCTTTTTCCCACCTTTGAGGAACAACTCAAGAACGGCGTGGCTACCTACTACGGCCTCGACGAACAGTATGTAAACACTATTGCACCGTCGACACGCTGTCTAATCATTGGCTACCCCAATGCCGAAAGCATCGACAAGTGGGCCACAGCCATCAACACCACCATGAGCAAGTGGACTTCCGCGGAACGCGAAGAATTTGCAGCCGCCTCCGTGCCCGACAGCCGGCGCGACTTCTTGTTGCGCATCACCCACTCCGGTCACAAATAACTGCTTCTTCATTGCTAGCGTAAAGAGGGGGAGACATACTCGCGATGCTACGAAGTGCGTCTCTCCCCGTCTATGGCCCTGACAAACTCTGGGTGCCGCTGATGCGCCCGAATTTCGAGGAGTTCATAAACCCTCAAACCGCGAGGTCTACGCGGTGTTCTGTTTTGCACAGGATATTATCTAGCGAACCGCATTTTGCCTTGCGCCATTGCTATTGACTGCTAAAATTCATGAAATGCAATCGGCTGTTCAATCAGTTTTTAACGTCGACGAACTTCGCGCGCAACTGCGCAAGATGGACGACGTAAAGCTCTCCGAGTTCGGCGAAGCCGCACGATACATGACCGCCATAAGGGCCAACATGGGCAAGCCATCGCTTCACGTTTACGAAGTTCAGCTACAAGAAGCCAAGGCCGAGTGGCGCCGCCGCCACCCCAAGAACTGGCAGTCCGAGTCTGTGAAGGAACTCCAGTCGTAGCCTTTCAACGATTCGTTCCACACCCGTCCCAGTTACATTGATTTCAACTTGATCCTCACTCCTCGCCGCGTTTGATGCCTGTCGCTAAACTGAGCCGACTGCTTTGCCTTTGACGAATTTCGTGTCGGCAGTAAGACCGAACGCTTCCAGCACGTTGGCTTGCACTTGCTTTGAGACGGCGTTGATCTCATCGACACCGAACTTCTGGGGGCTGACGAAATACCTCAACTGCTTCTCTCCGGCTGGAGTCTCAATAATCCGCAGAACCGCGTCCGCGACTTCTTGAGCATTGCCAGCCCCAGAGGAAAGCGCCGCGTTGACCTTCGCGGGAATCTCCTTGATAGCGCCATACGTACTGATGCGACCCTCGTCGGCAGCCGTCACCGTATTGCCAAATACAGGAGTCTCATACGCGCCGGGTTCGACAATCACCGATTCAATTCCTTGCGCGGCAAGCTCGTAGCTATAGGCCTCGGCCAACGCCTCCAGTGCGAATTTGCTGGCGCAATAGAAACCCGCGGAAGGAAGAACCACGCGACCGGCGCCGCTGCTGATATGCATCAGCACGCCGCTGCGTTGCCGCCGCATGTGCGGAAGCACCGCGCGATTCACGCGCACCGGTCCAAGAAAATTGGTGTCCATCAAGTGCCGCGCTTGCTCGGTGGTGACGGCTTCCTCCAGCCCCGTAAGGAAGTAGCCGGCATTGTTAATGGCCACATCGATGCGTCCGGCTTTGGACACCGCGGCATCGATACCCCGCTCGACTGAGGCGTCGTCGGTTACATCCATTTCAAGAACGTGTATTGGCAGTGAATCTTTTTGCGCCAAAGCACGGATTTCGGACGCATTCTTGGCGTTGCGGCCCCCAGGATCGCGCATCGTCGCGAAAACGGTGTGCCCTTTGCGAGCCAGTGTTTCTGTAAACAGTCTGCCGAATCCGGTGCTGGAGCCGGTGATAAGAACTATCTGCTTGGAATTCATAATTTATTCCTCCTTATGGCGTTACCGTGAAACCCGTTTGATGCCCGAACAACGTACTTGGATAAACGATCGCGATTCCATCAGTTCACAGCTGTCCTCGCCACAACAAGCTTCATAATTTTCTTCTTCCAGAGCGACCATGCAGCAAGGAACGGTTTAACGCAAGGACCTTACGCTGTGGTGCGGAATCCGATTTACCTCGGAATGTTTGGTTTGATGGTCGCCACCGGCCTGGCTTACACCACCTGGTGGGCCTTGCTCGCCGCCGTCATCCTATTTCTTAGCGGCAATCGCATTCGTATCCGCTCCGAGGAAAAGCTCCTCCGCGAAACTTTTGGGGTTCAGTTCGATGAGTATGCCAGCCGTGTCCGAGCCTTCTTCCCCGCCATCTTTAATTATTTTCGTAAGTACTCTGGTTCTGTAATAATCCGATTTATAACTTATTTCATGCTTTACTATGGGTTAGAGCGTCTGATCTGTTTCCAGCTAGTTCGTCAAAGTCGGCTGTGTCTGTGGAATGCCTCGGCGCATCGAATACATGATGCGTATCTTGATCCTCAATCTCCGCCCGGAGTCCCTTGACGCAACAACGCGCGCCTTGTCTGGGCAGGGCTACGAACTCGTCACGGAAAGCGGACTGACCGTCGATCAAGTGCTGGCTCTCTCCCCTGAAGTATTGGTAACCGAAGCCACCCCTTCCGACCTCAGTTGCTGTGGTCTCGTCACCCAGCTTAAAGCGCGCCCCGAAACCGAGTCACCGCTCAAGATCGTGATCATCGTGGAGGGGAGCGCGCTGGAGCGGGCTCGCGCCCTGGACCTCGGCGCCGATGACTCCATTTCTTTCCCTTTCGAACCCGTGGAATTTGCCGCCAAAATCCGCACCCAATTCCGCGAGCGTAAGCCGCAAGAAGAGCTCAATACCATGCTCAAGTACGCTGTGCAACGAGAGCATTTCGCGGATATCGCCGTCGAATCGTTGAGCGGCCCTCTCGACAAACGGCGCTTATGGATGGTCCCCGCTATTTTAGTGCTCAGCGCGGCCGCGGTAGTTGCGGCCGTGTATCTAGGTATTTCCAGCCGCGGCACCCGCAAAGAGACTCGTCAGCTGCGGGCCGAAATTACGCGTCTGAACAGCAGTCTCGGCCAACAAGGCGACATTCAGCGCCGCGCGGAGTTCACGCGCGGTTTGTTCGAGGCCCAGTCACAATCTGCATCTGCCACCCGCGAATCTCTCAAAGCGCAATCCGAAGATCTCCACAAACGCGTCGCCCGCGGTGGCTCCGACGCCGACTCCCTGAAGCACCAGCTCGCGGACACCCAGAATCGCCTGAAACTTCTCGAAAGCGAGGGCAAGATCGCCGAAAACGTCGTCCAGAATTACGGCCCCAGCGTTTGCTTGCTGCATGTGGTCGTCGAATTTCTCGACAAGGAATCCGGCAAGCCCATCCAGGTCGCCGTCGATGTCGGCGGCAAGCCGCTGGTGGACGCCAAAGGCATGGTCACCCTCGATGAGGGTGGCAAGGGACCTCATCTTCAAATCGACGTCTTCGGCACCGGCTTTCCAGTCAAACCCGACGGCAAAATCATTACCAATCACCACGTCGTTGAACCTTGGTGGAAAGACGACGATCTCAAGAAACTCCTCGATCAGGGTGCCGAAGCCTACGTTTTGTCCTACGAGGTTTACTTCCCCGGAAAAGCCGAAGGGCTGCGCGCCAAACTGGATCGCATTTCTTCGAAAGCGGACCTCGCCACTCTTCAGCTCGACGCTCCGCTCCCGCCCAAAACCGCGGTGCTCCAACTGGACGATCGCACCGAAGCTACGGTGTCGGGAGAGGCAGTTGTGTTGATTGGTTATCCGACGGGAATTGAGGGCATTCTCGCCAGGGCCGGTAGCGATGTGACCCAGAAAATCGTCAGCGACACCCAGGACGTCAATCGCATCATGGCGCAGCTCGCTTCGCAGCACCTCATCCGCCCCACCACCACGCAGGGCCACATAGGCGACGTGCTTGACGACAAAATTGTCTACGACGCCGCCACCACCTCCGGCGGCTCGGGCGGCCCACTCTTCAACCGCGACGGAAAAGTAATCGGCATAAATTTCGCCGTCCTCCGCGACTTCGGCGGCTCCAACCTAGCCGTCCCCGTCAAATACGCCAAAGACCTGCTCAGGTAGAGCACTCGGTATGGAGGGACGGGCATTTACTTTTTATCTGAATACCGCAAGTGCGCCCCGCGAGATTCGAACTCCCGACCTTTTGGTTCGTAGGAACACGGTCCTAAATTACACCGCATGTTTCCAGTCGAATACGCGCCAGTCGGGCTGAACTGAATCCCTGGTTGTTCAAATTAAGCGCAGAAACAAGAAGTCCGGGAGGGACGCGCTTTGCGCTCTAGCAATCATGTTGTGCGTGCGGCGCGTCACCGCCTTAAAGAGGGTGTGTTCCCTCATTAATCCTCCTTCTTTTCCCAACTAACGAAGACCTGCTTCACGGTGGACTGTTCTGGAATGACATCTCCCGCAGGCGGAGTAAAAGCGCTCCAAGTTTTGCCGTCGTCATAAGACGCGATAGGGTTACCAGTTGTAGATTTCCCCCACCGCGTAATCACGACGATTCGTTCATAGTTGCAATACTTTGCACCTAACGGTGACGCGAGAAAGTTGCAGTCGTGTGGTTTCTTTTGGATATAAACCTCGCTCGATGGGATGTCGTACGTCGCGGTATAACGCCAGTGCGAGTGCCAAATATCTCCCGGCACAGACCAGAAGAGCGTCACAAGAACTGCGGGTACTAACCACGACTCCATCGCCCACTTTTCCTTAATCGCGGTCTCGACACGTTCAAGGCCCTCTTCGATTCTAGTCGCCGCCTCATGGACTCTGTCACCTGTGTCGCTCATGGTGGCTCCTTTCAGGAAAAGAACAGGGCGAGATTAGAGCATTGGCTAAGTATCGAGCATGTCCCATTCGCCACCTAGAACCCAACGCCATTCACAAGTGTTATCGTTATTATGTTATTAACCATTACGATTGCCTGCGCCCGATGCAACCTTACGCAAGCGACAATCTTAAACATGGCCAGAGAATCCTTTTTTGAAGAATCGACCGCGCAGTCGCGTATCAAAGCCAAGATTGTGCGCGACTATTTTTGGGCGTGGGCGAGGGTGATCGTAAGTGCCCAGAAGAAATGGAAAAAAGGAGAGCGAATAGCCTACATAGACTTATTTGCCGGACCCGGTCGTTACAAAGACGGCACCAAGTCAACGCCTCTATTGATTCTGGAAACAGCCATCGCCGACCCAGAAATGTGTGAGCGGCTCGTGACCATCTTCAACGACGTTGACCCCGCAAACGCCGAGATTCTCACAAAAGAAATCAACGATATACCCGGCATCCGCAGCTTGAAGTACAGGCCGCAGATTCAAGCAGAACAAGTCGGCGAAAAGATTGTGCAGATGTTTGAAAAACAGAATCTCATTCCCACGTTTTTCTTTGTTGACCCTTGGGGATACAAAGGCTTATCGCTCGGCTTAATCAACTCGGTCGTCAAAAATTGGGGCTGCGACTGTATTTTCTTTTTCAATTACAACCGCATCAACATGGGACTCCACAACGAAGCTGTAGAGCAGCACATTGACGTGCTGTTCGGTGAGGAGCGAGCGGCCACTTTGAGAGAGATGTTAGCTGGCTTGCCACCGGAGGAGCGTGAGACAGCCATCGTGGAGGCTCTTGTCGAGGCACTGAAAGAACTCGGTGCCCAATATGTGCTTCCATTCCGGTTCAGGGACGAAAAAGGGAGTCGAACAAGCCACTATTTGATCTTTGCCACTAAGCATCCTCTTGGTTATCGAATAATGAAAGAAATCATGGCGAAGTACAGTTCGGAAGAACATCAGGGCGTTGCCTCGTTTGAGTACTGCCCCGCTTCACAAATCCATCCGATGTTGTTTGAATTTGTTCGTCCGCTGGATGACCTCGAAGGTATGCTCGTCCGCGATTTCGCAGGGCGAACTCTAACCGTCACGGAAATCTACGATCTGCATAACGTCGATAAACCGTATACTATGAAGAACTACAAAGCGGTTCTGATCAAAATGGATGAGGAAAATGTGATCGAAACCGACCCGCCCTCTACAGAGCGTCGAAAAGGGACATTTGGAGACAAAGTTAAGGTCACGTTTCCGCCCGACAAAAACAAAGGGGGGGTGCATGAGCGCAAATAGTTCAATTGAATGGACGGATGCAACGTGGAACCCGGTTCGCGGTTGTACAAAGATCAGCCCCGGCTGCAAGCACTGCTATGCGGAAGTTTTTGCGGAGAGATTTCGTGGAGTCAAAGGACACCCGTACGAGCGCGGCTTCGACCTACAACTTGTCCCACACAAGCTGGGTGAACCACTAAGATGGCACAAGCCTAAGATGATCTTCGTCAATTCGATGAGTGATCTTTTTCAAGACGGCGTTCCTGACAAATACGTCGAGGCAATCGCAGACGTGATGGTGAAGGCAAACTGGCATACCTATCAAGTCCTGACGAAGCGCTCGAAGCGAATGGCGTCCCTGCTTTCGACAAAACTGAAAGCGGCGGCGGAGGCTCAGCACATTTGGTGGGGGGTGAGTGTCGAGGACAAGAAGTACGGTGTTCCCAGAATCTCGGAATTGCGGAGTTCGCCTGCTGCGGTTCGGTTTCTATCTATCGAGCCACTTCTTGAGGATTTAGGGACAATGAATTTGGACGGAATACAATGGGCGATTGTTGGAGGGGAGAGCGGTTTCGGCGCTCGACCTATAAAACGCGAATGGGTCATTTCGATTCGAGAACAATGCGCCCACTCCCGCGTGCCGTTTTTCTTCAAACAATGGGGCGGCCGCAACAAGAAACGTGCAGGAAGAGAACTAGATGGCAGGACATACGACGAATTTCCTACACATGTTGGTTCCAGCCCCACCCTTGCGCTGGACGAGCGGATGCGTTGGGCCTCCGAGTTTGAAAATAGGTTCGTGAAACAGGACCCTATAGTCTCATTATCACTTCCTAGCGCTTCTTAGGCGTCTTTGTTGACCATGTGCATGCAGTACCCGCAGAAAGGCGACGAATCGAGTTCCTCTGCTGGGGGGACAGGGGGAAAGACGTGACGTTTTCCATTTTATCCGGTGGGTCGGACACCCTAAAGTTGCCAGGGAAACCGGGTGGCCTACCCTTTGCGAGTTTTGCACAGGGTGGGCGCTTTTCTCCTATTCCTTCCATCTTGGACGAGCAGCGCACCGAATTTTTTTTGTTTCTACGAGCCTGATTTGAATACGCCTACGCGATTAAGACATCGTAAACGGGATTACCAACCCTGTTTCAGAGCGTCAACATGAACGCCACCAGATCCTTCTTTTCCTGGGTGGTCAGCTTTGTGCCCAGGATCAGATTGAAAAACTCGACTGAGTCGTCCAAGGTCATTAACCGTCCGTCATGAAAGTAAGTTGGGGTGTCCTTGACGCCGCGTAAAACCGGCGTCTTGATTGGTCCGTCTCCGCCCGCAGGCGCGATCAGCCCGTTAATGACCTGGGCCTTGTAGAAACGCTCGACGTGCAGGTTGTGCATCAGGTTGTCGGTATAGTACGGAGCCTGGTGACAAGCGGAACATTGTCCCTTGCCGAAGAAAACTTCCTGGCCGTGCAGTTCCTGCGGCGTTGCTTTTTTCGGGTCGAGCTTTCCGAACACATCGAGTTTGGGCGCCGGGGGAAAATCGAGTATCTCCTGAAATTCCGCCATGTCGTGAACCTGGCTGCCGCGCTCCAGGATATTCACTCCTTTTTTGGTGGCGATGACCGGGTCTCCGTCGAAGTAGGCCGCGCGCTGCTCAAATTCCGTAAAATCCTCAACAGTTTTCAGCGCGCGCTGCGAACCGAATAGCCGCTGGATGTTCACTCCACGCAGGGTTGGCGTGTCGATACGGTGGCGTACTTCCTGCGGACGAACATCTCCCGCCTGGTGAGTGGCAGCGTTGGTGTGGCCGTTTTGATGGCAATCAAAGCACGAGACTCCCAAACTTGGATGTTCGCTGCGGCGATCCGCCGTCTGGTTGAACTGTTGTTGCGCGAAAGGCGTGAGCAGCAACCGCAGGCCTTCCAGTTGTTTGGGATTCAGGATGCCGTCGAAAAGCGTGTAATAGTTGCTGGAGGTGACCACCTGTCCCTGGGAGACGTCTCCGAGGTCGGGTCGCGTGGTCAAGTAAATTGCTGCGGGAAATTCTGGAAGGAAGTGGTCGGGTATGTCGAAGTCCACGTCAAAACGCGCCAAGTCTCTTCCCGTCTGCTTCTTGATTTCATCAATTGCGAAATGCGGAAAGACCATGCCTCCTTCAACGTTCTTGGGATGGGGCAAGGGGAGAAATCCCGCCGGAAATAATCCCTTCGATCGAATGTCTTCTGGACTCGCTGCGGAAAGCTGGTCCCAGCTGACCCCGGCCGGCAGCTTGACGCGCACGCCAGCCTGGACTGGTTTCCCGCGGCTCTGCTTGGCGTTCGGGTCGGGACGATCGCTGAGATCGTATCGTTCATTCAGCAAGCTCATCTGCCGTTTGCGGACTTCCGGCTGATCGCCGCTGGTGCGCTTAAACAGTGATGAAAAATCTTCTTCAGCCACCGGAAACTGGTAGCTCGACTTGACTGGAACGCTTGGACTTGGGGGATTCTGGGCATTCAGCCCCAGGACGGCAACCACGGACAAGGCAACGACAACGCCCAGACCGAGCGAAGTGCGAGTGTTGGAAAGCAATGTTGTCTCCTTCTGTCATGTGTGAGGGCCAAGAGGCACCGCCACTCAATGGGTTTAAGGGGCAACTTTGCAGCCAATCCAAAAAACGTCGATGCGCCGGAAGAGCCTGAAACCAGGTGCGTTAAGCGAGACCGGGGGCCCTAGGAGAATTGTGTGACAGCTTTGTGCCCAACGGGCGGACACGGGTGTCCGCCCCCCGCCACGTACTCCATTTCCACCGGATGAAGGGATTCCTGCGGGACGCCGGGGCAGAAATAACCTTTTCTATTTTTTCTGGATTCCACTGGTGCGCTCGAAGAGATTCGAACTCGCGACCTTCTGGTTCTGACACCGACACCAACATATCGACACTTCCCACCCACCAGACAGCCTCCGAATCTTCCTTGCAGCTGCTCCTAACTTCGCAAAAATAAGTCGCTTACACACAAACTGCAGTCATTTCTGAGTTTGGCACCTGGGCTGCCTTTCTCATGGTGTGAAAAAAACGAGGGCGTGATGAACGGTGAGAAGGACGGAAGCTTGGTTGTGGAACGCGAGCTACATGCCTTCCATAGCACTCAGCCGCACCACCCGTAAAGGAGACGTCATGAAAAAGCTAATCGCCGTATTTGCACTCTGCTTGGCTGTTGGGGGTGCGTCATTCGGGGCCGCACACGTCGTCACCCATTCCGCGAAAGTCGCAGGCAAGGGTACGTACAAAGCGACGAAGGCTACGGTGAAAGGGACCGGCAAGGTCCTCAAGCACATGCTCTAGCGCCACTTTAAAAAATGAACTCAAATCAAAAAATGAAAAGGAGATAGGAAAAAAATGAAAATCAACAAAGTTGCTTTGCTAATTGCTTTCGCCATTGCATCGGTGCTGTTCCTGGAAGTTGCTGCTCACGCCGATGAAATGGACCAGTGCACCAAAATCACGTTCAGTCAGCCGATCCAGATTCCAGGCCAGATTTTGCCGGCCGGAACATATCAATTCAAATTGGCGGACCCAAACGACCTGGATGTAATCCGTATCTTCAATTCTGAAGGCACTCGCTTGTATGCGACTCTTCAGACCATTACGGCCGAACGCCCCAAGCCCACCGGAAACACCGTCGTTGTCTTTGCGGAACAGCCACAGGGAAGGCCCGAAACGCTCCTAAAATGGTTTTATCCCGGCAACACCAGCGGTCACGAACTCGTGTATTCCAAGCAAGAAGAACAACAGCTAGCCCAAGACCAGAAGCAAACAGTAAGGGCCGCGGAAACTGCCCAAGCTGCCGACTGAAAAAGTGGACTGGCATTCACTCACGCGCGCCATGCGTCTCCAAGCCAACGTGAGTGAATGTCGGCCAACACCAGAAAAAGCTAAGAAAAGAAGGAAAGCACAATGGAGGGCACGTGGTGGCCCAGACATTGTCATTGAAACGAATTTGGGTGCCCCACGTGCCGTTCTTGCTCGTGGGGTCTTTGACTTCGCTTTTGCCGGGAATCTAAACCGGGTCAATCTTCACCAAACCTTCCTCCCCTTTTTCGTAGAACCAGAAACTGCTCCATATCCACTCCCCAGCATTCTTCACCAATCCGCGTTTGACTGGATTTTCATGCATGTACTCCAGCTTTTGTCGCAGCTTGTACCTGCTGTATACGTTGAAAT
>Ga0185299_10003773_pt1 | contig 19354 bp, 21 predicted proteins | sample PaiPotPPA55metaG_FD_128002 | JGI IMG/M metagenome (GOLD analysis project Ga0185299, IMG submission 128002) | Iron sulfur acid spring bacterial and archeal communities from Banff, Canada, to study Microbial Dark Matter (Phase II) - Paint Pots PPA... ...
CGCCTACGGCCAGCTTTAGTCTCGCGCGGTGGTTGCCAACCTGAACCATACGCGGGTACCAGTCGCTTGCGATCAATCACCCGGTCGACAGTTAGGCTGCTTTCGGCAACATTGTCACTGCCGTGTATTCCGCAATACTCAGAGAACTCCAGACGAAGGGGAACGACTCCCGGTTCAAGAAGACCGAGCGCGGAAAGTTCGGCGTCGGCAAGGCGACATAACTTAAATTTGGCCACCCGTTCGCCCACGAGGCCCCCTGACGGGGCCTTTCTCGTTGGCTTATGTCGGGTTCAAGTCGATATCTTCGACGCGACGTGGGCAATCGTTGGCGAAGCGACGCCGTGGCCTAACCTTTGCCTCACTTGGTGGGGACGAGGTAGTTTTTGTCGATGTAGACCACTTCGACGCGCGGCCGCTTGCTGCGTAGCGGGTACGGATAGCTCGATTCGACGGTCTCACTGTAATACACGGTGCATTTCCAATGATGGTGGTGGAGTTCCGCCACTCCGACCAGTGGAAAAAACCGGGGAGCATCCACCTGCCTGGCCGATCGTTCCGTAACTATCGCTATGTCGTCGCGGGACACCTTGAGGACCGTGGGAACATCACGCGGCCCCTGTTGCAGAGCACGCAACACCTCCCCCTCCGAAGGTGCGTCGAGATGCGCCAGCTCATTCGCGTTCTTGAGGACCGTGGCCTTACCAGGACGTTCCAATGAGCGGATGTCCTGAATCACACTGTTGGTCGAATCGAGTTGAATCGCGACTCGGCACCCAGGTCGGAGGCCGTCGATTCCGACCGGCCGTCCGTCAACAACAACCCGGATGTTGTCCTTTATCGGAAGGCAGAGTAGCGGAGCGGACGTGCCTTCGACGACCAGCGACACGGTCTTTCTGCCCGTATCCGCGCCACGAAATACAAAGGCTGCCTCTCGGGATTCGGCCGGACTGCCCGTCCTGAGAACCTCGCCGGCAGGCGCTTGCGTGCTGTCCTTGCTTCGGCGCACCGGGTCGTCGCCCGGCATGGCCGCTCGTGCCGACTCCCAGGTCGCGCACCTCGAGCCGGTTATGAGGACGGCCGCGACGATCAAGAGCGAGGCGGTCATCGTTTTCAGTCTGGACAGTAAGAACATCTTCAAAACTCCTTGTGCCAGTAAAGCGACCTTTGAGGACACCGCACTTTCCGAGAGTGCTTTTCCGGCGGCGAGCAGGGCCCCAGCTCGGATGGTACAGGCCCTCAGGGAAGGGGGAAGCGAAACCATGGCCGTGCCAGCCAGGAGTGTGGGCAAGGCCGCGGCGGTAAGCGGCGCGCAGCGGCGATTGATCCGGTGGGCCAGCATGGCCCGCGCTCGGGTCAGCCGGCCAGACAGCGTACCCTGCGGGCAGCCAAGCCGGCCGGCCGCTTCCCTGTACGACAGGCCTTCCAGGTCGCAGAGAACGACAGCGGCCCGGTACTTTTGTGGCAGGGCGTTTAACTCACCGTCGAGGATTTCCAGAAGGAAGTCCCACGTTCTATCAGCGGTGTTTCGGCCCTGGGCCGCGCCTGCTTCTCGCTCCTTGACGCGCCTTCTGCTATTCATGGCTTTCGCCTTGAGCGCCGTCTTGTGGGCAACGCCGTGTAGCCAATTAGCCACGCGTGTGCGCGGAACAATCGACGTAGCCTTCTGGACAAGGACCAGGAAGGTCGCCTGGAATGCGTCCTCGGCATCCGTCTCGTTCCCTAGGATACGTTTGCAGACGCCGAGAACCATTGGTCCGTGGCGGTGAACGAGCACTTCAAACGCAGCCTCGTCGCGGCGGGCGATAAATCGATCCAGCAGTTCGCCATCCCCGACTGGCGCAGCTTCGGCCCGGCTGGCAACCTTGCGGAGATGGCGGATGACACCTTCGAGTTGAGCGGCCGGCATGGCATTCCCCCAGGGCCGTGATTCCTGTTCTACTAACTATTTCCTGGAGGGCGACGATTTGCTACACGACTTTCGTCGGTCCCATCGACGAACGGCACGTGGATCAAGGAAAATTTCCTTAACTTGGTGAAGGTAGGTAGCTAGCTAGTTTTCGCAGAATCGACGAAAAACGCTCAATCTGCCTGCCATTCGTCCCATCGACCGATGCGCGGTCAGCTCCGGGACGTGCCGATTAAGGCGAGTTCCTCGAATCCCAGCCTCGCTGGCTGGGATTCTTGCTAAGCGATCATTTTGCAACTTTTTTGACGGCGCGGAACAGCTCACGCCCCGGCGCGGCTATTGACCACCCCGAAGAGCAACTGACCATTGCAATGATCCTGGCGGCCCGTGCTGAGGGAAAGGGCTTGAAGGCGATTGCCCGACTGCTTGACGCCAACAACCTCCCTTGTCGAGGGGGACGCTGGCATCACACAACCGTTCGGTTAATCCTGCGCCGAGTCGGTCAGGTCGCCGAGCGGTCCTGACCTAAAGCCCGTGCCCGCCAGCCGCGCCGTGGGGCTTCTTGTACTTCGCAAGAAGTTCTCGCGCAGCCGCGGCAGTATCCGGTTCGGGTTGCGAGGACTTCGTTTCTTTCGGAAGCACCTTTGCCGAGTCATCGGGAATTGAAGTAGAAACAGGCATGGCGGGTACGGACTCCTTCTCCTTATCCGTCGCCAGGAGAAGGTCGGCTGCCGCGTCTTCCGTGGAGGCCCCCGTGAAGTCAGGCGTGGATTGCCGGCTAGGCTGAGGCGAGTCGGTCTCGCAACGAATGGTGAATTCCAGGCCGCCGACCTTCACGCGATCCTGGTCGTGGAGTTCCACCTCACCGTGAATTGGCTGCTCGTTTACAAATGTTCCTTGATTGCATTCCACCTCATTAAGGAAAATGTGATCGTGCTTAACAAGTAATGCGCACTGCCGCCCAGCGACCGTTGGGGAGTGGGCACGCAGGTTGCAGCCGGCGTCACGACCGATCAAGAAGGGAAAGTGGGCGACAGGTATGAACTTGCCCTGCCACTTGATGGGCGTCACCATTCCAAGCATGAGTTTCATGATTTTGTCCCCAAAAATAGGGCGAAACTATTCCAGGCGACAGGCACCGAATTGCTCAGTTTTGCGCTTCTAGCCGTTCCCGGAGCCGGCTCGCGCTCGGCAAGCAACGCCATACTTCGTCTTCCGCCAGTTTCGTTGGTTTTTTTTGCTGTTTGAGCTGCGATTCGTGATCGTCTTCCTATCGCGGCCTTAGTCAACTTGCCTAAGAAACAATGCATACAGGGGCCAGCTGCGCTTCGGGCCCTCTGGAAACGCCTGGGCAGTCCTTGACACCATCGTTTGTCATTTGCTCGTCCAAACTGTGGCGCGCGAGATGGTTAGGGCGGCAAATCATCGAAAACGAAAGACTGGCAAAGAACATTGCCAGGTAATGGCGAGCAGGTTTCATCACCGGTGAGTCGTTTTAAGGTGCGACTCCGTTACTCGAAAGGAGAAATGCTATGAATCGTTTTGCGAGTGCGCTAGCGTTTTGCTGCGTTGTGGGTGTGTCGTTGGCCTGCGCGGCAGATGACAAGAAGACCGACGGCAAAGAGGGCGGGAAGAAGGAAAAGGATGCGAAGTGGGTGTTCCTCGACTTGCAGCCAAAAGCGAACCAGAAGCTCAAGGATGACTTTCATGGGACGCAGTTTCCGGGAAATAATCTCGCCAGTGTTCCTCAGGGCGTGCAGACCCTGGAGGAAGTCAAGTTCAATATCGGCGAAAAACTGATTCAGCTCACCAGCACCCAGGACACCGTCGCGGATATGCCCGAAAAGGTCGAGGGTCTGAAGGTGGACGCCAAACTAGCCAGGCTGCACATCCTGCATGCCACGGCCTGGGGGACGGATGATGGTACGCTGATCGGTGAATACACGGTGAACTGGGACGACGGCACTTCGGTAACTATTCCTATCGAATACGGCAAAGACGTGCTCGACTGGTGGTGCCACGCCGACAGTGGTGAACCGACGCGTGGCAAGGTTGCCTGGAAGGGGGAGAACGACGGCGCCAAGACGCTCAACGCCACCATTCGGCTTTACTTGACGACCTGGGAAAACCCCAAACCAGATTTGAAGATTAAGAGCATCGACTATTCGAGTACTAAACAAACGCAGGCGGCGCCATTCTGCGTCGCCATCACCGGTGAGAAGAAGTCGCTACGTTGGAGAGGGTGGAGCATTCCGTGATAGCTTTTTCCTGTCCCAACTGTCGTCTGCCGTTGCATGTTTCCGAAGGTCCAACGCGCCGGCGCGTGCAATGTCCGTATTGCCGTCGCTCGACAGCGGTCCCCATTGCGCTTGAGGTCACGGTACGACCTTCGGCGCACTGGGGGCCATGGATGTTGACAGGCTTAAGTTGCGTAATCGCCCTTTGCTTCGTGTTACTGCTTTGGCGCGCCTTGTGAGACTCGAACTGCCAATTCCGGACCACGCCACCATCTCACTCTACTCATCTCATCAGCGGCAAGGACAAAAAGTCAGACCAGTTCGCCTAGCGCAGGAAACTATATGTTGCAACGCATTCACGTGGAGAATAACAACGTGGGCAGAATGCAGCTTGAACCGGTGGTTCGACATATCCGCAGGTTAGCAGCCTACGAGGCGGCGCCGAGCCAGACGAGCCAACAGCTTCTTCAAGATTTCCTGGCCGACCGTGACGAAACGGCTTTCGCTGCCCTGGTCAAGCGTCACGGACCGATGGTGATGAGCGTTTGCAACCACGTGTTGCGGCAATACCAGGATGCTGAGGATGCGTTTCAAGGTACTTTCCTGGTGCTGGCGCGAAAAGCGGGTTCGATTCGCAACGGTGACTCCCTGGCAAGCTGGCTACACGGGGTCGCCTTTCATACGGCCATGAGAGCCAAACGCGATCTCGCGCGTCGGCGACTGCACGAAAGACAGGTCAAACCCATGTCCAACGCGACCCTAGCCTGGGAGTCAGCGCTTCAGGAGCTGCAAGCGGCGGTGGACCAGGAAGTCGAGCGTTTACCGGAAAAATACCGGGCTCCGTTTGTACTCTGCTGTTTGGAGAACAAGAGCAAGGCCGAAGCAGCCTCGGAACTTGGTTGGAAAGTGGGCACCGTTTCCAGTCGGCTAGATCAGGCGCGGAAGCGGCTACGCCAAAGGCTCACGCGCCGCGGCGTGACTCTGTCGGCGGTGCTGGGCGCGGCCGCGGTTTCCACCAAAGCTGTCGCCGCTGTGCCAGCGGGGCTCGCGCGGGCAACCGTGCAGGCCGCCCTGAGTTACGCCGCCGGAAAGTCAGCAGTTACCGCACTCGCGAAATCAGGAGCTACTGTCCTGGCGGAAGGAGTTATCAGATCCATGTTCGCAACCAAAACGAAAATCGCCACTGTTCTGCTCGTTGGAGTTTTGGCCGCTGGCGCTGCGGCGCTGACACATTCGACTTTCGCGGCCAGCGGCGGCAACGTCGCGGCTCCCGCTATCCAAGTTATGGTCGAAGACACCGGCGCGCAAAACGCGACCGTCCAGCCCGCCAGGACTGGAGGCCACTCCAGTTCGGCAGCCAATCAAGATGGCTCGCCGGCCCGCTCCGGTATTTCCGGCGAAGTCCTCGGGCCCGACGGGAAACCGATCAAGGGAGCAAAACTCTGCGTGAACCCGCACCTCGTCTCCCAAGGGGAACCAGCCGTCCTCGCGACCACCGATGCGGCTGGAAGGTTCCATCTGGAAGTGCCCGATTCGGCTATGACGGAGCCCGAGACCGGGAAGCGCCACCCCGAGACAACCGTCGTAGCGACCGCGACAGGTTACGGGCCCGCAGCAGTGGTCGTGCCGGAAGGCGAGGCACGGAAGGATTTGCAGCTCCGGCTTGTCAACGACGACGTCCCGATAGTCGGGCGCATTGTCGATCTTGACGGGCATCCCGTCGTGGGAGCCAAGGTCAAGGTAGTTTCCGTGCAGGCCATGCCGGACGAAGAGCTGACGCGACTTATCAAGGATATTCAGAGCCACCAATTGGATACCTGGCCCGCCCCATATTTGCATTCCGTGCTGAATGGTGCCGTGCCCGGTCAACCCCGGTCAGTGACCACCGATGCCGGCGGGCGTTTTCGCATTACAGGTATCGGCCGGGAGCGCGTGGTGGACATCCATTTCGAAGGTCCGCCATCGTTCGCCAACGGATCGGTTCTGGCCATGACGCGAGCCACGGAAGCCGTGAGCGGAGGCCGATATGGTATCACAATTCAGGGCGCTGAAATCAGTGTTATCGCCCAGCCAGCGCGGGTCATTTCCGGCACGTTGAAGGAAAAGGGCACCAACAAGCCTTTGTCTGGATTCAGAGTTAACGATGCGGTCACCGATGCAAACGGCCATTTCGAGCTGCACGGCATGGCCAAAGCCGAAAGGTACTATGTGACCCTTACACCACCCGAGGGAGAACTTTTCTTTACGCATGGCATGATCATTCCCGATAATATCGGCCTGGCTCCCATAAACGCTGATCTGGAAATGGTGCGCGGCATCCCAGTGCGTGGCCGGGTCACCGACAAAGTTTCCGGTAAGCCGGTGGAGGGCTATGTCGGCTATTTCCCGCTCTTTACCAATCCGAATGCCCGCGAGCTGACCCAGTACGGCTACGGTGGACGACATGTTCGTGGCCTGAGCGAAGGTCGGGTCGGTCCGGATGGTTCTTTCGCCTGCTGCGTGCTGCCTGGCCCGGGCTTCATCGCCTTCCGCAGCGATGCGAATAAGTACTTTTCAGCTTGCGTGGATCCGCAATCGTTTTTCAAAGGGCCGTTTCGTTACGGCAACAAAAACCTCTTGAACATCGACTACGGCGGCGCTGGCGGGCCGTTTAGCCAGGAAGAATTCCACTCCCTCATCTTTATCGACCCGGCCAGGGATGAAAAGGCGATTGAGCGCGATCTTACCGTCGAGCCAGCTCCATTGGTTAGCGGAGTTGTTCTCGACCCGCAAGGCAAGCCCCTGCAAGACGTGCGGGTGCATGGTTTGCCCGAACCAATGCTGAAGAGCGGACGCTTCACCGTGCAGGGCATCAACCCGGGTCGCGCTCGCCGCGTGTACTTCTACCAGGACAGCCAACGTCTCGCCGGAACGCTGCTGATCAAGGGCAACGAGCACGTGCCGATGAGCGTTCGCCTTCAACCATGGGCGACGGTCACCGGCCGACTCGTCGGCAGCGACGGGCAGCCCTCAGTCGGCAATGACATTATGACTGGGAATCTCAATCCAACGGCCTTGATCATACCTGGCCGTTATCACACCGACGCAGACGGCAGATTTCGCATCGAAGGCCTGGTTCCCGGTGAGAGGTATTCGGTCTACTTCTCCAAGCCGCCGCCCGACGTGCATTTCCTGGCCGGCTATCTGTTTCAGGGCTTGATTCTTAAACCCGGTGAAACGCGCGACCTGGGCGATACCAAAGGCAAACTGTTCCCGAGTAATTGAGCCAACGTGATTCCCGTGCGAGGAGCGGCCATGAGCAAACTTGACGAGGCGTGGGCGCCCTACGTCCCCAGCAGGGAACTGCCATGGAATCTGCGGCGCGTGGTCCATCTGCACCGTCGGGCCGGGTTTGCCGCGACCTGGCAGGAGCTGCAACGGGACCTTGCCGATGGACCTGGAACTAGCGTCGATCGGCTACTCAAGAGCCAGGCGCGCAGCAACGGCGTGCCCGAGGACTTCCCGAAGATCGCCAACCTTCTGGGCAGGAGCGCTCAGGATCCGGGCCGCCTGAAGGCCTGGTGGATTTATCGCATGTACTGGGGACCAGACCCGCTCGGGGAGCGCCTGACTCTGATGTGGCACGATCATTTCGCCACGAGCAACTCCAAGGTCGGCGACCTAAGCGCCATGCGCCGCCAGAACGAGATCTTTCGCCAGCACGCTCGAGGTCCCTTCGCCGACCTACTCAAAGCCGTGGTCCACGACCCGGCTCTGCTGATCTGGCTCGACGCTCCGGTCAATCGCAAGGGCCAGGCCAACGAGAACCTGGGCCGAGAGCTCATGGAGCTTTTCACACTCGGAGTCGGTTCTTACACGGAAAAAGACGTCAAGGAAGCGGCCCGAGCACTCACCGGTTGGACGGTCGAGAACGGCGCCTTCCGCTACTCTGTCTTCGGACATGACGACGGCGAGAAAACTCTGCTTAGCCATAAGGGGCGCTGGCATGGGGACGATCTGGTGCGGATTTTGCTCGAACACCCGGCAACCTCGCGGCGGCTGGCCTGGCGCATCTGCGACCTGTTCTTCGGCGAGAATGCGCTGCCCCCGTCCAGCATCGATGCCCTGGCGGCTGCATTGCGGGAGCATCAGCTCGAAATCGCCTGGGCCGTCGAGACGGTGTTGCGCTCGCGGACATTCTTCGCTGACGCGAACCTGGGCGAGCGCGTGTTGGGGCCGGTGGAATTCGTCGTTGGCTTGCCTCGGGCTCTTGAGCGTTTTGAAACGCCGCCCAGCAGTCTGTTGCTGGCGGAATGGGCCGCGCGGATTGGGCAAGATCTCTTTTATCCGCCCAACGTCGGTGGTTGGCCCAGCGGGCGCGGTTGGCTCGGAACCCAGGCGATCATTGGCCGGGCGAACTTTGCCGCCGCTCTCGTTGAGGGCAAGCTTACGGGCCGCCCAAGCCTTCTCGACGGCATTGCCCTCGCCGAACGGCACCAGCGCGGCAAGGATCTGCATGACTTGCTGACCTTCTATGCCGAGCTTTTCACCGGCATGGCTCCGGAACCGGCCTGGCGCGAACGACTTACCATGGCTCTGGGTCCCAAGGCGGAGCGTAACCCCGAAAGCGTGGCGCGCGCCATTGCACTGTTGATGGCCTCGCCTGAGGTGCAATTGGCTTGAGCCCGCTCTCAAGATGGAGACCAATATGTATTCCCGACGCGATTTCCTGCGCACGAGCTTGCAGACTTCCACGCTGGTTGCCCTGACACCGACGGTCCCGAGCTTCCTGGCACAAACCGCCCGTTCAGCGCCCCCAGACCGTGACGGCCGTGTCCTGGTGGTGATCCAACTGGACGGCGGCAACGATGGTATCAATACCATTGTGCCGTTTGCCGACCCGGGCTACGCCAAACATCGCAAGGCCTTGCGACTGGCCACGAACCAGTTGCACAAGATCGATAAAGAAGTCGGCTTCCACCCCACCATGCGCGACGCCGCCGATCTCTTGCAGTCCGGCCGGCTGGCGATAGTCCAGGGTGTAAGTTATCCAAACCCCTCGCGCTCGCATTTCAAGTCCATGGCCATCTGGCAGACAGCGAACCTGAACCTGAAGTCCGATAACGACGACCTGGAGACACGCGCCAGCTTCGGTTGGATCGGCCAGGCCCTGGATGGCGGTCGCCGGCCTGGTGACGGCTCGCCCGATGCCGTCTACGTCGGCACCGGCTCACTCCCGGCCGCCCTGCGGAGCCGGCGTTCACAGGCATCTGCCATGACGCGGCCAGAGGATGCCTTGCTCACGCTGCAGCCGAACGCCAGGTCCATGAACGCCCGAGTCGATACGGGCAAAGACCTGGCTGCTTTCGTTCAGCGTAGCACCTTGCAGGCTTACGCAACTTCGGACCGCATGCGCACGCTTCTCGCCGCCAAGGACCAGGGGAGCCGCTATCCAGAGACCGGCCTGGCCCAGCGGCTTCAGGTAATGGCCAGGCTTCTGAAGACCGGCGGCGGCACCAGGGTTTTCTACACCTCGCAACCCACCAACGCCTATGACACGCATTACAACCAGCTGTTCACGCATGCCCAGTTGCTGGGCGAGTTGGCGGGCGCGCTCCGCGCGTTTCTGGACGATCTAGCCAGGTCCGGATTGGCCGAGCGCGTGGCCGTGCTTTGCTTCAGCGAGTTCGGCCGCCGCGTACAGGAAAATGGTTCCCAAGGAACCGACCACGGCACAGCAGGGCCCGTGTTCGTGGCTGGGCCTTCCGTCCGAGCGGGGCTCGTAGGGCCGACGCCCAAACTGCTTGATTTGCAGGATGGCGATCTGAAAGTCAGCATCGATTTTCGTCAGGTCTATGCGACGATCCTGGAGGAGTGGCTGGGCCTGCCCGCCAGAACGGCGCTGGCCGGCGATTTCAGTCGGCTCCCGATCTTCGGCAGTTAAGGGCAAGGCAATGACCGGATTCCTGTTCTCGCTGGCTCTCGTCGTGGCTGCCGTCAGCCAAAACGGCAGCGCGACTGAGTCACGGATACAACGTCAGTTTGAAAACTTGTGGACCGAGCTTGGTTCCGCCGATCAGGCCAAAGCTCGCCAGGCGGCTTCAGCGCTTGTAGCGCAAGGCGCCACGACAGTTTCGTTCCTTGAGAAACGCTTGCGGCCGGTTGCCGTGCCAGATGCAGGGCATCTGGCACGCCTGATCAACGACCTGGACAGCAATCGGTACCGGGATCGCCAGAAGGCAGCTCAGGAGATAGAAAGCCTCGGTGAATTGGCTGAACCACTACTGATTCAGACCCTGGCGAATCGGCCGTCGCTGGAAGTGCGCCGGCGGATCGAGCAGATCCTCGCCGCGAACAAGACAAGCCGGCTGCATCCGTCGGACGGGCGGCGCCGGCAGGCCCGAGCCATCGAAGTGCTGGAGCAGATCGGCAACGCGGAGGTCCGCAAACTGCTAGGTTCCCTGGCCAAAGGCGCTCCGGACGCCGCGCTCACGCGGGACGCCAGAGGAGCCCTGGATCGTCTACCAAGCCAGCCTGTTACAAGGTGAAGAGTGCTTGCAATCCGACGGTTGTTGCTCACGACGGTTACCCGTTGACTCACCAAGAATCACCGTCACCTCTGCCTCTATCATTCCTCTTGAATCCGGCCACAATTCGCTAGTGTCCTCTCGGTTCGAGATCCTTGGTGGGGACTTGCGAGGGGCCAGTCCTACCCCTTGGGGCTGAGCAGTTTCACAAACTGTTCAACCAGGCACACGCGATGAGACTGCGCGCCTTGCTCAGATCCAGCTCGTTGAACGGCGGTTTACACGACTCATCGCGCCTGGAGAGGCCGACAGGTGGAATGCAAGTCGCCACCCCCGTGCCGAATCCCAGCAACACGGGCTGGGATACTTCCGCGTTCGGCCCTCGCCACGCCGCGCAGCCAGCGCTAGAATCTATGGGTTGGCTGCGCTAGCATTCCCTGGCCGAGGATCATGAAATGGCCGTTCGCACCCTGCGCTACCAATCTCCAAAAAAGATTTTTGGAATAAAATCCGACCCCAAGCCCTTTGAAGGGCATATCGATCAATGGAAGCTATTCGAGACATTCGAAATCGGTGCCTACACTCAACTCCAAAAGGGGATCGGCACTTATCATGTCGTCGCTGAAAAGCCAGTGGCAAGCGGGTGCGAACTAAGCAAGGGGCTCAGCATGTCGCCCCGCCGAAGGGGCAGGGCGCGGACCTCCTTCCCATTCGGCGGGGCGGCGTACTGGTTCAAGGGAACAGACTGAGGCAGGCTCGCGTCCTTCGACGGTGCGAACGGTCAGGCACCAACCAGGTCGCCTCAGAACTCAAAAACCAACCCCACGAAGGAAATTAAGCCCCCGGACTCGATAACGTTTTCCGCCTCACCGACAACCTCGTGAGCGGCAGCAGTCCCGAGGGAGACGCGGGATTCGAGTCGCTCCACAAGCTTGGAATCAAGACGATTATCTCGGTGGACGGCGCCCGTCCGGATGTCACCCGCGCTCGGAAGTACGGACTGCGGTATGTCCACCTGCCCATCGGCTACGACGGCATGAGCCGCGAGCAGGCCTTGCGAATTGTCAAAGCGGCGCGCGACCTGCCTGGCCCCGTCTACATACACTGTCATCACGGCAAACACCGTGGTCCTGCTGCCGCTGCCGTCGTGCGGTTGTGCACAGACAAGACTTGCACGGTCGAGACGGCGATTGCCGAGATGCGGCGTGCCGGCACAGACCCACGCTACCAAGGTCTTTACGCTGCTCCAAGGGACCTTCGTAAGCCGCCTGAGGCGGAATTGCAACGGGTAGACTCGGACTTTCGAGAGATTGCGAGTGTCTCCGGCTTCGCGCAGGTCATGGTGAACGTCGATTCCTGCTGGGACCACCTCAAGGAGACCCGTGCGGCTGGCTGGAAAAGACCGAAGCGGTCGCCCGACCTCGATCCTGCCCATGAGTCATTGCAACTACTGGAGCATTTCCGCGAAGGCGCCAGGTTATCAGAGGTAAAGCAACGCCCCGAAGAATTTCGCAACTGGCTCACGGGGGCGGAGCACCGGGCAAGCGAACTTGAGCAGGTGCTTCGCAGGGGTCAGGAGAAAGGCACGGTCGATACGCAAGCCGCGGAATCGGCATTCAAGAGAGTTAGCACTTCGTGCACCAATTGCCACGCAAAGTACCGTGATGTTCCGCGGAAGTGACAGTTTTGCCAAGCGCACCTGCACCATCCTCACTCCTTCGGGTAGCAGATTTCGAGCATCGGTGTCACAACCGACGCGTCCCCCATTATCTCGCGCAGCCGTCTCAACGATGGATGGTTTCCGGCCCCTTCCTTCCCCTTGCCAGCGCTTCGTCTGCGGACAAGCCCTCAGACGCAAGCCACGGAGAACACGTCGGTCCTCGACGACGGAACAGAGTGACGGACCAGAATTCCAGGAGTTCACGATCGAGATCGCGCCCTGATTTTGGCGCGAAATATCCGCCAACGCTCTTGATCCACGGCACCAAAGACACGGATGTACGCGCTTTCGGAGATGATGGCGAAGAAACTCGAGGGCAAGAGAATCGAGCACGAATTGTTCATGGGTCAAGGACGCGGGGCACGGTCTGGCGGGGACCAATCCAAAGGTCGTCGCGAAGGCGCATGAGCGGGTCTGGGAGTTCGTGAATGAACACATGAAGCAGGGGCGCTGGGGTTCACGCTCTACAGCCCTCATCCCGTTGATGGACGTTTGAGCCAATGAAGCACTTCCGCCAACACTTCCGGCGGACCCTCGGAACCGCTTCTTTCCTTCGTCTGGCGTTGCCCGAGTGCCGACCAATAGCTGCCGTAAAAATCCGAGCCCACGATCGTCAATCACTCGCCAGTCCCGAGCCTCGTCGGCCCCGACGCGATCACCTCGGCAGCCAGCGAGAAGCAGTCACGGATCTTGGCGGCGGCCGCCTCGGCATCCATGTACACGCCACCCCAGCCCAGATGAAGAAACATGCGCAAGGGACCATACACAAGGTAGTACTGTAACGCATAGGAGTTCACGCCGTGTCCTGAATGGGAGAGCACGGCGTAATCCTCCACATGCGTTTCATCGACCTCACTGACGTAGTGCTGTAGATTGTACGGCGAAATGTCGATCTCTCGAGTGGCGAACAGCCACTTGCCGTGCTTCTTTAACCGCGCTGCCAGTTCCTCGGGAATCGTCGGGAAGGCCAGCCCCGCCTCTCGGAAGAGCTGCTTCGCTTTCTCAATATCGTTCATCGGCATTACCTTCCGACCAGGAAACCTTAGCCCGCAGCATTCGGGCTAGCCTTGAATTACTTAGTGGTGTGGTGTCCGACCTGGGTGCATTTTCGTCAGTCCTTTACGGCTACGCACTGCGCGCTGCCGAGAGTGTTTTCGGGCCGCTCGTCGCAAGTAGCTGGCTGTGGTGGCGTGACCTTCTGCGCTCGCAAGATCGAGCGGGGTGCGTTTCACGCCATCTTTGTAGCTCAGCTTGCTGCCTGCTTCCACAAGCACCTTCACCACCTCTAGGTGGCCGTAAGCCGAAGCAACGTGCAGGGGCGTCCAACGGTCAGGACCGTTGTGCCCCGCTATCGTCCTGGAGTGCAATTTCGCACCAGCTTGGACGAGCAGCTTGGCGATGGAGGTATGACCTTGCCACGCAGCCAAGTAAAGCGGCGTCCAGCCATACTCCGACATTAGATTGACAGCTGCGCCGTACTTAAGAAGTAGGGCAACCACCTCTAAATGACCATGAATGACGGCACCGCCAAGCGCGAAATGCCCGGCCGCGGTTGTCGCGTTAATGTCACTTCCATTCAAAAGATGACGAAGGACGGCAACAACGTTTCCAGCCTCAGCTGCCGCCTTCAACGTGCGCGGCTTGATCGCGACGGATTCCTGATTTGCAGTTTTTCCTTGGTCATCCTGTTTGCGGGCGCCAACCCAGCTGCCTCTTCTAGGTTTAGCCATTGAAATCTCCTCGTCCGGCCTTAGCAGGTGTCGCCTTCGCCTAATTCTTCGGCTGTCCAGTGATGGCAGCCGTCGTGTCGCGCGCAACTGTTGCCGACGAACGATCCAGCTGCGCTAAGTCCTTTGAGGTGTGAACACTTTGAGAATTCCTCGACGAAGCAATACACTATGAAGGACGTATCCACGTTATTTGCGCCAGACCGCTTGGCCACGGCTGATGGCGCTCTTTCGCCTGATCCTTCGACGCGTCCCCGAGTAATTGACTCACACATTGAGGGGGATGTAACAGCTCTTAACTTCGTTCTTCAAGACTTACATGGTCCGAATAACTACTCCGATAACGTCCCTCCGTCGATGCTCCAGCAAGTAACCGATGAATCTACCAACGACCTTGCTCGGGCTGTTCCCTCTCTTTCCGACCGCTCGTGCAATCAGCGTTTTCGAATTTGCGTGCCAGTAAACGTTGATCACGCCAGGGAGATCCTGGGCTTTAATCTTGGCCCAGCCTCCCCGACGACCGACTTTCTTTTCTGAGATTACGTCCAGCTCATATTCCCATTTTTGCAGATCAGCGATGATAAGTTCTCGCAGCGACTCGCGGAGCGAGGGGTTCGTCTCCTTGGTGAGCCAACAAAAAAGGCCATGCCGGGGTGCAGGCCCCTGCACAGCCTTCTTTGTTGGCTGGCTTCACCGGCGGGGATCGGCCGCCCGTGTCACCATGGATTTGGAGTTGATGGTAACACATTGACGGGGCGGGCAAGAAGACGACTCGGAAGCGCCTCCTGAATTTGTTACATCCGTAGACATTCGGCGACTGAATCGAACAATCAACGAGACATGCTCGGTTTGGCAAGCGGCGTTTTGGGCCTTTTTGCTTGACTTGCACACGTTGCGCGCGACGATGACCAGCCTGCATTGGCCCTGGTCCATTCACCGTGAAAGGGAGTTACTCATGACCTCCATGCATCGGTTGGTTCTGCCAGCGCTGGCCCTGTGCCTGATCGTTGGCCCTGCGGCTACTCAAGAGGACAAACCCAAGACCCTGGAAGGCTGGGGAGCTGTGACAGATCCGTCTGGCGATTGCAGTTTCAAGGCGGAGAAACAACGGCTCGTGGTCAAGGTCCCGGGCAGCATCCACGACCTGAACCCAAGGACCGGCATGCAGGCGCCGCGCGTTCTCAAAACGGTCAAGGGCGACTTCGTTGCCCAGATCAAAGTCACCGGAGATTTTAAGCCTGGCGAAAAGGCCGCAGACGCTGAACACAGTTCATTCAACGGTGCTGGTCTGCTGGTCTGGCAGGATGAAAAGAACTATATCCGGCTGGAGCGGAATCGCTGGTACGTGTCCGGCGAGGAGAAGTACGCCTGTTACCCGCCGCTGCTGGAGTACTACAAGGACGGCGCGTATCAGGACACGGACCCGAACTCCACGTTGGATGAGTTCTTCAAGGGTCGCTCGACCTGGTTGCAACTGGAGCGCAAAGCGGACAAGGTAGTTGCGTCCTACAGCCATGACGGCAAAGAATGGACTGAGGCAAAGGAGATCACCGTTGACCTTCCCGCCGAGGTTTCCGTGGGCGTAGCAGCGATCAATACCTCAGAAGAACCGTTCACCGTGGAATTCGAAGAATTCAAGGTGTCCGCGAAGTAGCACCCGCAAATTGCTGACCGCGAGGCAGGACGACCGCGATACTGGTTGGTGCTGGGGCTCTGGCGTTCGGTGTATGGCCGCGTAGTTCTGCTTCCCGAATTGGGGAGCCAAATGCTGAAGGAATCCTTGTTACTGGGGCGTCTTCGAAGGATTTGCCTTAAACTGCCGGAAACAAAAGAGACGGTGAAGTGGGGACACCCCACTTTCGAGGCTGGCAAAAAGATATTTGCTGTCCTCGACAAATACCAGGGTCACACCTGCATCGCCTTCCGCGTACCGGCCGACCAGGCAAGCACGTTGCTCCAGGATGATCGCTTTTTCGAGGCGCCATACGCTGGTGGCCGCGGTTGGATTTGTCTGCGAGCCGACGGCAAGCTTGACTGGAGAGAAATCTCCGAGTTGTTGAGGGAAAGCTATCGGCAGGTCGCGCTGAAGCGGATGCTGGCCGCTTTAGCGCAGGTCGAGCTGCAACATGCGCGATTGCACCGCCGATCGGGCCGCAATCATGCTGAGAGGTAATGTCTCTTTTACAAGTTGGGCGGCCACGAGGTGCCTGATGACGCCTAAGCAAGCTCTCATCTTTGTAAAGACCAGAGGCGTCGTTCTCGAATCGGGGCGCGGGCCCGTTCCGAGTCTGGCGGAGGCCATCGCTGGGGAGCCGATTCGCGGTAGCTGGTGGGCGCATCCCAAGGGGAACAACATCTTCTTGTGCTCGCGCGCCGTCCGCAACTCAGCCGATGTGCTCGTGTGCCGCCTTGTCGGCGGCAAAGTGACCTATGTCCATCGCCGCCTGTGGCCAGCGCTGGTGCGACTTGCTGAACGATTCGATGCTGATCGGCTTGCGGCAGTTCGGGAAGTTCACACTGCTACAGGAAAGCACAGAGTTGACACTACTGCTTTTCCGGATTGGGTGCCTGGAGAGGTGATGCGTGCCGCTGAGGAACTTGTCAGCGAGGAAGCGGCTGCGTTTCTGGCGGTCGTTCTTGGGTCGAATCGGACTGGGACCGAAGGGAAAGTACCGCCCGAGTAAACGCTGAAGCTGACGACATCTGCAACTTGTTGGGGAGGACTTATGCGTCTGATTCCGTTTGCCCTGGCCATTGTGGCGATTGTGGCTTGCGGGAACGCGTCTTCCCCAGATGACAAAAAGCTTCCGAGTAGCCAGGGCCAATCATTGGTAGTCAAGGAAAGGGTTAGAGGCGGCATCGCTTATCCCCCAGAGCGAATGCTGCTTCGGATCACTGGCAGGGTCAGGGTAGCCGACCCCTGCACGCTAATCTTTGAAGACGGAACAGAGGTCATTCTGCGCGGGGGCATGGACGCGCCGGCAATGGAGCAGCAAGGCTTGATAGGGGACTCCTTCTACCCTGCCGGCAAACAAGCGGCCGAGTTCCTCAAGACCCTGATCGACAACAAAAAGGTCACCTGCTTTGCACGCCCGAAGGATGTCGTCGGCAAGAGGATTTCAGGGGGAGCGGCGGACTGTTTCGTCGGCGAGACGAACCTTGAAATCGAGATGGTGCGAAACGGTTGGGCAGTGTCAAACCATTCGGGGATCGATTGCTTTGAGGTTTTCGCCCGGGAAAACAAGCGTGGCCTCTGGCGCGGTCAGTTCATCCCGCCCGCACGGTGGCGCAAGGGCGAGCGGCTACCGGGCGAACAGCCATAGTTCCAACCAATAATCGCAGTGCCCCTGGCCCGTCACACGATCCACTCACTCTTCTGCCTTCCTGCGTGGGTCTTCCCCATCAAACGAACGCGCCAGCCAGCTACCGTACTCTGGATCGTCCGACGTTATCTCGGTCATGCAATCGTTTGCGTCGGATTCGTCAGGCTCGACGGGGATGAGCAGGTTACCGTTTGACAGGCGGATCGCTTGCATGGCTTAGTTCTCCTTCCAATAGGGCAAACTGGATCGTGCAACCCGATACCATCGCGTCCCGCGTTCTTTCGTCCCGTTCGCTCTGAATTCCAGGCAGCCCGCCTCGCATAGCTGCCTTAGGGTGGCGGCTGAAACCGGTGTTCCCGCCAGGCGAAGCTCCTTCGCAGAGAACTCCCCATCCATGCTCTTCTTCGCCCGCAGGCACGCAAAGAGACCTCTTTGCAATCGCTGCCGCTTCAAGGTGGACATGGCCGTCCCGTTCCAAGGCTGCGCCGTTGATGAACATGAACATTCTATTCCGCACTGACGCATCATAATCACGGCCGCCAGAATTCTTCGATTTCAGACAATTCCTGTCGGAATTAGCTTGATGTGCTCGGGGAGCCTGAGGTAACTGTTTGCTGGGCTGAAGGCAACGCATCGCAGCTATGCAAGAAAGGACCATTCCCATGAAGAAACGTGACATCGAGATCGGCGAGACCTACCTGGCCAAAGTTAGCGGCAACCTGGTGCCGGTGCGGATTGCCAGCGAATCCATCCACGGCGGCTGGAACGCCGTCAACACCACGACGGGCCGAGATGTCCGCATTCGGAGCGCTGCCCGGCTGCGGCGGCCGGTAGATGCCAACACGTCGAGCCTCGTTGCGGTATCGCCCGCTCCCAGCCAGCCGGCGCCGACGGAAGTCGAAACCCCTCCGATCCCCTGCGACAACGACCTGAAATTCCTGGAATTTCCCAGCGCGGCGGAGGCGGTCCAGTACGCGACGAAGAACGGCAGCAAGGCCATCCGCATGGCTGGGCGCAACCTGGTCGCCAGCGAGCCGGACGCACAATTCCTGGCCGCGCTCGGGGCCGACTTCGCGTACCTGTGCGAACACAACGGACGGATCGTGACTGTCCCCGTCGACCACTAAGCCGAAACGCGCCTCGGCGCGTCGCGGCGGGTGGTTCCCGTCGCCTGAAGATGGCAGCCTCCCATCAACGCAATTTGAGGAGACATTCCGATGAGTAAGAAGACCAGTAAGACCAACGCGCGGAAGGCTACGAAGCGAGCCGCGGACCAGACCCCTGAGTCGGGGGACAGCGCCGCAAAGACGCCGACCGCCAGCAAGCTCATCCCCGAACTTGCGGCGATGAAGCTGTCGCCCAAGTTGGTTGCCAAACTGGATGCGTTGTCCGAGTCCGACCAGGAAACCGTTCTCAATTACGTCAATTCGGGCGTCCGCATCGACGATGCTTACAAGCGCATGATGGGCGGGAACCTTGGGCCGGTTCAACCCGAGCCGCCCGGCGCCGACGCCATCGGGTTCAGTGGGCAGGTCACGGAGACCGCGACGCCCGCGGCCGCCGAAGCTGACGAAGCAACACAAGACGCCCCGGCAACGACCCAGCCAGACGCGAATAAACCGCGACGGGCGCCGAAAGTGGCGAAGGCAAAGCAGGAAACCGGCCCCAAGAAGCTGAGCGCCATCGACGCGGCAGCAAAGGTCCTGGTGGAGGCGGGCGAGCCCATGGATTGCCAGACGATGATCAAGACCATGGCGGAAAAGGGCTATTGGAGTTCGCCCGGGGGCAAGACGCCAGCGGCCACGTTGTACACGGCGGTGACAATGTTGCCGAAAGGCGCCCCCCGAGGGGGCTTTAGCAAAAGGGCGCGGGGTGACCCTATAGGTGATTCGGACTTGCTGCTCCTCGATCTTGATGCTTTTCACGAGGCTGCGA
>Ga0185299_10003774_pt1 | contig 19352 bp, 17 predicted proteins | sample PaiPotPPA55metaG_FD_128002 | JGI IMG/M metagenome (GOLD analysis project Ga0185299, IMG submission 128002) | Iron sulfur acid spring bacterial and archeal communities from Banff, Canada, to study Microbial Dark Matter (Phase II) - Paint Pots PPA... ...
GCTGGCGTGGCTCATCCCCTTCCATCCGAAACAGATAAGCTGCCATATATGATACATAGCTGTTGATGTAACACACATTGCTCCATGTCAAGCATCCCGATAAGCGTGGTCCGAACATAGCATTTCCAACCTTGCTTTTGAAGATGGGCTTCTCCAGGTGGATTATACATCTTACAAGATGTAAGAAGCACGATTGCGCGAATCCGGCCGCCGCGCCGGTTCAAAAATCCTTTCCAATCCGCTACAGTGAGCGGCGCGAGACCGGCGGCGGAAGGCTTGGCATATGGCGGACGAGACAAGGCGCGCGGCGATCATCGGGGTCGTCACGGCTTCCGACCGCGCCAGCATCGGGCTCTATGAGGATCAAAGCGGGCCGGCCATCATCGCCTATTTGACGAAGATCCTAAAAAGCCCTTTCCATATCGTGCGAAAGATCGTCCCGGACGGATTCGAATCCGTGCGCGATACACTGATCGAACTCGCCGACAGGGAGCATTGCGATTTGATCCTGACGACAGGGGGCACAGGACCGTCCCCGCGCGATCTGACGCCGGAGGCGACCGAGGCGGCGGCGCCGCGCATATTGCCCGGCTTTGGCGAACTGATGCGCCAAGAAAGCCTGAAGGAGGTTGCGACCGCGATCCTGTCGCGTCAAATCGCCGCGCATCGCGGGCCTTGTCTCGTCATCAATTTACCGGGCAAACCAGCGTCGATCGAAACCTGCCTCAACGCAGTCTTTCCGGCGGTACCTTATTGCCTCGATCTCATCGGCGCCGCCTATATTGAGACGGACGCGGCGACCCTAAAATCCTTCCGGCCCAAGCAATCATAGATGAGCGTAAGCGCACCGGACCAGGCAGGAGCAGATCTCGACGCGGCCCGGCGGATGGCTGGGCTCGCAGCCGGTTACAAGCCGCTGCCGGGTATCCCGGATGAATTCATCGACGCGGACGGGCGCCCGCGCGCGCATTGGCTGCGGTTTCTTGCCGCGCTGATGGATCTTGGCGCCGATGACATCGGCAGGCGGTTCGCTACCGCCGACCGGCATATTCGCGACACGGGCGTGTCCTACCGCGCCTACGGGGATACCAGCGAACGCGCCTGGCCGCTCTCGCATGTGCCGCTTCTCATCGAGGCCGGCGAATGGCGCGAGATCGCGCTAGGCGTCGAGCAGCGCGCGCGGCTCATGGAACTGGTTTTGGCCGATATTTACGGCGACGCAGGATTGATCGCCGCCGGCGACTTGCCCGCTGCCGCGGTTACCGGCAGCCCCGAATTTCTGCACCCTTTGCATGGCGTGAAACCGCCGGGCGGCAAATTCTTGCATATTTACGCCGTCGACATCGGGCGCGGGCCGGATGGCCGCTGGTGGGTCCTTGGCGACCGTTCGCAGGCGCCCTCGGGCGCCGGCTACGCGCTCGCCAATCGGCTTGTCCTGGCCCGCGCTTTTCCTGCCCTTTACCGCGATATGAATGTCGAGCGGCTCGCGCCGTTCTTCGAAGCATTCCGGTTCGGCCTCACCTCCATGGCGCAGCGTTCGGACCCGCGTATCTGCCTGTTGACGCCGGGTCCTTTTAACGAAACCTATTTCGAGCAGGCCTACCTCGCCCGCTACCTCGGGCTTCTGCTGGTCGAGGGCGGGGATTTGACGATGCGCGACGGCAAGGTGCATGTCCGCACCATCGCCGGGCTTAAGCGCGCCGACGTGATCTGGCGGAGGATCGACAGCGATTTCGCCGATCCGCTCGAACTCAACGCCCGTTCGCGACTTGGGGTGCCGGGCCTTGTCGATGCGCTGCGCGAGGGCGGAGTCGTCGTCGCCAATGCGCTCGGGTCCGGCGTGCTCGAAGCGCCCGCGATGATGAGTTTCATGCCAAAACTCTGCCGCACATTGCTCGGCGAGGATCTCCGCCTGCCGAATATCGCAACTTGGTGGTGCGGCCATGGCAAAGCGCGCCGGTCTGTCATTGCCGACATGGACGCGCTTGCGATTGCAGGCGCCTTCGGCAATCCGGTCCTCGGCTCTGCGCGCAACCAGCCAGTCGTCGGCGCGGCGCTCGACGCGGGTGCGAAGACCCGGCTCGCTGCCGCGATGGCCGAGCGCGGCGTGGATTTCGTAGGCCAGGAAGTCGTCCATCTTTCGACGACTCCCGTATGGCACGATGGCCGGATCGAGCCGCGGCCCTTCGTTCTGCGCATCTATGCGGCGCGGACGCCGGAGGGATGGACCGTCATGCCCGGCGGGTTCTGCCGCATTTCCGGCCGCGCCGACGCACGTGCCGTGTCCATGGGCGAGGGGGTCCAATCGGCCGATGTCTGGGTGCTCGCCGACAAGCCTGTCGCTATGGTCAGCTTGCTGCCCACCGACGAGACCGTTCGCATCCGCCGCATCATGGGCACCTTGCCGAGCCGGGCCGCGGACAATCTCTTTTGGCTCGGACGTTATATCGAGCGCTCGGAAGCGACCTTGCGGCTCATCCGCTGCCTCGCAGCCCGGATGATCGAGACCGGTGCCGGGACCGCCACTCCGGGATCGGCGGTATCCAAGCTCACTAGCTTGCTCGTTGCGTGGCACGCCGCGCCGATTGAGGTGGTCTCCAGCGCCATGGCGCTTGCCGCGATTGCCCTGCATGGCGGCAAGCAGTATGGCTCGGCTCTATCGCTCGTGCGCGATGCGCGCCGCGCCGCGTCGTTCATTCGCGAACGGCTCTCGCCGGACACCTGGCGGCTTATCGGCGATCTCGATCAAGACCTTTCCGTCGATGTGCCCGGGCCGCTCGCCGAAGCCGAGACTTTCGAGCGTGCCGACGCGGCTTTGCGGACGATCGCAGCGATCTCCGGCTTGGCTCAGGAAAACATGAATCGCGGCGCCGGCTGGCGCGTATTCGATAGCGGGCGGCGCATCGAGCGGGGCGTCAATACGTGCCGCTTTGCCCGCCACTTCGCGAGCGGCGACGCGCCGGCCGACGATCTCGACGTCTTGCTCGATCTCGTCGATTCGCAGATCACCTATCGTTCGCGCTATCTGATGGGCGTCGCTCTCAACCCGGTTCGCGACATGGTCGTACTCGATTCGTTCAATCCGCGCTCGGTTGCGTTCCAGGTCGAGCGGCTCGACGAACATCTTGAAACTCTGCCCTTGCTCAGCGACGATGGAATGCTCGAGGTGCCGCGCCGCTTGATTCTGCAACTCGCCGCCGAAATCGCGACCGCGACCGCCTCGAGCTTCGATAACGAAAAGATTCTCGGTTTCGAGCAGAGCCTTCTCGGCCTCGCCGACGCGATTGCCGCGCGCTATTTCCTTCAAGGTTCGCATGTCGCCCGGGCCGACAAATCGAGTGGCCTCGCGTGATCTACGATATCCGCCATTTAACACTTTACGAATACGGTTCGACCGTGACGTTCTCACATTGCGCGCTGCGGCTTCTGCCGACGGATGGGCCTGGACAAAGGGTGCTTTCGAGCGAGCTTTGCATTACCCCCGCGCCCGCGCAAACGATCGAACGCATGTGTTTCTTCGGCAACCGCCTCACTTTTCTCGCGATCGAAATGGCGCATCGCAGGCTGATCGTGGAGGCTAATACAAGCGTCGAGATCGACCGGAGCGCGCCGTGGAATCAAAGCAAAACACCGGCGTTCGAAATGGTGCGGGAAGAAGCCTTTGCCAGCCCGTCCTTCGACCGGCACTCGCCCGCCCATTTCCTGTATCCAAGCCGCCTTGCTCCGCGCTTCGAACCGGCGTCCGATTACGCCCGTGCAAGCTTCTCCGCCGGGCGCCCGGTCCTCGAAGGCGCCAAGGAATTGATGCGGCGGATCAAGGCCGATTTCAAATACGACACGAAGGCGACCGTGGTCTCGACTCCGCTTTCCGAAGCCTTCGGCAAGCGGCGTGGCGTATGCCAGGATTTCGCCCATATCATGATCGCCGGCTTGCGCGGGATCGGCCTGCCCGCCGCCTATATCTCGGGCTATATCCGCACCATTCCGCCGGCCGGCAAAGAGCGCCTCGAAGGTGCCGATGCGATGCACGCGTGGGTATCGCTCTGGTGCGGCCGCGCGTGCGGCTGGACCGGCTTGGACCCGACCAATGCGATCACGATCGGCAACGATCATATCGTGCTCGCGAAAGGCCGCGACTATGCCGATATCTCCCCCGTCGCCGGAATTATCCTCGGCTCGCGCGAGCAGGATGTCGATGTACAGGTCGATGTCGTGCCGAGAGCGTGAGAGGCGAGGTTCCGATGCACCACCATCTAAATTATTTCCCCCTGCCATTGATCTTCTATGCGATCTTCGCAGGCGTCCTGCTCGCTCTATTCATTCTCCTCCAGCTCAAACTGCTGCGTTACGCCTATATGCGCATCGGCCTCGACTCCCGCGTGGCCATGTGGGTTCTCCTTGGGTCGCTCATTGGCAGCTATATCAACATCCCGGTAGCGCAGCTTGCGGAGTCGCGCGTTGCATCCGATGAGGCGATCGATTTCTTCGGCATGCGTTATGTCGTGCCGGTCGTGGTCGACTGGCCCGGCACAATAATCGCCGTCAATGTCGGCGGGGCGCTCATTCCGAGCCTGCTTTCGATTTACTTGCTCGCGCGCAACCGGATTTGGCTTCTTGGCGCCGTGGGGACCGTCATTGTGGCCGTCATTGTTCATCGTCTTGCCTTCCCCGTTCCGGGCGTCGGCATAGCGGTGCCGGTCCTTGCGCCGCCCCTCGTCACGGCGGTCGTGGCGCTGTTGCTCTCGCGGAGTTTCGCCGGGCCGCTCGCCTATGTCAGCGGAAGCCTTGGCACACTGATCGGCGCCGATCTGCTCAATCTCGACAAGCTGCATGGCCTCGGCGCGCCCATTGCCTCGATCGGCGGGGCAGGGACATTCGACGGCATTTTCGTTACCGGCATCCTGGCCGTGCTGCTTGCGGGATTCGGCGCACGGTGAAACCTTTGGCCCAGCCGCTCGCATAGTAGGCGTGGCTCGTCTGAACCACCCGTCTTCTCGCCAAGGTCATTAGGCGGAGCAACTCGCGTTTGCCGCAAAAACGCGGCGTTTACCAAGTTTTTACCTTAAGTTGGGATTCCTCCTGCCATAGCCCGAACGGTGCCACGCCGGTTTGCATAAATCTTTAACCTGTCGAAATTGTCCGTTCCGATTGCTCCCGAACATAAGCCGAATGATCACGCTTTATCATCATCCCCTCTGCCCGCATTCGCGTTTCGTCCGGCTGCTCCTGGCCGAATATGCGATCAAGCCGGAACTCATCGAAGAGAAAGCGTTTGAGCGGAGACGGGATTTTCTCATCCTCGATCCGGCCGGGCAAACGCCGGTTCTCGTCGAACAATCCGAAACGGTCGTCTCGGGCCCCGGGCCGATCGCCGAATATTTCGACGAGACGCGGGGTCTCGCCCTGGGCAGGCACCGGTTGTTGCCCGAAGATCCGGTCTCTCGTGCGGAGGTGCGCCGGCTGTTCGATTGGTTCCATCAAAAATTCTTCCGTGAAGTCACGAATTGGCTCGTCACCGAAAAGGTTTATAAGCGATTGATGCCGCGCGAGCAGGGCGGCGGCGGGCCGGACATGGATCTCGTCCACGCGGCGCGGGCCAATATCCGCACCCATTTGCGCTATATTGGTTACCTCGCGGGCAACCGGAATTGGCTCGCCGGAGACCGGCTGTCGCATGCCGACCTCGCCGCCGCGGCGCATCTCTCCTGCGCGGATTTTCTGGGCGACGTGCCATGGGAAGCAAACGAGATGGCAAAGCTATGGTACGCCCGGGTAAAATCGCGCCCGTCGTTCCGCCCGCTGCTCGCAGACCGGCTGCCAGGCTTCTGTCCGAACCCGATCTACGCAAATCTCGATTTCTAGGCCCGGACTTTAAAGCGCTGTTGCGCGAGCAGGCCCGCGCGCGCGGCTTCGACATCTGCCGCGTCACCCATCCGGGCGCCATTCCCGATGCGCCGGAAAGGCTCGATGCCTGGCTTGCCTCCGGCGCGGCGGGCTCCATGGACTGGCTTGCGGCGACGCGAGCGCGACGGTCCGATCCGAGCAAACTCTGGCCCGAGACCGCGAGCATTATTCTGCTTGGCATGAATTATGGCCCGGCGGGCGATCCTCTTGCGGCGCTGGCCCAGAAATCGGCCGGAAATATCTCCGTTTATGCGCGAAACCGTGACTACCATGGCCTTATCAAGGGCAGGCTCAAGCTGCTCGCCGCGTGGCTCGTCACCCAAGCCAAGGGAACCGGAGTCAAGGTCTTCGTCGATACCGCGCCGGTTATGGAAAAGCCGCTGGCGCAGGCGGCGGGCCTCGGCTGGGCGGGCAAGCACAGCAATCTGGTTTCGCGCGAGTTTGGTTCCTGGCTGTTTTTGGGCTCCATCTTTACCGATCTGCCGCTCGCACCCGACCCGCCAGAGCCGGATCATTGCGGCACATGCCGTGCCTGTCTCGACATCTGTCCGACAAAGGCATTTCCGCGTCCCTATGTGCTCGATGCGCGGCGTTGCATCTCCTATCTCACGATCGAACACCAGGGCCATATCGGCCGCGAGTTCCGGCCGCTGATCGGAAACCGCATCTTTGGCTGCGACGATTGTCTTGCGGTCTGTCCCTGGAACAAATTCGCGGCAACGGCGCGGGAAACGAAGCTTTGCGCGCGGGAAGAGCTTTCCGCCCCACCAATCGCCGATTTGCTTCGCCTTGACGATGCCGCGTTTCGGGCGCTGTTTACGGGGAGCGCGGTCAAGCGAATTGGTTATGATCGGTTTACGCGCAATGTCTTGATCGCGGCGGGCAATAGCGGCGATCCGGCCCTCGCCGGACCGGTCGCGGAGAAACTGAAAAGTTCTTCGGCTCTGGTCCGGGCGATGGCGGTGTGGGCGCTCGGCCGGCTCGTTTCGTTCGATAGCTTGGCTGACCTCACACAGGGCTACCTTCCCGGCGAGGCCGACGATACGGTCAAGTCCGAGTGGGCGGCGGCAACTGGCGTGGCGCCGCGCGAGCCATGACCGCGAGCGCGGTTGATTTGAAAGAAGGCCTGCCGTCATGAATCTCTTCGCATTCGGTCTAGGCTATTGCGCGCGTCATTTCATCGCCCGCTCGAAAAGTTCGTTCGATGCGACCGCAGGCACCGTGCGCGGGCCTGCCAAATGCGAAGAGTTGGCGAGCGAAAATATCGAGACGTTCGTGTTCGGCCCCGACCACGAGGACGCGGCCATCGCGGACCGGGTTGCCTCGGCCGATGTTATCCTCGTCTCGGTCCCGCCCGGCGTCTCGGCCGACCCCGTGCTGGCGCGGTTTGGCCACCGCATGGCGAACCTCCGGCGCCAGCAGACGATTGTCTATCTCTCGACGATCGGCGTCTATGGCGACGCGCGCGGCGAATGGGTCGATGAAACATCAACCCCGGCGCCCTCCTCCGACCGTTCGCTGGCGCGGCTTCAGGTCGAAAAATCCTGGGCCGCGATCGGCAAGGAGAGCGACAAGAAAGTACATATCCTGCGTCTCGCCGGAATCTACGGTCCCGGCCGCAATGTCCTCCTCAATCTCAAGGCAGGCACCGCCAAGCGCGTCGTGAAGAGAGGCCAGGTCTTCAATCGTATTCATGTCGAGGACATCGCGCGGGCGATCGACGCCGCCTTGGCCCATAGAGGCCCGGGCGATGTCTTTAACGTAAGCGACGACGCGCCGGCGCCGCCGCAGGATGTCATCACATACGCCGCGATGCTCATGGGAATCGAGCCGCCGCCCGAACAGGACGTCGAAGCCGCCGGTCTGAGCCCGGTGGCGCGGAGCTTTTATGCCGAGAACAAAAGGGTGTCGAACCGCAAGCTGAAAGACGAGCTAGGCGTCAAACTTACCTTTCCAACCTATCGTGTGGGCCTCGAAGCGCTTTGGGAAGCGGGCGAGGGGCGGTAGCGCGGGGTTCAAATGTAAGCCGGGGAGTCCAGCCCAACCAACTGCCGTCCCCCGTGTGAGTTTTTTGCGCATTTGCAAGCGAAACGGAGTAACGCTCGACGATCGCGCCAGGTGGCGGCTGACTGGTCAACAAGTTAAAAATCGCGGGTCCTAAAACACCAAAACGTAACGGCCTTCCCACATAGTCTCTTGAAACGAAAGGGAAGAGGCAATGTCAGTGCCGGAAAAGCGAACGATGGAAACGCCGCCGCAAGAGTGCCGAGTGCGCCACCGCGTTCTCAAGGGAGCGCAGATCGTCTTCAAAGGTCACGAGGCGGTGATCGATTGTGTGGTCCTCGACCTTTCGGACAGGAGCGCCTGCCTCAAAGTGGAGAGTCCCATCGGAATTCCGGATGCGTTTGATCTTGTGCTTGACCACGCATTCGTCGGCAATTGCCGCGTGACTTGGCGGAAAGCTACCCAAATCGGTGTCGAGTTCGCCTAAGCGACTTTTCCGGCTCCGCCTCGATCGAGCTTTGTTCGATAGGGAAATCGAACGCCGAATCCGAATTTCCGACAACCGTTAAGTGTCGTTCATCCGGGATCAGACGTTGGACATGGTCGGCCCGCGGCTCGATCGGCCAACAACGTAAAACTCGCGCATTCCAGAACAGCAAATCGCAACCGCCGTGTGACACATTCGCGGGGAGAACAGTCGAGAAGTGCCGGGATGTCGGCGGGTTGTCAGATCCCTTGTCGATTCCCTAATCCGGCGCGGCGCCGGAGCCACGATTCAAACCGACGAAGGTTGAACGATGCAGCGCGTATATAGCTGTCTTACCGAACAACATGATCTCCGGCTCGTCTTTCTCGCCGCATTGATTTGCATTGCCGCTTGCTCGATATCCATGCGACTTTTCATTCGCGCCAATGACGCGGAGAAGGACCGGGCCCTATTGGGGTTGTTCGGGGCGGCCACGGTCTTCGGCGCGGGCGTGTGGGCGACCCATTTCATTGCCGAGTTGGCGTATGACCCGGGTATTCCCATAGGCTACGATGCCGGTTTGACCGCGATTTCGTTTCTGGCTGCGATAGGAGCCGTCTGGCTCGGGATGTTTGTCGCGCACCGGTACGCGGCTCCCGCGCTGGGCGGCGCCATGATCGGGGCGGGCATCGCCACGATGCACTATATTGGGATGGCGGCGTTGCGGGCGCCCGCCCAGCAGCACTGGGACGCCGGCTATGTCCTGGCTTCGATCGCCGTTGCCATGACCTTCGCCGCCGCTGCGGTGCGTGTCTCGTCATGCGGACCGGTCTTGCCGGGCCGCATGATGGCCGTGGGGCTGCTCGTCCTGGCGATTGTCGGCCTTCATTTCACGGCCATGGCGGCCGTTACCCTTGTGCCCGATCCGCTCATCGCGGTGCCTGGCCATGCCGTCGCGCCAACCATCCTCGCCCTCGCGATCGGTACGGTGATGGCTCTCATCGCCGGACTCGGCGTACTGGGCGCCGTGGATAATTATATGGCGGAGCGGCTGCGGCGCAGCGCCGACCATTTGGCGTGCGCCCAGCGGACCGCCCATACCGGCAGCATCGAACAGGATTTGCGGACTGGCGCCATCAAATGGTCCGGCGAAACCTATCGGATCTTCGGTCTCGATCCGAATCTGCCCGCGCCCGTGGGAAACGCGTTCCTCGATCTCATTCATCCTGACGATCGCGCCGCGTGCGAAACGCAGGCGCCCTCTCACCAAACCGTCGCCTCGTGCAGGCTTCATGACATGCCGCGCGTGGACCTCCGGTTTCGCATCGTCCAGCCTGGGGGCGCGGTTAGACGGGTTCATCACGAATCCGAATTGGTTTTGGATCAACGTGGCGAGGCGGTCCGGTGGATCGGGACATAAGGACGTGACCGAGGCGTTTGAGGCAGAAGAATCGTTCAAATTGGTCTTCGATGACAATCCGGTTCCGATGTGGCTCTTCGATCCCGAAACCCTGAAATTCATGGCCGTGAACGACGCGGCGGTCGCTCATTACGGTTATAACAGAGGGTCGTTCTTAAAGTTGACCTTGCTCGATATAATACCGCAACGCGACAGGGATGCAATCAAGCATGCGATTCGAAACAATCCCGGTGCGGGCGGAAGCCCCAGCCACCTTTGGCAACATGTGAAGGCGGATGGGACGGAAATCGACGTCCTTACTTATTGGCGCCACACCATGTTTTGCGACAAGCCCGTGCAGCTTGTGGCGATTATGGATGTGACGGCCAAACGCCAGGCCGAGGCGCGCATTGCCCATATGGCGCATCACGATGCGCTGACCGGTTTGCCAAACCGGGTATTGTTCCACGAGCGCCTGGACGAAACGCTGGTGCGCGTGCGCCGGGATCGGGAAACGCTCGCCGTTCTTTATCTCGATCTCGATCAATTCAAGACCGTCAACGACGGCTTGGGGCACCCCGCTGGCGACAAGCTTTTGGTGGCGGCGGCGGAGCGTCTCCGCACGTGCCTGCGCGGCTCCGACATGGTCGCTCGATTCGGCGGCGACGAATTCGCGGTCCTGCAAATAGGGCTCGCCGGACCGCATGAGGCGGGCATCTTGGCCGAACGCATCGTAACGCTCTTGAGCGAGCCTTACGATATCGGAGGTCAACAGGTCGTAATAGGAGCCAGCGCCGGCATCGCGCTTGCGCCAGACGATGGCGAGACCGCCGAGCAACTTCTGGGGAACGCCGACATGGCGCTCTATCAGGCCAAGGAGGACGGTCGGCGCACGTTCTGCTTTTTCCAACCCGGCATGGGCGCCAGCCTTCGAGCCCGCCACACCCTGGGACTCGATTTGCGCAAAGCGCTCGCAGCGGGCGAATTCGAAGTCTATTATCAGCCTCTCGTCACGCTTGAGACCGGCGGCATTTCTGGCTTCGAGGCGCTGCTTCGCTGGCGTCATCCCTTGCGTGGCATGGTGGCCCCGGCGAAGTTCATTCCCCTCGCCGAGGAGACCGGCTTGATTGTCCCCATCGGGGAATGGGTGTTGCGTCAAGCCTGCGCCGAAGCAGCGACATGGCCGGACAATTTGAAAGTGGCGGTGAATCTTTCGCCGGTTCAGTTCAAGAAAGCCAATTTGCCTCAACTGGTTTTCGCGACGCTCGCGAGTGTGGGATTGCCGGCGGCGCGCCTTGAACTCGAGATCACGGAATCCATATTTCTGGCGGAAAGCAAAACCAACCTCGCCACTTTGCGCCGCTTGCGTGCGCTCGGCGTCGGCATTTCGATGGATGATTTCGGCACCGGCTATTCCGGCCTGAGCTATCTGCGCGCCTTTCCCTTCGACAAGATCAAGATCGACCGGTCCTTCATTTCCGAGCTTAGCGAGAGCGCGGATTGCATGGCGATTATCCGGGCGATCACCAATCTTGGATCGAACCTTGGCATTCCCACGCTGGCGGAAGGCGTCGAGACCAAAAAGCAACTTTCATGGTTGCGCGAAATCGGCTGCACGGAAATGCAGGGCTATTTGTTCAGCCAGCCAGTTCCCGCAAGCGAGATCGCCGGATTGCTGAGTTCTCAACTCAACTGCCAGCAGGCCGATGAATATCTTCTAACTGCGAGAGCGGATCCTTTAGAAAGCCGGCCAACTGTTTCAGATCGACGGAACACCTCGGAATTTTACTTTGTTCTGGGCGGATCACGATTTCGTCAGACCAAACCCATCGCGCTGCCTCGAACGAAAATGCGGCGTTTCCGTTCATGGGAAGTTCAGGCACACGGATGCAATGTAAGAATGAAAGCGCCTTAGGGACCTCCCCGGCGCGGCAACGTCAAGGAGATTCAAGATGAGCAGCATGTCGAGGAAGGTCGCCATAGCCGCCGTCGCCGCTCTGACCATGGGGGTCGGCGTCACTGCGACCGCGACGCCTTTGGCGGCGCAAGGCCGGTACGGCCATGGTTGGCATGGGGGCGGTTGGCACGGCGGCGGTTGGCATGGGGGCTGGCGCGGCGGGCGCGGCTACGGATGGGGCGGCGGATATTATGGCGGCGGCTGGGGCGGACCGGTTGCGGCGGGCGTGATCGGCGGCCTCGCGCTCGGCGCGCTGGCCGGATCGGCCTATGCTTACGGTCCGGCCTATTACGGCTACGGCGGCTGCTATTGGCAGAACCAGCCAGCCTACGACGCCTGGGGCAATTTTTCCGGCTACCAGCCTGTCCAAGTGTGCTATTGATTTTGCCCCGGTGGCGTTAAGGCCCCGCCAAAAAGGCGGGGCTTTAACTTTTTTTCAATTTCTGTCTGATCGAGCGCAACCTTTTCGGGCGGCCCGCGTTTAGGTAACAATTAACGCACGCATCTGGTTTTTCGAAGATTTTTACCCCCGCCGGCGGCGCGCACAGGGGAGAGGGAACAGGACCCATGATCCAGTCTCGCAACGCGATCGGAAAGCAGGCTCTCAAATATGCGATGGCGGGAATTGGGGTTTCCTGTCTCGGAGCGGCGGTGTTCGCGGCCCCAACGACGATCCCCCCGAAAGCGAAGGTTTTTAGTCCCGCGCAGCGAACGAGCGAGACGAAAACGGTTTACCAGCCTCTTGGTAAAGGTCCCGCGTTTCAGCTTGGCCGTGCGGCGGCAGGAGAGGACGAGGATTGCGTTAGGGTCACCCGCATAGTAGGTCCCGACGGGCGGGTGTATGTGATGCGCGGTTTAATCTGCCAGGATTAGGTCCCACCGCTTTCCAAAGCTCTCTTTCCGAATTGCTCCCTGCCTGTTTCCGCTGAGAGATGAACGTTCGGCGTTTTGGGACTGCCGTCCCAGTAAGGCTGAATCCATTCGACCGGTCGTGCCGTCGCGCACCGGCAATCAAGTTACGTCTTGAAGCCGGATTTTTCCGGGAGACACCCGATCCCCGAACGCGACTGGCTTGGCGCTATCCTATCTCCCCGTTTTTGCCAATAATGCCATGATATTTCGTATTTTTTTAAATTTCTGCGCGACTTTGGCCTGTCTCGGCGGCATATGGCGCCCTATCGAAAAGAGAGGCCTAGTTGCGAAAAACCGGACATTGCGGCGAGGCGCCCAAAGCTTGCCTTATTTCAGCCGTGCATTTTTCCTGATATATGAGGACGGGGTTATCCTCTCCAACCCAAAGCAGAGCCCTACGTACCGTTCGTAGGCTCGGCCTGGCCAGCGCTCATTAAGTTGAGGGAGGCGTGTGGCGCCGCGGCCCCGTCGCGGCCCGCGGACACTTTTTAACATCGAGGCGCCGCCGCAATTCGCTGCAAAAGGCATGAACCTTCGGCAACAGTTCAGGGAGTTTTCTGGCAAGCCCTTTGGGAACTTGATCGTGGTGCTCGATTTCGAAATTAGGACCGTTCATGCCAACGATTGCCCTGGTTGATGACGACCGCAACATCCTCGATTCGGTGGCGATTGCCCTTGAAGGAGAAGGCTATCGCGTGCAGACCTATACGGATGGGTCGACCGCGCTCGACGACTTGAAGAGCAATCCTCCCGATCTTGCGATTTTCGATATCAAGATGCCGCGGATGGACGGCATGGAATTGCTCCGCCGGTTTCGGCAGAAATCCGACGTGCCGGTGATCTTTTTAACCTCAAAGGATGAGGAAATCGACGAGTTGTTCGGGCTCAAAATGGGCGCCGACGATTTTATCCGCAAACCCTTCTCGCAACGGCTTCTCGTCGAGCGCGTCAAGGCCATTTTGCGCCGTGCCAATCCCAAGGACCCTGGAACGCAGAAGGAATCCGAGGCGAAGATACTCGAACGCGGTCTTTTGAAAATGGACCCGGAGCGCCATGCCTGCACCTGGAAGAATGACGCTGTGACCTTGACGGTCACCGAATTCTTGATCCTCCAGGCGCTCGCGACAAGACCCGGAATTGTCAAGAGCCGTAATGCCTTAATGGATGCGGCCTATGATGATCAGGTCTACGTTGACGACCGAACAATCGACAGCCACATCAAGCGATTGCGCAAGAAATTCAAGGTCGTCGATGAAGAGTTCGATATGATCGAGACGCTTTACGGCGTGGGCTATCGCTTCAAGGAATGATCTTGGCGGCAAGTCAATCGCTTTTGGCTGGCGGGCGAGGGCGCACCCTTCGCACCGACACCGGAGTTCAGAGCATGAAGGGTGAACGAGGTAGCTAGTTTCGCAATAAATCGCGCCCAGGCAAGAAATTTAGAGCGCTTCAAGCTTTCCGCCAAAGACCGTGGCGCGGCGATTCGTCGTTATGCCCTGTATAAATGCGATATAAAGCACCAGTGTTCCTGTTATCGAGCCAAATCGGGACGGGATCCGGTCTCCATTTCGGGCTCAGGCATGACTCTTTACGCCGCAGGGAGGGGGATCGTCGGACAATGAGTCTCGAAGCACGCGAGGGCTTCGAACGAGCTCCCCGCACGGCGCGGCGGGCCAAGCGCATGCGCCGGAGTGTTGGCCTGCGCCTGCGCGGGTTTGCGCGCGCCGCGGGGGCCCGTTTTGCGTCCCCGCTAACCCGCCGCATCGTAGTTTTGAACCTGGGCGGGCTAGCGGCTCTCCTCATCGGCTTCCTTTATCTCAACCAATTCCGCGAAGGTTTGATCGAGGCCAAGGTGCAGAGCCTGCAGATTCAGGCCGAAATCATCGCCGCGGCAATCGCGGCGTCGGCCAGCGTCGAAACCGACTCGATTGCCATCGATCCGGAAAAGCTGCTTCAGCTTGCTCCGGGCGAGAGCTACGCGCTTGCCCAGGAAACCGCGCCATCGCTGGAATTTTCGATCAATCCGGAACGCATCGGGCCGGTCCTTCATAGGCTCGCTTCGCCGACGCGGACGCGGGCGCGGATCTACGATCGCGACGGCTATTTGTTGCTCGATTCGCGCTCGCTCACGAGCCGGTCCAACATCATGCGTTATGATCTGCCGCCGCCCGCGCGACGGGAGCCGTCCTCCCTGTGGACACGCGTCGGCCGTGGCTTGAAGCGGCTTATGGGCCAGTCCAGCCTTTCCCTTTATGAAGATATCGGCGTTGGCAACGGCAAGAGCTATCCGGAAGTGGCGCGGGCGCTGAGCGGCGGCGCGCAATCGATCGTGCGCGTCGATGCCCAGGGTGACACCATTGTTTTGGTTGCTGCGCCGATCCAACGCTTCCGGGCCGTGCGCGGCGCCTTGCTCCTGTCTACGCAAGGCGACGACATTGACAAGATCATCGCCTCGGAACACTTGGCCATCGTCCGGATCTTTCTTATTTCCTCCCTCATCATGCTTCTTCTCTCTTTTTTCATCGCCGGAACCATAGCCGAACCCATAAGGCGCCTGGCGGGCGCGGCGGAACGCGTGCGACGAGGTACAAAGGCACGCCGGGAAATCCCCGATTTCACAGGCCGCTCGGACGAGATCGGGCATTTGTCCGGCGCCCTCCGCGATATGACCAAGGCTCTCTACGATCGCATCGAGGCGATTGAACGCTTCGCCGCCGATGTCGCGCACGAACTGAAGAATCCGCTTACCTCCTTGCGCAGCGCGGTCGAGACCCTGCCGGTTGCCCGCTCGCCGGAATCGCGCCAGCGTCTGTTGGCGATTATCGCACACGACGTTCGCCGGCTCGATAGGTTGATCAGCGACATATCCGACGCGTCCAGGCTCGATGCCGAGATGGCGCGCGACGATGTGGTTCTCGTCGATCTAAAGCGCCTGCTCGTTACGGTTGCCGCCATGGCGAACCTGGTCAGGGATACCGGCGCGATCCGTGTCGAATTCGCCGTCGCCCCCGCTGCGCCCTTGGAGGATAGCCGCAAGTCGGCTTTCCTGGTTCTCGGGCACGATTCGCGCCTTGGCCAGGTTTTCAATAATCTCATCGACAATGCGAGATCGTTTTCGGCCGCTGGCGGAAGCGTTCGCGTGCTGTTGCGTCCAACCAAGGACTACACGGCCCAGGGCCAGACGCGCGACGGTTTCGAGATTATTATCGACGATGACGGTCCCGGCATTCCGGCCGATGCTTTCGAACGAATATTCGAAAGGTTTTATACCGACCGCCCTGGCCAAGGTTTCGGGCAAAACTCGGGCCTTGGGCTTTCCATCTCGCGCCAAATCATCGAGGCCCATGGCGGACGCATATCGGCGCTCAACCGGATCGGCCCCCCCGGCGCTGACGGCTTGACCCCGGTGCTTGGCGCCCGCTTCCTGATCTTTTTGCCAAAGGCACGATAAGCCGTGTCCACGAAACGGGATCGACTGGCCGCGATTGCGGCAAAATCCTATCTCCATGCAAGCGCCGTCGTGATCGGTGAAGCCGGCGTGCTCATTCGCGGGCCATCTGGCGCCGGCAAAAGCAGCTTGGCATTCGCCTTGATCACGGCCGCCGAAGAGGCGGGTTTTTTCGCAAGACTCGTGGGCGATGACCGCATCGGCATTGAATCCCGAGGCGGCCGCCTGATCGCCTGTGGCCATCCAATGATCCTGGGAAAGATCGAACGGCGCGGCCAGGGCATCTTCGAAATACCGTTTTTATCCGCGGCCGTTGTGCGGCTTGTGATTGGACTTGCCGGCGAGGATGAAGCACTCCCGCGGTATCCGGAGCCAGACCACGATCGTATCGAGCTTGCGGGCGTCACATTGCCGTTCTTCCCCATGCGGCAAGATGCCGCGGCTGCCGGGCTTGCCCTCGCGGTATTGGCGGATCCTCGCTTGCGACGAAAATTTCTGTAAGGGGTCTTGCCAATGCGGTGCCGCCTTTCCTCGGACACGACAGCTGGGTTCGAGCCGCCTTTCCGGGCGAGCTTCGCCTCATTTTATTTGCCAATTTCGTTGCGCCGCACAAAAAGCTGCGAACTTATTCTTGACCCGTGCATTTTCGGACAAGGGTCACAGGCGAGGTCTGCCACTTGTGGTCTTGCGTTTTGCCCTACCACGAAGACGTTCGCGAAAGGCGTGTCGAGTAGGTTATTTTAAACCAGTTTACCCCAAAGGGACCGTTGCGGCGAGTTTCTCCTTAAGTCCGTAGACGGTTCTTGTCTTGACGAATACCTCGCGCCGTGCCGGTCAGGCATGAAGTTCCTGAAGAACAGGTACGTTCGATGATTGGAATCGTCCTCGTGACCCATGGCCGACTTGCATCGGAATTTCGCGCCGCGTTGGAACATGTGGTCGGTCCGCAAGAGCAGATCGAAACGGTCACCATCGGGGCGGATGACGATATCGAGCAGCGGCGCCAGGATATTGTTTCCGCCACGGCCAAAGTCGACAGCGGCGCGGGCGTGGTCGTGCTCACCGATATGTTTGGCGGTACTCCCTCTAATCTCGCGATTTCGATTATGGATGACTCAAATATTGAAGTCATCGCGGGGGTCAATCTGCCGATGCTAATTAAACTCGCCTCGGTACGCGAAAGCTGCAGTCTCGAGCAGGCGGTGATCCAGGCCCAGGATGCAGGCCGCAAATATATCTATGTCGCGAGCAGGGTATTGAGCGGTATATGATCGACGATCATGCCATCCCATTTGGGTCCGGCGATGATTGTCCGGATTTCCAACCACCCGGGGATGCCCTGGTACGCACCCTTGAAATCGTCAATCGCAAGGGGCTTCACGCGCGCGCGACGGCGAAACTCGTGCAATGTATCGATGGGTTCGATGTCACTGTCACGTTCAGCCGTTGCGGGGAGACCGTCGGCGGGGCCTCGATCATGGGCATTTTGACCCTGGGCGCCGGGCCGGGAATGACCATCACTGTTACCACGGCCGGCGCCGAGGCGGCCGAGGCAATGGAGGCGATCGCGGCGCTCGTCGCCAACCGGTTTGGCGAGGACGAATAAGCGAGACCCAAAAAATAGGCGGGTATTGTTGCTCAGCCCTCGTCATATTGCACGCCGCGGCGATGAGACAACCGCGGACGAGTCCAAATCTGCCCGAGCAGCTTGCACCCGCGATTGGCGTGAGCTTGTTGGCGAGTTCCGCGGCACGCCAAGCGGAGCGCACCCAAACCCCTGGATCGTTATAAGCGGCCCATGGTTTTCTTCGCATTTTCATCAATTTTAGAGGCCGGCTTGTCCGGCGCTTTGATCGAGCGCCGGACAAGGCCGATTGTCAAAGATTGTAAGCGCGTTCGCCGTGATCGGTAATGTCGAGGCCTTCGAGCTCGGACTGCTTCGTTGCTCTGAGGCCGATGGTCAGGTCGACGAACTTGTAGAGGATCAACGAGCCGAAACCCGACCAGCAAAGCGTGAAAAGCACGTTCTTCGCCTGGATCAGCACCTGTGTTTTCATGTCGTAATCCGCGGGCGACGCAAAGCCAGGTTTGATCGCGTAGTCGACCAAGCCCACGCCGCCGAGATAGGGCGCGACGAGAATACCGGTGCCGATCGCCCCGATGATGCCGCCGATGCAATGCACGCCGAACACGTCGAGCGAATCATCGTACCCGACTCTCGGCTTCACAAACGCGCAAAAGATGTAGCAAACCGATCCGGCGATCAAACCTAGTACGATCGATCCCATCGGCCCGGCAAAGCCGGATGCCGGCGTCACCGCGACGAGGCCCGCGACCGCGCCCGAGACCATGCCAAGCAGCGAGGGCTTGCCCTTCAACACCCATTCCGTGAACATCCAGCCAAGCGTCGCAGCCGCGGTCGCCACCATGGTGTTCACAAAAGCGAGCGAAGCCATTCCAGTTGCCTCGAGGTTCGAACCGGCGTTGAAGCCGAACCACCCGACCCAGAGAAGCGAGGAGCCGATCATCGACATGATGACCGAATGCGGCGGCTCGATATCGCCCGGATAGCCAATCCGCTTGCCGATCATCAAGCAACCAACCAAACCCGCAATGCCCGCGTTGATATGGACCACGGTGCCGCCGGCGAAATCGAGCGCTCCCATTCTGTTAAAATTTCCGGCATTGTTGAGAACCGCATCGAGATTCGCCTGCGCGGCCGCCTTGGCGGCATCGTCGGGGGCATCGGCAAGGGCCTTCGCGGCATCGCCGATCGCGTCCGGACCCGCCCAGTACCAAACGCCATGCGCGATGGGGAAGTAAACGAAAGTCACCCAAAGCAGGATAAAAACAAAGACCGCCGAAAACTTCATGCGTTCGGCGAAGGAGCCGACAATCAAGGCGGGGGTAATCATGGCGAAGGTCATCTGGAACACCATATAGGCATATTCGGGTATGACCACGCCGTTGGAAAATGTCGCCACGGTCGAATCCGGCGTCATTCCTTTAAGAAAGGCGCTTTTGAACCCTCCGACAAGGTTGTTCCATTCATAGCCGTGCAGAAACCCGAGCCAGGGACTGTCGCTGCCTGCGCCCGGCACCAATTCGTGGCTGCCTTCCGTAAAGGCGAGCGAATAGCCGTAAAGGCACCAAACGATCCCAACCATCGCCACGATCGCGAACACCTGGGCGGCCAGCGAGGCCGCGTTTTTCGGACGCGCCATACCGGCGTAGAAAAGCGCGAGACCCGGAATCGACATCA
>Ga0185299_10003776_pt1 | contig 19347 bp, 14 predicted proteins | sample PaiPotPPA55metaG_FD_128002 | JGI IMG/M metagenome (GOLD analysis project Ga0185299, IMG submission 128002) | Iron sulfur acid spring bacterial and archeal communities from Banff, Canada, to study Microbial Dark Matter (Phase II) - Paint Pots PPA... ...
TTCCGCGGGATCGGTTCCAAACTGTGCGAAGAAGTTCCTCGGGCTTTCCCTCGTCTTTGTACAAGCCGCCAAACCACTGCGTTGGAGCTACCGCCACAACTCCGGGCACGGTGCGCATTTTTTCCCGGTAATACACCGGCATATTCTGGGTCAAAGAAACGCGATGGCGAGTAATCAGCCGCTGCGCCGACTGTGCATCGCCCTTGTCAACATAGAAGCGGTGCCAGACAGTCATCATGACGGTCAGCAGCAGCAGGGAGAACGTGATGCTCAACACGGTCAAGATGCTGCGCCGCTTGTTGCGGAACGCGCTCTTGGTCACGAAGCGGGTTATGGTCATATAGCTCCCAGAAGGCTCATCAGGTGATAAAGATTTCGCGAGAGGGACCGCCGATGCAATTTACGTTCACACCGTTCGCTCCGAGGATAAAGCATCGGTCGGGGTATGGACAACTCGCTTGTTTCTTTCTTGAACATCTTTCGCCAGCGAAGCCGGCCAGACACTCGCAACGTGTCTATTGTTATGGAGCGGCGACCCAGACGGTCTGGACCCGCTAAACTCCAGCTCTACTTAGACGGCGAATGAGCAGCAGCGAAATCGACAGTCTGAGAGTCTTTTTTTTGAAGCCATTTGCCGAATGGACATGTACGATGCCTCCCGCGATCAATAAGGAAGCACTCTCGCGGCTGCGCTGACAAGTTCCCAGCTTAACAAGGCTCTCCATGGAATACTGTCGCGCCACCAATCACAAATTAGGCCTTGCAGTATGTTGGACCGAGTAGATAATGTTTGGCGTGCTTCAGAGGTTCTCAGGAAACCATTCCCATAAAAGGAGCGAGATTTCTATGTCAGTCGAAGAAAATGTGGAGTTAATGCGGCGCTGGTTCAAAGAAGTTTGGAATGAAGGTCGAACCCAGACGATTCACGATCTCTTAGCTCCTGATGGCATCGGAATCGGAGAACACGAGGATGGCAGGCCGCTTCGGGGACCATCGGAGTTCGTGCCATTTGTAGAGCGCATTCGCGGTGCCTTTCCCGACATCAACGTGGTGGTGGAGGATGCCTTCGGGGCAGAGGATAAGGTCGTCTTGCGCTGGTCGGCTACGATGACGCATCGCGGAGATCATCTGGGAATGCCCGCCAGCGGCAAGAGTGTGCGAATGACGGGGATTAGCATCACTCGCATTCGCGACAAACAAATTATCGAGGGATGGGACAATTGGGATCAGTTGGGCATGTTGAAGCAGATCGGAGCCTACGCGAGTCCCCAAACCAGTCTCTTGAAGAGCGCATAGTCAAGAGGTGGGTCGCTCTCTGACGGGGGCAGGTCATGAACGTCGAGCAACTCGACGGATTCTTCGCCGCGCTGATCTCCTGACCCGAGACCGAGGCCAAGCGAGTACAACCGGAAAGTCTTCGGAGTTCCATTCCCAAATTTTGTCCTGCACTTCTGCGGGCTGCCGGGGCTCAGATGACCTGTTCCAAATTGTTCCAAAACAGCGCGTAGTCGAGCACTCCAGCGATTTTTCAGACTTGTTGAATCTGCAACTTGCAGGAAACGCTTGAGGTAAATAAGTACTTTCGTAACTCTCAGTCGGGCAGTTGAAAGCGGTATTCTAAGTTCGATTCTCCCCCTGTTCTTAGTCACTCCATAATTCAGGGTGTAGAGCGGCTTGTCACCGCGAGGACAATTGTAATGGCAATGATGTTTGGCCGGTTCGATATCCAGAGTGAACTTTCCCAGTCGGATACTGCCTTGATTTATAAGGCGATCGACACGGAAACCAACCAGGTCGTGGCGCTCAAGACGCAGAGTCTGGAGCCACTTGGCGACCGTGCGGACGCATTTGTAAACACGCTGATCGCCGAAGGCGAGAGTACGCGCGATCTTGCCAGCCAGAATATCGTGCTGCTCTACGGCGCAGGCGAAATCGACGGCCAGTTTTGCGCCGCGATGGAGTACATCCAGGGCAACAGCGTTGCCACCATGCTGGCGCGCAAAGAAGGTTTCTCCATCTGGGATCTGCTCGATATTACGCGGCAGGTTTGCTCCGGCCTGGAGCAGGCTGCCTCGAAGGGTGTGGCCCACTGTTCGCTGGAGCCCGCCAAGATCATGGTGCAGTGGGACGGGATGGTCAAAATCCTCGGCTATGGCATCTCTAACATGAGCCTGATTGGAGCGGACTCGGGAAAAGGTTTGGGCCGGCTGATGCCCTACTGCTCTCCCGAACAAATCCGCGGAGAAGTCATCGACCTGCGTTCGAATTTGTTTACCTTAGGGGCGATTCTCTACGAGATGGTGGTTGGCCGGAAGGCTTTCGACGCCGCAGATCCAGTTACGCTGGTAAGCCAGATTGAAAGTCAGATGCCCCCTGGGCCCTGTTCGGTGAATTCCAAGATTCAACCGGCGGTGAGCGCGCTGATTATGAAAGCGCTCGCGAAAGACCCGGCCGAGCGTTATCAGGGCGCGCGCGAACTGTTGCATGACCTGGAGAAGTGCAAGGAAAATGGCAAGAAAGCCCCGACCGATTCCAAAAAGACGACACAGGCGCCGAATGTTGGGGTGAATTCCGCAGCTCGAGCGGCAGCGGCCAGCAAGTTTGTCTCGGCAGCCTCAGGCGCGGCCAAACCTGTTCCGCCTAAATCTGCTTCGGCTGTTTCTCCCGGAGGGGGCGCGCCGGTGCGTTCGCGGACCGCTCCACCAGCAGCCGGGACCAAAGCCGCTGCGGCCGCCGCGGGCGCAGTGACCGGAGGGAGTGCTGCACGCATATCCAATGCTAACTCTGGTTCGAACTCTGGCTCGAACTCTAGCTCGAACTCTGGCGCGCGACTCATCAGCGACTTTGAAGTACGTGCTCCCGAATCCCAGGCGGCGGGCGGCCCAGTCTTATCGGCGGCTGTGGTGGAGCAGGAATCGGAGCGGCATTCACCCCGCGTGGCTGTTGATCCAATGATGTCCGAGCCAATGATGTCCGATCCGATGATGTCCGATCCAGATTCGGGTTCATCCGGTGCGAGTTTTTCGGATCTGGCCGAGATGCCTCCACTTAAGGAACCCGTTTTCGCGCCGCCAGTTCTCGAACCCGCGGAGCCGTCGCGTCTGGCGCAGATCTATCCGCGAAAAGACGAGAAACCAAAAATTCAGCCGCGGGAAGTCGCGCAAAAGGCAATTAAGGAAATCGCCACCGTTCCGCCGCGGCTGATGCTCTATTCGATCCTGAGCGCGGTCGGACTGATCCTTGTGGTTGCGCTCGCAATCTTTTTTCACGTTCGCTCGGAAGACGATGGTTCCACAGCTGCTCCGCGGCCGACGAAAGCGGTGAAGCCAATCTCGTCCTCAACCCAGCCGGTTTCCCCGACTGCGGCGGCGCAACCAAGGGAGAACTCAGCGCCGCGGATTACGGAAGCCCAACCGAGCCTAACGGTACGCCCACTCGAAAGGCGCGGCTCGAACAGTGGTCGACGGGCGACTGCTCCGGCCCCGGCGCCCCTGATCCCAGGCCAGGCGCTGATCGACTCCAGTCCGCAGGGCGCACAGTTTCAGGTCGATGGGAAAAGCGATCCGTCGTGGGTTACACCTTTTAATGTGACGGCCCTCGGTCCGGGTAAGCACATCATATCTGCGAGTAAGTCCGGCTATTCCTCCGAGATACGCTCAGTCGATGTCGCTGCCGGCAGCAAGACATCTCTGCTGCTTCATCTATCGCCGGTCAATGCATTGATGGTGGTGAACAGCACGCCGTCCGGTGCCGACGTCATGTTGGACGGCAAGCCTACCCGACTACTGACCCCGGCGCGGTTCGCGGTGGAAAAAGGAAGCCACACAGTTCTATTGCGCAAACAAGGATACCTCGACGAGACCGTCACTGCCGATCTCGGTCCCTCTCAGAATTTCCAGTACGCGCCCGTGCTCAGAGCGCTGGGCAATGCTGAGGACATGCGGACCGTCGGCAAGTTCAACAAGCTGTTTGGACAACACGGCGGAGACAGCACGGCGGGCATGGGTGCGATCAGCATTCATACCCAGCCAAAGGGCGCGCAGGTTGCGATCAACCAACGCATCCTTGATAAGATTTCGCCGGTTGATGTCATGCTGGGACCGGGAAACTACATCGTGGATATCACGCTGACCGGTTTCAAGCCGGTCCACAAAGTTATCAGTGTCGACAAAGGCGGCAAGGCCACAATCGACGAAATTCTTGAGCGGCAATAGCTGCGATTCGGCGAGCCTCTGGCCACACTTCTGGTCGGGCAGCGAACAGTCCCTTCGGCTTCCGCGAAAACTCAATTGCAAAAGCTCTACATGGCATTAATCAGGAATGAGCCGCCAGCCGGCCCTCATTGGTGTAATCTGGAGCCAGCGGCTCGTGGTCGCCTGTCACTCGGAGCCATGATGCAAAACACAGCCCGCGGTACCGGGTGTCTGCCGGATATGTCTGTAGGATTAAGATAGACTGAGGCAAGAGGGAGTTACATTGTGTCGTCGCAGCCTACGCCGGGCAAATTGAGTCCCGATCTGTTGCAGGCCCTTCACGGAATCAAATCGGTTCGGCTGTTCCCCAAAGGCGCCAAGCTGTTTCAGCAGGGTGCCGTGGCAACGGGCGTTTACCTGGTAGAGAGCGGCGAGGTTCGTGTCCTGCTGCCGACCGGTCAGAGCCAAAAGCAGCTTCTGGAGGTTGTGGGTCCTGGAACGATGCTCGGACTGAGCGAAAGCATGAGCGGCGAAAGCTATCGGATCACGGCTGAAGCGGGTGAGCAAACGACGGCGGCTTTCATACCGCGCGCGGACTTCCTGGAATTTCTGCGTGATCATGGCGACTTCTCTATGGAAGTGGTGCGGCTCTTGAGCGAAGATTTGCACGCACTTTACCACAAATTCCGCAGCATCAGTGCTCATCCGGGACGGCCGCGGCACCGCCCTCTGGACGAGCAGTTGAATTAGCGCTTAGCTGTGGAGATTTTGATTTCCCTGTATTTCCCCTGTGTACCGCTGTGTCCTCTGTGGTTGGCAATCAAAAGCCTGAACCACAGAGAACACAGCGGCACAGGGGAAAGCTAATGCCGTTCCCGATTCCAGCCCGCCAATAACTCTCCCAGCAACCGCAAGATGCGTTAATCTGCGAAGGATGCGTCTGCTGCGCTTCTTCCGTCCGTCACACCAGCACACCGCCTTCTCGGCGACGCTTCTGCTGATGGCGGCCATCACACTTTCGCGCGTGATCGGATACATCCGCGAGGCCTACATCGCCTACGCCTTCGGTGCCGGACAGCAGACCGACGCCTACGTCGCCGCTTTCACCCTGCCTGACTGGCTCAACTACATCGTGGCCGGCGGCACCGCTTCGATCACATTCATCTCCATCTATACCCGGTTCCTGGCGGAAAAACGCGAGCAGGACGCGCAGAAAACGTTCTCGATCATCATTACCGTGATGACCACCGTGCTGATCGCCGGCACCATCCTGGCCGAGATCTTCACGCCTCAGTTCGCCGGTTGGATGTTCCACGGCTTCACGCCCGAGCAGATGCAACTCTGCGTTCATCTCACGCGCATCCTTCTGCCCGCGCAGATCTTCTTTTACGTTGGGGGAGTCGTTTCGGCGGTGTTGCTCTCGCACCGTCTCTTCCTGTTGCCGGCATTCGGCCCTCTGATCTACAACATCTTCATCATCGCCGGCGGAGTCGTCGCCGGACGCCGGATGGGGATCGCATCCCTTGCCTTCGGCGCCCTCGCCGGGAGCATTGCCGGACCATTTCTGATCAACGCCATCGGCGCCGCCAAAATCGGCACCGGATACCGGCCCTCGTTCGATGTGAAGAATCCAGCATTCCGCGAGTGGGTGCGCCTCTCCATCCCGCTGATGCTCGGCGTCTCGCTCGTTACCGCCGACGATTGGATCCTCCGCTACTTTGCCTCGAGCGGAATCGGCGACATCGCGCGGCTGAACTATGCCAAGCGTCTCTTCGCCGTTCCCATCGCAATTCTCGGACAAGCCACTGGCCAGGCGTCGCTCCCCTTTTTCTCGCGCCTGTTCGGAGAAAAAAAGTTCGCGGAATTCGCTGCCACTGTGAATGCTTCGGTCTATCGCATTACGGCGGCATCTCTGCTGATAGCCGGCTGGATGATGGCCATTGCCGTCCCGCTCATCGACCTCGTCTATCGCCGCGGGCACTTCACCTTTGCGGATTCCGAATCCACGGCCCTCTACTTTTTCTGGTTTTCGCTGTCGCTCGCTTTGTGGTCCAGTCAGGCGCTTTATGCCCGCGCGTTTTACGCCTCCGGCAATACACTGACTCCGATGATCGCCACCAGCCTCATCACTCTCGCTTCTCTGCCCATCTACGCATTGTTTTTTCGGACGCTGTCGGTCACCGGGCTGGCCATCGCGTCGGACGTTGGCATCGCCGCCAACGCCCTAGCCATCGCCGCGCTCCTACATTTTCGCGGGATGGTGCCCTTCGCCGGCATGAACTGGAAGGAATTAGGGAAGGCGGCGCTGGTGGGCGCCGTATCCGGCGGATTGAGTTATGAAGTCATGCGCATCATATCGCTCGATGGCAGCCGCCGCGCCGATCTTCTCGCCCTCGCGCTCGGCACCGTAACCTGGGCCGCAGCCGTCGCCGCAGGACTCTGGTTGTTGCGTTCGGAATTGCCGGCAGATCTTCGCAGGAAAAAATCGGCGACCTTTCCCAGAGTTGCCGAAGACCAAGCCGCGGAAACCATGGCCACGGGCAAAGAACCCTAGTACAAATTCCGCGTAGAGACGTGGCTTGCCACGTCTCCGCCGGCTGAGGCCCAACTCGCGGGGCGAAAAGACGCGGCAAGCCGCGTCTCTACAGAAAAAAAGGCATCCTCAATAAGGATGCCCTTTCTTTAAAATGCTGCGCAGACTGCAGCCTGGAAGCCGACTTACGCTCTCGCCGCAATCGCCGGTTCCGGCGTCGCGCTCGAAACACTCTTCGTCACTTCTTCCGGCTTCGACGCTACTGCCCCTCCCGCTTTGCGGATGTCGATGCCACCCTTGAAGAAGGCGCCGTCTTCAATCGAGATGCGCGCCGCCACAACGTCGCCGGTGAGCGAACCGTCACTGCGGATGTCCACCCGGTCGCTCGCGGTCAGATTGCCCCGCACCTTGCCGAGCACCACGATTTCCCGTGCGCTGATGTTTGCTGCGACCACGCCGTTGCGGCCGATGGTTACGCGATTGCCGGAGAGGTTGATCGATCCCTCCACCCGGCCGTCTATATATAAAGACTCGGAACCGGTCACTTCACCTTTAATCACCAGCGACTTGCCGATCGTGGCTTGGTCCGAAGTGGAGGTGGTGGTGGTCGCAACCGGGCGCGGCATAGCACCGGGCTCGCTGGTGCTCATATTTGTGGTCGGTGCTGTCGTCCCCGTGGTCGTCGTCGGACGCTCCGGCTCAGCCGGCCGGCCAGGTGTCGCAGGTTGATTCGTGGGCTTCCACATGTCTTCGAAATCCTTTCCTTTTATTAAGGGATTCTGAACCTTAGGGGATTCTGAATCAGCGCCGCATTTCTGGGGCCAAAACGAATTGTACTCCTGACAAAACGCCCCGCGCTGTGGAAATCCAGCTTTTCTTATTGATTTTCATAGTTCCCCTCGTGGTTCCCCCGCGCACCCGCACGTTCGGTCGCGCCTCCCATCGTGTAAGCCCTGCCCGGCCTGCGGTAATTCTTCTATCGCGGTACTCCTATCCGATACTATGAAGCCGTGGGAGCACAACCAGACCCTATGCGTTCCCAGAAGAGGAATCCATGACTTTACCAGCGACGACTCTGACCGCGACGACTTCAATGGCGACGGCCTCCTTCCGGCCCCAGCCTGGAGAATACGTCCCCTACTACGACCGCTACATCTCGCTGGTTCCGGCCAACGACGTTCTCGCCGCCTTAGAAGATCAGCGCCGCCAGATGCTTCTCTTACTCTGCGGACGGACCGAGACCGACGGCAACCTCCGCTATGCGCCTGACAAGTGGAGCCTGAAGGAAGTTCTTGGCCACGTCAACGATACCGAGCGCATCATGAGCTATCGCGCCTTGCGCATTTCGCGCGGCGACGCGACTCCCATCGAGGGCTACGAGCAGGATGACTACGTCCGCAATGGTCCGTTCGCGCGCCTTCCGCTGGCTGACTTGATCGAGGACTACATCGCTGTCCGAAGAGCCACCATCTCGCTATTTCGCAATCTAGACGAGGGCGACTGGAGCCGACGCGGAGTAGCCAACCAGAACGAGGTGACGGTGCGAGCCCTGTCCTACATAATCGCCGGCCACGAACTGCATCATCGGAGAATTATCGAGGAGAAGTATTTGAAATAAGTGGAGAGACGGGCGCCCTCGCCCGTCCGCCCCAGTCGCGGCGCCGGAGACTAAACCCTGAGACCTGAGACCCGAGACCTAGGACCTGAGACCTGATGCCACGCAACATGCTTGTCGGCCGCCTGACCATGCATCGCGACGGCTTCGGCTTCGTGATTCCCGACGCCACTTCGCTCGATGCCAATCTGAAGGCACGACTAGCCGGCGATATCTTCATTGCTCCGCACGCCATCGGATCCTCCATGCACGGAGACCGCGTCCTGGTCGAAGTCGGTACCGTCCGCCCCGATGGACGCGCAGAAGGCCGCATCATCCGCTCGCTGTCGCGTGCCCATCCGACCGTAGTCGGCATCTTCCACTACGGACACGGCCACAACTATGTCAAACCCATAGACGAAAAAGTAACCCAGGAAATCGTGATCCCGCCAGGGATGGAGCATCCGCAGTCCCCTGTGGCTTCTACCCCTGTGTCCTCCGTGCCTTCTGTGGTAAAGATTTCTCCCGCTGAACCACCAAGGCCGAAGAAGAAGAGATCCCAAGACAGAGTAATAGGCAAAGAAGCAGCAGTCCACACCACCGCGCAGAATCTTGAAGGCGTAGTAGTAGACGTAGAAATCACCGACTGGCCCAGCGCGACGCAAAATCCACGCGGCCGCGTGATCGAGATTCTAGGCGAAGAAAACGACTTCGGAGTCGACGTCGAGATCATGATCCGCAAGTTTCACCTGCCCCACCGCTTCCCGCCCCAAGTGATCGAAGAAGCCCAAGCCATCGAGAATGTGATTCACGCCAGCGAACTCCGTCGCCGCCGCGACTACCGCGATCTTCCCATCGTCACCATCGATGGCGAAACCGCGCGCGATTTCGACGACGCCGTCCACGTCCGCCAACTCGAAAACGGCAATTACGAACTGCAAGTCCACATCGCCGACGTCGCCCAATACGTAACGCCTAACTCGCCGCTAGATCAGGAAGCCCGTCTGCGCGGCACCAGCGTCTATTTCCCCGACCGCGCCGTCCCCATGCTGCCGCTCGAACTCTCGACCGACATTTGCAGCCTGCGCCCGCAGGTCGACCGCCTCGTACTCTCCTGCTCTATGGAGATTGATCATCACGGCGAGATCGCCGGCTATGAAATCAATGAAGGCGTGATCCGCAGCGCCAACCGCATGACCTATACTGCCGTGAATGCCGTCATCGAAGGAGACGCGCCCGCCCGCCGCGAATACGCCACTCAGGTCGAGCACTTCGAACGCATGCGCGATCTCGCGATGATCCTGAACCGCAAGCGCAAACGCCGTGGATCGATCGATTTCGATCTCCCCGAACCAGTCATCGAGTTTGACGAACTCGGAATGATGAAGAGCATCACCCGCTCGGAGCGCAACGTCGCCCACCGCCTCATTGAAGAATTTATGCTGTCGGCGAACGAGTGCGTCGCGCATTATCTCGAAAATAAACGTATCGCCTCGCTCTACCGCATCCACGAAAAGCCCGACGCCAAACGCGTATATGACTTCGAAGTAATCGCCGCCACTTTCGGATACTCGCTGGGAGTGGGCGCACTGCCCATTCAACGCGTACAGCTCAAAGCGGACCGCCGCCAATCTCGCGGCACCGGCAAGCGTGTTCGCGAAATCGAAGTTCCCAAGGAAGTCCACATCACCCCGCGCATGTACCAGAAACTCACCGAGAAGATCGCGGGCAAGCCGGAAGAGAGGATCCTAAGTTTCCTGATGCTGCGGTCGCTGAAACAAGCCCGCTACTCCGAAGAGAATCGGGGCCACTTCGCGCTAGCCGCTACGACGTACACACATTTCACTTCCCCCATCCGCCGTTACCCCGACCTGATCGTGCATCGCATTCTGAAAGCAGTGCTGCAAGAGTCAGCGGAACAAATGGATGGAGAAGTGCCGGTCGGAACGTCGCAATCTCCCCTCATCGCGGGGAAGCGGGGCTCTGCCCCGCTTGGACGGGGCGCAGGCCCGTCCCCACACGGGCAACCGGAAGACACGCCACCGTCGCCCTGGTCCAAGCGCCGTGACCACGACGCCCACCGTCAGGCGCTCGAACCCCTCGGCGGACCAATCACTCTCGAAGAACTCCACACCATTGCCGACGAATCCAGCCAGTCCGAACGACGCGCGGACGAAGCCGAGCGCGGCCTGATGGAATGGAAAAAAGTAAAATTCATGGAGCGCCGGATCGGAGAGGACTTCGACGGCCTCATCATCAGCGTGACCAAGTTCGGATTCTTCGTGGAACTGACCGACCTCTTCGTCGAGGGCCTGGTCCCCCTCAACACGCTGACCGACGACCGCTACACTTACCACGAAGACGCGCGCCAGATCATCGGCCAGCGCTCGCGCAAGACTTACAGCCTGGGAGACCGCGTCAGGGTTTTGGTGGATCGGATTGATCCGGTAGAGAAGAAGATCCAATTCGCGGTGTTTGAAGAGCAGCCGCAACGTGCAACCCCACGCCGACGCAAGTGACCTTCTCAGAAATTAACCATCACCGCCGCGAGTCAGCAACCCAATAAGTGCTCCTGAACAGCACCGTCTGATTCGAGCCCGAATTCCTCAGCCTTACTCGAATCCTGTGTAGACCGACGTGTGGGTCCTTCGGTTCAAAGCTCAGCAGATAACGGCTGTGGAGGTGATTCGCAAAGCCAATCAGGTCTGACTCAAAGCTCTTGCGCGTGGCGAACAGCTCATACTCGCCGCCTGTCATCGAGGCGAGTGCCTTCGCGGAATTCTTTCTCATCGCCTGTCGCGCGGCAGCAAGTTTCTCGATGAAATCAACGCCCGTGCCCCACTCGTCTCGGTTGCTACCCCGCGCGGTATCCAGTTGCTGCGAAATATATGGCGAAAACGGGAGCGCGTAGACCAGAGTGTGAGTCACTCCTACCAACCTCACGGCATCGTCGATCTTTGCAAAGCGGCTGCCATGATCGCGCGTCTCGCTGATCAGCAGCAGCACGCGTTGCCGTCCTTCCGGCCGCTTGGCGAGCATTTTCGCCGGAATAAGCCTCGGCGTCCAGAATGGCGGCTCCGTGGTCCCCTCCCTCCAAATTCTTCAAATCCTCCTCGATGACTTCGGCGTGCTTTGTAAAGTCGTGCACCAGATTCAGTTTGCTGTCGAAGGTGAGTAAAGCTGCTTCGTTCTGACGCCCGCTCAGTACCGGATCGAGCATCGCAGCCAACCCAGTCATTCTGCTAAATTCCCGCTCGGCGCGACGCCCACACTGCACAGCGATCACCAACGATATGGGTTCAGCTTCTGCAGCTTCGTCCAGATGAACTGCCTGTTCGACACCATCATCGTCAATAATGAAGTCCTGCGCCTGCAGTCCGTAAACCGCGTTACCAGCTGCGTCTCTCACTAGCGTCGGCACCGGTACTAAGTTGCCTTGGGAACTGAAGCTTGGCTCCTGCTGGCCCGAAGCAGCTCCGAAAAGCAATAACAGCGTCACCATCCGTGAGCCGAATCCCAACATATATCGACGCCCTAAAGACGATCCTGTATAGAATTAAGTTATACCGGGGAGCGAGTGACCATGCCAAAACCGAGCGAACCTAAGCCCAAGCAAGATCCAGTCCAGGCTGCAAAGCATGTAGCAAGTGCGCACCAACTTCTTAAGGACCTGCAAAAAAAGGTCGGAGATCATCCCGAACTCGGCGAGGCCATAACCAAACTAGAGATGGCGCTCAACAACCTGGCAATACAGACTGGCGGGCTGCTGTAGCCGCAAGAAGAATTCCGCTTTCTGCCACCTCGACTCACTTGCCGCTGTCCATCGCCGTAAACAGATTGTTCAGCGATTCCGCCAGAGTAGGATGTGCGAACACGCCATCCCGCAACGCGGTGTACGGCAGCTTTCCCATCATTGCAATCTCAATCGCGGACATAATTTCGCCCCCCTCAATCCCAAGAACCGCGGCGCCCAGTATCTGCTTCGTTTCCGCATCCACGATGGCTTTTATGAAGCCGCGAGTCTCGTCCGTCTCCAGAGCCCGCGCCACGGAAGTCATCGGCAGCTTCGCGACGCGAATATTCCGTTCCTGCGCGCGTGCTTCGGTCTCGGTCAGGCCGACCCGACCCAACTGCGGATCGATAAACACCGTATACGGCACGAGACGACCGTTAGTCGAGGCATTCTTTTTCTCGAGTAAATTGGCGCGGATGATACGAAAATCGTCATAAGAGATATGCGTAAACGCCGGCCCACCTTTGATGTCACCGAGCGCATAGACGCAGCTAGCCGTGGTTCCCAGACGGTCGTTCACCTTGATGAAGCCGCGATCGTCAACTTGAATCCCCGCCGCCGCAAGGTTCAGGGTGTCCGAATTTGGCACGCGTCCCGTAGCCACCAATAGATGCGAACCGGCCAGAGCCAGAGTCGTTGCGTGGCCCTGCTGCTGCACCTCCAGCCGAATGTTCCCGTCCGCCTGCCTGACGCGAATCGCTTTGGTGTTCAGCAAGACCTCAATCCCGTTCTGCTGAAAAATCCTCGCGACTTCTTCCGCAACATCTGGGTCTTCGCCGGCGAGCAGTTGACCGCGCAATTGAACAATCGTCACGCGGCTGCCGAAACGCCGGAAGAGTTGTCCAAACTCCACACCGATGTAGCCGCCACCCAGGATCAACAGGTGCTCGGGAACCGTGTCGAGCTCCATAATGGACACGTTGTCGAGAGTCGGAACGTCGTCCAAGCCATCCAGTTTGGGCCGGGCCGCGCGGGTACCGGCATTAATAAAGATATATTTGGCGGAGAGAGAACGCTGGGCGCCATCGTTCGAGCGAACGTCAATCGTCGTTGCACCCTTCGACGAATCACTAAACCTGGCCTCGCCGAAAATCAACTCAAGGTTTGCTGTCTTTTCGATGCGCGCCTGGCTGCCGTTGCGAAATTTGTCGACAATGTCGCGCTTGCGTTGGCGAACTTTTCCAAGATCAATACTGATCGGGCCAGTGTTCACTCCATAATCGGCCGCGCGCCGCGCCAGATAGGCAACCCGTCCGCTTGCCACCATCGTCTTCGTAGGAGTGCATCCCTCATTGATGCAGGTCCCGCCCACATGTTTCCGCTCGATCAGAGCAGTGTGCATCCCGGCTGCCGCAAGCGCGGTGGAGAGAGGAGTACCTGCCTGCCCTGAGCCGATGATGATGGCGTCGTATTGCTGCGAAGTGGACATAAGCACGCTCGCGATTGGATGTGCGAAATACTGATGGAGAATTTCAGAATCTGGAAACCAGCAGCAGGCCTAGCCCAATTGCAACCAGGTCTTCCGGGATCGCAATCGCAGCGTCCGGAACGTGAAGGCCGCGAACCAGTCTGACGCGAGCCTGATAACCGCCGAATGCGCCGGCAATTGCGCCGATTGCCCCGATCAGCGCGCCGAGCCAAATCGACGCGCCCCCCGCGATGCCGAGACATGCACCAGTAAGCAAGCCCATGACGATTCGTGCAATGAGCGGGACGGCAGTCGTGCGGGCAGGAGTAGTTGGGAGTTGATCGGCAACGAATTCGCCGAAGGCGCCAACAGTAAAGATGCCCACTGCCCAGGCCGAACCCATGAAAGCCAGGGGAGAACCGTGAAGATTAATCCAACCCAGGTGCGCAGCCCAAGCTACAACCGCGGGCGCTGTCATCGATCGCAAACCACCCACCACCCCAATACCAAATACCAGCAACAGCGTGAATCCTGAATTCATGATGCCGCCCTCCATGGTCACAGTAGACTTCTTCGGTGACTAGCGCGACGACATTTTATCTTAACCATGCAACCCGCTTGGTGGGAGTCTATCTGGTGGGAATAAGGTGCCTAAACTCTTAGCGACAATTGCGCGCCGGAAAGAACCCAGGCTCGTCACAACAGAAGAGAGGGAAGTGCCGGGGGTAGCCCCCGGCACTTCTGGGCGGGTGGGCGGGTTTACTGCGGAACTTGTTGCAGCAGTTGATTTGCCTGTTGAATCAGCGAGGACGCCTGCGCCCGGTCGATGGCTTTGCCGTTGAACGCGGCATCCTCCAGGACTTGAATCATCTGACTGGCGAGGGAATTTCGCTGAGCGTTGAGGTTGATGAGATTGTTTTCCAGTTGGTTGTAAGTCGCGTCACCCGAATCGTTCGAGATCAGCGCCGAGTTCGAGATGCGCAACGTACCCAGTCCAAATTGCCCGACGGGCGCGTTGATCTGTTTGTAGGACTGCGCCAGTTGCCGGAAGATATTTCCGTTTCCCCTCACCGAAGGCGGCAGCGCCGCTCCGGTGAGCGCTTCGGACAGCACCCGGCCATCGTGCCCGTAATCGTCCTTCAATCCTGCCAGTAGCAAGATCGTAGGACGGATATCGGTGTGATCGGACCAGGTCTGGCCGTCGACGCCATCGCCCTTCACACCCGGGCCGACCATTCCCAGCCAGGTGGTAACGATCTCCGGTTGAACGTCGCCGTGGTTCCAGGCAAAGCCCGGGGTTTCGGTCACGCAAGGCGAATTGCAGTTGTGTGCGCCGGCAAAGAAGAAGTAATCGGGATCGCCAAACATCACCAGGGTGGGCGTGCGAGCCGGATCGGCGGTGACCATGTGGAGAATCTTCATCTCCACCGCATCGGCCAGGAACTGGCTGATCTTATCCGTGTTCCCCGTGATCGGGCTCACTGCCGTCAGCTTGTCGAGGTCGCGGGCAAAACCGCGGGCCACAGGGTCGGTGCGCACTGGATTTCCAGTGATGTAGATGGTCGGCGCATCGTCGGAATGGACTGTGAACGGGGTCGTATTGCCTTGCTCGGTTGCCAGCAAGCCCGCCAGATTGCCATTGATTTCGCCGATCTTCGCATACGTGCACGGAGTAGTTACGCCGTCACAGTTGGCGGGACTCGGCGGACCGCCTGCAAAGTGATCGCCTTCATCCGCCGTAAAAATGAACAGCGTGTTATTGCGCGTAATCCCATCGGCCGCCAGACGGGTGAAGAATTTATTGAACGCATCGTCGTAGGCTTTGAGCGCCGCGACATAACCCGCTGACCCCGGACCAAACGCAGGACCGTTGGGATGGTTATCATGCGCATCGGAAATATAAGCGTAGGTGATCGGGACACCGTGCTCCTGCATGGCGGCCACATAGGCAAGCGACACTACGGCCTCCATTCCATCAAAGCCCGGAAATCCGATGTGGCCTTGCGGATCTTGAATCACATTACCGTTCAGGTCAGTCATTGGTCCATTCGGACTGATCTGTGGAGCGACATACTTATTGCCGTACAAGGCGTTGTATCCCGCGTACCCGCCGGGCTCATCCGGAAGCAAGTCCTGCTCGCCGGTGTTGGCGGAAGAGCACAAAGGATCTCCGGCAGCGCAGTGGATGCCGATTCCAACGAAATCAGCGAACGCCTGGCCGGGATTGCTTGCGACTTCTTGCGCCTGCACCGAGCCCGCGCCAAAAACCGTGGGAATGTCGGTGGCAATGTTTTCCAGGATCGTATTCGCCGTCGCCACCGATCCTACATTGCACCCGGCGCGAGTGAACGCTACCCAAGGCGCGGGCGCGTTCTGCCCGTCCGCGGTCAACATGTTGAATGTTGTGTCCGTGGGCGTGCTGGTCGTCGGATCAAAGATGGGATCGGTCCAATACGCGAACGAAACGCCGAGGTTACTGGTACCGTTCGGATTGAAGTAGCGGAAACTGTTGCTCACAGGCACCCCGTGACGATCGCCATACACGCCAGTCAGCGACGTGAGAATATCCGTAGCGGTGTGCGAGATGAGCGGAGTGTGATGGTTGGTGAGAACTGTCCCCTGACTTTCGAGAAAGTTCAGCAGGTGGGGCATCTGCTCAAGATCGGAAGGCACGTTCGGGTTATCGCGGACGAAATGCGTGTTATCGAACTGAACATAGATAACGTGTCTTATTTTTCCCTTGGGGGAGTTCAGCGCGCAAGTATTTTGAGCCTTTGCGACACCGGTTACGGTGGCCAAAAGCGCGCCGGCCAAAACGAATGTCCGGTACAAACCGCGGAAGGGGAGAAGGAATTTCACAAAGAACCTCCTGGGGATGCGATTTAATTTAAGACGAGGCAACGTTCCCACGTATAGCCGGAGCACGGCGAGGGCGGGTTAACGCCGCGTTAAACTTTCATAAACAGAGAGTCATAAACAGAGTTCATAAACAGAGAGTGACCAGATCTCCATGTCGTTAGCGAAATTAGCGGGTGTCCTGGGATCAGGCACCCTGACGAGCGTGGCAGTCCTGCATTATAACGCCGCTCACAACGTGTGGTGCAAGTCCCCATTTCCAACCTGCTAAACTACCCCTTCACCACTCTTGGCGCCTGCCTGGGAAGTCAGTTCCATGTCCATCAATTCAGAGTCCAGCTCAAAGTCCAGCAGTTTGAAATCCGATCCCACTCCAACTCCACGCACGCGCATAGTGCGCGAACCGCAGCGCGCGGTTTACGACCGCGACGCCGTCAACCATATCCTCGATGAAGCTTTTCTCTGCCACGTCGGCTTCCTGGTTGATGGGCAGCCCTTCGTGATCCCAACTTCTTTCGGACGCGACGGAGACGTGCTTTACATCCACGGCTCGGCCGCCAGCCGCATGCTGCGCAATCTCGATCAGGGCGTCCCCGTCTGCATCACGGTCACGCTGCTCGATGGATTGGTCCTCGCTCGCTCCGTATTCAATCACTCGATGAACTACCGCTCGGTAGTAATTCTGGGCACAGCAACCATAGTTGACGATCCGGCAGAAAAACTCGCTGCCCTGCGCGCGCTGAGTGAGCACATCCTCCCCCATCGCTGGGACGACTCGCGCCAGCCCAACGAAAAGGAGCTGAAGGCAACGTCCGTCCTGCGCCTTCCGATCACAGAATTTTCCGCGAAAGTCCGCGTCGGCCCGCCCGTGGACGACGATGAGGATTACACATTCCCGACCTGGGCCGGAGTAATTCCGCTAGAGATGACGGTCGGTGCCGCAATCCGTGACGAGCGCTGCGAGCAAGAACTGCCCGCCTACCTGAAGAACTACACCCGCAAGAAAATGCCCACGTAGGGGTGGACGCATTCGTCCGCCCAGCCCGCGCAGGGACAACCGCCCTCGGCTGTCCAGCCGGACGAAGTCCGGCATCCCCGGAAGCCGGGTCTCTACGGCAGCAATAAAAGCTTCCCCGTAGTCTTCCGTCCTTCCAACTCCCGGTGCGCCCCCTGCACTTCCGCTAGCGGATACACATGCTCAATCCGCAACTCAAGTTTGCCCTCGCGAATCATGCCGAAGACCGCTCCCGCACGCTGCTGCAACTCCTGCGCCGTAGCAATGTAGTGCCCCTGCGAAGGCCGCGTCAGAAAGAGCGATCCCTTCTGCAGAAGCACCAGCGGATCAATCGGCGCGACCGCCCCGCTTGAGCCCCCGAACAGCGCCATCATCCCCCGCGGACGCAGCACATTCAGCCCCTTGTCAAACGTCGTCTTCCCCACCGAGTCATACACCACGTCCACGCCTTTGCCGCCGGTCAATCGTTTCGTCTCCACCTCAAAATCGGCCTGCGTATAAAGAATGACTTCATCCGCTCCCGCCGCTCGAGCCAGCTTGGCCTTTTCCTCGGTCGAAACCGTAGCAATCACACGCGCCCCAATGTTGTGCGCCATCTGCACCAGCAGCAACCCCACCCCGCCAGCAGCCGCGTGAATCAGCGCCGTCTCACCTTTTTTCAGCGGATAGGTATCGTGAATCAGGTACTGCGCGGTTATCCCCTGCAGCATGGCTGCCGCAGCCTCGCGATCTCCCACTCCAGCCGGGATCCTCACCAGACGATCGGCCGGCACCGCAGCATACTCGGCATAGCTCCCCAGGATGGCGGTGTAAGCCACACGATCGCCGACCGCCACCTCGTGCACCTGAGACCCGACCGCCGAAACCACGCCCGCCGCTTCTTGTCCCAGAACCAGTGGCAGCGGCGCCTTGTATCGCCCTTCGCGGTTATAGACATCAATAAAGTTGACGCCCGCCGCCTGGATCTTTACCACCGCTTCATCTGATTTCGGCTCCGGAACCGGCAAGTCCACCAGCTCCATGACTTCCGGCCCACCCGTTTGCTTTATCTGGATAGCTTTCATAGTCGCTTTCGATGAATCCGCCTGCCCTAAAGATTTAAAGACCCGTTGCTATCCCGCGCAACCCTGGGGTAACATGCCCAACCGGTGCCCAAAGTAATAGGGCTTACGGGTCTTCTGTGGAATTGACCCAACGAATTTTGCGATAGTACCATCTCAGTACTGACGGACGTACATCTTGTCCGCCCGGGAGCGGTTGCAGTAAGTTTCTGAAAATATGAGATTTTCTTCTCACCGGTATCTGGCCATCATCCTCGCCGCCCCGTTGGCGGCGACCCTCGCCTGCCAGAGCGCCCAGAAATCGTCTGCCTTCATGCCTCCTGCTCAGGCTCAGGCTCCATCCCTGATCGCGGCCAGTAGCCCGCCTGATCCCCACCAGCAGAAGCCCGCCGCGTCAGCCGCTGCGCCCAAATCGAAGCCGCCGGTACCGCAGGCGCTCGAAGTCGATCCGGTAGCCGACCTGATCGCCCGCGTCGAAAAAGAGTACCAGTCAGGGCAGGATAACTATCGCGCCGGTCACCTCGAAGCCGCCAAGCAGAATTTCGATTCCGCTTTCAACCAACTGCTGGGCAGCGGATTCGATCTCCGCTCCGACGACCGCTTGGAGCCTGAACTCGACCGCATTTTGGACGGCATCAACGGCCTCGAACTCGCCGCCTTGCAGCAAGGCGATGGCTTTGCCGAGCAAAAGTCGGAACCGGCGCCCATCGACGAAGCCAACGAACTCACCCCCGCAGTCGACCAGAACGTCAAAGCCAAAGCCGAAGCCGAGATCAAATCCACGCGTTCCGGCCTGCCGCTGGTGATGACCGACCAGGTCGCCGGCTACATCAATTACTATTCCAACCGCGGACGCGGCACCTTGGAACGCGCCCTGGCCCGCTCCGGCCGCTA
>Ga0185299_10003778_pt1 | contig 19338 bp, 25 predicted proteins | sample PaiPotPPA55metaG_FD_128002 | JGI IMG/M metagenome (GOLD analysis project Ga0185299, IMG submission 128002) | Iron sulfur acid spring bacterial and archeal communities from Banff, Canada, to study Microbial Dark Matter (Phase II) - Paint Pots PPA... ...
TGCATGGGGGAGCCTCCTTGGTGTCTCTGAATCAGCTTGGTCGCTGAGTTCAGCTTTTGTACACCAAGCGCTCCTCCTTCGACCTATGCATTCAAACTTCACAGGACTAATCGCGTCGTGGAACGGTACCTCTCGGACACTAACAATCGAGCAGCTACGAACAGATTTTTCCCACGCGCTTGAGTTCACGCCCAAAAAAAGGGGAGGCTGCCCGAAATTCAGATTCTCCTTCCTTGTCATGTGTGAGAAGGCAGAGCAAAGCCGAAGGAAACACCTAAGTCATCGCTACAAGCCCACACGCGTCCTCCCTGTGCTTCAACAAGATTCTTGACGATACTGAGGCCCAGACCTGTCCCGCCAGAGGCGCGCTGGCGCGAAGGGTCGGCGCGGTAAAAGCGATCGAAGACGTGTGCGATTTCGTGGAGAGTGAGGTGGCTACCCGTGTTGTGAACTTCCACCACTGTTTCCTTACCGCGGTGAGATGCACTCACTGTAATGACTCCGTCGGTAGGTGTGTATCGCGCTGCGTTGCTGAGAATGTTCAGCACTACTTGACGCAAGCGAACGGCGTCCCCCCGAACTACCAAGCCATTTTCTGGCGTCATGCGCAGGCGAGAGTCCGATTCGAGACCGGCGGCACGCGCGGCGGACTCGAGAATCGGCTTAAGGGGTACCTCAACAATCGTGAGTTTCAGCTCACGAGCTTCGGCGAGCGCTACCTCATGCAGATCCTCGACGAGTCTTGAAAGGTGGTCAATCTCTTCGTTAGCGCCGGCCATCTCTTTGCGCGGATCGGCCGCGACACCATCCGTGACGGAGTCAAGGCGGCAACGTAGTGCGGCGAGCGGCGTGCGCAGTTCATGTACGACATCGTGCACCAGGTTCCGCCGCAACGCCTGCAGGTTCTCTAGCTCCGCCGCCATAGCATTGAAACTGCGGCTCAGCTCGGCGATCTCGTCGGAGCCGCGAGTGTCCACCCGCCGTCCGAGATTTCCCCGCGCCAGGTCGCGCGCGGCTCCACGAAGCTCTTCAATCGGTCCGGCAATTCGACGCGTCAGCATCCAGGTGGCTAGCAAAGCGATGGCCGCAATCAGGCTTGTCATCAGGAGCAGCGAGCGATCCAGGGATCCGAGAAACAGAGCGTCCGGGCGATTGGCTTCATCTTCGGGAAAAGGAAATACATAGACATAGGCGGTGCTTCCGTTCGCCATGCTCACCGGAATTCCTCGCATGTGAAAGCGAAGGCTGATGCCGCTGACGTGGGCGCTCGGGTCGCGGCGCGTTGCCTCAATTGTCGTGACCTCACCATTCCGCGAGAACCGAAATTCGCTAACAGCATCGAGCGGCTTGCCGGATCTTGCGACCACACGATCGGAAGCATCCGTTACAACCAGGACCTGACGGGGCGAGAGTGAGGCAGCGGCATTGCGCAACGCTTCGGAGTCGCAACATCGGCCCGCCAGTAAAGCTGAGATACGTTTGGACTCGACGTCGGAGTTCGCAGAAAATGAGATATTCTCTAGCACCAGAAAACGACGGAATTCCGAGCGAGTGCGCTGTCGTGCTGCCAGTGCCACCGCAACCACGGCCGCCACCGCAAGCAGGCTGACGGCGATCATCATGCGCAGGCGCAAGCTGGAGATCAACGCGGATCTCCCAGGCGGTAACCGACTCCGTGGACCGTTACAACATAGCGGTGCTCACTGTTTGTTTCGATCTTGCGTCGTAAGTTGGTAACGTGAACGTCGATGGTGCGGTCCATGCCATCGTAGTCGGGGCCAAAGGCGCGAGCCAATAACTCCTCGCGAGTAAATACGCGCCCAGGAGATCTGGCCAACACTTCCAAAAGGCGAAACTCTGTAGCGGTAAGATCAACCGACTGCCCACGGAGATGGACACTCCGTCCCCAGCAGTTGATTTCCAGCTCCCCCACCCTGATCGGAGGAGGCGGTGCAGACTGCTGCGGCGGCGCTCGCCTCAGCAAGGCTTGCACACGTGCGACCACTTCGCGTGGGCGAAAGGGCTTCGCAATGTAGTCGTCGGCGCCGAGATCGAGTCCTGTGACCCGGTCGTCTTCGGAGGCTCTCGCTGTGAGCATCATTATCGGTACCGTGGATTTCTGTCGGAGGCGTTTGCAGACTTCGTGACCGGAGATCCCCGGAATCATCAGGTCCAGAATCACCAGGACCACATCTCTACCACACGCCATTTCGAGGCCATTAATGCCATCGCGAGCCACGACAGGTTCGTATCCAGCATGCTCGAGGTACAACTTAAGCGTGTGCGCGACGACCGCATCGTCTTCAATGATCACAATACGCAAGCAATGCCTTTTCGCCCTACCGAGATAGCGCTTGTATCAACGACCTTCCGACATCCTCGCCAGCCGGCGGATCGAAATTGCTGAGCACTATGACCGTCCACGGGCCATTCTGCTCTAGAACCGAATTGATTCCGGGAGCACCTCCAGCAATGCTCACGTCTTTCGAAGGTGCGACATCGGGAATATGGCCGTTGCGAAATGCCTCTGCGTACAAGAGTAGATCAGCGGCGGTTGTGTAGCCGCCGCCGGCGGCACAGCCGGATGCACCGTGCATAAGCACGTTGCTTCGCATGCGCCCGTCGCCGGATTGCTGTGTATATCCTATCGCCACATCGGGATTGATGTCGTCGGCTTGTAACGGGCCTGTTGTGGTCATGCGCGCAGGCTGGAAGATATTATCTTTCACGTATTGTTCGTAAGAGATGCCGGAAACGTGTTCAATGATAGCGCCGAGAACAATGTAACAGCCGTTGCAGTACTGTTTACGTGCTCCAGGCGCGAACAGCGGTTTCAAGCCGGAAACAAATTTGTAGTAATCGGCATTGGACCGGAATCGGTCCTTAGCCGCCCGCAAGAATTCCTCTCCAAAGAAATCGGCCACGCCGGCAGCGTGATGCAACAATTGATCGACCGTCGCCGCACGCGTTGTCTCCTGCGGGTAATCGGGTAACAGTTTTCCGACTGTGTCGGTTAGCGACAGCTTCCCACGCGCGATCAGCTGTTGGATGGCTGCCTGCGTGAAGGTTTTATTGATTGAACCAAGATTGAAGCGGGTTGCGGAATCGTTTGAAACTTTGTTAGCACGGTCAGCGAATCCGTATGACCTCTCGTAAACAGTCTTGCCGTCCTTCGCAACCAACACGTTACCGGAAAACACGTCGCTCGCCACGAGCCTGCCGAAGTAAGTGTCCAATGTTCGAGCAAGTTGCTCATTTGACATGTTGCCATTCACAAGGGGGGAACCGACACTCGAGTGCGACTTGTCGTGGTCGGCTCCGATCTTTACTCCCATGTCGTTGATCCGATACGGAGCATCCTGCTCAATCTTAAGCTGGATGACTCCGCTTGCTCCAGTTGAACCCTTAATGTGAAGCCGAAGAGGTTCGTCCGGACCCTCGACGCGGCCCAGCGAAATGGTCCCAAAATCGTGGCGCAGATTATCGAATACTTGCTTGCGTTCCTGGACCGATTGACGCTTCAGTTCATCTGGCGAAAAATGTTCTTGCGCCATCTTCTCCCACTCGTCGGAACTGGCGCTGTTCAACGCCTTCACCAATGCTTCGATATGGTTTCTTACCTCGGGCGGGGGACCGCTGGTTACGACCTGCTGGCCTGAGCCAAGTAGCGCAACGACGAGACTAGAAGCGAAGACAAATGCGTACCGCCAAATAGATCGAGTCATAGACCCTCCCTTTTCAATTAGAGAGTACGAAACCGATGCTAAGAAATTATGAAGGCGGCCGATTCCGGAGATTCGTGATGGCTTCCAAACGACGGGCAACCCGGAAGGTATCCGTTCGTCTTTCGGATTGCTACCGAGAAACGCGGTGCTGTTCAGGAGATTGAGGACATGATCATGCTTTTCGCCACGGCGAATGGAGGCCGCTTCCAATGACGAAGAACAAACGCAAACGAGTCCCGAAAACGGTCCTCAAATTACCCGATCTAGAACAATCGAAATCTGCGGTCTTGAACAGCCTCACGTCTTCGAGTTCAAAGTGCTCGTACGGCCATGCCATTCGTGAATTCATCGACTGGTACTGTTCGGAGCCCAGGCTAGCTTTCAACAGGACCGTGGTCACACGGTACCGAATCGCACTCGAACAGCACTCGTACGCCCGTCGACGATTAACCTGAGATTGGCGGCGATCCGGCGGCTGGCGTATGAAGCATCCGATTGCGGACTCCTTAGCCCGGATCTTGCGGCAGGCATTCGGCGTGTGAAGGGCGTCAGGCGGCTCGGAGTGCGTGTCGGAAACTGGCTGACTGCGGAAGAAGGCAAGAACTTGTTGCGCGCGGAAAGCGCTGACACTCTCCGCAGCCGACTCAATCGTGCTCTGCTGTCGCTTCTCATCGGCTGGTCTCCGGAGAGCTGAGGTTACAACCTTACGGTTAGAGGATCTTCAGCTTCGGGAAGGCCATTGGGTCATCGCTGACCTGAGAGGAAAAGGTGGCCACGTCCGAACGATCCCCGTTCCGCAGTGGGTGAAGGCGGCGGTCGACAGCTAGACTGTCGGTGCCGGCATCACCTCAGGTCCGTTGCTACGTTCTATCAACAAAGCAGGCAGAATTTGGGGACATGGCTTTACACCCAAGGTCATCTGGACAATCGTGAAAGCAAACCCGAAAAGCTGTGGTCTGCCATCGGTGGCACCGCACGATTTAAGAAGGACTTGCGCGCGACTATGCCACCAGGCAGGAGGTGAACTAGATCAGATTCAGTTCCTGCTCGGCCACGTTTCAATTCAGACGACGAAGCGATACCTCGGGTGCAAGCAGCGTTTTCACGATGCGGTTAACGATCACATCGGCCTGGAGCCGGATGCGCCGTCATGATCGACGTTGCGGGGAATTGTAACTGCTAGCCGACTTGTCGAGATCCATCGCCGAAAAGCTCCTGACTCTTCAAAGGGGAGCGCACCAGCCACATTTACGCCGAAGCGACTAGCAACGCGAGGCATTGGGCAAGCAGGGACACAACGAGCAAGCGGAACACGGATCAATAACACCCTATCCCACGACGCCTGTAGCTCTCGACCGTTGTCGAGTATTTCTCCGGTTTTTGCCGCTTCGGTTTGAAGGCGATTAATTGGTTTTGACAAGAGATTGTAGAGAATGACGAACAGAATCAGCATTAGGAGCGATGCGAGATAGAACCAGCGCTGCCCACTCCTGCTTAACACAACCAGCAAGAGATTGGACAAGATCGCCGAGACGCCCCAGATCGGCATCCGCGCGTCGGCGAACAAGTGAAAAAAACGCATGATTTCGGTTCCGGCCGACGGTGAAGCCAATCTGAGAGCGGAACGGCCGATCGTCAGAAAGAACATGTCCGTGCCAAAGACAACTGCTGTGCTTAGAATTCCGATGAGAGAAACCAGCTCCATCCAACGGTTCATTGTCTTTCTCCTCTCCAAACGATTTGCTCAGATGACATGAATCAACCAGATGCCGGCGAAGAGCATCACCGCACAGGTCACGCCATGAACCGAGAACGCTGTGGCCTTTCGCCCGCCAGACACCAAAATGTTACACATGTCGCCAAGTGGGATGATGGCGAAAACTAGAAGGAGTATGCCCACCGTCCGGCTGTCCGTAGTCAGCATGAGCGTCAACACAGCCAATCCAGCTGCAACGTCCCGGATTCCTTTAAGACGTAGCCAGGCACGAGTGTTGACATCGGATGCAGGCGGTTTTAGACCAAATGAGCCTAAGACTCGTGCGGGAGATACAAGGTAGAAAGAACCGATGACGATGATCCCGACCGCGATGAGAACCGCGAGGCCGAGTGGAATAACATTGTACATAAAATCCTCCTGTCGCTATAATATCTAGCAACGCTAGCTTTGATGCAGGGCGGGCAGAGATGTTACAGCGTCCGGCGGAGGAAAATCCTATCGATGACAAGGAAGCCGGCAGCGAACCGAATTGGGGAACGAAAACTGCGTGACAGGCAGGCCCGCCGGGCACAGATCATCGGTGCCGCACGGCGAATCGCGGAGCTTGAAGGATGGTCTAAGGTAACCGTTCGGCGGTTATCCGATGAGATTTCATATAGCCAACCTGTCTTGTACGCCCATTTTGGGAGCCGCGAAGGGATTCTCGCTGCGGTTGCCATCGAGGGTTTCCAGGAGATCGGCCGGGCTTTGGAAAAGGCACGGAAACTGGTGCGTGGAAATACGGTCGAGTCGGTCGCGGCCGCATATTTGGAGTTCGCTGCGTCTTCACCCGCGCTGTATGAAGTGATGTTTTCGCTCAGCCTGAGCGTACCATTCGGTGAAGCGGCTACTCCTCCGGAGCTGCGATTCGCGTTTTCCCAACTCCTGGAGTTGTTTCAGGGGCAGAACTCGAAGGCAGAAGTTCTATCCGAACTGTTTTGGGCGAGCCTCCATGGTATCGCCGAGCTATCAAGAACCAAGCGATTTCCGCCCAGCCGTCAGAAAGAGCGCGTGAGGACGCTCGTCGAGCTCTTCAGCTTTCCAAAGATGAAACGGCACAGGTGGTGAAAGCGCGATGACTGTAATAGGCGCGCTCTCGTCTTTTCGCGAGCTAGGCGAGATGAGTCCTCACAAACGCGCTAGCAATGATCGACCGATTGCTGGCGAGATGCCGACTTGTCGTTCCCTAACCGCAAAGGCCAAAACGCTCCTGCCGGCAAGCATGTTTGTGGATTCCGAAAATTCCGAACGCGCAGACGTTCGAAACGCGACGAAGCGGAACGATTGGGGTTGCCTCAACGGTTGGTCGGATTGTTAAATGAGTTGATGGACTGACCCGTTGTTGTCTTGTCCCACCGGGTGAGATCCAACGAGGAGGACCTGTTGAACCGGTCCTGCTATCGGATAAGGAGGATTTCGATGGCTCAAACACTAAGTAAGACGATGAAGGCTGTAGCGATTGATCGGTTTGGTGGAATTGAAACGTTGGAAACTCAGGAGCTTCCCATCCCGGCCGTTGGCGCCGATGAAGTGTTGGTTCATGTGGAAGCCGCTGGCATCGGCGTTTGGGACCCCTTTGAACGGGAAGGCGGGTTTGCGAAAGAGTTCAATATCAAGCCCGTGTTTCCACTTGTATTGGGATCCGATGGCGCCGGCATTGTTGAAGCCGTGGGACCCCAAGTGAAGCGGTTTAAAAAAGGGGACCGCGTTTACGGAATTTCCTTTCTGAATCCGAAGGGCGGATTTTATGCGCAGTATGCTGTTGTGAAAGAAACCAGTTTGGCGCTGATCCCGGGAAAACTAACGATGCCGCAAGCCGCTGCCATGGCCGTTGATGCTGTCACGGCTCTCGCAGGTCTTGATACAACGCTGGGCTTAAAAGATGGGGAGTCCCTATTGATCTTTGGTGCCAGCGGCGGCATTGGTCACTTGGCCGTGCAATTCGCCAAACGCATGGGCGTGCGCGTATTGGCCGTGGCCTCGGGTGATGATGGTGTTGCCTTTGTGCGCGGTCTTGGCGCGGACAAGGTTGTGGATGGATATAACGAAGACGTGCTCGTTGCCGCGCGCCAGTTCGCACCCAACGGTCTTGATGCCGTGCTCCTAACGACGGGTGGTGAAGCAGCCGAAAAATCTTTAGCCGCTCTACGAACGGGTGGACGCGTCGCCTATCCCAACGGTGTCCAACCCGTTCCCAAAGAACGTGCTGGCATTAAACTCCAAAACTACGACGGCGAATATAACCCGCCACCCTTAGACAAGGTCAACCGCCTTATCGACGCCGGTCCGTTCGAGGTGAAAGTCGCCCGAACATTCACTCTAGATCAAGCCGCCGACGCTCAACGCGCGCTCAATGATCACTACCTAGGCAAGCTCGCATTAATCACAAAGTAATCGATAGAAAAATAGAGCAAGCCCTGTGGTTTTCGTCGCGACGGCCTCCATCTTGGTCGGTCGCCTGTCGCTTGCGGAAGAGTTTATTGGAGGCGGCGGTTTGCTAAATCTACCTGCCCTGTTCGTACTCACCACGTTTCATCTGTTTTGAATGACTTGACACGCTGTCAGTTGCACTGAATCATCCCAATTGCAAGCTAGAGTGCACCAAGAGTGCACCAAAAAAAGCCTTTCCCACCTGCAAGATATCCGCAATTTGCGGGGCAGGAACTCCGCCGCCCTGGGTTAGGAACGAGAACCAGACCTAACCTGTATAAAACTGACCTTTGAAGAGCGCACCGGGCACCGACAGCACCCGCGCTGTGGCCCCGTACATGGTCGGCGAAGATTCTATCCAGGGATGTCCGCGCTGGACGCGAGTAATCTGTGCTCTCCGGATAAAATAGAGCCTCGGTCACGCTTCGTGTCTTCTGAAACTTAGGTGTACGCTATCCAAGCGGTACGCGTATGTCTAAGCATCTCGAAACTCCCATCGAGCGGATCTTTCGTAAAGTGATGGGCCGAAAAATGCCACTTTCCATCAAAGTAATGCTCTTGCGTCAATCGCTCACGAAGAAAGAGAGTCGCGCGGAGGAAACCCGTCTTTCGTCGGGCGGGAAAAGAGGAAACTGGACGAAAGATGCTTCCGGCAGCGAATCAAGCAGGTAGTCGATTCCTCGCCTTTCCAGCCTGGGAAGGTATGAAATCAAGGGTCAGTTAAGGCTTGCCAGATTGGTTACCCATTTTGGGCGGGTTGGCAGTGATTCGCTCCGCTTCTGCCACCAGTCGACGCATTTCACGCAGGAGCGTTTTTCTCCGATCAGAGTGAGTCGCGGTCTTTAGTTCTGAAGCAATCGTTTCAAGCTGTTGTTGTACTTTGGCGAAATCATCCTTGGGCATGGCGCATCACCGCTAGTCGTGAAGAACGATATTCAGAAGGGAACTATGTACCTGCAGCCCGCCATTGTAGTGGATGAAGCCCAGTTCTCTGAATTTATTCATGAAGACATTGACGCGACTGCGCGTCGTCCCCACCAGTTCGGCCAACGTTTCCTGTGATATTTTGCCAACGATTGGTTCAGGCTGACCTTCTTTTCCATAACGCGCCAGCAGGAGAAGAGCACGTGCCAATCGTTTCTCGCTGGAATTAAAAAGCTGATCGACCAGGTCGGCTTCAATCCTGACGTTACGTTTGAGCATGTAAGATATGAAGCGATCTGCAAATTCTTTCTGTTCGTACAGGACTCGTATCATTTCGTCCTTGTTGATCTTCACAGCGGTTGTCGGCGCCATCGTCGTTGCCGTTGCCATGCGTTTTGGCGCACCACTGCTGATGCAGCCCTCGCCCAGAAAATCGCCTGCGGTCAATAACGCAATCACCGCTTCCTTGCCGGTCTCGTTTGTCAGAGACAGTTTTACGACCCCGTCTTTGAGCTAGAATACGCTGTCACCGGAGTCGCCCTGCGCGAAAATGGTGCGTTTCTTTGGAAACGTTACGACCTTTCCCGCCGTACCAAGATAGTCTTGAACACCTAAAGAATCGTTTTTATTTGCTTTGCGTTTCATGATTCCACCGCGTTCCCATCATTGTAGCCAAGCATACACCGACAAGTCACCGGGTAGAGCTTGTGTGCCGGGTTGGACAGTAGTTGTCCCGCTGGACTGCCATAATTGGGCATGACGCGGAAGAAACCTCGGAAAGAATCAGCGAAAGCAGTGCTAGCTGGCGTCCGGAAAGAGATGGCGCGACCTAGGGTCACCGAATCCGCCCAAAAAAAAACTCCCAATCCTGCCGCAGTTAAATTTACGCATCGACGTTGGGCTGCGAAAGAGCCATAGCAATTGTGAAATTGCTTCCAGCATGGGCAACACGGATGCATCTGTTTGAGGCTTTCTCTCCGATTCTAGACGTCTCCGCTATACACTCACCGGCGCGGTCTCTCGGATGAACCACATAGGAATTGAACCGACTTCTGGTCCGGTCGACGTCCGCTCAAAAATACTTGTCCAGCTTATCTTTCAAAGCTTTCAATTCTTCATCCAGTGCGGTCTCGATTTCCGGTGAAGTTCGATGTCCGTCGGCTACCTTACTGACTAACGACGCGCTTACATTTAATTTGCGCGCGACTCTCGCATAGACACCTCTGAAATCTGAAATGATGTCTGCTGCTCTGGCAGGGAGTCGCGAAGTCATTTTTCGGGATGTTAGCGCGGGCGGCAGGTCTGTTCAAATTATTTCTGCTCGGTATGACGACCTACAGAATGGGCTCAATTATCAGCGAAATCGCTTTTTTTTGAGGACATGCCCTACCGCTCAGACACAATGATCAAGGGGCTGAAAATGCAGAAAGGCGGTCAACCGCCACCGGAGAGCTCTTGTGCTGGTCATAAGACCGGTCGATGACTTGGACCGCCTGATATTTCCGCTCGGCATGCGGCTCGTTGCGCTGACCACGACCGGAATACATCTTACAATTCTCGCCCATGGCGGCAGCACAGACCGGACACGTAACGGATAGCTTTTGTTTATTCGTGAGTTCGCTTCTCTTCATCGAATTAGGATAACCAAAAATCCAACCAATGCTGTTTCATTAGGATAGGTTTCAGGCTTCGGTGATTATCATCCCGGTTAATAAATGAACCTGTTATCAGACTCTCCGAGGGGCCCGAGCCACGGTTTCCGATTTCTGGTTTATGAGTTTCGTTATTCAAAAAGTCCGGACCACATTCGGTGCTGACGGGCTACTCTCGCGCATCGGTTTCCGCATCGTTATTCCAGGTAATTGGCAGCGTAACAGCAACCGACGTGCCGTGATCGCTCGATTGAACTGCCAACCGTCCGCCCATTAATTTCACTCTTTCCTGCATTCCACGAAAACCGACGCCTAAAGATGCGCCGGAAGCGATCTTCGATTGTAAGTACTTGTCAATTCCCTTGCCGGCGTCCGTCACTTCCAGTTTAATTTCTTTTGATGTTCGCATCAGTTTTACCGCTGCAGTGGCACTGCCGGAATGGCGATGTACGTTGGCCAGGCATTCCTGGGCGACTCGGAAGAGAGAGAGTTCATAGTCTTCCGGCAGGCGGCCTAGATCGGACGCTAGCTCAAGCGCCACTTTTACCTTGCTGCGTTCAGCGAATCCATCGGCGTACCACGCCAGGGCTGACAGTAGCCCGACTTCTTCCAACATTGGCGGATGGAGCAAATACGATACGGTGCGGATCTCCGCGATGGCCTGCCCGATCAATTCTACATTTTCCGTAACGCATCGTGATGCTGACGGACTCAGCCTATTTTTCTCTTTGAACACTTGCGAAGCGTTCATTTTGATCGCAATCACCAGTTGCCCAAGCCCATCGTGCAACTCGCGCCCGATGCGTCGCCTTTCTGCGTCCTGAGCTTGCAGGAGTTTCGCGGAGAATTCCGCTTTCTTGCGCGACTCCTCGGCTTCCTTGCGGTCGGTGATATCGCGGGCCACCTTCGACGCCCCGACGACACGGCCCAAATCATCTTTGACTGGCGAAATCGTTATAGAAATATTTAGCAGCACTCCATCTTTTCGCATGCGAACGGTTTCGAAATGGTCTATCCGTTCACCTCGCCGGAGCCGCTCAAGAATCGCTGTTTCTTCGTCGCGCCGATCAGGAGGAATGATTAGCGTGATGTTCTTGCCCACGGCTTCTTCTGCCGTATACCCAAATATGCGCTCGGCGCTCTGATTCCAACTGCTGATCACGCCATCTAGATTTTTGCTGATAATGGCATCTTCCGAAGATTCAACGATGGCCGCTAACTGCTTGAAAGCATCATGGGAAGTCGCGGTCTGATAAGCCGCGGAGGCAAAACGCGCCAGAGTTTCCAGTTGTCGCTCATCTTCCGCGTCGAAGCGGTGCCGTTCATCGTGAGTAACAGCCCAAACGGTACCTACCGCTTTGCCTCCTAGGTAAAACGGCACCAAGAGCGCTTCTTCGACTGCAGGCTTCACCGGCTCAAAGTAGGTGTAACGACGCTCGACGTGCTTGAACAACAGCGGCCTATTGAGGTCCAATACGTCGCCGCAAGGTCCAAAGTCCCTCGGAGTGCCGCCGCCGATGTGCTCTTTCCAATTGCCGGCGATGGCCGGCCAATAGAATCTCTTGCCGCCGTCACGAGTCAGCAAACTGATGCCAGCTGAACCGCAATCTAGTATTTCGAGAATTGTATTGGCCAATGTTTGCAGGATGTCGTTTGGCGAGTCGACTAGCGCCTGGATCAGGGCGATCAAGGCGCGATTTTCTTTGTCGTAGTCAGGAGGGCGCGATGGTCGGCGGTTCAATTCCTCGGTACAGAGTATCGATTCCAGCGCAACGGGGACATCTTCATTACGTTTAGGCATAACCGTCCTTGCCGAGTAAAGGGGTGAAGTCGCTTTCCTCAGGTAAAGAGCCCAGTTTTTGGTATCGCTCCGCTGTCATTCGGTAAAGAACGTTGAGGGCGTCGTCGCTACGGAAGTGCCCTTCAGCACGAGCCTGTCATATTACCTGCCAGGCAAAGTGTGCAATTTTGCACACTTCGTCTCGACCTGTCCAGAAAGATGAAAAGTGTAGGACGGGCTACAAAGGTGGGTTAACGCGCTGCTCGTAATAAAGTATGAACACTTTTGTTCAGGACCGACATTTCAGCGCCCTTTGCAATCACGGCGTCAATCCCTGCTGCTCGCACATTAAAGTTGCCCAGCGCGGCCTGATGGGAGGTCAATAAAATGATAGCTGTGTTCGGAAGTACACTTTTTATTTTTGACGCAGCATGAATACCGTTCATGCGTGGCATGGCCAAATCAAGGATTATGAGATCAGGTTTCAGTTCTTGGGCCTTATCAATGGCGTCGTAACCGTCAACAGCTTCGCCGCAGACTGAAAATCCACTTTCGCTTTCAAGGAAGGCTCGAACAAGCTTTCGGATCGGTTCGTGATCATCAACTATAAGAATGCATTGTGTCACTTTTCACAGTTTTCCGGTGGGTTAAGGGCGCAACCCATCACGATCATTTTGGTCTGTATTTCTAGCCATTGACATGCGGATTCTTGTGTACAAGAACTAGGGAGGGAATCTACAGAGTGGCGGGTGTCTGGTATTGAATACGCGGGCAGATCGGTTCTGGAGAAGCATTGTCGGATCGTTTTGTAGAGGTCATAGGCCGCTCTGTGATTACTTCTGAGTCGCAAAGGACCATTAAAGTTGTTTGTTGCTTCGCGCACGCATCCCACCTGATTAAAGGTTTCGTTGAGAATTTAAATGCCCCGGCGTTGCGACGTAAGCTTGATGGAGGGACGGTTTCATTTAGCTTGCACCATCCTGTCCACATGAGTTCAACATTTGCCGGGGCTCCCGAGAATTCTCATCTCCACTGGGTCAGCCACGAGTCGAGATTACAAGAACTCGGGAGCATGCATGAATGCGGCGAATGTGGATGGTAAATCTACCGGGAATCCCGCCGCTTCCTACGGTGTCTGATATCTGGCATCAAACATGACTGTCTGTTATAACCTCTAGGTCGCTTGCTCGCTCCCTTGCCCGGACCGGACAACTTTCTGGCTACCTCGAAATCTTTACTTCACCGATTTGAATCCAGTGCAAATCTTGTGGAAATCATTCTGCGAATGGCGAAGATGGACCAGAGTGCGCTCGCGGAATTTTATGACCGCACAAGTGGTCTGGTATACGGCCTGGTGAAACGCATAGTGAATAATCCCTCCGTCGCAGAAGAAGTTACGTTGGAAGTCTTCTTGCAGGTGTGGCGGCAAGCCTACCAATACTCCGAATCCCGCGGTGCCCCCACTACATGGCTGATCATGATCGCGCGTTCACGAGCGATTGATTCTCTACGCTCCCGTAGAAAACAAAACTTGGAGCAGTCTCTAGACGCTGCTGTTCAGTTCGCCGATAGTGCGCCTAATGCAGAGGAAACACTTGCAGCCAGGGACGTTCAGTGCAGTGTGCGTTCGGCGTTGAACATTCTTACTGCTGCACAGCGCGAGGCAATTGAATTAGCATTTTTTTCGGGCTTGAGCCACGCTGCCATCGCTGAGAGACTTGGGCAGCCTTTGGGTACCGTGAAATCCTGGATAAGAATGGGTATGATCCACATGCGGGAACACCTGCGGTTTGACCGGGACGCCCTATGACCTTATCGGATCTACGCAAACAGCACGATCCGTCAGAATGGACCACCCTGTACATGCTCGGGGAGCTGTCGCCGGACGATAAAGGCTCATTTGAGCAGCATTTGAATGGCGGATGCGAAGAGTGTCGAACGGCGTTGCGCGAACTTGGAGATGTCATGGCTGATCTAGCAGCCGGAGTTTCCATCGCTCCTCCATTAACACTGCGAGAGCGATTGCTGCAGTTGGTGGCGGAGAATCCCACAGCGAGCGGCCATGCGCGCGATGGAGTTTTATTGCGCAAGGCGGGCTTGTTAATCATGCGCTCGGACGAACTGCCGTGGGAGGCCGCACCGATTCCTGGGGTTTTGAGCAAGTCCCTTTTCGTGGATGAAAAAAGAAAATATGCTACGTCCCTCGTGCGTGTCGAGCCTAAAGCTGTTTACCCCTCGCACCGGCACAATGACATAGAAGAGGTTTTCCTGTTGGAGGGTGATTTCTTCGTAGATGGCGTAAGCATGGCACCGGGAGATTTTTGCCGAAGCGAGCCAGGTAGTGTTCACGGCCCATCCACAACTGAATCTGGCGCGTTGCTACTGGTGTTTGCCTCGCAGCATGACGAAATACTTGTCTGACGGGCCGCTGGCGTCGGCCCCGGCCGGAATCCGCTGACCTTAGGTTTCGAGACTCCAGCGATTAACTTCGCGCAAAATGTTGCGCCGACCAGTTAAGTCTCGCAGCAATAACCAGAGCTCTAATGCACTAACTGCGCGTCCCCTGCAACACTTCCATTCAAAATACAGGATCATCCCTAGTTATAAGCCGCATCCAAACGCCTAGTGGACGCGTATCTCCAACGACGCGCATTTTATTCTCAAGGGGGTACGAATGATCGAATTGAATGAACCATCTTTGAACGGAGTTGCTGATCCCGTCAAAACAGAACAGCGATTGAACTTGACTCGCTACAAAAGGGCGTTCGCTCGTCGCAATTTTCTTAAAAATATCGGGCTTGCGGGGGCGGGAATCGCTGCTGGTGCCATCATCCAAGGATGTTCGGACAATTCATCCAGTTCAAATCCCAAAGCGCAAACCATTCCGGAAACGGATGTTCTAAACTTTGCTCTGAACCTTGAATATCTTGAGGCGGAGTTTTATAGCGTAGCTGTCACCGGGACCACGCTGGCTTCTTCAGTCACAGGTGGAACTAGCACTGCAACGGGCGGAGCGAAGGTGACTTTCACGGACACGCGCATCGCCGATATCGCGGCTGAGATTTTGAACGACGAGATGTTACACGTGAAATTTCTGCGTACCGCTCTCGGTGCAATGGCCGTGGCTGAGCCTTCGATAAACCTCAACGCCCTGGGAATCGGTTTTGCCAGCCAAGCGGAGTTCCTCACATTGTCTCGCGCATTCGAAGACACGGGTGTAAGTGCTTACGCGGGCGCGGCAACGCTACTCAGCGGGAATAATCTCCAGGCCGCCGCGCAGATTCTAGCTGTCGAGGCCTACCATGCAGGAAACATTCGTTTAAATGTCGTGCAACAAGGCATCACCGTTCCGGCAACAGACAGCCAAGACGTTCCTCCGGATAAGAAGCATTTCTTTCCGGTGGACGCCAATGCCTTGGCCATCAAGCGGACGCCTTCGCAGGTGCTGGCGATTGTCTACGCCAATGCCGCCTCAGGTACTGCGAGCGGGGGATTTTTTCCCAGCGGACTGAACGGCAATATCAAGACCGTTTGAACGAACCTTCATGAGCGACGGGCGCGGAGCAATTCGCGCTCGTCGACTTTTTGTGTGGCTCGTGAGTAGATGCGACCACCCTGAGGAGAACAATGAAGGGCGCGAACATTCTTCGAAAATATCTTCTCCCGATGCTCTTAATCGCTTCTTGCGCACCACTTCGTGCCGACACGCTTGGAGTAAATATCGTAGCGATGTTTCCTAAAAGCACAGCAGAGTTTGCGTATGCCAACCTTAAAGAGGCACGTAAATTTACTTGGTATGCACAGTTCAAGTCCCAAGCACTTCCCTTGCGGTTTTCGGATCTTGAACATTTTTTAGCGTCGATTGGTGTCGATGACAACATACAAATTGACGAGTTGGCGTGGGCTTTAGGCTCCGGTGAGACGGAGATAGGCCCCGACGACAAGAGCGCTCCCGATTCGCGTCAGGTCTTGGGTGTTGCACTGGGCAACTTCGATCCTGAATCAGCTAAAAGTTACATGAAAACGCACAAGATTAGCGGCTTCGAGTACCGTGGTTATACGTTATATCCATGTGCTTCGTGTGCTGACTTGGCCCTGGTGTTCATAGACTCCAGTACGGTGGCATTCGGGCCTCCAAGATTGCTGGAGCAATTGATTGAAGTGCGTGTCGGCGCGGAAGACAGCCTGATACAAAACGAAAAGGCTTTTGCGTTGATATCGCAGATCAACGGGCGCGGTATTTTCTGGGGTGTGTTGAATCAAGGGGGAACACGTCAGGCGCTGCGGCAAATCGTGCCAGAGGCAGCTCAATTCCCACAAGCAAGCAAACTGCTCAGCAAATTGAGCGGTATGGTTATCAGTTTTCAGGGCTCCAGCGATCTCGAAGCTCACTTCCAGCTGATTTCTTCGTCGGCGGAAGACTCGGCCACCATCTCCCAGTTGCTGCAGGTTGGAGTTTTGTTACGGCAATTCGAAGCGAGAGATTCAAACCCCGGCCTCGCAACGTTGCTTGACTCGGTTCGCATCGCGCCGAATGGCGAAGGACTTGAAGTGTCGATCGCGGCCACTAATGAGCTTGTAATCGACTTGATCAATCGAAAGACTTTTTCGCGGTGATCGATTACCGGGTCGAAGACTTGGTAAGAGTCCCGGTACGAAAACCATTCACCGACCGCATGCGCTTCGATAATGATTTCGCGGAGTGCCCCTTCCACACAAGCGACGGCGACAAGACTCTGCATCTTGAAAGAAAGCCCGACGTTCGGAAGGCGCGGGACCGCGTGCCAGGGAAGACTTAGCTGTGTTCGGAAAACGAACACGACAGGTCCCATGCCCCGAGCCCCGCGCAGTATGGTATAAGTGCCGCTCGGAGGCTTTATGGACGACCAGCCCAAGCCGATGTTGAACCAGCCCGTTGTGGCTGCGAGTGCTTACCCGGAAGCAATTGGCGTGACCGGTGAATCGCCTGAGCAACAGCAACAACACATTGAGCAGTTCAAGCAGACTGTATTCGCGCGCGTTGAGGAGATAACTGGCTTGACCTTCGACCGGGAAACCGGCCAGTGCACGACTGAAGATAACATCTGCATGGAAGGCGAAATTAAAGAAGGCTGGGAAAAGATATGCACCAAGCTCGGCGCAGAGATGGACCCTAAGCAAATCGAACAATTGTGGCGAGAAGCCGGCCAGTTCCTACGTCGAGCAGCCGGACTGAAACAACCAACGGATAGCTGAAAAGGGGATAGGCCCGAAGGATAGAGGAAAGAAACGTGCCGCTACGGCCAGACGTGCAGGCAGCCAAAGAGAAGATGGACAAAGCAAGAGCCGCATTGCGTGCCGATATTGAAAGCGGCGCCGAAACCGACAGTGTAAGGCGCGCGCAACTGATAGACGAACTGCAACGCGCAACGGACGACTTCTTCGATAAGAATGTTCACGTGCAGTGATAGAGTGGCAGAAGTTCGGAAAGCGGACAATTAGGCCGGCCGATACATCAATTCGAATCGTTGAAACACGGAAGTCTTCTGGCACGAGGGGCACGTGAGGCTCTGGCCGGCTTCAGGGAACTCAGGCTTGCGCGGCCAGAGCAGGTCGAACGGTTCAGTCTGAGACCTTGGCGGAATCGCACTGTGATTAAAAACAGTATAACAACAGGGACAACTGAGAACCCAGTGCGCCGTCCTTAGGCCCGGAGATGGTGCTGATGCCATCGTGAGGCAGAATCTAACACGAACGTTAGCCGATGCCATACCGTAGAGTGCCGATACGGACTGTAGGACAAGCCACAGAAGACGTCTAGGCGCAACCTTGTGGTATATAAACGAAATGAGCGCCCGGACTGTATTCACCACTAACAACGAATGGACTTTAATCCCCACACCTATGGGCACCAGTCAAGACGCCAAATTGTGCGCTAAGCAAGAGGAATGGCTGCGCGACAAGCATCCGGCGTTAAGACGACATCAAGCAGTGATTAGGGCCAAAGGAAATGGCACAGTAATAGTGGACCTGGAACGCATCCACTGGATTCCAAACCCGAACGACGGCACACCATTGAAATTGCAGGTCGCACTGCTCGATGGGGAAGGAGTGGTAGCCCATTGGGAGTTCGAACGACTGTGGCGGGATGGCTTGGAAAGTGTTCACAAAACGGACAGCTTGCGGTGAACAGCTCGGTCGTGCAAAAGGCATGACCGCCCGGAGGCAAATAAATGCAAGGTGATGTTCGAGAACGGCTGATGCGGTTATGTCAAGAAGCAACGGATGAACAGGAGGCTGAAAGGTTTCGGCAGATAGTGCACGAGACGAACCTGCTTTTGCAGGAGAAGCAGGACCGGCTGGACAGGTCTCAAAGTCAAAAGTGATTGAACAAAGGAGCGAAGGATAGAGAGTAAGGGAAGGCCGTGCCATTACCGCCCGATGTGCAAGCAGCCAAGGAACGAATGAGAAAGCAGAAGCAGCGCTGCTCACCTATATTGAGCGAGGTAACATGGCCGATACGGAAGGACGCCAGAACCTGCTTGCGGAACTCAGGAGGACTACCTCGGGAAGATAATGCTCATGTGGTAGGACGAGCTTTCACACTAGACACTACTTAGTGTTGTCGTGCTTTGCGCGACTTATCAGTTTTCTTTTCTCCGAACGGAAGACGGCCCGGAGCGGTGGCCTTCTTCGGTATCGGCGGAAGCTGAACTTTACCGGCGGGTGTTTTCCTAGATGTCGATGAGCACCTGCGATGCGAAACGCCATGATACAAAAGACACCAGCGTCCATCCTTCATGTTCTATTCAAGAAAACGTCGTTCAAGGATTTTGTGGACAATGTCAGGATGCCGATTGGCATTACTCCCCCAGAGAACGTGAGAGTTAAATTCAAATCCCAGCCTAGCTTTCTCGCACCACTCCCTACGATAAGTCTCGTTCATGTACGATCTGTCCATTGTACCGGCAGGGATCAAAGGCCAATGCACTTGCTGATGACAATTCGATTTCGGGAACTCGGGTCAACGCGATTCCCCCATCGCATTTACAATTCCTCTCAGTAGCCCGGCAAAAACAAATTGATGGACAG
>Ga0185299_10003780_pt1 | contig 19334 bp, 14 predicted proteins | sample PaiPotPPA55metaG_FD_128002 | JGI IMG/M metagenome (GOLD analysis project Ga0185299, IMG submission 128002) | Iron sulfur acid spring bacterial and archeal communities from Banff, Canada, to study Microbial Dark Matter (Phase II) - Paint Pots PPA... ...
AGGTCACAGCATCAACCTCCGATTATCTGGCTATTGAATGTGACAAGGCAGGAAAGAGCTTTGCCATCCACTACCATGCCGATTTACGTCCGGCGGACGGCGACACGTGTCGCACCCGCAGGTTGATCATCGTGTAATCTCGGGTCTTGAAGGCGTAGTGCAGTTCACTGATACGGTCAAAGCGAAACAGCTTCGTGGGAATCCCCCGCCGCGGTTGGCTTTTCGCCATATCGAGTGCCAAAGCGACGGCATTCTACACAGTTCGCTCGTATCTGAGCCAATCCTTGCCAGATGTGCCTTCGAGCGCAAATTCAGCTCTGAAAAAACCTGCAACCAGTTGATCGCCATTAAACAAAAGGCACCCCGCGCAAAAGATCCGGCGCGGCGATTGCGACGGCGGCGGGCATCTTTGGGTAACGACTATCGCGGAGCGTCGGATATTGCGTGGCTGATTGCGCTCTGATTCGACCAGCGCCGTCTCAGGCTGCCGCCTTGAACGCCGGCCCGCGGTCAGCGCGACTTCGTGGATTTGAGTGCGACAGACGGTTAGTTGCATATGTTGCGGACACCACGTCACTTCATTCCCAGGCGAACGGTTTAACACTGTCGCACACATGATTACGCGAATTTTTTTAACGCACACCGTCTCTTTGCACCGTCGCTGTCAAGGTGCGCGCGCGTTTCACGTTTCTCACCCGCGGTTTAGCGTATCCCGGGCAATCCATCCAATAACTGGAGTGTCGCGTAGTCTTGCACTAGCTTTTCGAAACCGCGGACGACATCCGCCTCCATTTCCCGGACGCCCTTCTCTCCATGCAAATTTGATTTCCCCGTCGCGTTAAATCGACGATTGAAATAGTCGCTCACCTCATCAATTTTTTCAGGGGCTGTCCGAGTCGGTGTAGAGGACCGATCGAGGCGACGCGGCATCGTGGAACAGGTTGTATTTCCATTTGGGTACAAACGAGACAGGCTTTGACTCAGTGATTAAAAACGAGCCGATGAGTTGTAGCCTATCCTTCTTCCCCTTCGGGGTTACAAATGTCCAGACCTTGCGAGGGAGACGTTCCTTCAGTTGTTCAAGCAGGGCCCCATCAGACCCGAGCGTACCGATGCGTCCCTCCTTCATATCGAGTGCGAAGTCCCTCCAGTGATAGAAAATATCCACGTCTCTCCTGGCTGTTAATCAATGCGACACAGGTCTCCCGCGGGGAAATCGGGCGGAGAAATTTTGCAACTTATTTTAACGTTTGCGACGGCACTTGTTTTGCCTACCTGCCTCGGCATACAACGGATGCTCTCTTGCGCCCTCACCCATTGCCGTCATCGATGACCACGGCCAAGGCTAACCGAGCGTCTTCGAGCTCCTGGACTGCAGCAGTTAGACGTGCAAGCTCCAGCGCGGAAGCTTGTCGCTCGCCTACAGCGGTGAAATGCGCTTCAATCGCCACAGACGCGGCTTGCACTTCGCGGGCGGCCTCGGCCACTCTTGCCAGCGCCGCGGCCTCGCGAGGATTCGAATTCTCAGCTTTCATGTTTGCATTGTGGATTGCATTGCCGCGCGTCACCCTCTCGCCTACCGCTGAAAGTCCGACGTCGCGAGGTGAATAGATACGGTCGCCAATCGACGCGCCTTGCCCCTCGGCGATAGCAACGATTCGCCGGCATCCGTCATTGAAGGTCTTCAGCACGCGTGCATCGTCCGCATCGGGCTGAAGCCAAAAGTAGTCTTGCAACGATTCACGAGACACCGTGCATTTTACGACGCGCCCCGCAGCGATGACTTCGAAGGCGATCGCTTGTCCGCCGTCGACGACAGTAGGCTCAACTGAATTGGTTACATCCATTGCCATCCTCATGCGAACCGATGATCCTCTAACGCATGGCGACATACCTGCAACATCCGCTGAATGACGGTGCTGGCCGTATTCAACTTTATGTCGCCCGTGAAGAGACCCTGGACGTCAGCTTGTTTTAATGCAATGCCCGCGCCGCGCAGATCGCGCCGTGCAATTTGCAGCGCTAACTGCCCAAGGCGAACTCGATCGAGCCACGGCAGACTCAGGCGGTTACGCGAAAGCCATGACCGGCAGGAAATCACCACGTGGTCCACTCGCCAGTCACCGGTCAGCGCGTAAGTCGCCGCCGCCGTGGCGACGAGATAACACAGCAGGTCAGCACGCGTGTCGGGCAGGAGGCTCATTTCACGAATTTCCATACATCCACTTTTGCAATTGAACACTGAAAGGCAGTCAACTGGTTGCGGGTTTTCCGATAGGGCTTAATTTGTCTGCGAGCCTCGTTGGGACTGGTTGTGATGCATTGCACGCTCGGATCGGTTAAAATTCAGATTTACGAAGATTTACGAACATGACGGATGACTGGAAGTCAATACAGGCAAGCGATTCCAACGAAATTAAGCCTTGAGCAGTTTGAACAATTTGTCTTGCCGCATCTGAGCCGAGGCAGGCGTGGACCCGCTCCAACGCTGGCGTTGCACACCCTCTTCAATTACGTCCTGCAGATGCTTTACACCGGCTGCCAGTGGAAAGCACTGGCGATCAAGATGAACGCCCGAGGCCTCCCCGAGATTCACTACACACGTATCTATCGCATACTACGGCGCTGGCAGGCCGATGGCTGCATCGAGCGGATTTTTGCCGGCTCGGTGCGCAAGCTTCATCAGGACGGGCGGCTGGATCTCACGGTCATTCACGGCGACGGCACCACCACGGCGGCGAAGAAAGGCGGCGACAACCTGGGATACAGCGGACACAAACATCTCAAGGGCGACAAGGTCGGGGCCTTCTGCGATCGCGACTGCAACATCATCTCGCCATTCATTGCCGCTGCGGGCAATCGCAATGAATCGCCCTTGCTGCGTGATGCGCTGCCCAAACTGAGTGAGATGGCCCGCGCCATCGGCATGGACCTACGCGGTTCAACGGTGAGCCTGGACGGCGTCTACGACTGCCGGGCCAATCGTCGGGCCATCTTCAACCGGAACATGCGTCCCAATATTCCCGAAAATCGGCGGGGCCGTAAAACACCCAAGCGAGGCCACACTTCGACGCGGCGATCTTCGAGGAGCGCTTTCGCGCGATCGAGCGCGTGTTCGCCTGGGAGGACAAATATCGGCGTCTGCTGCTTCGCTTTGAGCGCATTAGTCAGGTGCACTATGCGTTCAAGACGCTCGCCTACACACTAATCAATCTGCGGCACTACTGCCGCAGTTAAGCTCGCGCACCCGACGCCCGTGTTTTCTCGCGGCGCATCGCGCCGTGGGTTGCGCTCGTTTGCGGCATGCAGACGAATTCGCAAAACGACTCATCTCTTCGCACCTCACGTCTGATCATCGCCATTCATCATTGCTCGCAGGCTCTCACAACCATGCTACGGACGATCAGGCTCGAAACCCGCAACCAGTTGCACCTGTTTCGAAACCAGCTCGGCCTGCACTTTGGCCAGCAACGACCGCCCCTCCGCGAGGTCAGGCCCAGTTGGGCAAGACTGCAGTCGCGGCGCTCAACCACGGCCAGAACTCCGTCGCCGTCATTGACCGTGTCGCTGTCCCCGTCGGACAACCTTGCTTCGATGATCAACCGCATGGTTTGCTTCCACCGTTGCGATACTGATCAGCGTACCCCACACGAAGCCGGCGCCGCGCCCAGATGCTCGAGCGGCCCTCCCTGGGAGCCTCCCCAACTTTTGCACGCTCTCCCTTGCCAGCGGTGAATTTCACCGTCTTCGCAGCAAAACGTTGAGGCGCTCGGCAACAGGTCCAAGTGACATCGTCGCTTGTGCGAGGAAAGGGCATCGTCCTCACGAAGGGGCTGCGGCTGACGAAGTAAGCGTTGTCTACCGCCTGCTGATAATCACCACGCCGCGCGAAAGCCCACTCACGGCGTCGACTGCTTGCGACCCTGAGTACAACTGCGCGATTGGAACCCAAACGGCCGGATACTTGTATCGTGCGACATCGAGAACGAGCGCGCTATCGCTGGCGGCATCGAATGCTGCGAGCGGCGACCAGTGGCCGCCGCCTACTTCGCCAATCTCCACACGCCTGAAGTTCAGTAGCGCGAAGCGGTCGCTATGGCCAGTGGTGTCGCGAATCAAATCGCGAAACTGCGCGAGCGTCAGGTCGACGGAGTGGAATTTTTTGACATCGACCGGAAACTCGCTCAAGACCGCACTGAGCTGATCGAGCGTCATGCCTTCCTTCGATACCCGAGCGGCGTTGGCTACTTGCGGATCAACGTCGCGGAAGAAGTCCTCTTGCGAGAAGTAGGGAAAATCAGGGTATTGAGTAGACTCGGGACGGCTAATTCCCAATGCATTCAGCGCCATTACCGAGGTCGCGACCGCACAGTACTTACATTCCGCACGGAATGTAAGACAGTAGGCCTCGTTCCTCTGGGTTTCGAAATACTCCGATAGCGGCCAGTACGACTGGTTGTCGGCGGTAGACATCAGCCGCTTTTGTCCCGCAGGTTGCGTCAGCGCGATCAGGTTTGGCGGTACGGGCAAGGGTCCGTCGGCGGGGCGTATCGCGCTTTGCGCAGCAGCGTGACTCGCGATGGGCGGCAACGGCGCGCAGGCGGCCAATGCAACGGCTAGTGCGGCAGCCAGCCACGCGGCGCGGCTCGCGCGCCGTGGAGTGCAAAACAACGAATACTTGGACATTGAGTCCTTTTGATGCGGATGGTTTCCGGGTGGTTGCCGCTCGTCAGTGCGTCTGGAGCTGGCAGGCGAGCCTCGATTTTTTAACACGAAACAAATCGAACCGTGAAATCCACCTGAACGGGCGTCGGTCGGAGCCGTCAAGCCAAGTCCACGCGGCACCGTGTCTGGGTGTTGATTTGCGCTGAATCCAGCCTCAGGGGTTCGGTCCAAATTACCGCGTCAGGTGGATCAGGATTCAGTGCAAATCAACAGCCGCGCCGCACGGCGTCGTCGGGCCAGACGGAGCGGCCTGGGTCACTGACGGTGGCGAAAACGCGATCGTACGTGCCGCCCCGCCACGCGCGCCTTGAGGCGTTTCCCGCTCCCGCCAGGACACCCGAATGCCAATTTGAACACCGCCGTGTTCGACGCGCAGAGGCACCTGTGGTTTACCGGACAAAATGGCGCTTACGGTGAAGTTGGTCCTGTAAGCGGCCGCATTCGCATGTTCGATGCGCCTGGGGCGGGACCCTACGGCATCACCGTGACACCTGGCGGTGATGTCTATTACGCGTCGCTGGCCGGCAACTATATCGCCCGCATCGACAAGGTGACTGGCACCGCGCATGTCGTTGTGCCGCCCACGCCACGCGCGGGGCCACGCCGCATCTGGTCGGATTCCAAAGGCACGTTGTGGGTCAGCGAATGGACCGCCGGCAAGCTTGGCGTCTACGATCCAGCCACGGACCGCTGGCGTGAGTGGCGCCTGCCCGGCGACGGCCCTCACGCATATGCCGTGTATGTCGACGAACGCGAAAGTGTGGCTGAGCGACTGGGGCGCGAATGCTATCTTGCGCTTCGACCCGCAAACCGGTCGCTTCGAAACCTTCACCAGTTCGCGTCCGCAGGCCAACGTGCGGCAAATGCGCGGGCGAAGTCTGGGCGGCCGAGTCAGGCACTGACCAGTTGGTGGTCTATCGTTTCAACGACGAGGCGCCATAATCTTTTGGCGCACGTCGCGCAGATGCCAAATCCGATGCCAATCCGGGGGCGCCCATGGTAACCAGAAGACTGGCCGGGCTTCGCAAACGGGGCAAAGCCGGTGCTCGACGCCCAGGACGACTGACTGTGCAAAAGCAGTCAAATTGCCTTCTTGCGGAAGGGTGTTCGCTATTCTAGCCTTATAAGCGGTGAGAACTATGGTGCGCTTGTCCGCGCGTCGTTGCCTGCTCAAGGAACCTGGACCGAAGAGGACGTGATGAGAATGCGCACCGCAATCACGGCAGTTTCCATGGTGGCCTTCGCCATCGCAGCCGGCTCGGCCCACGCCGGGGCGACCTTCGAAGCTGTGAAGAAGAAGGGCTTTGTCCAATGCGGCGTGAATACCGGGCTCCCGGGATTCTCCGTGGCCGACGAGAAAGGCGTTTGGAAGGGCATCGACGTGGACGTTTGCCGGGCAATTGCGGCTGCGGTATTCGGCGACGCCTCCAAGGTGAAGTTCACGCCGCTCACCGCCAAGGAACGATTCACCGCGCTGCAGTCCGGAGAGGTCGACGTTCTCTCGCGCAACACCACGTGGACTTTGAACCGCGATGGCGGGCTGGGCATTGTCTTCACCGGCATTACCTACATTGACGGGCAGGGTTTCCTCGTGAAAAAGAAGCTCGGCGTGAAATCCGCGCTCAAGCTCGACGGTGCGACGGTCTGCGTGGGATCGGGAACAACCACGGAGCTGAACCTGGCGGACTATTTCACGCTCCATAAGATGAAGTTCAAGGCCGTCGTCTACGACACGTCGGATGAAACCGAGAAGGCCTTCGCGGCCGGCCGTTGCGATGTCCTCACCAGCGATCAGTCCCAGCTCTATGCGCTGCGCATCAAGCTCGCCGATCCCGACAGCGCCGTCGTGCTTCCCGAAGTGATCTCCAAGGAGCCGCTCGGCCCGGCGTTGCGCCAGGGTGACCAGGAGTGGTTTAACGTCGTACGCTGGACCCTGTTCGCGATGTTGAACGCCGAAGAACTGGGCGTGAGTTCGGAGAACGTCGACCAGATGAAGGGGAGCACGAACCCGGACATAAAGCGCCTGCTGGGCGTGGAAGTCATCAAGCACGGTTTGGGAGTCCCCGACGACTGGGCCTACAAGATCGTGAAGCAGGTGGGCAACTACGGGGAGATCTTCGAGCGCAACGTCGGCTCCGGCAGCCCGCTCAAGATCGGTCGTGGCCTGAATGCCCTGTGGACCAAGGGCGGCCTGCAGTATGCGCCGCCGATTCGCTAGGCGCCCTCTTTCCGTCGAACGGCGCCGCGCCCGCCCGCCGGTTTCAGGCCAGGAATCTGAAGCGATCCCGGAACATGGCCCAGATAAAGGACCCCGCTGAAGCGCCGCCGACGCGGCCGCCGCCCTGGAATGATCCCCGGATCCGGGCGATCGTGTTCCAGGTGCTGGTGAGCGCTGGTGCCGTCGCGCTCGCGGCCTACCTGGTCCGCAATCTGATGCACAACCTTGAGATGCGCGGCATTTCGACGGGATTCGGCTTCCTCTCGAACCGGGCGGGCTTCGCCATCAACCAGGCGCTGATCCCCTACAGCGAGGAGTCGTCGACTTACGGGCGTACCTTCGTCGTCGGCCTGCTCAATACCTTGCTCGTATCCGGGCTGGGCATCGTCTTCTCCACCATCCTCGGCTTTATCATCGGCGTGGCGCGCCTTTCCCGGAACTGGCTGGTGGCAAAGCTGGCGCTGGCCTATATCGAGATCTTCCGCAACCTCCCACTACTCGTCCAGATTCTCTTCTGGTACTTCGCCGTCTTCCTGAACCTGCCGGCGCCGAGCGAGGCGCTGCACATCGGGGACTCGGTCTTCCTCACGCTGCGAGGACTGTACCTGCCGCGCCCGGAGGCGCAGGCCGGATTTGGCTGGACGGTGTCCGCGCTCGTTGCGGCGATTGTTGCGTCCGTCGTCCTCGCGCACTGGTCGCGGCACCGCCAGGAGCGCACGGGCAAGCCCTTCCCGGCGTATCTTGGTTCCCTCGTCTTACTGGCCGGCGTGCCGCTGGCCGCGTTCGTCCTCACGGGCCGGCCGCTGCTATGGGTGAAGCCCGAGCTTGCGGGCTTCAATTTCGTCGGCGGCATTGCCGTGATCCCGGAGCTCGCCGCGCTGCTGCTGTCGCTCTCCATCTATACCGCCGCCTTCATCGCCGAGACGGTGCGTGCCGGCATCCTCTCGGTGTCCCACGGGCAGACGGAAGCGGCCTACGCGCTGGGATTGCGCCCGAGCTGGGCATTGCGGCTCGTGATCGTCCCGCAGGCGATGCGGGTGACGATCCCACCGCTCACGAGCCAGTACCTGAACCTCACCAAGAACTCCTCTCTCGCCACGGCGATCGGGTATCCCGACCTGGTGTCGCTCTTCGCCGGGACCACCCTGAACCAGACGGGCCAAGCCGTCGAGGTGATGTCGATGACCATGGCGGTCTATCTCGTCATCAGTCTCGTGATCTCGATGTTCATGAACTGGTTCAACGCACGGATGGCGCTGGTGGAGCGCTAGGCCATGACGACTCACCGGCAACGCCACGCCGACCTGCCCCCGCCGTCCGCCCCGATGGGCGGCCTCGGCTGGCTGCGCAAGAACCTCTTCGCCTCGCCCCAGGACGGCGCGCTCACCCTGCTCGCGCTCTACCTCCTTTATCTTGTGGTACCGCCCCTCGTCGAGTGGGCACTGATCAAGGCCGACTGGAGGGGTACCCGCAGCGAGACCTGCTCCAGGGCCGGCGCGTGCTGGGCCTTCATTCACGTGCATCTCAACCAGTTCATGTACGGCTTCTATCCGGTCGCCCAGCAGTGGCGGGTGAACCTGGCGATCGCGCTGTTGGGGGCGCTCATCGTGCCGCTGTTATTCAAGCGCTTTGCGCTGAAGCGGTGGCAAGGCGCCGTGCTCCTCCTGGTCTATCCCGTCGTCGCGTTCTACCTTCTGGTCGGCGGCCGGTTCGGCCTGAGCCACGTCGAGACGAGCAAATGGGGAGGGCTGACGCTCACGCTGGTGATAGCCATCGTCGGCATGGTGGCCGCCTTGCCGCTGGGAATCCTCCTCGCGCTCGGCCGGCGCGCCACGAACATGCCGGTTCTCAAGACCCTGTGCGTGGCGTTCATCGAGCTCGTGCGCGGGGTTCCGCTCATCACTGTGCTCTTCATGTCTTCGGTGATGCTGCCCTTCTTCTTGCCCGAAGGGCTGAACTTCGACAAGCTCCTGCGCGCCCTGATCGGCGTAGCGCTGTTCGCCTCCGCCTACATGGCGGAGGTGGTGCGCGGCGGCCTGCAGGGTATTCCGAAGGGCCAGTTCGAGGCCGCGGCGGCGCTGGGCCTGGGCTTCTGGAAGTCGACCGCGCTGGTCATCCTGCCCCAAGCGCTCAAGCTGGTGATCCCGGGAATCGTGAACACGTTCATCGGGCTCTTCAAGGACACGAGCCTGGTACTCATCATCGGCCTGTTCGACCTGCTCGGAAGTATCCAGGCCGCCAATGCCGACGCCAACTGGCTGGGGTTTTCGACCGAAGGATACGTTTTTGCGGGATGCATCTACTGGGTCTTCTGTTTCAGCATGTCGCGCTACAGTCAGTGGCTTGAGAAGAAGCTGCAAACGGGCCACAAGCGCTGAAGTCCATTGGGGGGAAGCACATGAATGCCATACAAGCCGTCGACTCGACGGCGAACGCTGCGAGCGCCGGCCCGGCCATGGTCGAACTGCATGGCGTGCACAAGTGGTACGACAGATTCCACGTGCTCAAGGACATCAGCCTGAGTGTCGCCGAAGGGGAGCGTATCGTCATCTGCGGTCCCTCGGGCTCGGGCAAGTCCACGATGATCCGCTGCATCAACCGTCTGGAGGAACACCAGCGCGGCAGGATCATAGTTGGCGGCGTGGAGCTCACCAGCGACGTGAAGAACATCGAGAAGGTCCGCAGCGAAGTGGGTATAGTGTTCCAGCATTTCAATCTCTTTCCACATCTCACGGTCCTGGAGAACTGCGTGCTAGCGCCGATGTGGGTTCGCAAGACGCCGCGTAAGGCGGCGGAGCAGGCCGCGATGGAATACCTTGAGCGTGTGCGCATCCCCGAGCAGGCCAAAAAGTACCCCGGGCAGCTCTCCGGCGGCCAGCAGCAGCGCGTGGCGATCGCCCGCAGCCTTTGCATGCGGCCCAAGGTCATGTTATTCGACGAGCCGACCTCGGCGCTCGACCCGGAGATGATAAAAGAGGTGCTCGATGTCATGGTGGGGCTCGCCAGGAGCGGGATGACCATGCTCTGCGTGACCCACGAGATGGGCTTTGCGAAGACGGTCGCCAATCGTGTGATATTCATGGACGGCGGCGAGATCATCGAGGAAAACGAACCCGAGGCGTTCTTCATGCACCCGCAGCACGACCGAACGAAGCTGTTCCTGAGCCAGATCCTCAATCACTGATTCCGCGCCAGCCGCCTGTCGAGTGCCACTTTGCCCATGCGACGCACGCGAACGCCGCTGGCCCAATGTGTCAGGTCCCGCCACACCGGCGGGATCATCACGGCATAAATGGACGCCCGCCAACGATGGGCGTGGCCGAAGCTCGTTCATCCGAGAAAACTACTGCGATCATCTCTTCATGGCCGAAGCTCCTCGAACGACAGCAGGATGTCATCCAGGAACACCTTGCGCTCATACCACCGGCACTGATGCGTCGCGTTGCTGCGCTGTTTCCGTACTGGCGCAACATCAGGCTACCTCAAGACCACCGCTTGGATCAGGCAATGCTGGAGGTACACCGGTACATTCGCAAAATGATTGAACGTGCGCGCGACCGTATGCAACCATCGTCTGCGGCGGCGCCGCACAACTTGCTTGAGGCGATGCTCTTGGCACGAGACCTGCCCGGCTCAACAGTGACTGACGAGCAGATCGTCGCCAACGTTCTGACTCTGCTCGTTGCCGGAGAAGACACGACGGCCAATTCTATTGCGTGGGCTGTAATGTACCTTGCTGCAGATACCGATTTGCAGTTGCGGATGTTTGAGCATTCTCGAGACGTTCTCGGTCAGTCGAAAGTTTGCCCGAACTACGACGCATTAAAGCATCTTCACCTGTGCGAGGGCGTTTGCAATCAGGCGCTACGACTACGACCAGTCGCCGCGATACAGACGTTTGAGCCACTGACGGACGTGTGCCTTGGAGGCGTCGCGGTGCCGGCCGGTACGCGGATGCTCTTCCTCACGCGCCCCGCCATGCTGGATCCCCAGAATTTTTCGCATCCAGAGTCGTTCAATCCTGATCGATGGAGACACCCCCATGATCCGTCAGACGGGGCACACGAGCTCCGAGCTTATCTGATATTCGGTGCAGGACCGCGAGTCTGTCCGGGACGTCATCTGGCCAACGTGGAAATGAGACTCGTTACGTCGATGCTGATGGCACACTTTGAAGTCGCAATGGCGGTCGACCCGGCGACGATCAAGGAAGTTTCCGCCTTCACAATGGTGCCAAGCGAAATGCCTGTAAAACTTCAAGCCCGTGTCTGACTTCAGCCGGTTACGCGTCTACCGAACTGCTGCGGGCTGCGTGGGTCTATCTGCCAACAAAGTTGAACCTTCACGTCCCTAGGCACGGCTTCCCTTAAATACAAGCGCACACAAGCGAGCATCACATCCAGGGGGAAATGAAGTTGCTTGAGCACCCTGCTCACAGCGGCGTTCGGCGTCGTCATCATCGAAACATCGCTCGTCTTGGGACGCTCAGCATAGCAGAGTGGCTTAATGCTGCAGAAAACGACTCAAGGTACTCATCAGCATTCCGGAGAAATATCTCTATTGGCGTTAGGAAGTCAGTAAGATGAGTAGGCCATGCTCAATATTTGGTCGTTGCAATCGTTTATGCAGTATGCAGGTAACTCATTCATTTGACTAACCCGTATAGGTGTGCCTCTCAAAGGAGGTTTGCCATGGTTAACGATGTCAACGTCCGGAAAGTTCGGTACCTTGGTGCCGAAAACGTCAAAGCGCGCAGGTTAGTTTTCCTATGTGTCGGCGCGGTTGCTCTGCTGTTAGAGTCTCCTTGTCTCTATGCTTTTTGCGAAACAGAGGCGATGTCGGCCTGCGCTGCGAACGACCAGCAATGCGTTGACGATGCTGGCACTGCGGTGACGCACGCCGTCCGAGATTGCAAGGCGTCTGTGGCAGGCAATGGCAACGCGCGGCTATGGACTGCGAGTCAGAACTTTTTCGATGGCCAGCCTCAAGAGAAGCAGTTTTGGCGATGCGTTGCCACTGCTTGCACCGGCGCTGGCCGCTCAGCGCCTTAACTCCACCCGCCGAACGGCCTGTGTAACGGCCGAACATAGCGCAGCGTTTCGCGTGCGTGCTCCAGCCCGTGCCTGGCCCGGTAAGACTTTCACCATAGCGGAGCGCAGCCCTGAAAAACGTGGAAGCACTCGGCAACAGGTCCAGTGATAACGTCGCTTGTGCTTCCAGCGGCATTGACTTGCTAAGCGAAGCTCCTGCGATCTATTCAGATGATTAGTTCAAGCCGACACCCGAAAATACCGTCGGCCCAAACGGGTCGATTTTAAAGTTCGTGACGTTTTTCCGGATCGGCTGATAGACCGTCGAGTGGGCAATAGGCGAGAATGGCAGTTGTTGCGCGAATATTTTCTGGGCTTCGGTGTAATATCGTGTCCGCAGTTTAATGTCGGTTGTCTCTCGTCCCTGCTTGATCAGGTCGTCGAACGGTTTGTAACAAAACTTTGCGAAGTTGCTGCCATTCACTGCAGCGCAACCTAACAGCACGGCCAACCAGTTATCTGGGTCACCGTTGTCTCCGGTCCAGCCAATTTGCATCGTGTCGTGCTCTCCCGCATGGGCGCGCTTGATGTATTCACCCCATTCGTAGGTCACAATGTTGGCCTTCACACCGATTTTGGCCCAGTCGGCTTGAATCATCTCTGCCATCAAGCGGGCGTTCGGGTTATATGGGCGCTGTACAGGCATGGCCCACAGGGTTATTTCAAGACCGTTTGGAAACCCGGCCTTGCTTAACAGGGCCTTGGCTTTACCGGTATCGTAGGGCGTGCCTTTGGTCGTCTTGTCGTATGACCATTGGGTCGGGGGCATCGGATTGCCGGCCGCTTGCCCCGCGCCCTGATACACCGACTCTATAATCGCCGGCTTGTTGATCGCCATATCGAGTGCACGGCGTACTTCGACGTTATCTAGTGGTTTGTGGGTCGTGTTGTAGGCGAGATAGCCGAGATTGAAGCCAACCTCCGCTCGGTAGCCGGATGTCTCCGTTGGTTTTGATCGCCGCGATATCAGCGGGCCGCGGATACGACATCACCTGACACTCGTTTTGCCGGAGTTTTTGCAGGCGTACCGCGGCGTCTGGCGTGATCGAGAAAACCAGTTTTCTGACCTTGACTGTGCCCGGTTGCCAGTAGTCGGAGTTGCCATCGTAACGGATCACCGCGTCCTTCTGGTAGCTATTGAAAACGAAGGGTCCGGTGCCGATCGGCTGGGTGTTGATATCGGCGGCACGGCCTGCGTTGAGTAACTGGTCGGCGTATTGCGCGGACTGAATTGACGCAAACGGCATCGCTAGGTCCTGCAATAACGGAGCGTTGATCGCATTGAGCGTGAAGCGCACGGTGTACGGGTCAAGCTTTTCGATCTTGGCAATGTTCTTGTCCAGTCCCATGTCCGTGAAATAAGGGAAGGCTACCGGGTAGGCCTTGCGAAACGCATTATCCGGATTGAGCATGCGATCGAAGGTGAAGATCACATCGTCCGCATTGAATTCGCGAGTCGGCTTGAAGTACGACGTCGTGTGGAACTTCACGCCGTGCCGAAGATGAAAGGTGTATTGCAGGCCGTTCCGGGGAAACGTCCCAGCTTTGCGCGAGCGCAGGTTCGATTTTTGTGGCCCCGCGCTCGAACTCGATCAATTGATCGAAAATCGAGTGACCGGATGCGGTAAATTCCACGCCGGTGGTGTATTGAGCCGGATCGAAGCCGGCCGGACTGCCTTGGGAGCAAAACACCAGGGTCTTGTCTGGCAAGTCTGAAGCTTTGGCAAGGGAAGTGCAGACGCAGGCCACCCCAGTGATGCAAGCCACCGCGCAGACTGCGTGCATACCTGCGTCAACTGTACGACGAAAGGCCTGACCAATTTTCGCTGTCATGCCTTCCTCCACAGCTAGGTGCTTTTAGCACGTAACAAAACGCAGCATCACACAACAAAAATGGCTCTTGAATCACGGTTTGCAAAAAGCTGCCCCCGTCAAAGCTATGAATCGCTCGAGACAGGAGAGCTGGCGCTCTTGCGGTCCGTCGGGGCATCCTCATCGTTGGAGGGCGGTGACCCTGGCCAATAGTCATTCGAATCTACGACGGATACACGAGTTGAACTCGCCAAATGAACGCGATCGTATAGGAACCCGAATTATTTATGCAATCAACGAGGAAAGGTAAATATTTCCAGGAACAAGAGCCGATCGCTAGAATTAGACCATCGGCTCCAATGTCACGCAGAAGACTTGCGAAGATTTTTTGGGCTACTGGAACCGCTCCGTGCGAACGCTTAACCTTCTACTTCGGGGCTCAACGCTGGAAATAACGATAGGCCACTACGCATTTGCACCATCGATGTAAGGGCGCATGCTTTTGCTCCCGCTACGCGTCGTATGTAAAGTTATTAGAAGGGGAAATAACATGGTTAATTTATACATAAAACTTGCAGCAAGTTGCCTCATCGGGGTGGCTGCGGAGAGTGCGCTTGGGCAGCAGGAAACCGTTCGGTTCGGGTGCGACGTTGGTGGAAACGACACTTGTTATTTTAGTATTAGAGACGCATCTGGCGGCACTCGAAATTTTAGGATGCGCGCTCGAGAAAGAGACAACATCAGCGGCGTATTTCCCGAGCAAGACATGTACATGGTATCTATAAATCAATCACCGCCGAATGATCCAAACAACTGCGGAGCAACCTACTGGTGTAAGAGCGATATGGTAAAAAGGGGCTATAACAACTGATACGGGCGTCGCGAGCGTCTCATTTTTTCGCCTCTAAAGGCTGTACGCAAATATGCCGGTCCGCAACCTTTGTCGTTTCACGCAAACTGCAACGTCGCTAAATTTTTTTCGGGACTGCGCAACCCCGAGCTATCCACTTTTATTCGTCGCCCGGCTTTCAATGGAGGATTGTCAACGATCTAGGCGGCTTTATCGAACGTCTCAAAGTGGCCGACTACGGTCTGACATGCGTGAGGCTAGTCCCGGTGTGCGGATTGCGGGCGCTACAGACGCGAGACATTAGCAAAATCCATTTTATCGATTTGCAACACTCGTAGGCCTCAACTATGTTGAATAGCCGGAAGGCTCGGCTGCCGGGCGGGTGCCATGTCCGACATTCCTAGCCCTCTTACGCGATTCTGAGTTCGCGACAATAGCAGGGAGACTCGGCTATGACGATACCGCTGCACGGACAGATGATGGAAGTCCCGCTGACGGTTTCCTCGCTGCTGGCCCATGCGTCACGTCACTTCGGCACGACCGAGATCGTGTCAAAGCGCATCGAAGGCGACGTGCATCGCTACACGTATCGCGATTGCGAAAAGCGCGCAAAGCAACTGGCGCAGGCGCTGATCCGGCTGGGTGTGGAGTCGGGCGAACGGATCGGCACGCTGGCATGGAACGGTTACCGGCATCTGGAAGCCTATTACGGCACGACAGGCTTCGGCGCCGTCTGCCATACCATCAACCCGCGCCTCTTCCCCGACCAGATCGCGTGGATCATCAACGACGCCGATGACAGCTACATCCTGTTCGATACGACGTTCGCGCAGCTGATCGATCGCCTCGCGCAGCGCTGTCCGAGGGTGCGCGGCTGGATTGTGCTCGCTGACGACGCGCATCTGCCGGCGATGCAGACGCCCATACCGCTGATCAGCTACGAGACGTTGCTCGAACCGCACGACGGCGCATTCGACTGGCCGCTCCTTGACGAGCGCCAGGCATCGTACCTTTGCTATACCTCCGGTACGACAGGCAATCCAAAGGGTGCGCTGTACTCGCATCGTTCGACGGTGCTGCACGCGTTCGGGGCGTCGTTGCCCGATGCGATGGGCCTGTCCTCGCGCGACTCGGTACTGCCCGTCGTTCCGATGTTTCATGTGAACGCCTGGGGCATTCCGCATGCCGCGCCGCTCACGGGCGCGAAGCTCGTCTTTCCGGGCAACCACCTCGACGGAAAATCCCTGTTCGAACTGATGGAGACGGAGCGCGTTACCTGTTCCAACGGCGTGCCGACCGTCTGGCTTGGCCTGCTCAACTACATGAAGGAAGCGGGCGTGCGGTTTTCGTCATTGCAACGCACCGGGATCGGCGGGTCCGCTTGCCCGCCGGCGATGCTGCGCACGTTCGAGGATGAATACGGGGTCGAGGCCATTCACGGCTGGGGCATGACCGAGATGTCGCCGATCGGCACGCTCGCGAAGCTCAACTCGGAACAGTCGCAGCGGCCGCCGGAAGAGCAGCGCCGGCTGCGCGAAAAGCAGGGGCACGCAATCTACGGGGTCGACATGAAGATCGTCGGCGACGATGGGCGCGAATTGCCATGGGACGGCGTCGCGTTCGGCGAACTGCACGTGCGCGGTCCGTGGGTGATCGAGCGGTATTTCCAGAAGGATGACTCGCCGCTCGTCAACGGCTGGTTCCCAACCGGCGACGTGGCCACGATCGACCGGGACGGTTTCATGCGCATAACCGACCGCAGCAAGGATGTCATCAAGTCGGGGGGCGAGTGGATCAGTTCGATCGAAGTCGAGAACCTGGCGATGGCGCATCCGGCCGTCGCAGAGGCGGCCTGCATCGCCTGCGCGCATCCGAAGTGGTCCCAGCGTCCGCTGCTCGTCGTCGTCAAACGCAAGGACGCGGAGGTCACGCGCGATGAACTGCTCGCGTTCTACGAGGGCAAGGTCGCCAAATGGTGGATCCCAGACGACATTGTCTTCGTCAACGAATTGCCGCATACGGCCGTTGGCAAGCTACACAAACTGAAGCTGCGCGAGCAGTTCTGCGATCACCTGCTGCCGTCGGCGCTCGAAGTTGAGAACTGTCCGCTTGCCGACGAGCGCGCAACGCGAGGCGCCGGGTCGAAACCTGCGGTGGAATAATCGGAAGGAGGCTGTCAAAGGGACCGCCACCGCACCCCCATTTGGTGCAACCGGCCGTAGCCGACCCACTTCGGCCCTTCGATCCGCCGTGACGTCAACGGCAGCCTTCAAGGCACAACGGTCATTCATGCAGTCATGTCAGCATGCAATTAATCGGCCATTCCGGGCAGTCGCGGATCGCACGCCACAGTCGATCAGCAACACGAGGTGAACGTCTGTTTCCGAACACGTTGAGGGAGCACTTCCGGCCCGGAGCTGCCGCTCCCACATCGTCGCAGAAATTGTGCCCAAGTCATTGTAAATCGGCCGCAGCGGCCGTGCTCGTCAAACGAAGTAATTTTGAAACACTCCCAAGGCGCGCGAACCTTGATTTTCCGAGGCCGATCTCGGTCGATGCGCCACACTTTACTTTGCGACGCCCGTACGGGGTTGTTGAGCCTTTGCGATGTGTTCGGCTGTGATTTGACGTTCGGGTTGCCGCAATCGAAAAGCCGCGACCTGCGCCGAGACAGATTTCGTCAATTCCCAGTGGCTACGCGTTTTGACACGCTCTGGGCCGAATTGGGTCTCATGCGATGAGGCATAAATCGACTTACAAGGGACGGTCGCGACTTGGATTCGACCGTCGCGCTGCCAGCAGCTCGGAGATCGGTTGCCGCGCGGCAGCTTGCCCATAGGCGATTTTCCGGCACACTACGGGCATCTTCGCTCAGCCTCACATCCCATGCCCCATTCGTTTAAGCCTACCGCCGAACAGCACGCGGTCGTAGATGCGGTTCTCGGCGGCGGCGACCTGAAGATCAAGGCGTATGCCGGCGCGGGAAAGACTTCGACGCTACGGCTGATTGCCGATCATCTCGCCGGTAACCGCGGCAGCTATCTCGCCTTCAACAAGGAAATCGCCGAGCACGCTCGCCGCGGCTTTCCGCCGAACGTCAGCGCGCGCACGGTGCATTCGCTCGCGTATGCATCCGTAGCTCCCGCCCTGACCGCGCGCGTGAACGTCCCGGCCGAGCCACCGCACGAATTAGCGGCCCGCTATGGGCTCGGACCGATACAGGTGCCCACCATCACCGGCAAAAACGTCGAAGTCACGCCATTCGAAATTGGTCGGATGGTTGCCGACGGCCTGGGCAGATTTTGCCGCTCGTCGCAACTGCGGCCGGAGGCTTCCCACATCCCCGTCGATGAGAAGGTTCACGACAAGGCGGCCGACCGGCTGCGCGAATCGTTGCTTCCCTGCGTAGTACGGCTGTGGAATGAAAGCACTGACCCACGCGGCCGTAGCGCCATTGCACCGGACGTCTATCTAAAAGTCTGGGCACAGACAGAACCCCGTATCGATGCGGACTTCATCCTGTTCGACGAGGCGCAGGACAGCGATGGCGTCATGCTCTCGGTGCTTGGCCTGCAGCGCCACGCGCAGATCATCTATGTCGGCGACCCCTACCAGCAAATCTATGAATGGCGCGGCGCGGTCAATGCAATGGCTCAGATCGACGCGCCCGAGTGTGCGCTAACCGAATCCTTTCGCTTCGGACCTACGTTCGCGGCGCTCGCTAGTCGTATTCTCGCTCTGCTTGGCGAGCGCACGCCCATTCGCGGCCAGGATGCCATCGGTTCGATCATGGTGGAGGATCCGAATATCTCACCGCCCGTCGATGCCATTTTGTGTCGCAAGAATGTGACGGCGATCTGGCAATTGGCCGCGGGCGTCGAAGCGGGTCACAAGCCGGCGATCCGTATGAGCCTCTCGGAGATCGTGGCGTTCGCTGATGGCGCCGATCAGTTGCTGGCCGGCAAGCGAGCTTTCCGGCCAGCGGCATTTTCGCTGTTCGAAACCTGGAAGGACGCTCAATCGTTTGCCCAGAGCGCGGTCGGGCGCGACTTACTACCGATCGTGCGAATCGTCGACGAGTGTGGCACCGCCTATCTGCGAGAGCTAGCGCGACGAGTTACACCCGAGGCAGGCGCCGACTACGTGATCTCGACCGTGCACCGCGCCAAGGGGCTGCAATGGAAACGGGTGAAGGTAGCCAACGATTTTCGCTTCAAGAGCGTTGACGGGCGCTTGACGCTGGACGAGGACGAGATGCGCCTGCTCTACGTGGCCGTGACGCGCGCACAGCATGTGCTGGACATCTCCGAGCTACGCGAGGAGCTTTTACGGTTGTTCAACTCGCGTCGGTGAACGCAGGGCTGCTCCGCGCCAGTGCGACTCTCAACGGCGATGTTTTGTGCGGCCGGCGGTAGGCGCCACCGCCATACCCCGTGGCTTACCGTGATGAACCGACATCTACTTGCGGTAGCTTCAGGAAACAGAAAACAAAGCACGGTAGCGACAGAACGATCGTCCCAAATCGACCCCGAGCTGCCGTTCGATCCGGCACAGCATCAACGACAGCTCCCAAGGTGCAGCGGTCATTCGTCCTGCCATGTGGGCCGGCAAATTCTCGGCCATAACGGCTGTTGACGAT
>Ga0185299_10003781_pt1 | contig 19326 bp, 21 predicted proteins | sample PaiPotPPA55metaG_FD_128002 | JGI IMG/M metagenome (GOLD analysis project Ga0185299, IMG submission 128002) | Iron sulfur acid spring bacterial and archeal communities from Banff, Canada, to study Microbial Dark Matter (Phase II) - Paint Pots PPA... ...
GACCAACGCGATTCGCCTGTCTATGATTTTGCTGTCGCGACTCTTTGCTTGGCAAACTGCTTTGGTCAACGTCAAGCCCGAGACATTCCTGGGTTGGCATCGAAAAGGGTTTCGCCTGCTCTGGCGATGGAAATCGAGACCGCGCGGCAGGCCGCGTTTGGCGGAAGAGGTAAAGAAACTGATCCTGAGGATGGTCCGGGAGAATCCCATATGGGGAGAAGAGCGCATCGCTGCTGAGCTACTTCTCAAACTGGGCATTCAGCTATCGCCTCGGACCGTCCGACGCTACATGCCTCTTGAAACTGGCCCGGGCGAGGCCGTGTGAGTCAAAGTCATTGTCGGCCTGCAATTGACTTCATCTTTCAATTCTGCGCGTTAATTGGGCGAGTGATATCGAGTCGCCGCATCTTGTAAAGCAAGGTCGTACGCTTTACCCCCAGTCGTAGAGCCGCCCCGTCGGCACCTCCGATTACCCAATCAGTGTCGCGCAAAGTTTGCAAAATGTGTTTGCGTTCGGCGTCAGCCAGAGTTTGAACCATCGGCCCCGAATGTTCGCCAGTTCGCTTCACGTCGGCGAGTACGGGAGGATAGAGAACTGTGTTCGATGACAGAATCACGCAGCGTTCCATGACGTTTTGTAATTCCCGCACGTTGCCGGGCCACTCATAGCGAACGAGCGCTTTCATATCTTCCACACGAATGCTCTCGATCGACTTTTGCATGCGTTTCGCATATTTCTTCGCGAAATGCCATGCCAAAGAGGGAATATCATCCTTCCGCTCACGGAGCGCGGGCACTTCGATTGGGAAGACGTTTACTCGGTAGTAGAGGTCTCTGCGAAATCGGCCTTTCTCGACCATCCTACCGAGGTCCCGATTTGTCGCAGCCACAAGACGAAAGTTTGTGCGAATCGTCTGATTGCTGCCGAGCCTCTCGAATTCGTGCTCTTGCAAAACCCGCAGTAGCTTGGACTGACATTCCAGCGGCATATCGCCGACCTCGTCAAGAAAAATCGTCCCTCCATTCGCAAGCTCAAACCGTCCGACTTCGCGCGCATTAGCACCGGTAAATGCACCCTTCTCGTGACCGAACAGTTCGCTCTCAAGGAGCCCGGCCGGTATGGAAGCGCAACTGGTGGTAACCAAAGTCCTATCTCTTCGTGGGCTGAGACTGTGTATAAGCCTTGCCAGAAGCTCTTTTCCAGTGCCAGTTTCCCCGAGAAAAAGCACAGTCGAATCCGTGTCGGCGACAGTCTCGACTTGCTTTAGTGCTCTTTTCCAACCAAAACTCTCCCCGACGCTTTCCGAAAGGGAACTGTCCTGGTTTTCGATCGAATGCGTCGTTGCTCCGGACTTCCCTGCTGAAAACTTCGCGAGTCGCAGACCATCGCTGATTTTGTAGGAGTTATGTTCTTCCATCTCGGCCCTCCAACTAACGATACCGCCGTTTAGATTGTTATGGGCAGCGTGACGAGGGGTGATTCGCTTGCGTAGTTACTTCCAACGAAATGTTCGCTGTTCGAAATCGATGTTTACAGCCAGGCGAAAGGTTCGGCAATCGGGTAATCACCCTACTGCGGATCGACACGTGCAATAGGGGGCTCCCTCGCATAAATGCCGGAAATCCTGTTTTCACCGGTAACGCGTTTATCGGCAGCATTGCCCCGTGGCGTCTTGGATCTGCCGGGCACGGATCAAGGAAAAGGTAAACCCATTGTCGAGTACCAGTCGGTCGCCCAGCCAATCACGCCGGACAAGCGAATCAGGTCTGCCGTCGCGTTGGGAATCGGCAATATGTAAGCACACGATAAGCATCTCGCATTCCAACATGGGATCCACTTGCTCGTCGCTGCGTATCTTTATCGCGCGATTAGCGCATGATTTGTGTCATCTATGGTGGGACGTAGCGGACGAGTTGCCACAGACGGACTGCGGGGCAGTGGGATGAGAACCAGGACTTGGCAGATGTATTTCACTCAGCGATTGGAGTTGCGAGCGGCAGAAGGTTTGTAGCTTGAGAGCTATGAGCGAAGTTTGCCCGGCTTCCAGTATCAACATGATGTCAGCAAACTGAACGGCAGGGTGTCGCTTTCAGTGACTATGATAGAGCGTGGCGTTTCAAATACCACAGCAACAAAGCCGTCACGGTGACCGTCAAAAACAAAACAAAGTAAAATGCCCAGTAGGAACCCACCCATTCAGGGTAGCGGACAATCATTCCAAAGAAGCTCGTGACCACAAGAGTCGGCACTGCTACCGTTCCTAGAATTGTGAGTGTCCGCATTGCATCCGTATTCCGGTTCGCAACGCTTGAAAGATACAAGTCCACTACGCCGCCGAGCCGGTCCCGCTCTCCTGCAATCGCATCGAGATCCTCGGAAAGATGGTCGTGAATATCGCGCATGAACGGCGGCAGCTCGCTGCCGACAAGATGACTGGGCATATGCTGAAGCCGAAAAGCTACGTGGCGCATGTTCAGCAACACACTCCGCAGTTCGAGTAAAGTAGCTCGGATTTCGTTGATATGTTCCAGCAAACTGGATTCTGGCCGGTGGATGGCGCGACCCTGAAGGGAATCGATGCGGGCCTCAACTTCATCGAGCAGCGGTAGATATGAATCCACTATTCCATCCATGAGTCGATAGAGGACCTCGTCAGGCCGCAGATCGTGTTTTGCGCGACGTAGCGACTCAATTGTTGGCAGAGGAGTTCGGTGCACAGTAATCAGGAATTCGGAACCAACAAACAAATTGAGATTTCCGATCGTCAGTTTGTTGTTTTCCTCCAGAACCAAGACTTTCAAGACGATAAAAAATAGTGGTCCTCGACCTCCGCCTTGGCGCGTTGTCCCAAACTACGAGCGTCCTCGACATGCAGCGAATGCAGCTTATACCGCTGGGACAATTCATCCAGTTCGGGGCCGTTAGGGTCTGCGATATCGTGCCATTCCATCGGACCAATTCTAACTCTGGAAGTTCCGATTTGGACCTCTTGCTTGGGCGCGATTCTGGAGAGCCTGTTGAGAGATGCCTGCTCTCTGAAAGCCGCGCCAAATCAATCACTTACGATCTTAGAGAGTTTTTTGGATAGCTGGCGAAGGGATTGGGTCAGTAGACGTGACAAGTTGCTCACCTAAACACAGCTAGGTTGAGTTGGGACTTCCGTGAATTCTAGCACCGGAGGCGACGGGCGGCAGCGCGCGCTAAGCGGCGTGGGCACGCGTAAGGAGTTCGCGGACTTTGGCGACGATATCGCCGATTCTGACCGGTCGGCAGAACACAGCGGCGACAGCCGGAAGCGGCACTATCTCGGTGCGGGAGGCAATCAGAATCGTGGGGACTCGCTTGATTAGACTCTGCATCGCGGGATTCCCGACCAATTCTTCCGTCGCTTCAAGCACTATGGCGGCAGGCATCTGATTTCTGGCAAGAGCGCGCCCAGCGTCGTCGACCGAGTCCATGCCAAGCGCCTCGATTCCGAGCTCGCGCAACTCAGCCCGAACCGCAGTGCGCAGCTTCCAGTCCGTCGCGATCACAAAAACCACTGGAATCTGGTTTTCCCTAGGCGCTAGCGCGTTTCTTCGCAGGCCGATTTTCCGCGATCTCCTTCAACGTGCGTCCTGTCAAAAGGGAGCGGTCAAGTCCAGGGTCCTCAATCCGCCAAGACGGATCGGCATATTCATCCCGATGTTGATCAAGAGCCAATTCTTTCCTCCCCGCTCAGAGAAGCGCCCACCCAGTTGCACCAGCACAAATCCGCCCCGCAGTTTCTTGCCGTGGAGCAGCACTTTGATCTCGCCCCGGGCAAGTTGCTCCTGGGGAGATAGGTCTCACCCAGTGCACACCACGGCTTGGTGCGTCACCGGCGGCAAAAGGACTGGTCTTGGTTTTCAGTTGTGCGAGTTCCCTGCCTAGACGGGACAAAATTCCTTCGTTGAAGCCTGTGCCAAGCTTTCCCGCGAACACCATTTTCTCACCCTTGTAATAGCCCAACAGCAATGCCCCGAACCCGACGGACTCTAGCCAACAACCTTGGCAGCACGACGTGTTGAGATTACGCAACGTCGGCATTCCTACCGCCTTAAACGTCCGGGTTGGGTTCTTATCTCCGGTGGATGCCAGGGTGCACTTCGATGCGAGGTCCCGGGCGCGGGACCCAGGGATGCGCGTACGGATGAAAGTAGTAGCCGCGATTCACCCAAACGCGCCCCCACGGCGTGCGGTCGAAATAGATGGCGTGAGCGCCCCACACAAAATACGGATGGAACCATCCAAACGGGAAAAATCCCGCCGTGATGACAACCGCCGGCCCCCAAGTGATCGCTCCGCCGATGAAGAATCCCGGCCGTGGCGGACCAAACACCACGATCGGGTCGTAATAGGGCACGTAGATGTACGCCGGATTGACGGGCAAAATTTCCACGTAGCCGCCGGTTTCGACGACTTTGCAATACGGATTCGATTGCAGGTAGCCGTACTCGCGCGCACGCTTGCGCAGACGCTGCACGGCGTCCATGACCTCGCCGCGCTGGATGAGGACGGCGTTGCCGAGCTGCTCGGTCCACGCCATGTCCTTTGCCATCATGTCGAGCACGGACGGAAACGGGAGCAGCGCGAGCAGGCTCGGGTCCCACTGTAGATTGTCTTCGCGAATCGCGTCCGCGAGCGCTTCGCCTTTGAGGTCGCGGTGCTCATCGGCCCACGCGTCGGCTTCGGGAATTTCGTTCCAGTAAGTGGACGCCGTCAGAACTTGCGCGAGCAGCGGATCGGGATACAACGCGATGCGGCTTACGAGATTTTCCAACTGTTTTTCGTTGAGTAGCGGGCCGGGCGGCACGGGTTCGGGAGCAACCGGCTCCGCAGGAGGCGGTGGTGGGGGATTCTGCGCCTTTGTTTGAAACGTGAAAAGGACGATGAGCGAGAGGAGGAGGAGGAGCTTCGCGAACGGAACCGTGCAAATCGAATCGCGGTGAAATTTGGGACGCATGGCGAGGCGCGAACGATCCCCGGCGGCGTCACTTGTCGAAACACGATACGCGGCCGATGTCATAATGTCGCTCCTTAATTAAAATGCCTTAGAGTCCCAGAACCAGGCTTAAGGAACTGGGGGTTGCTGTTCGTTCTCGGCTTCCCGTAATCTGGCCTTTGAGCTTCGAGTTTGTTCCTCCGCGAACGATGCAATTCTATCTGTGTCTCGCAGGAGCCGCTGCCCGTCCAATCGGAAAACCGTGCTCCGGGAACTCTCGGTCCAACATCGGACCGGCCGATCTTCCGACACGCAGGTTTCCGAGCTGATAGGGTTCGAGCGGTCGCCCCGGGTGTTCGAGCATCGGTCGTTCCTGCATTGCGAACGGCACTCTCATTGGCGGCGGAGCACTCCTCGTGATCAATCCGGGAGGAGATGTCGAAGCCCAGTGTCCCGGCGTGGGTTCCGGTGCGAAGGCCCTCGTTGTCCTGGATACAGGCATGGGACTTTCACCCGCGCGCGGAGCTGTTCGTGCTGCGGCGACTGGCATGGACCGCACGGGTGGCGCAGCAACGGGTTTACCCGGCAATGCGGCGTGCAATGTCGGATTCACAGCGGGATGCGGGACGATGGAGGCCTTTGCGAGCGCCTCTGGCGGAACGCGAACCATATGATCGGCCACTCGCATACCACTCCTAAATGCATCTTCGCGGACCACGGTTGCAGCGGTCGTTCGATAGGCGTAATGGACTTCATTTATATTTCTGACGTTGATGATGTTCGTTATATTCGTCACGTTCCGAATGTTAGTGACGTTCACTATCCGCAGGTAATCACCGCCATAGTGATACCAGGGGAAAAACGGTTCGCCCGGTCCGAGCGGGAACCATGCTGCCACGCCTATTCCTGCTCCCAGCCCGATGCTGACTGAGAAACTCGGACCGCCAATGAATCCGACGAATGCGGGAGCGTAGACGGGCACCGGAACGATCGGTCCCGGCACCCATCCCCACGCAACCCCGATGTGAACCCAGCGGCCATAGTGAAATTGACAGAATCCCCAGGGCTCATCTTCGACCCAGGTCCAACCCCACGGCGTCACCCACACCCAGCGTCCGAACCTATAGGGAACCCAATCCACTGCGACACCGGCTGGATACCAGACAGGACCGTATTCCGGAACCTCTTGCCACGTTCCGTACGCATCTAACTCCTCATACCCTGGAGTATCGCGGCTCACGTATTTTGACGACTTAGAGGACGAAAGCCGTAGGTCGCGTTCCTCGCACCACCGATCAAAGGCGTCGAGCGGGGGAAGAGGAATCGATTCAATTATGATCGGGTTTTGTCCCGTGAGTTTCGCGGCTTGGCCGGATTGCAGTGTTTGCGAAACGCCGCTGCCGGTTATTTCCAGCCTGCCGGTGTTCACGCTCACCGTTGAATACATTCCGCTAGCCTCGACGCTGACGCGGTAACTGCCTTCGCTAAGGAGTGTCAGGGCGCCATTGGGAGTGTCCACTTCCACTGTATCGCCGGGAAGTACTTCGTGAACGGTGACGCGCAGACTGCCCTGATTAATGCCGAGCTGCACGATTTGATCGTTCAGGTTTGTGACCGTCAGGTCGCTCGCATCCGCCAGGCGAATTGTGTAGGCGCCGAGTTCGAGTTCTGCCCAGGCGCCTTTTTCGGTGTAGATGCGATCACCCGTCGTGACGGGAAAGTTGAGAGTCGCCTGGCTCCACTGAGTGAGCCCCGCCCTCAAGAACGAGACATTGCCCTTCAAAAAACTAAGGCGGGCAACGCGTGAAGGAGGATTCTCACCCTGCGCGTTTGCCTGGGCGGACGGATTTCCGGCGGGGGGCGGGGGTTCTTGAGCGAACGACGCTGTAGCCAGCATGATCGCGATTACTGGAATAAAAATGCACAAATAATTTGAGAAACGTTTTGTAGCTGTCATTTCCTGCCTCCCTGATCAGAGAAACTATGAATAATTCAGCGCGTCCCATACCCGACGCGTTAGCTTTCGCGGCGGACTTGTATCACGATCCTGCCGAGCACGTGGCCGCGCTCGAGCCGCGCATGCGCGGCTGCCGCACGTGTGAGCGAGTAGACGGCCGCGATCGGTACCCGGAGCTTCGCATCCACGATGGCCCGCTCTAGCTGCGTAAATTGTTTCGGTCCCGCTTCCGCGTCATATGCGCGCACGCGAATGTTGCGCCGGTGCCGCGGCGCAGGTTCGACTCCGTTAGGATGTGCCACTCTGCCGTGCGCGCGCACGAACTTAAGACATGCCTCAGCAGAGGCGCCGCCGGCGAGCACAAGTGCAGCGTCGATTCCATTTGGAGCGAGTGTGCGGAGTCGAGCGATGTCCTCGCTCCGGCGAGCGTCGATCACGGCGTCTGCGCCGAGGCTCCGGACGAGCGACGCGGCGGCGCGGCCGGATGCCGTCGCCAGCACACGCGCTTTGCGGCGTTTCGCGAACTGTACTGCAATCGTTCCAACCGCACCCGAGGCCCCGAAGATAAGCACGGTGTCGTGCTGGCGTACGCGCAGCACGTCATCGATCCCTTGCAGTGCCGTCAAGCCCGTCGTTGCAGTGGCACCCGCCTCCAGCATGTTGAGTCGCTTCGGTGCGCGTGCGGCAAGTTCTGCGGATACCGCGACGTACTCGGCATAGAATCCGTTCTGACGATTTGCGTAGTCGTACGCATAGACTCGTTCACCGAGGCGGAAACGTCGCGCCCGCGGGCCTCTTGACACGACGATACCTGCGCCGTCAATTCCCGGCACGAGCGGGAACTTGGGGCGACCAGTGGGCCGCCAAGAGCCGTCCCGTATCGATGCGTCCCATACACCAACACCGGCTGCATGTACTTCGATAAGAATGTCGCGCGGCCCCACCTTCGGAACAGGGAGCGTGTGAGGAGTGAGGACCGCCGGTGGTCCGAATCGGTCAATGGCGGCGGCCCTCATTGTTCCAGGAATTGCGGGAGTGACCATGCAGGGGCCCTCGGTTGCAGTAAAACATCCTAGTCACTGCTGGAGGCTCCTGGTTTTGTCTGAATCGCCTGGTTGGCTTCGACCTCGTTCTTGTCAGGCGTCATCGCCGTCACTCGTGTTTGCTTGAGTGCAACGACTCCCGACGACGTCTTTGAATTTGTAGACTTCGAGACATGGGCAGACATCGAATCGGCCATCGCCGGAACATTCTTACGGTTAGCTGCGGCCAACTCAGTGGCGCGCGTCTTGGGATAGACGAACTCGAATCCGTAGTTGTCACCCGGATAGAACCACGCGCGAATCGCCGGTGGTGAACCCTGGGCGCGTTCTTCGAAAGTGATGATTGGATTGTCGGCCGGGGTCAAGCGGTAATCCGGAATCGCGAGAACTGTCGCAATTAATTGAGTCTCGTCCTTATTCCAGATTTGCACGATGTTCCGGTCCGAATCAGAATCGAACAGCTTGAACACATACGTGCCTGCCGGCAGCACTTTGCCGGGAATCTCCACCGGTCCGTTGAAAGTGACGACGGTTTTCTTGTTGTACTCGTCGGCCCGTGCGACCAGCACTGCGAGCATTACGAGGCAAAGCCACATCGCGACTCTTTTGGTGGTCCGCATAAACACTCACCTCCGAGGCTTCGTAAGGAAGCCTTTCAATTGTTGAGTGCATGGCACCTCTCGCTCCAAATGGAAGGCAATTTGCAGCGCGACTCTAAGTGTTCCCAGACAAACCGGTTAGCGAGATTCCAGCGTCCTGGTACGAGGATTGTTCGTGCCGACATAGCTGTCCGCTGTCATCCTACTGACAGTGATTCGTCAATTGCGGGCGTGAAATGCCGAGGGCGGCGCATTTTGTAAAGAAGTGTTGTGCGTCTGACTTCGAGATGGCTTGTCAAGGATCCCGACCGCGCCAGCCTCGAGCGCCTGTTCTCGCAGCCGTTTCTCCGGGTGACCGGAGATGAAGATGATTGGGACCTCGTTAGTGCCGCCGGAAAGGCGGCGCTGAAGCTCCAGCCCATTCATTCTGGGCAGTTGGAAATCTAGGAGAAGGCAACACCTCTTGTTCGAACTTGGAGACTCCATAAATTGCTCAGCCGATCCAAATGTCTCGACATTGAATCCAACGGACTCAAGTAAAGTGATTAAAGCTTTCGAACTGCTTCGTCGTCTATGACCGATACCAGGATTCGGTCGAGGAGCTTTTGCGTCGCGGTGGCATTTGTGTCCGCGCTGTTCATGATGCCCTTCAAATTTACTTTTCTGATAGGGCGCGGTGTATTAGCTGCTAGGAAGCAGGAGTAACGCTTTTGGGAAGGATGTCTCCAACCTTCTGGTTATTCGTCGCACGCAAAACCGCATTTTATTTGCGATTAGAAATTTTTAAACAGCTCATTCTAATGCAGATAGTTCGATTTCTAATTCCGGATTTGCGATTACAAATTTGAGGCTAATCGCAAAAATTGGCCTGCCGTACCGGTCCATTGGCTCTGCCTTCCGGGAACGCGCCCGCACCAGAAAAGTGTCGGGGCTCTGTCAAGGCTCCGACACACTTTCACTGTTCTCAGCCCGTGGATGTGCCAGGGTGAGGGAGGCGTGTGAGCTAATTGATTCACTTTGAGCAAATTGCAAAAAAGACCGGATACGATGGGCATTGGAAGCCGGTATGCGTTCAGTCTCGCTTGGTTCATCCCCAAACGAGGAGGATAAAAATATGAAGACTGACAGGATATTGGCGCTCTGTTGCCTAGCAATTCTCGCATTGGCGTTTGCATTTCCCGCCAGGGCCGACGAATCCAACAAGATGACGATCTTCGCATTCAGCCAACCCGTAGAGATTCCGGGCGGTAAGGTGCTCCCGGCAGGCACCTATATGTTCAGGGTGGCCGATATTCTGGGAGATCGCAACGTGGTGCAGATATTCGACAAAGACCGAAGAACGCTTTACGCGACTGTGCTCACAATTCCAGATTATCGACCGAACCCAACCGACAAGCCGGTGATCACGTTTTCGGAAACGGCAAGCGGCGGACCGGTAGCCATCAAGGAATGGTTCTATCCGGGAGACCAATACGGCAGCGAGTTTGTGTATCCGAAAGCTCGGGCCACGGAAATCGCAAAGAATTCAAAACAACCGGTTCCGTCGATGCCTACGGAAATGTCGTCGAATATCTCGCAAGCCACCAACAGTTCATCTGACGCCAACGTACAGGCGATGCAAACCGCGCCGCTGAAGGCCGAAGAAGAAAATGGAGAAGAGGTTGCGGTCGTCGAAGTGTTCATCGTAGCGGTGCCAGTTGCAGTGGCAGTTCCGGTAGCAGACCAGTCTTCCAAGCAACTGCCACAGACGGCGAGCATTCTGCCTCTCGTTGGACTTTCCGGCCTTATCCTATTAGCTGTCGGCACACTGCTCTGGATCGTGTCGAAACGCACGGCTTAGATTTGCCGGGCCGGCTCGGCGAGCAAGGTCCGAGAGATGTTAGCGAGAAAGAGCGCGGCAGCAGGCGGGTCTTCGAAATGGTGCGCACTCACCGTTTGTCTGCTTATCGCTGGCCTCATTCGCGCCTCGACGCCCTTGCCTTCATCGAGCTTTCCGGCTCAACAGAATCCCAGCGGCCCCCTCATAACTGCGCAGGTCAGCCTCGTCCTGTTGCCCGTCACGGTGACGGATCGCGAAGGCCATTTTGTTACCGGGCTCGATGCTTCGGATTTTCATGTTTTCGAAGACGGACACCCGCAACAGATTAAGCTGTTTCGTCATGAAGACACGCCCGTGACCGTCGGAATACTGGTAGACCGCAGCGGGAGCATGGCCGCGCGGAGCGGGGACGTGCTCGCCGGAGCGCAAGCGTTTGTGCAGGCAAGCAATCCGCAGGACCGCGAGTTTGTCATCAACTTCAGCGACAAAGTGGAATTCGGTCTTCCTGCAAACATTGTATTTACCAGTAATGTTAACGAACTCAAGAACGCCTTACTGTTCGTAACGCCGAGCGGAAGAACAGCTCTGTTCGACGCTATCGCAGCCGGGCTCACGCATTTCCAAAGAGACGATCCTGACAAGAAAGTCTTGCTCCTCATCAGCGACGGGGGCGACAACGCTAGCCGATATAATTTTGTCCAAGTGCTTCGGATGGCGCAGAGTTCGAACATAATTATCTATACGATTGGGTTGCTGGATGAACATAGCGCCGACCAAAATCCATCTGTACTGAAAAAGCTGGCCCGGGAGACCGGAGGCCACGCCTATTTCCCAAATTCCACTGCACAAATCGTGAACGTGTGCCGCGAAATCGCGCAAGAAGTCCGGCATCAGTACACGCTCGGGTACGATCCTCCAGAAAATGGGCGGCTGGGATATCGCAAGATCCGTGTGACCGTAACGGCGCGCGGCCACGGCAAGCTGTTCGTTCGCACCCGTGGAGGCTATTTCTTTCCCGCTGCCGCTGCGCCGCAATCGGAACTGCATGGAGAAGCACGATAGTGTGGATAGGCGATCAAAGTTTGCGCGGCAGCCGATTTCTCTACTGGTGCTCGCTGCTATGCATCTTCAGCGGCGCAATCGCCGTGGCTTCTTGCATGTACATCTGCGCAGATGCTCAGGTTTACCAGGCACTCCAGAATCGCCGTCTCAATTCGGCCATCGACGTGGCACTGCAGCCTGCTCGCGAGATGAGCCGCGATCCCGTTCCGACGGCGACTACAGCTGGCTCAGCGATTGGCAGGCTTGAAGTTCCGCGGTTGGCGCTTTCGGTTGTCGTTCTGGAAGGTGACGATCCGAAGACTTTGCGACGGGGCGCCGGGCGGATTCCTGGAACAGCATGGCCCGGCCAACCGGGGAATCTCGCTATTGCCGGCCATCGCGATACTTTTTTCCGCCTGCTGCGAGGCATCAGGACAGATGATGTCATACGGTTGACTACGCCAAGTGGGCACTTCATCTATCAGGTGCGATCTGTCCGCATCGTTGCGCCTACGCAAACGGAGGTTCTAGCCGACACCCCCCAACAAACTTTGACGCTGATTACTTGCTACCCATTCCTCTACGTCGGGCACGCTCCGGAACGGTTCGTTGTAACCGCCCAACAAGTCTCATCCAGCTCGGACTAACTAACTCCTCCGATTCGCTTTACACGGAATGTCAGAACACTGTCGAATGACCGACGTAGCGCCCTCCAGAAATCGCAAATTGACAGCATGCCCGGCGCAAACGTTGCGCTAATCGCTTTGGACAGAGCATTTACAGAACATGCCATATGAAATGCATATTGGAATGCAGGGTGCTTGTCGTGTTGTGCGTTGGCCGAGATTGGAAACAAATCGAGGTAAAAAAACGGATGGGCATGGCTCAAACATTCCGGTTGATTCCGCAGAGCCCAAGAACAGAAGCCATGCCTCCGCAAACGCGGCACTGGCGTAAGGAGCTTCTTTCACACGCGCAGCCATCCAGGAACGCGGTTGCCAAACCTGATTTCCTGCCCGCGAGCGAAGAGTCGGTAATCGTCAAGCGCGCCATCGCTGGAGATACGGAAGCGCTTGCGGCCGTCTTCGCTCGCGAACAGGGCCGCCTTTTCCGCACTGCGTTTTCAGTACTCCGCAACAAAGAAGATGCCGAGGACGCAGTGCAATGCGGCTTGTTGTCTGCATACACGAAACTTCGTTCGTTTGAAGGGCGTTCAAAATTTTCTACGTGGCTCACGCGCATCGTTGTAAATGCCGCGCTCGTGAGCCGCCGAAGCCTTCGCGCTCGTCCCGTGTTGTCCCTCGATGAACCCGTTGCCGAAAATCCACTGCCACGCTCCACTCGCCTGGTCGACTCCCGTCTCAGCCCGGAAGAAGTTTGCGCTCTGGCGGAGACCACGGGCCGGCTCGAGAGCGAGCTGAGCCAAATTTCCCCTCTACTTCGATCAACTTTTAAACTTCGGTACATCGCCGGTCTCACCACTCCGGAAGCAGCACGCGCACTGAGAATCAATATCAGCGCCGCAAAATCGCGTATGTCACGGGCGCGCCGGCAGCTCGCGGCTCGTATGGGAGCTCCGAGCGCGGGGCTATCGCACCCCAAATTCGGCACAATCGGGAGCCGCCCCGGATAGCGCTGAGGGCGGCCCAACGTACCCAACATAGGAGAAATCAAATGAGTGATATGGAATTGAAAAAGAATGTGGAAGCAGAACTCAGCTACGAGCCCAGCGTCAATGCGTCGGGAATTGGCGTCGCCGTGAGGGATGGGATCGTTACGCTGACGGGCCACGTAAGCAGTTACTGGGAGAAATGGAACGCAGAGCGCGCCGCTTTGCGCGTGTCTGGTGTAAAGGCACTCGTGAACGAACTGGAAGTCCGCTTGCCCACGTCCAGCGAACGCACGGATGAAGATATTGCCCGGTCGGCGGTTAGTGCTCTGGCTTGGTCCATTGCGGTTCCAAAGGATCGAGTCAAGGTCAAGGTATCCAAAGGCTGGGTCACTCTAGAAGGATCCGTCGACTGGAAATTTCAGAGCTCCGCTGCAGAATCGGCCGTGCGGCACCTGGTGGGCGTGAAGGGCGTCACCAATCTGATCGAAGTGAAGTCTCGCGTAAGTCCGGCCGAAGTGAAGACAGCGATCGACTCTGCGCTGAAACGCAGCGCGGAACTGGATGCGAGCCGGATCACCGTTGACGTCGACGGCAGCAAGGTGATCTTGCGCGGCTCCGTTCGCTCCTGGGCGGAGCGCGAGGAGGCTGAACGAGCTGCCTGGCGGGCTCCCGGCGTAACTAGCGTCGAAAACCACGTCACGATCGGCACAATGTCGGCAGCGGCGTAAAACAATCACAGACCGGCCGGAAATCCGCCACGACGGATCGGTATCTTTGAGGCGGGAAGTGCGCGTTCGGCGGCGCGCAGGGTTCATGCTGCAAAAATTTACTTGGGAGGATTCCAATGGCAGATCTAACACGCAGAAACAATATCAGTGAGCTTTTTGATTTCAGGCGCGATTTCGACAGCCTATTTAACCGGTTTCTGACCGGGTCGGCATCGACTACCGACCTGGCGCCGGCGATCGGATTCGTTCCGCCCATGGAAGTTCGGTTCGACAATCAGGACAAGAAATACCACGTGCGCGTGGCGCTACCGGGCGTGGATCCCAATGAGATTCAGCTCAACTTGTACGGTAACCGGCTGACGATCAGCGGGGAACACAAGAGCGATCAGGAGAAAAAGGATTCTGACTATGTCCACAGGGAGTTTTCCTACGAACGCTTCGAGCGCACCGTTGTTCTTCCCGAGGACGTGGATACCGAAAAGCTGAGCGCGGAATTTAATAACGGAATGCTGGAACTGACGGTGCCCGTCAGCTCCGCCGCGCTTCCGAGAAAGATCGAAATCAAGAATCTGCCTCAGGCACAGGCCGGGCAGCAAGCAAAGAGCCAACCGCAGCAGACGAATGAGGCGCAAGCAAAGTCCGCCGGCGCCAAGTGAAAAACAGGACGCCGGGACAAGGGGATGGACTGCAACCGGTCACGGTCTGAACGGAGGTGCCGAATGCGGAGTTGGTTGCAGCAAGTGGAGCTTGGGTATCGGCCGAATGATCGGAGCGCGGCAAGCATTCTCGATACCTCGCAACATCTGAACGGGGCGTTTAAGGAGTCGCGTCGGGACGCCCCGGCACATTCCACAATCAGCTCTGAGGCAAAGGGCCGTCGACAGCAAGACAGTGAGACTGACGGCCCCTCAAATCGGAAGCGCACCGAGACCGCGGAGCAGGTCAAAGGCAAAGACGCTTTGGTCGCTTTCGAGGATAAAGAGCTCAGTGCCTGGGTTATGCGGTTGGGAGAGGAGCGTTCGGGGCGATTTCTATGTGCTCTTGCGGAGGCCGTGATGAAGGCGGATGCAGACGACTATTCCGTTATCCGACCGGCACTGCTCGACCTGAAGCGCAAGCATCGCCACGGTGGGGCGAGAGCCGAGAAAATTGACAGCCCGATCGCCAGAAAAAAAGAAAGCACTCGTGATTCGCCTCCTCAAAGCAGGGGCCTATGAAGACCACCACGCGCCTCGGTTGCAATATCTTGTTGCTCATAGTGCTTTTACTGATTCCGTTCGACCTGGTTCAGGTCGATGGGTTCTGGGGCCGCCCGCACAAACTCAGCGCAGCAACCGAGCAGTCAGGCCAACAATCACAAGTCACGGTTCCCGCCAGGCCCCCGAACCCACTTTACAAAGGTGAGCAGATCCCGCAACCGCCGGAAATCAAGTTCACTCCGGGCACTCGCACCGTGACGATCGAACTGCAGGTCCAAGACCCCAACGGATATTTTCTGCCAAACATCCGGAAAGAAAATTTCGCGGTTTACGAAGATGGCGTGCGGCAAAAACTTGAAACCGTTCAAGTGGAGCATGCCCCGGTCTCTGTGGCATTGCTGTTGGAGTTCGGCGGACGTTATCACGAACTGAACAAAACACTCGGTCTTGAAGTGCCACAGATAGGACGCGAATTATTGTCGGTGGTAGGTAAGGACGACAAGGTCGCAATCTTTGCGTACGACTCAAAGCTCCAAACTCTATCCGATTTTGTTCCAGATCCCGGAAAGCTGGACACGGTTTTCGATCGCCTTGGAACTCCCAGCATCTCCGAAGCCAATTTTTACGACGCGCTCCTCGCTACGTTGAACCGAACGCGTGAAGTGAGCGGGGGCAAGGCCGTGATAGTCGTTTCCAGTGGCATCGACAACTCCAGCCAGGCGAGTTATCAGCAGGTCCTGCAGGCTGCCAAGGAATCAGCGGTGCCAATTTACACGATCGGTCTCTCGCTTGTGATGGAGAGAGAGGCTGCCGTATTTGGACCCACGGCTCCTTTTGCTCGCATCGACTGGAATGCCGCGGAAAAACAGGTGGAAGCGTTAGCAAAGATTTCCGGAGGCCGTGCCTATGTCCTCGACTCCGACCTGCAAATCCCCGCAATCTACGACGACATTATGGAAAATCTCCGGTTGCGGTATGTGATCACGTATGTGTCTTCCAATCCAGCCACGGTGGGGCCGCCTCGTAACATTCGCGTCGAGTTGATCGATCCGGCGAGAGGAACGCCTCTTAAGATTCACGATGCCACCGGCAAAGTGGTGTCGGCAAAAGTTTATGTTCGCGCTTCGTACAAGCTTGAAACGGCGGGCAGCTAGCTCGCCATCGATGGCACGAGCGAAAGTTTTAGTTGTATAGGAGGTTTACGAATATGCGTTCACTAAAGATGCTGTTGGGATTGCTTCTCCTGTTTGGCATCGCAATAACCGCAGAAGCCCAAAAGGTCTCTATCGACTATGACCACCAGGCGAACTTCTCGGATTACAAAACCTTCTCCTGGATCAGACCCCCGCACTTTCGAGCGGACCCGCTTATGGATCAACGCATAATCGACTCCGTTAATGCGGCGCTCACTTCGAAGGGCTGGCAATACGTTCCCGAAGGTGGGGATGTCGGCATCGCGGCCCATGTAGCCACGCGCGAGAACCACACGTTGGAAACTCTCTACACCGGTTTTGGCGGAGGCTGGGGATGGCATTTTGGCACTGGCTTCGGAACAGCACTCACCACTGACCACGCCTACGAGGTCGGCACGATCATTATCGACATGTTTGACTCCCGGACAAAACAGCTCATATGGCGCGGATTGGCCACGGAAACGTTGTCAGAAAAGCCGGAGAAGGACACAAAGAAAGTCGAGAAGGCGATCGACAAACTATTTAAGAACTTTCCACCGACGAGGTAACCAGCCGCGAGTGCGGGTGGCGCGACGACTTGAGCTAATCGAGTTGCCCGGCTTATTTGTCGGTGTGGATGTTTCGAACCTAAACAATGCGGCTCCAAAAACGGAGTCGTTGGAGGGATGCTCATGAGCAGTGCTGCAGCTAGTTCTAGTTCTGTTCCTACAATCGTTAAAAAATCCTTGGGATGGTCCATTGCAATCAGCGTCGTGATGATCGTGGCCGGAATCTTGGCCATGATCATACCGCCTGCCGCAGGCCTTGCCGTGACCGTCTTCGTGGGCTGGGTGCTCGTTTTCAGCGGCCTGCTGCATTTTGTATATGCCTGGCAAAGCCGCGAAACGCGCGCAGCTCTTTGGGAAGTGCTCGTCGGTATCCTCTACGTTTTCATCGGAGGCTACTTGCTCTGGAATCCGATTATCGGCTTGGCTTCCCTCACCTTTGCGCTCGCGGTTTACCTGTTCTTCGAAGCCGTGCTGGAGTTCATTCTGGCATACCGATTGCGGCCCGCGCCGGGCTCAGGCTGGCTGGCGGTGGACGGAGTGATCACGCTGATTCTCGCGATCTTGATCTGGAGAACATGGCCCTCGAACACACCTTGGGTGCTCGGGTTACTCGTAGGGATCAGCATGTTGTTCAGCGGCGTAGCCCGTTTGATGCTTTCGCTGGCTGCAAAGCACGTCGTCGAAAAGTTGGCTTGATCGTAGCGTGAATCAGAAAAGCGATTCGCCCGGCGCCCGGCCGATTTCCCGCAAGAGAAAGGCTGGGGAATAAGGTTGTGTTCGGAGTTGTGCTGCGGCTAAGGCGGTAGGCTTCTTAGCAGCGCCGGATGATTTCCTATCGGTCTGAATATTATGACGATGATGGGTTCGTACGACTACTCTCTCGTCGCGCTCTCGGTATTGATCTCGATGTTTGCGGCTTATGCCGCGCTGGAGCTCGCTGGACGCGTCACGGCGGCTGAAGGCTGGACTCGGCCTGCATGGCTGATCGGCGGCGCCGTTGCCATGGGGTGCGGCATCTGGTCGATGCATTACATCGGCATGCTGGCTTTCAAAATGCCGGTGCACGTCGGCTACGACTGGCGGATCGTCCTCCTATCGCTTCTCGCCGCGATTATGGCTTCAGCCGTGGCTCTCTATGTTGTTAGCCGGGAAGAAATGCGCTCGGTGTTACTTCCTCCTCGGCGGCGTAATCATGGGCTTCGGTATCGCCGCCATGCCATACGACGGGGATGGATGCTCGTGAATCTCTTTGAGACTAGAGGTTGTTCCTACCCAGGCCTCCGTGGCAAGCTCCAATTCCATGAGAACCGCTCACTCCCTGTTTCGTCTGGTCTCCATCCTCTTCGCTCTGTCCCAGGACGCTCTGCGGTTCCTGCTGTTGGGAACCCGTTCGGGCTCTGCCCTTAAGGCGGAGAACATTTTCCTCCGTAAGCAGCTGGCTCTTTACCTGGAGCGCGAGGTCAAACCCCGACGGCCGACCAACGCGATTCGCCTGTCTATGATTTTGCTGTCGCGACTCTTTGCTTGGCAAACTGCTTTGGTCAACGTCAAGCCCGAGACATTCCTGGGTTGGCATCGAAAAGGGTTTCGCCTGCTCTGGCGACGGAAATCGAGACCGCGCGGCAGGCCGCGTTTGGCGGAAGAGGTACAGAAACTGATCCTGAGGATGGCCCGGGAGAATCCCATATGGGGAGAAGAGCGCATCGCTGCTGAGCTACTTCTCAAACTGGGTATTCAGCTATCGGCTCGGACCGTCCGACGCTACATGCCTCTTGAAACTGGCCCTGGGAAACGAGTTCCTTCTCAGCGCTGGATGACGTTTGTGCGAAATCATGCCCAGGTGATTCTGGCCTGCGATTTCTTTGTTGTGGTGACGGCTTCGTTTCGAGTTTTTTACGTCTTCGTACTCCTGGAGGTCGGAACCCGCCGAATCGCTCACTTCAATGTCACCGCGCATCCCACCGCCGACTGGACTCTCCAACAGTTCCGCGAAGTGGTCACGGGTGACCAGCCCCACCGGCTTGTGCTTCACGACCGGGACAACATCTACTCCTCTGATCTCGATTCGGCATTGAAGGCCATGAATCTGAGGATATTGAAGTCGCCGTTCCAGGCTCCTCAAGCGAACGCGTTCTGTGAGCGAGTGATCGGCACGATCCGCCGCGAATGCCTAGACTTCTTGATCCCGCTGAATGAGAGGCACCTCCGGGGCCTTCTCAAAGAGTGGGTCACGCACTACAACCGGGGCCGACCACATTCCAGCCTCGGACCCGGCATTCCTGATTCGAGGTTCCGCAACCAGCAAGCCAAACCGTGCGGACACCACCTGCCGATCGGTCATCACGTGGTGGCGAAAGTGATTCTGGGTGGACTCCATCACGAGTACGGATTCGAGAGGCGCGCTGCTTGACTCTATCGAGGAGCAGCGGAGCTGAGAAAATTCCCTGGCACGGTGTGTTGACTTCCGTGCAACCGCGGATTCGATTGGGCCGCTCGTTCGATCAGCGCAGCCATACCTATCTCGGTTACGCGCTCAGGGTGCGCGGCAACGTCGGAGGCGAGGCCCGAGTATTTCTTGTTGGCGTGGGGGAAGGCGCCCACGCCAAACACGAGTTCAAGATGG